>Ga0209144_1000076_pt1 | contig 18759 bp, 16 predicted proteins | sample WorMettrBAHAMAS1_FD_187392 | JGI IMG/M metagenome (GOLD analysis project Ga0209144, IMG submission 187392) | Marine gutless worms symbiont microbial communities from Max Planck institute for Marine Microbiology, Germany - Inanidrilus... | ecosystem: Host-associated > Annelida > Digestive system...
GTGCGCCCGGATAGAGGAAAACCCGCTCCGAAACACCCGAAACCGACATCAAAAACCGGAAAACCGGCCCGAAAGGCCGACAAGGCAGGCCGCCCGATGCCAACTCCGGCGTCACGCCGCCAAAGGGGAGGTTTTTCGAGGTGTCCAGCTGTTCCGGCCGACCTCGAGGCCATCCTGCGCATCGACCGCAAGATCACCGGCCGCGAGCGGCGCGCCTACTTCGAGGCGAAGATGCGCGAAGTGATGGGTGAGACCGGCGTTCGGATTTCGCTGGTCGCCGAGCTCGACGGCGACGTCGTCGGTTTCGTGATGGCCCGGGTCGACTACGGTGATTTCGGCCGCGCCGAACCGGCCGCCGTCATCGATACCCTCGGCGTCAATCCGGCGTTCACGCACCACGGCATCGGATCGGCCCTGCTGTCGCAATTGTTCACCAACCTCGCCGCGCTACATGTGGAAAGCGCGCGCACCCGAGCCCGTTGGAACGACTTCCAACTTCTCGGTTTTCTTGAAGAAAGCGGCTTCCAGCCTGCCCAGCAACTGGTTTTGAGAAAGAAGCTATAGTAACCACGCTTTAGGCGACCGACCGATTCCCTTTGACATCCGATGCCGGTGAGGCCCCGCTCGACAGGCCGTAAGGAACCCGGTCGGTCAGCTTCCAGGGGTCGGGGATGATCACCTTGCCCGGCTTCGGCAAGCGCACCAACCCTTCGGTCTTCATACGGCTGAACTGCCGGCTCACAGTTTCCGACTTGAGGCCCAAGTGATCGGCGATGTCTTCGCGATTCATGGGGAGCGTCAACGCGACGCCGAATTCCGATGCGGTGCCGATGCGTCCGGCGAGGTCGAGCAGGAACAGACACATCCGTTCCTCGGCGCTCAGCCGCCCCAGCAACAGCGCCTGCGCCGTCATGCCTTCCAGATTTTCGCGCGCCACGGCGAGCTCCCACTGATTGACGCCCCTGTTCTTCTCGCGGCAGCGCCCGAAGAAACTGCGTTCGACCAGATAGAGGATTCCGTTGGTGATGGCGATGGCCTTAACCCCCGGATAATGGCTCCGCAACTGAAGGACGTCGCCCTTGAAACTGAATCCGAGCACCTGGCGCCGGCCGTCGTCGAGCGACCATTGAATGCGGACCGACCCGACCGCGACGACGGCGATACGGTCGGCCAAGGCACCGTTGAGTTCCAATTGGCTTCCGGCGCGGAATTCCCGCTGGATGACGACGTCGCCCATGCCGCTGACGGTCCGGGGCGCCATGCCATTGAATACGGCGCAGTCGAGAACACGGCAGGGTATGCAGGAGCCTGTCAGGGAGTGGCTGCTATCGTTTGAGAGCGTCGGATACCGCATGGCCCTTACTCCTTGGAGCCAATCCAGCACCATAACGATTCTAACAAACAGACCGGGTACGGTAATTGACCTAGGTCATTATTTTTGCTGCGCTGCAAAATACCTCTCCTCTCACCAGTTCCAATATCCCGGTTCTGGTGTAATTTGACTGTGGTAAGATCAATGACGCTGGTGCTCACCGCCTAATGACGACCCGGTGACGGGGCACCGCCTGAGACTTCGTTTGCAGTCTCCCGGCAAGGAGCGGATGGCGCGACGGTACGCTGCATGTCCGAACGATTACAATTAATCGACAACCGTCAATCCGCGTCGACGGTCGGTATACCGTCGTTGTCGGATCACCGATTCCGGATCAGGCGGAATGGATCGGTTCGGTCGGCAGGGCGACGAGAAAGACCGTGCCCTCTCCAGGCCTTGTATGGAAATCGACGCGGCCGCGATGTTGATCGACGATACGCTTCACGATCGCAAGCCCCAGGCCGGTTCCGGTGGTCCGCGTCGTGAAGAACGGTTCGAACAAGAGCTCCCGTTTATCCGCCGGTATGCCCTCGCCGTCATCGACCACTTCGATCACAACTTCGTTTCCCAGGTCGGAGGCCACAACCCGGGCCGCGAACCGGATCGAACCGCCTGGCTTAATCGCCTGAACAGCGTTTTCGATCAGATTGCGAAACAGGCGAATCAATTGCGTACGGTCGCCCCAAACCGCAGGCAAGGGCGGCAGGGCGACGGGGCCGATCTCGACGTTTTTGTCCGCGGCTTTCAACTCCACTGAAATCGCCGCGGCATTCAGTGTGCTGGTCATGTCCTGCCAGTCGAAGTTCGGCTCCTCGGGACGGGCGAAGGTCAGCATGTCCGACAATACCGCTTCCATGTATCCGATCTGGTCGTTGGCGAGACCCCATTGCAGTTCCCTTTGGTGGCCCGGGTGACGGCAACTGCTTTCGAGCGTGTGCAGGTTGACCTTGACCGAAGAGAGGGCATTGCGCAGGTCGTGAGCGACCATCGCAGCCATGCGACCGACGATTGCCAGTTCCTTCGTGCGCGCCGCCTCCTCGAGTGACTGGATCATGCGCTTCAACGCTCTCGCCAGCGTCCCGATTTCGTCGTTCGAGGCCACCGATACCTCGACTCCTTCAGCGCCGACGGCGATCTTGTCGGCCGTCCGGGTCAACAGGGTCACCGGGCGCGTCAGAAAAGCGGTCGCCCCGCCGATGGACACACCGAGGAAGGCGCAAATTCCAAGTAGGGTGATGTATAGGTGATCACGCAGGTCGTCGCCCGATTTCCGGATCAGGGTCTGCGGCAACACGTTGCCGATCACGAACGTGCGAAAGCCATCCTCCTCATCCCAGGCACCAGGGAAGTCGACCCGGGCGACCGAAACGATATCGGTGCTGGATGCGAAAGAGAATACGGAAGGGTTGCCCGCATCGCGCATCCACTCCCCCCATTCCTTTTCGATGGCGTATTCGTCCTGGATTCTATCATGGCGTCCGAATTCGAAGGCATAGGTCCGCGAGGTATCGGGGTGATAGAGGAATTCTCCGCCGCTGTCGGTCAATACGGGGAATCCGCCGGGACCGGCGGCGACGATATCTCCGAGGAGAACGTTCATGTCGATATTGATGACGATGATCGCGACCAAATTGCCCTGCGAGCTGAAGACGGTTGTCGATATCCGCAACACCGGTTGGTGCGGTTCGACGATCCTTCCGTGCTCCCGGTTCAGATCGAGCTTCGATACGTAGGTCTGATTTTCGCCGAGGCTCACGGTCTCGCGGAAATAATAACGATCCTCCTTGCTCTGCAGCCGGTCGACCGGCACCGGGTGAATTCCGTTCTTGTCTTGATTGACCCGAACAAGTTCCCGCCCCTGGTCGGCTATACCGATCAGGCGAACCTGGGTGTAGTAGGGTTTCTCCGCCATCACCGTCTGGAAGACGCGTTCGAGTTCCGCTCCGTAGGTCGCCTTATCGTCCTCGGATGTCGCCTCTGAAAGCCGCCGCGCCGCGTCAACGTTGGCGAGGAGCAAGGCATCGGACTTCGCCGCGTCCACGTGCTCGGTCAATATCGACGCCTCGCGATCCGCTTGGCGCTCGGCGGAATCAATGGATTGTTCGGTCAACAACCGGGTCGTCTGATCGACCGTGTGGACGGCGACGGCAGCGAGCGTCGCGACGGCGATGACGAAGGTAAAAGCGAAGATCTTGTGGGACAGTCTCATCTCGAGGACCTTGGTTCCTCCCGGCCAATTGTTGCACCGTCAGGGGAGCAGCGGCACAATGCAGTATAACACCGGCTCTACGTTAGTCGTTGCAACGCGATCGGGGTCTCAACTCGCATGGCACGCATTCTAATCACCGACGACGACGACGCCATACGCCGGTCGCTGGAATTGCATTACCGGGCCAAGGGGCACGAAATCGTTACGGCGGCTAATGCCTCGGAAGCCTTAGACGTCGTCGACGCCGATCCACCGAACGTTGTGATCTCCGACATCCGAATGCCTGGCGAGGACGGGCTTTCGCTGTTGAAGCGGATACGCGGTTCCCACCCGGACGTACCGGTCATCATCATGACCGCCTATCACGACCTGGAAACGACCGTTTCGGCCATGCAGGGCGGCGCCGTCGACTACGTGCCGAAGCCGATCAACGTCGCGGAAATGGATACCGCTCTCGAACAGGCCCTCAACCACCAGGATGGGTGCGCGTCCGAAGGGGACGGCGACAGCGACAACACCCTGATCCTGAAACCGGACGAAGGATCGACCGTCATCGTCGGCCATTCCCCGGCCATGCAGAACGTCTTCAAGCAGATCGCCCTCGTCTCGCAAAGCCGGGCCACCGTCCTCATCGAAGGTGAGTCTGGAACCGGCAAGGAACTGGTCGCCCGTGCCATCCATCAGGCCTCCGCCAATTGCTCATCGCCGTTCATGGCCGTGAACTGCGCCGCACTGGTCGAGAACCTACTGGAAAGCGAGATGTTCGGGCACGTCCGGGGCGCCTTCACCGGAGCCGTTTCGACGCACAAGGGAAAGATCGAGATGGTCGGTTCGGGGACGCTGTTTCTCGACGAAGTCGCCGAGCTTTCTCCGGCCATGCAAGGAAAGCTGTTGCGGGTCCTGGAAGGGCGCGAGTATTCGCCGGTCGGCAGCACGGAAACCAAGAGAAGTGATGCCCGGCTCATCGCCGCGACCAATGCCGATCTCACCGAACGGGTCGCCGAGGGACGGTTTCGCGAGGACCTGTATTACCGTCTGAAAGTGATGCTCATCCGTACGCCACCCTTACGCGCCCGGCGAATCTGTGTGCCGCCGCTGACCAATCACCTGTTGTTGCGTATCAACCGGGACCTGCAGCGGCGGATCAGGGGGGTCACTTCGGACGCCATGGACTGCCTGCTGGCCTATCCGTGGCCGGGCAACGTTCGCGAACTGGAAAACGTGCTCATGAAATCCGCGGTCCTCGAGCGGGGCGCCATGATTTCGGCACCGTCCCTGCCCGAAGATATTCGCGAGTTTTCAGGACCGCCGGACCTCGCCGACGAAGAGGAGGGTGAGATCCCTTCACTAAAGGAAATCGAACGCCGTCATATCCTGCATGTCCTGAACCATACCGACTGGCACAAGGGACAAGCCTGCGAAATCCTCGGCATATCCAGACCCAAGCTGCAACGCCACATTCAGGAATTCGGGCTCACACCGGATTAAACGATTCGTTCAATCCGCATTTCCGCATTTCAACGAATCATTCACTTGCCGCCGCATCGCCAGCACGAATGACGTTTGGCGCTAATGCCAACACGCTGAATTTCCGTACTTAATTTACGGAATTGGCGTCGCCGCCATTCTACCGAATTTGGCATGCCTATTGCGTGATATTTAGCGGCTCAACGTTTCTCATGGTCAGGGGGAGTTTCGTCATGATGCGGATTTTCATTACGGCATTGGCGCTGATCTTGTGGTCCGGCTTGCAAGCCGAGGCTGCGGTTCCGGAGAAGGTCTCTGCCGCCGCCGCCAAAGAAAAAGGCTGTATTTCCTGCCACGAGGGTATCGAGGATATCCGCGAGGAAGGCAGTGAAATGCTCAGTCAGGTCAAGCAGATCTCCGAAGACAACGGCGATCCCGGCGGTTGCGTCGCCTGCCATGGCGGCAACCCGCAGGGTTTGACCGCCGAGGACGCCCACAAGGGCGCGCCCGTGGACCTGGCCGAAGGCAACGGCCCGCAAACCTTTTATCCGGACCCGGGCAGCATCTGGATCGCCGATCGCACCTGCGGCCAGTGTCACGCCGAATACGCCTATCGGCTGGAACGGGCCCTGATGAACACGGAAGCCGGCAAGATCCAGGGCAACCTGCACACCTTCGGCATTCCGGCCGTGTTCAATCACCGTGTTCCCTGGGGTAACTACGACGTCGTCGACACGGACGGCACGGAGCCGAGCGTCGGTACCGACGTCTACAAAAAGTACATGACGGAAATGATCGGGGACTTTCCCAATCAGTTCCCGAAATCTCTGAAGCAGGTTCCCCAGCCCACGGTCGAGGAGATCGAGAAAGATCCCAAGCTGTCCGGTTTCACCTACCAGCGCCAGCAATGCCAGCGCTGCCATACGGCGATCAAGGGCCGCGAAAAGCGCGGTGACTACCGCGGCATGGGCTGCTCGTCCTGCCACGTGCTGTACGGCAACGAGGGGTATTACGAAGGCTCCGACCCGACCATCGACAAGAACGAAAAGGGGCACATGCTGCGCCACCGCATCCACGGCACACGCAAGGCCGGCGGCGGCATCCCTGTCGAGACCTGCAACTCGTGTCACAACCGCGGCAAGCGCATCGGCGTCACCTACCAGGGCCTGATGGAATTCCCCTACGGCAGCCCCTACAACGCCAAGGGCAAGAAACAGCCGAAACTGCACACCAAGCGTTATCTCTTCATCTCGGACGACCTGCACCACCAGATCCAGAGCCGTCCGGGCAACCCGAAGGGTGGCTTGCTGTGCCAGGACTGCCACACCTCCATCGACATGCATGGTGACGGCAACATCTTCGGTACCACCCTGGCCCAGGCCGAGATCGAGTGTCAGGACTGCCACGGCACCTCCGACAAGTTCCCCTGGGAACTGCCGATCGGTTACTCGGAAGAGTTCGGCAGGGATCTTGCGCAGGATGCCCGCGGCCTGTCGGACGAGCTCTCCGACGAAACGGAGACTTTCGCCACCGTCTATGAGCCGCGCGAAGGGTACCTGCTGACGACCCGTGGCAATCCCTTCGGCAACGTCGTCAAGGACGGCAACAAGGTGATCCTGCATTCGGCCACCGGCAACGATTTCGAGGTGCCGGTTCTGAAACAGATCCGCATCGACGACACCTGGAAGAGTGCGGACGCCATGGTCGCCATGAGCCGTGTCGAGAAGCATGGCGAGAGCCTTGAGTGCTACGCCTGCCACGCGTCCTGGGTGCCACAGTGCTACGGCTGTCACGTCAAGGTCGACTACGGCCCGGGCAAAGACGGCAAGCCGCTGATGGACACCGACTGGATCGCCGGCGGCTCAAAGCGCACGCCCGACGGCCAGACCGCCGAATCACCGCTCGGCACGCACGGCATCAAGAGCCCGGGCAAGGTCTCGGAAACACGCTCCTATCTTCGTTGGGAAGAGCCGGTGCTCGGCATCAACGGCGAGGGCCGCGTGACCCCGCTGATGCCCGGTTGCCAGGTCGTCTACACGGTCATCGACCGCAAGGGCAAGACCATCGCCTTGAACCAGACCGGCCGGTCGACGGACGAAGCCCTTCAACTCGGTCAGGACCGGGTGCCGCTCGGCATCGACATGGCGCCGGTGCAGCCGCACTCGGTCCAGCGTAAGGCACGGACCTGCGAGAGCTGCCACAACAACCCGAAGGCTCAGGGTTACGGCATCTCCGGCGGCGTCTTCCAAACCCGTTACACGGAAGACGTGGTCGAGGACCTGATCGACCAGAAGACCGGCAAGGTTATCCCGGTCCGCCATGTCATCCAGATCCCGAAGATCGAAGGCATGGATTTCGACTGGTCGACGATCATCGACAAGACCGGCCAGCAGACACAGACAGTCGGCACCCACTGGCCGCTGTCGCGTTCGCTGACCAAGGAGATGCGTGACGGCATGGACCGCACGGGGCTCTGCATGGGTTGTCACCGCGAGATGACCAATGCGGAACTGTGGGCCAAGGTCTCGGAGCCCGGTGTCCTCAGCGACGCTCAGCACATCGAGCTCATGAACAAGATGATCCAGGCCTACGCGAAGACCAAGAAGTAGGGCAGGAATGTGGGGCGCCCGATTCTCCGGGCGCCCCGTTCCACTGATCCGTTTCCGTGCTCCGGCCGGAAGCGGATTTTTTGGCACACAAGTGAACCGAGTTTCGTTGCCGTCGGGCCGAATTCGGGTGAGAATTCAACCATGATCCGTCCGTTTACAGCTCTCGTCGCCCTATCGGTCCTGCTATCGATCGCGGGTCTGACGACAAACACCCCATCGGCGGCAGAGGACAAGCCGACGCCCTTCGCCGATCCGAAGGAAAAGGAAAAGGTCAAAAAGGCCCTTGAGGCCCTGACCGAAAAACAACCCAAGAAGATGGGTGCCCATCGGCCGCAGGACCCGCATGCGAAACTCGGCCCCGACCGCCTGATCCAAGTCGCCCTGCAACACCTGGACGAGGGCCGGGCGCAACACGCCATCGACACCCTGACCGACGGTCTAATCCGCCATCCCGGGCAACCCGACATGCTGACCATCCGCGGCAGCCTGCTGTTGCAGCAGGGGCGTACGGCCGACGCGCTCAGCGATCTGGAACAGGCGGCCAAGGCCGCGCCCGACAACCCGTCCATCTACATCAACCGGGCCCAGGCCTTCCGGCGCTTCGGCAATACGACCAAGGCCATGGCCGATCTCGACAAAGCCATCGAGCTCGACCCGGATTCCGTTGCGGCACGTTTCAACCGGGGCTCCATGCATTTCAACGCGCAACGCTTCGACCAGGCGCTGATCGACTTCGAGCGCTGCATCGCCGAGAAGAAACTGGCCGAGCTTTCGAGCACCGGAACGCCCGGCGAAACCCCCGACGAAACACCCGGCAAGGCGAAGGAGTGAGGCGGTGAGAGCCCATCGGATCGCCGCCGCCCTGGCCATCGTCCTCGGCCTCGCGGGAGCAGCTACGGGGACGGCTGCGGGCACGGCCGCGGTGCCGCTGCCGACGTTTCAGACCCTGCTAGCGGAATCCGGTGTCTCATTCACGCCGCCGGCCGGCTTCGACGATGTTGATGTACCGGTGATCGAGCGCTTTCCCTTCGACCGGGCGATGCGCGAGAAAGGCGGTGCCATGAAGGTGCTCTATGCGGTCCGTCCGATCGCGCGCCTCGAGATTGAATACAACGACCCACACAACTCGGCGCCCAATCCCAACCATATCTTCCCGCTGATCTTCGAATCGCTGACCGGCGTCTTTTCGGCGGGCGGCCGCGCCCCGTCGCGCCAGTTTTCGGCCTCGGCCGCCAGAAAGCGCTTCAACGCCGACTGGGCCAGCGCCACCACCTTCGATGTCGATCCCGAGATCGATCCCGACTACCGACTCGGTTTCCTGATCGGCGCTCACAAGAACAACAAGGCCGATATCTACACGCTGTTCCTCTACAACGACCCGGAAATGGCGAAGAAGCGGATCGACGGTTTGATGAAAAGCCTGGTTTTTCAAGCGGGAGAATGAACGGCGGGGGATTGAGCGTCGGGACGATGGCCGTCCGATACCTTTATGGCCGCTGGGACCGCGAATCCGACGTCGGCATCAGGCCCATGCGACACCGATTAGCATTACTTCTCCTTGCCGGCCTGTTGCTGACGGCCTGTGGTTCGCTGACCGATCTTCTCGCCTTTCATCCCGACGACTCCTACATCTTGCCGTCGGAAGCCCTACCGCCGGGTACGGACGAGGTCTTCCTCGAGACGGAAGACGGCATCCCTATTCAGGCCCTGCACCTTCGCAACCCGTCGTCCGACACCGTCACCATCTATTTTCATGGCAACGCCGGCAACATCTATCACCGCCTGGACGACTACCGGCGCTTGCGCCGGTTGGGCACCAGCGTCTTCGCCGTCAGTTACCGGGGATATGCGAAGAGCCGGGGCTGGCCCCATGAAGCCGGGATCTATCGCGATGGGAAAGCGGCGCTCGACCACGTGACGACGGTGATGGGGATCCCTGCGTCGCGGATTTTCGTTCTCGGGCGCTCCATCGGTTCGACCGTCGCCACCGACTTGGCCCAGGACAAGGATATCGCCGGCCTGATCCTGGTTTCGCCCTTGAGCAGCGCCCGCGACCAAGCCGAGGCGATGGGATTGGCCTTTGCCGCGCCCCTGGCCGGAGAGGCATTCGAAAACGGCGAGAAGATCAAACGCCTGAAAGCACCGCTCCTGGTCATACACGGAACCCGCGACCGGACCGTGCCCATCGGCATGGGCCGCAAGGTTTTTGACGCGGCGACCGGTCGGAAGTTTTTCCAAGAAATCGAGGGTGCCGGCCACAACGACCTGTCCACGCGCTATGGGGACAGCTACTGGACGGCCATTGCGGCCTTTATGGGGCCGATCTCGAAACGCCGATAATGCCCCAGTCGTTGTTATCTGCTTCCGCCGCGAGGAAACGGTTCAATGCCGGCTGGGCCATTGCTAACAGTCTCGACGTCGACCCGGAGATTGTGCCTCAATAGAGGTCCTGAATGTTGAACCCAAGCACAGCGGATCGACCTTCAATCACACCGACCTGAAAGGTCGATTTCTTGTTGGTGAGACCCGGTTTTTTCCAAATCAAATCATATACAAGCCTGAACCCATCGTGACCGCTGGCATTTCCCAAATATTCATGATGGGAAAAGCGTCCCGATACGATCTCGCCGTGATGCGTTATCGCCGGCTCCAAACCGACTTGGAGATCGGCGGGAGAGATTTTGTACCGAACCAGATCATCGAGTATGCCCCAAATCTTTTTTCCGTCCGACGCGTTGTACCCCTCGATAAATGTGTCGACCAATCGCCGTTTTTTTTGTTCCGTAAAGTCCTCGGGCAATTCTTTACGCTTTTTTGAGATCGTTGATTTTTTGATTAACGTTTCGATCTTTTTCTCAAGGTTCTCCAACCGCTTTTCCAAGGCGTCCAGGCGCTTGTCGGTGCGCTCGTCGCCATACGCCGGTCCTCCGAGAACCCAGCCTGCTAATAGCAAGGCGAATACTGCGTTTACTAGTCGATTAGCCGTGTTCATGGATTCACCTTTCTCGATACGCCGGCGCTCATGTTATGGATTCGCGAAACGTTTTTCTACCAGACTGGGTCCGATAAACGTTCTCAGGGTTCCCGGACTTTCGGTTTTCTCGACACCCCAACGCCTTGATCTTTTCGCCGCCGCCGTTGACGACTCGATACGCTGTCTTTCTTTTTGATTGTGAGATCAACATCCGTAGGCCGGGACCCGGCTTCGTTCAATCTACGGCTAAAAGGGCTCTTCACCCATCTCCAGGTGCAGGGCGTCGCCCTCGTAAGGGTGGGCCGCCGCCACATCTTCATCGAGCTCGATGCCGAGGCCCGGTTCCGTCGGCGGGATGACATAACCCTCTTCCCATCGGATCGGCGTCTTCAGGAGCTCGGCGTGGAAGCCGCCCCAGGTCTGGATGCTCTCGAGGATCAGGAAATTGGGCGTGCAGGCGGCGAACTGGATGTTGGCCGCCCCCTCGATCGGTCCGCAGTAGAGGTGCGGCGCCATCAGCGCATATTTGGGCTCGGCCATGGCGGCGATCTTCTTGGCTTCCAGGATACCGCCGACCCGGCCCAAGGTCGGCTGCAGGATCGAGGCGGCCTGAAGGTCGAGAACGCGCGCGAACTCGTACTTGGTGGTCAGGCGTTCGCCGGTGGCCACCGGGATCGACGTCTGGCGCGCCACGCGGGCCATCTCCTCCGGCGTCTCCGGCGGCGTCGGTTCCTCGAACCACAGCGGATCATAAATCTCGATGCGCTTGGCCAGGCGGATGGCGCCCGAGGCCGTGAACTGGCCATGGGTGCCGAACAAAAGATCCGCCTTGCTGCCGACGGCTTCGCGGATCCGGCGGCAGAAGGCTTCCGAACGGTCGAGGGAGTCCAGGTCCGGCTGGCGCCCGTCGTAAACCGTGTAGGGTCCGGCTGGATCGAACTTGACGGCGGTGAAACCCTGAGCGACGTATTCGGCGGCCCGTTCGGCGGCGATGTCCGGGTCGCTGTAGACGGCGGCGTCGGCATTGACGTCGTCGGCCTCCTCGGCGCTCGGGTAGAGGTAGGTGTAACTCCTCAGCCGTTCGTGGACCCGGCCGCCCAGGAGCTCGTAGACCGGCTTGCCGACGCTCTTGCCGACGATGTCCCAGCAGGCCATCTCGATGCCGGACAGCACGCCCATCAGCGACAGGTCGGGCCGGAGCGTGTAGCCGCGGCCATAGACCGACCGCCAGAGTTTCTCGATACGGAACGGATCCATACCCTCCACGTGGCGAGCGAAGACGTCCTCGATCATGCGGACGATGGTGTGCGGCCCGAAGGTAGCCGCGTAGACCTCGCCGACGCCCTCGATGCCGTTATCGGTGATGAGCTTGAGGAAGATGAAATAGCGCCCGCCGAACCCGGGCGGCGGGTTGCCGACGACGAAGGTCTTCAGGCCGGTGATCTTCATGGCGTGACTCCCTCCGCTTGCGGGGCCATGGCCATGACCTCGGCAGCGCCGGCCTGGCGCAAGGGATCGACGACCTTTCCGGTGATGCCCAATTCATGGAGCGCCGCATCGGCGACCAGGACCACCGCATCGCCTGTGGGATTGAGAGCCGCCGCATCCTCGGCGATGGCGGCGACACGGCCGGCGCCGAAATGCACTTCCGGCACGGGCCTCAACGAAAACGGTTCGGTACCAGCAGCTTTGGTCATCATGCCATCCCCCGGGGCCGCAAGCCGTTGGCCGGCCCAACCGCACGCATAACCCCTGGCGCTCGCACGGGCAAGCCCCGCCGAGCCCAAGATCGTCAGAGCGACAACAGGAAAGCCACCAGGACGGCGACGGCGGTGGCTAAGACGATCGGCACGTCGACATCGAGGGCCGCCGGTTTCGCCGGCTCGGTGGGCGCCTCGACGGGTGCGGTATCAGGTATTGCTTCGGGTGCCGCCTCACCGGCGACGGCTTCGAAGGCGCTGAAGAACTCACCGGCCAGCTTCCGGGTCGACCCCTCGACGAGGCGGGCCCCGACCTGGGCCAGTTTGCCGCCGACCTGGGCATCGACCTCGTAGTCGAGCCGGGTGCCACCGTCTTCTTCGCTCAGGGTGACCCGCGCCCCTCCCTTGGCGAAACCGGCCGCACCCCCCTTGCCCTCACCGCTGATGGTGTAGCTCTCCGGCGGATTGAGGTCGCTCAGCTCGACGCGTCCCTTGAATTTCGCCCTCACCGGCCCGATCTTGGCAGCGACCGTCGCCTCGAACTCGGTCTCGGAAACCTGTTCCAAGGACTCGCAGCCGGGGATCGAACGGCTGAGCACATCGGCATCGTTGAGCGCCGCGAACACCTGCTCGCGCGGCAGGGGAAGGTGGACTGAGTCTGTGATTTTCATGAAAGGCCTTGGTCCGTCTGATTGTTGTTCGCCAGTCTAACGCAACATCGTTGACCTGAGGGAACATCACTTTCCCCCGCCCGTTGCGGTTACTTTGCGGCGGGGCGTTTTCCTACGTTGCCCGGGTGATATATGGTTTTGGTCGGGAGATGGAAAGCTACGGCCTCTGAATCAGGAAAGACCAACATGCCCAGCCTGTCGCTGACGGTAAACGGAAGACCGGTGACCGGTGAGGTCGAGAACCGGACCTTGCTCGTTCAATTCCTGCGCCAGCACCTGAGCCTGAGCGGCACCCATGTCGGCTGCGACACCAGCCAGTGCGGCGCCTGCGTCGTCACCATGGATGGCGAGACCGTCAAAAGCTGCGCCGTCTTCGCCCTGCAGGCGGACGGTGCGGAGATCACCACCATCGAGGGCCTGGCCTCGGAAGACGGCCTGCACCCCATGCAGGAAGCGTTTCGCGAGCACCATGGTCTGCAATGCGGTTTCTGCACGCCGGGCATGGTGCTGACCGCTGTCTCGCTGGCCGAGGCCGACCCGGGGCTCGACGAGGCGGCCGTTCGCCAGGGACTGGACGGCAATCTCTGCCGCTGCACCGGCTACCAGAACATCGTCGCCGCCGTTCTCGCCGGTGCCAAGGCCATGCGGGGCTGAGCCATGCGCGACTTCTCTTTCCATCAGCCGGAAACCCTGGAACAGGCCGCCCAACTTTTCGAAGGATCGGACGACGGCAGGTTCATGGCCGGCGGCCAAACCCTGATCCCCGTCATGAAGCAGGGATTGTCGGCGCCAGAGGACATCATCGATCTTGGCCGCATCGAACAGCTCAACGGAATCACCGTCGGCGGGACTACTCTGTCGGTCGGCGCTATGACGACCCACGCCGCCGTTGCCGCATCCGCTCAGGTGAGAGATGCGATCCCGGCCCTGGCGGCGCTGGCCGGCGAGATCGGCGACCCCCACGTCCGCAACCGCGGCACCATCGGCGGATCCATCGCCAACAACGACCCGGCTGCCGACTATCCGGCCGCCGTTATCGGCCTCAAGGCCGATGTCGTCACCACGGCGCGGACCATCGCCGGCGACGATTTCTTCGTCGACCTGTTCGAGACGGCGCTGGACGAAGGCGAGATCGTCACCCGAGTCGATTTCCGGGTCCCGGAGACGGCGGCCTATGTGAAATTCCCCAATCCGGCATCGCGCTATGCCCTGGTCGGCGTCTTCGTCAGCTGTTGGCCTGAGGGAAATGAAGGGGGCTCCGTGCGCGTCGCGGTGACCGGCGCCGGTCCCTGCGTTTTCCGCGCCGATGCCTTCGAAGAGGCCCTAGCGGCGAACTCACCGGCGGCACTGGACGGCGTGACCCTGCCGGCCGACGGCCTCAACTCGGACATCCACGCATCGGCCGAATACCGGGCGCATCTGATCGGCGTCCTCGCTAAGCGCGCCGTCGCGGCGGTGGGTTGAAGGGGACAGGGAGATGAACAAGGTCCGCATCGGAGACTCCGTCCGCCGTCACGAGGACGAGCGTTTCCTCCGCGGTGAAGGCACCTACGTCGATGACATCGTTCTCGACGGCCAGGTCCATGGCTACGTCCTGCGCTCCCCCTACGCCCACGCCCACATCGGTTCCATCGATGCCTCCGAGGCCCTAGCGCAACCGGGCGTGCTGCTGGTCGTCACCGGCCAGGACTGGAAGCGGGAAGGCTTCGGGCCGATGCCGACGCGCACGGCCGTGCGCAAGGGGCGGAACGACAGTGCGCTGGCCGAACCGCCGCGCCATTGCCTGGCCATCGAGCGGGCCCGTTACGTCGGTGAGCCGGTCGCCTTCGTCGTCGCCGAGACATACGAGGCGGCCCAGGAGGCGGCGGAACTGATCGATGTTGACTATGAACCCCTGGACGCCGTTACCGATATGCTCGACGCCATCGAACCCGGATCGCCCCTGGTCTGGGACGACATCCCCGCCAACACGGCGATCGATTTCGACTTGGGCCAACGCGAGGAAACAGAGGCGGCGCTGGCGGCGGCCGATCACGTTGTCACGCTTGACCTCGTCAACAACCGGGTCACCGGCGTCTCCATCGAGCCGCGCGGTGCCATTGCGCGTTACGACGCCGAGACCGACACCTTTGAGATTTGGAACGCCACCCAGAACGTGCACGCCAACCGCAACACCTACGCCGAGGACGTACTCAAGCTCAAAAAGGAACAGGTCCACCAGATGGCGCCCGACGTCGGCGGCGGCTTCGGCGTCAAGAACGGCGCCTATCCGGAACCGTCCCTGGTCCTCTATGCGGCCCGCAAGACAGGCCGGCCGGTCAAATGGATCAACGACCGCTCGGAGAGTTTCCTGTCCGATACCCACGGCCGCAACCAGATGAGCCGCGTCCAGTTGGGACTGGACGCCGACGGCACCTTCCGGGCCCTGAAGACGGAGACGGTCGGCGACATCGGCGCCTATTGCGCCACCGTCGGGCCGTTCACCCCGACCGGCGGATCGGCGCGCACCCAGGGCGGCGCCTACGCCATCCCCCACATGTATTACCGGGGCCGTGCCGTGTTCACCAACACCATGTCCATGGACCCCTACCGGGGTGCCGGGCGCCCCGAGGCCTCCCTGCAGACGGAACGCATCGTCGAACTGGCGGCCCGCGAGCTCGCCATGGACCCGGTGGAGATCCGACGCAAGAACCTGATGGCCCGGGACAGCCTGCCGTTGAAGACGCCGATGAACCTGGACATCGATTGCGGCGATTTCCCGACCGTGTTCGAGAGAACCCTCGACCTTTCCGACCGGCCCGGTTTCGCGGCCCGCGCCGAGGCCAGCCGCGCCAGGGGTCTCAAACGCGGGTTTGCCATCGCCCCCTACCTGGAATGCACCGGCGGCGGACCGAAGGAAATTGCCGATGTCCGTTTCTCGGAAGACGGCCGGGCAACACTCGCCGTCGGCAGCCAGTCGACGGGTATGGGACACGAGACGTCGATGGCGCAGATCCTGGCCGCCGAACTGGGCCTCGATTTCGATGCCGTCATCTACCGGCAGGGCGACACCGACGCGACACCCATGGGCGGCGGCCACGGCGGCTCGCGCAGCCTCGAGGTCGGCGGCAGCGCCGTCAAACAGGTAAGCGGCGAAATCATCGAAAAGGGCAAGGCGCTCGCCGCCCACCTGTTCGGGACGGAAACCGACGCCATCCAGTTCGACGACGGGCGTTTCTACGAAGACGGAACCAACCACACCATATCGATGCCTGACCTGATCGCCGCCTCCTTCGACCCGGACCAATTGCCGGACGACATGAAGCCCGGATGCCTGAACACCGCCACGGTCTTCGAGCGCGGCGTCATCTCCATCCCCAACGGCTGTCACGCGGCGGAAGTCGAGGTCGACCCGGAAACGGGAACAGTGACCGTCGACGGCTATTGGATCGTCGACGACTTCGGCCCGATCATCAATCCCATGCTGGCCGACGGCCAAGTCATGGGCGGCACCGTTCAGGGATTGGGTCAAGCCTTGATGGAGACCATCGTTTACGAAAAGGAGAGCGGCCAATTGCTGACCGGCTCGCTCACCGACTACGCGCTGCCGCGCGCCGCCGACGTGCCCAACATGGTTATCGAATACTATGAGGGCGCACCGACGGCCAAAAATCCGCTCGGCGTCAAAGGCTCCGGCGAGGCCGGCTGTTGCGGCGCGCCGCCGGCCATCGTCAATGCCGTTCTGGATGCCCTGAAGGATCGCGGCGTCAAACACATCGATATTCCGCTGACCCCGGAAACGGTCTGGCGGGCTATCCGCGACGCTGAAAGCGACGACGGGTGCCGGCGCTTCATGCCCGATTTTTCCGACTGAGCGGGCGTAATCTCGAGTGCCTTATCGCGGGCTTGTTCATGAATACTGGGATATGACGCCTGAATTACAGCTTTAGGATGCTTGATGAATTCCCAGATCCGCTCGACGGGTATTCTGCTCTATTTGCTGAGTACTTTTTTCGTTATTCAGGTAGAATGTTTCCAGGGTAGGGCCGATGTCTAGGTAGGAGCATCTCGACGGATATCATTCACCGGGCCGGTTTCGCCTTTTTTTGCGGTTCGGCCCATGATTGGGCGGGAGCAAAGATTTGGTCTCTCGATTTGATGTCGCCCTGGCAAAACTGGTCGGCCGCAACGTGCGCGGCCCCGAGTTCTTCGAATTGGCGGTCACTGTGTTGGCCGATATCACCGATTGGCGATTTGCCGCAATCGCTCAGCTAACGGACGACGGCGACCGCATCCAGATCCTCGCCGCCGTCGAAAATAATGTCGTTCTTTCGCCGTGGACCTACGAACTGGCGGGAACCCCCTGTTGCGACGTTTACAAGAGGCCGATCGACGAGCCGCACTGGTTTGTCGGTAGCGGCCTCGTCGAGCGCTTCCCCGAAGATGCGGTTCTTAGAGAACGTGGTTTCGAGGCCTATCGGGGCGAGATGTTTTTCGACGATCACGGATGTCCAGCCGGTCACGTGTTCATCATGCACGACCAGCCGGCCGACGACGAAGAAACGTCGCGCCTGGCATTCCGCCTGGTCACCCAGCGCATCGGCGCCGAATACAACCGCTGGCATACGGAGAGCGAGTTCTCTGTTCAGACGGAACGATACGAAAGGGCAACGACGGCCGGCCGGGTCGGGGTCTGGGAATGGAACTTGGAGACCAACGAAGTCTATTTCGCGCCCATCCTCGAGGCGATGCTGGGCTGTCGGGAAGGCGAGCATATTCGCCATATCGACGATTGGGTTGCGCGGGTCGACGCGTCGTCGGGGGAGGCCATGCTCCAGGAGGCCGAAGAGTATCGGGACGGTAAAATCAGTGGCGAGTCCATAATCGAATACTCGGTCACTCTACGAGGCGATCGACAACGATGGTTCGAAGCCCGCGCCCATCCGATCCTCGATGCCGACGGCAGGGTCTTCAAACTGGTTGGAACGGATAATGAAATCACCGACCGTAAAAGCGCGGAACAGGCGCTCCAGGATCGGGAAGATCTGCTCAACTCCATTTTTGAGAACGTCCCCGTCGGGCTCCTAATCAAGGACATACACCATATCGTCGAACGCCCCAACAGCACCTATTTGAACTGGTATGGTCTCGATGCAGAGACGATCGTCGGCGGCCGGTCCGACCAAGTCGAGGGCTTCCAGCCTTCCGACGATGCGACGTTTATGAACACCCAGGAAATTGAGGTCGCCAAGACCGGAAAAACCCAGACCCGACAAATCGAACGGCCTTTTGCCGACGGTCAAGTTCATACGATCAGCGTCACCAAGTTTCCCATCTACGATCAACAGGGCAGCATCACGAGAGTCGGTTCGGTCAGCGTCGATCTGACCGAGCAGGTGCGTGCCAACAAGGCGCTCCGGGAGAGTGAGGAGAGCCTCCGCGCCATTTTCGAGGCGGCACCCTCTGGCATCGCCGTGCAAACGGTCGACGGCGAGTACGTCCGGGTCAACCTAGTCATCTGGAACTGAAGTTCAATTCATAATAAGGTTTTCTCTCGAGACGGATCATCGAGGGGGGGTGTCATGACGCCTACCAGGGGCCGGCAAGCGCCGGTCGTTGAATTGAGCGAAGAAGAGCGGAGATTTTTGCAAGGCCAGGTTCGGCGTCACCGTGTTGCGCGTTCAATGTCGGAGCGTTGCCGTATCATTCTAAGATGTGCTGATGGGCTGACGAGCAAGGCGGTTGCGGCGGAGGTTGGGGTTCATGAACACACGGTCG
>Ga0209144_1000077_pt1 | contig 18642 bp, 22 predicted proteins | sample WorMettrBAHAMAS1_FD_187392 | JGI IMG/M metagenome (GOLD analysis project Ga0209144, IMG submission 187392) | Marine gutless worms symbiont microbial communities from Max Planck institute for Marine Microbiology, Germany - Inanidrilus... | ecosystem: Host-associated > Annelida > Digestive system...
GCTGGAAGCTGCGGCGGTGCACCCCTCGAAGTTATTCGGCAGTACATCGAGCAGCAACAGACGCAGCGTTCATTCACGCGCTATCCTTCCCCGGCCTGAAGGCCGAGGTCTGCCGCGCACTGGATCAGGAGACGAAGAAACGTGGGGATCCGATTACGCAGGAGTCATCTCTTCCGGCAATTCAGCCGTATCATCGCCGGTTTCTCTTTGATACCTCTCAAGCAATGTCGCTTCGGTGTAGTTCTTTGCATTCTTCCCGACCATGTACAAAAGGACTTCACGAATTGTCACCTTGTGACCATTGAGCATGATCTTTTTGTTCGGCTCCCACATAAGCCACTTAAATGGCTCTTCATTAAGACTGTCGGGCAGCTCGGCCGCCAGCTTGGCGGCTCGCGCCAGGCTCATATCCTTCGTGAAGCGGGCAATCACACGGGTCATGATTTCCAGTCCGATGGGACGAAAGAGAACATGGCCCCCGTGGCTGCCGCGATATTTCTTGACCACCGGTTCGGTGTTTTTCGCGCTGAAAAATTCGTCAAGCGCTTTGAAATTCTTTCTGAGTTGAAGGAAAAAACTTTCCGCGAACTTGAAATATTTATCCAGCGTCTCGTCATCGGGACGCACCCGCTGCAAATCCGCCTTCTGTTTTTTCAGATCGGATTGCGCGTTGGTGAACAATATCGTCAGGACATCGTAGAGGTTGGCAATCGTGGTCAGACTGGTCGTGTTCGCGGTCGGCATGTTGTTGCTCGCGACGAAGGCGATCCGGTTGCCCGCGAAAAGATCGGTCTGCTCGATGAGTCGCCTCACGCAAATCGCCATGACATCGTCTTCGTCAAGCGCGATGATCTCGCCCTTCGTGACGGGTCTTGCGGTCTTGTTCAGCGTCGTGAACAGGCGACGCGTGCGCTCAAGCCCTTTCTTCGTATCCTTGTGCCCGACGAAGATCACGGAGACCTCGTCATAAGGGTCCTGGTCGATACCGTCGCGAATGGCCTTCTTGATTCCCGCGAGCCTGTGTTGCCCGTCGAGGGCGAACAGCTCTTCATCTCCCTGGAACGTGAGGAATCCGACCAACGCAATCGTGTCGTCGTCCAGGCTCTTCAACTCACCGTCCTTCGTCCTGCTCTTCACGTCGTTCAAGGCATGCCAGTTCGGCTGCCCGCCGTAGGTTGCCACGACCAACGCGTTGAAGAATCTTTCAGGCTGGTTTTCGAGATACTGTGCAATCTGGGCGGCGCGGCCACTCCTGAGACGACGCTATTAGCGCCGTGTTTATCTGTTCCTCCAGCTTTTCGAGGTCTTCGGATGAAAACCCATCATCGACGGGCGCGAAGTAAAACCGAAGCACGTCCTGCCAGGTGCCGATCGCATAGGCCAGATGCTGGCGTTCCTTCTGGACGCGCTTTTCGTTGAGGTAGTCTTTGTACCGCTCTCGAAGCGGTCGATCCGACCGCCTCCCGGCGATACCGATATAGATGACATATCCGTGCGGCGGCAGAACCTTGCTCGGGTGACAAATGGCAAGCGCATAAACGCCCCGCTTGTCGTTTGGAATCTTCTCGATCTCGGCGGCGTCGCCGAAGTGAATCGAGTCCCAGTTCAGTGATTCAAGGTCGTGGTCATCCCGCCGCATCTTGTCGGGCGACAGGATGAAGTCGAGCCGGAAGTCTCCGATTTCCCGGTTAGCTTCATTCGCAAAATCTCTGAGCAGATCGAAGCTCAATTCTCATGTCCCCGCTACAACCAGTCTTCGACCTGCTTGCGGTCATTTGTGACACGCCAGGCATCCCTTCGCCTGACCGTAAAGATCATCAATATCCAGAGGCTCTCTGTCCGGTCTCAGCGGGTTCGGCTGGACCTTCGCCCGCATGTGCGCGAGCCGGTCCGCGTGGTCGGCCCTGATCTGCGCGATCCGCTCGGGCTGTTCCAGCTCTTCCAGCGATTCTCCCTGGCTCCAGGTAAAGGGTGAACCGTGCTCCACGGCATCCTTCTCATACGCCTTGGCTTCCTTGAACGCCTCCGGGTGCTGCTCCCTGAGCCGTACCCATTCGATCTTCTGCTGAAAGAAACAGAAGGTGCAGCCGCTGCGCGTGCGCCACTCGTAGTATCTGGGCAGGCCGAGGCCCGAGCCGTCGAGAATTTCGAGAACGCCGGGCTTGTCTATGCCCGCGTCCTTGAACGGCAGCTTGATGACGAGGTTGTCGTGCTTCGAGGCGTAGCCCGCCCTGTATTCCTCGTCGCTGCGGATCGCGACATAGCTGTAGACGGTTGTGCCGTCTTCGAGCATCGGTCGGAGCCAGCGTTCAAACGGACGGAGTTTGAGCTGCCGCGTACACCAGCGCGTTTGCGGCGAGGGCAGAAAATCTCTGTACTGCTTGAGCCAGAAATCGAAGTCGCGGTCGGGATTAAGCTTGCGAATTTCCTGTCCGAGAAACCCTTCAAGACGCCCGAGGAATTCATAGACCTCGGGCAGCTCCTTGCCGGTGTCCGTGAAAAAATACTCTATCTCCAGCTCCGGGTGGTGTTGCCGCATATAGACGGCAAGGGCCGCGCTGTCGCGGCCGCCGGAGAGACCCAGAACATGTTTCGCGGATTGGGCTTTCAAGACGCGGCTCTTCCTTTCCCGTTCTTCTTGGTCGGTTCCGGCGCGTGCATATATCGGGTGCTGAGTTCCGCCAGCGCGGCGAGGATGATGCTGCGGCGGGTCGTGTCGGAATCGTCGAGCGCCGACGCGACGCGTAGAATCAGTTCGTTCACGGCCGCGCGGTCCGAGTCGGCGATGTCGAATTCCTCCAGGAGCGGCGCGGGCCGGCCATTCATGCCGATCACCACGGCCATTGCCTGTCGCTTCTCCGGGCGTCCCTTGACGCGCGCATAGGTCTCAGCGCGCACGAATTTCTGCGCCATGTCGGCAAGCTCGATGGCGGCGCGGTCAAGGTCGGGATCGACCCAGTCGCGCGGCGGCTTGTTGGCGGCGAGACTGGCAATCCCCTCGAAACTCTCGTCGGTCCTGTCGAAGGCGGCCAGCCGGACGACAAACGCATCTAGCCGAAAATCTCCGGCAAGTTGCCTGATGTTTTCGGCCCGGTCGCGCAACTCCGCGAGCGATTCCGGCGAAGCGTTCGGAACCTGCAATCCCGCGAGCATGATGTCGCGCAAACGGTTCAGCATCTCCGAATAAGCATGTACCAATTCCTCAAGCCCGCCGCGAACGCTCGCGACCACGCGGCCAAGGTCCTCGCCCTTGGCGGATGGAATGTCTTCGCCGAGCGTCGCCGGAATATCGTCGAATAGGAACTTGTTCGGATCATTCGCGCGATTGAAGATTTCGCGGACATGAACCGCATTAGCGGACAAACGCATGGTCCGCCGGGTCCATTGCGGCAGCCGGTCGAAGATTGCGACAAGGCCGCGCGCGACATCAATCGGCTCTAGGTGCACGAGTTCGTTTTCGCTGTCGAGCGCGCGCACGACTTTCGCCATGTCGGACAACAGGCGGCGAGAAACATCGGTTAGGTTCATCCAACGCAACTGGATCGCGCCGGCGTCCTTCGCGAGATAATCGACATCGACATCGTCGAACCGCGCCCGGAATATTCCTTCGCGATAGACGGCGAGTTTGTCGCGTTGCGACAACATGAACGCGACGGCGAGAATCGGCATCAACCCGTCTTTGACGCCATAGGGTGGTTTGCGCCACTCGTCGAAGATTTCCGAGACCGCGACGGTGCGGTCTGCATTCCGTTTCACAAGGTCGAGCGCCTTTTGCCATACAGGAGTGAGATGGCACGGATCGTCGTCGCCCTCCGCGGGCGAGACGAAACGCCACCCGTTGCCGGGACTCGCATAAAGGCCTGTCTTTTCAAGTATCGACGCGAACAGCCCACCTTCCGCCGGAAACCCCTCGATGCCGAGCCGGTCCGTCCCTTCGTTCAGCACCATGTTCCGCAACAGAATGTTCTGCGCGGCAATGGCGTTGCTGGACGGCTTGTGCCGGTTGAGAAGTTCGCTGTGCAGGCGCGGGCACGCATTGAAGCGCTTGTCCGAAAGTTCGGACGCAACGCTGTTCAGATCCGCTTGCCGCAGGTGTTTGGGTTGGTGGTTCTTGCGGAACCACAGGGCGTTGTCGAACGCCTTGTGAAACTCGGTTTCGAGCAAAGCCTGCAATGCCGCCAGCCGGGCAGACACTTCGCGTCGCGCGACACTGTCCCCGGCCAGTTCGGGGTGATCGTTGCTGACGCTGTCGAGGGCAAAAAGTTCACGCGCCAGCGGCACGATGGCCCACGACCGTTTGGAGATGCCGACAACGATATCCCACGCGTCGCTGTGCCGTGCCGCCTTGCGGCAAAGCTCTTCCGCAAGCTGCTGGTTCTCCCCTTCGGTCGGGATTGCGAGAAGAAACTGACCGATTGCGCCGTTCTCAGGCGCGAATCCGGCCGCGACGCGCTCCAGCTCGCTGACAGGCACGACGTTGACATCGAACCAACGCAACGCGCCGGTGTCATGGTAATGGCGCTTGGCGAGGATCGGCTGCAACCCCGCCAGGGTTTTCAGCTCCGCAAAATCGATCTCGTCGAGCGCGCCGCGCACGGCCCGGTCGATATCGAAATCGCTTCCGGCGAAGATGGCATGCGCGTCGAGGAACTTCTTGAACGTCGTGAACGACCAGGTGTCGAGGTCGGAAAGAGTCTTTTCCAGCGTCGTGACGGCCTCTTCCGGAAAGCAGCTTCGCAGCAGGTCGAACCGCGCGACGAGGCCTGAGCGCTCCTTGAACAGGTCGATGACCGCGATGGTCTTCAGCAGGCCGATATGGAGTTCGTTGCCGCCGATAGCCTCGCAGCGCTCCAGCGCCTCGGTCGCCAGCGCCCAACGGTGCCCGTCAGGCGACGCGAGAATCGAAGGTTCGAGATTAGCCCGCAGGTAATCCCACAGCCGGTCCGGCCCGTAGAGCGCATCGTCACCGGCAGTGTTCAGAAAGTCTTGAAACCCGTGCGGTTCCGAAGAATTCAGGAACCCGAAGATACTGCGCTGGTTCTGGCCGAAGCGCCGTCTCGATATCGGCCCGAGAAGGCAGGCCACGACGGGATGCAAGGGCCAGCAAGCCTCAAGCATCAAGGCGAGCCGTTCCGCGTCGCCCGCGCGATCGCGCCGGGCGAAATCCGCGACCGTCACGGCAAGCGGGCGGAATTTCCGTGGACAGGGATCACTCTCGATGGCGCGGGAAATCAACTCGATCTGTTCCTCACCGGCGGTGTTGACAACCAGGTCGATGAACCGCCCCTGAATCTTCGCCCATTCGTCGCGCATCTCATGGGAGAGGCGATGGGCGTATTCCTCGAATGCCTGGTGCAGGATGCCGACGATCAGCAACCGCCCACCGCTGCGCGAGGCCGCTTCAGCGAGCTGCTGGAGAACGTAGATGTCGGAGCCGTCCTGCGCGGCGGCTTCCAGAAACTTGCCCATTTCGTCAATGAACAATACGAGCCTGCCATGCGTCTTCGGTTTTTCCGCCGCTGCATCGACCAGCGTGTCGATCAGTTTTTGCTCGGACCAGCCGCCGCGCGGCCGGCGCGACACGATCCCGGATTTGTGCACGGCCTCGCCGATGGCCGCCACGGGGTTGTCGCGGCGGCCGACCACGGGAACGACGCGCCATCCCTTCGTGCCGGTCGACATCGCCTTGTGAATGTCACCGGTCAGCTTGCGGCCGAACAGCTTCCCGGCCTGCCTCTGCAATCCGGCATTCGCATTCAGCGATGCTGCGAGCGCGACGACAAGGCTCGACTTACCGCTGCCGTAAGGGCCGGTCCATGTGAACGCGCCTTGTCCGGTCTCGGCTACATGCCGCGCCATCGTCGCAAGCACCTCGGCGGAAGATTGCGGGCAGATAAATCCTTCAAGAGCCGAGGTCTCTCCAAGATCGGTGTCAATCCGGATCGACCTCAAAAAGCGGCGTGCTATGCGGACACGTTTGTTCAATGGCATTACGCGGCCTCCCTTTGGGCGGCACCGTCGTAATCCATCGGCAGCCATTTGAACCTGGTGTCTCCATCGATATCGACGTTGCGGACGACCTGCTTCAACCCCGCGGTCTCGGACCATTGCAGCGCACCACCCGTCGCGTCGTCCAAGGCAGCGAGCCGGTCGGCGACATCGTTTTCATCCAGGCAAAACACACGACCCGGCGCGCCAGGCGCATGCGCAACGGCCTCGAATGCGAGCGTCGCCGCATCGGGAGAATACCGCGACCAGAAATCGGTCAGGGCGTAGGCGAACACGCCGTCGCCCAAGGTGGATTTCGGGCCGCGCACGAAGCGGAACATGTCCTTCTTTCCGACTGCCTTTATTAGCCCCAACTCGGTGAGGGGCGATTCAAGTGCATCATCATGGCCGGTTCTGCCCGAAGGCGCCCGCGCAACATAGGTGCGGATAAAGCACGCAACATCGTTTCTGATGGTCGTGGTCGCCACCCGCGACCAATTGCGATCTTTCGCAAGCCGGTCGAGCTTTTTCACGAAATGGTCCCGCTCGAACATAATCGCCGGGAAGTAACTAAACGCCCAGAACCATGTCGTCTTTTCGGGATAGGCCGCCAATTGCCAATGAATTAGCCACAGGGTCGCGGGATGCTCCATATACGGATCGAACCCGGCATCGTCGCTCACTAGCTTTCGTCCGAGTTCTGTCGCCCTGACGGCGTTGATCGCCGGTTCTTCTATGACGCCCGCCGCCTTCGCCCAATGGCGCATTGAGGCGACCATGTTCTTGCCGACGCCGAATCGCGCAATGGCGTCATCGTCCCAACACAGAGTCCTGTTCTCGTCTTCGTGTTCGGTCTCTGCAACACGGTCATACGACTTTTTCAGCCACCCGTAACGAAGCGGGAAGGTTTCATGGCCCGAGAACTGCGGGCTGTAGGTGTCCTGAAAAAGTGGTCCGCGCGCCATTGGTCCCCCGGCTGCTGGATGATGCCTCCAGCTCGACTATAGCCCGAATGGCGTGCTATGGTCAATTGGACCTGGAGGCGTGCCCCAGAAACACGTCGATGTCGGCAGGCGGGTGATCTGAGGGGTTTCAGCGTCTATGCTATTGAGACTAAATGAGAATTAGAAACACTATATATCTCGACCATCAGGCGACCACGCCGTTAGATTTGCGTGTTCTTGCCGAAATGACGCCGTATTTCACCGAATCGTTCGGCAATCCGCATTCCGTCGATCACGCCCTCGGATGGGAAACATTGCGCGCCGTGGATGAGGCCGCTGCCCGAGTCGCACGCTTGATCGGTGCGGACGCCGATGAAATTATCTTTACTTCGGGGGCGACCGAAGCGAACAACCTCGCCTTGCTGGGGCTCGGATGCCGCGCGCGCGGCGGCATGCGACGGCGTGTGTTGGTCGGCGCCGCCGAGCATAAATGCGTCCTGGCAGCAGGGCGCACGATTGAAGAGCAGCTAGACTTGAAAGTCGAGCTCCTGCCGGTTGACTCGGAAGGTTTCATCGAAGCGTCTACGCTTGAAGAATCGTTGGATGACGATGTTCTTCTTGTATCGATCATGGCTGTGAATAACGAAATCGGAACGGTTCAGGATATCGAGGGTCTATCACACGATTTATTAAATTTAATCTTGAAATATATCTTATCGAAAGGCATACTGATTGTGGTTTTTGAGAGTACCCAACCAAAGCAAAGGAGGAACCTTCAATGCTCATCGGTTACGCGCGGGTTTCGACTCACGATCAGAATCCACAGCTTCAGCTGGACGCATTGACAGCCGCAGGCTGCGCGCGCCTTTTCGAGGAAAAGGCCTCCGGCGCTCAGCGGGACAGGCCAGAGCTCATGAGAGCTCTAGACCACCTGAGATCGGGTGACACGCTGGTGGTGTGGAAACTCGACCGCTTAGCCCGATCGATGCGACAGCTGATTGAAACAATCGATACGCTCAGTGAACGTAGCGTTGGGTTCCGATCGCTGACCGAAGCCTTGGATACCGGCACCGCCGGTGGAAAGCTGATCTTCCACATCTTTGGGGCGCTCGCTGAATTTGAGCGAGCGGTGATCCGGGAACGTGTGCGAGCTGGTGTAAAGGCTGCACGTGAACGTGGTCGCCTTAACGGTCGACCGCGCGCGCTTTCCGAGGAGGACCTGGCCGTCGCTCGGGTCCTGTTACAGAATCAGGACAGTACAGTTGCGGATGTTGCCGCGCGCTTGAACGTGTCAGTACCAACGTTGTATCGGTACCTGCCGGGAGGCCGCGCTCAATTCGGAGCCCAGGCTGGAAGAAATCGCTACCTTTCCTGATGCCGGCGACCTGCCAGGTGTCGTTGATGTTGAATGCCTACTTCAGACGAGAATCGCCCGTAGCGCGTTTCCAACGCCAGAGTAAGGCCAAGTACCCGTCCGGCACCGGAACGCCGCTACCGGTCGTTTCTGGGCCTCTCGGACGGTATCCGCAAGGTGAGCTCGGCAACGGATCGGAGGAACTGGCCTGTGGCGTCCCAGGCCCGGATTCAGGATTTTTGGGCCTCTCAGGTAATTATTCCCTTTAAATTCATGGAGATGAGGTATGGTCCCGTTCTATCGAACTTACTTGAGCCAGGATGCGGAGATTCCTCGGGTCTCTGCCGGCCACAGAAAGACGAACATTTCAAGGAGCTTGCAGGAGAGCTCGCCAGGCGGACGATTTTCAACGGCACTACTCGTGCCGATCTGGGCGACCCGGGAAACCAGTGACAGCCTCGTGGAGAACCAGCGATGAGTACCACCGCTTACCGAGATTTGGAAAACTTACCCGCGCGCGCCATTGGCGAGCTTTTCGATGGACAGCTTCATGCGCAATCGCGCCCGGCTTTGCCGCATGTGCATGCGCAGTCCTCCATGGGGATTTCCCTGGGAGCACCCTGACCCTTTTTCCTTCGAACACGTTGCGCACCCAAAAAAGCGTGAAATCGCTGGAAGGCGTGGAGTGGTGCTGGATCGAGCAGGCGCGGCCGCTGAGCGAGCGCAGCCTGGAACTCCTAGCGCCAACCATCCGCAAGGCCAACGCCGAGAGTTGGGCGTCGTGGAATCCGCACCGTCCCTCCAACCCGGTAGACCGGTTTTTCCGGTTCGACGTAAACCAGTATGAAACCGCTCCATTCCGATACCATATACCTTTGGCTATTATCTATTCTCATTTCAGTGACAGCTGTTTCCGCAATGAGCTATAAGTGGTTAAGTGTGAACCGTTCATATGGAATGGACACGCATGTGATTCGCAATCAATCACAATTGGAAGATTTTTTGATACGACGTCAGGATACGATTGAATTTACGGATGGGCAGAATTTATATCTCATACCAACTGGGTTTTTTATCCAATCACTGGCATTTGTTACTGCCAGCGATGTGAATATAACTGGTTATATCTGGCAAAAGTATCCAAAGGATTTTCCAAAGGATTTCACTAAAGGTATCGTTTTCCCGGAAGAGGTTAATTCGGGGAATACACGCCTGGATAAATTTTATGAGTCGACCGGAGAACAAGACGGTATTAGATATGATGTGATCGGGTGGTATTTCGATGTCACCGTCAGACAATCTTTCGACTATTCTCACTATCCACTCGATCTATTGACAATCTGGCTGCGGCTGTGGAATAAGGATTTTCTTCATAGCCCTATCATTCAAGTTCCGGACTTTGCTTCATATGCAAAAACGGGCAGATCCACCTTCGGGCTGGACACCGAAATCGTGCGTGGGGAATGGGAAATAGACGAAACCTTCTTCAGCTATAAGGAAGTGCCTTATGATACAAACTTTGGATTATCTACCAATACCGAAGAATACTCATATAAGGAACTTTTCATAAATCTTGGGGTTCGTCGCAAGTTCATTAACGCATTTATCGTTAACCTGGTTCCACTTTTCGTAGTAGCATTACTGCTTTTTGCACAGATGCTTATCGTGTCTGGAAAAGAACATCTAGTCAATAGGTTCGGGTTTAATGTGAACGATTCACTTGCCACCTGTTCGGCTATATTCTTTATCGTCCTACTCGCTCATATCCAGGTAAGAAATCAGTTTACCGACTCGGGCCTGGTTTATATTGAGTATTTTTACCTTATAATGTATCTGGCAATCATATTTTGCGCCGCGAATTTATACATCTTCTCGTTAGGGAAACTTCGCTACCTTGGCATCATCCATTACCAGGATAATCTTATTCCTAAGCTGGCATACTGGCCGGTAATCACATGGGCGATGGCGATAGCAACCTGGTCGACCCTGTAGCTATACTTATTTTGATAATGGTGCTCATCACGTCCTGGATGACTTTCTTCTATAGCCTACGCGACTCATTATGACAAGACTTACTCAAGCCAGGATGCGGAGTTCCTCGGGTCTCTTCCGGCCACTTGAAGTAGCTGTTTTTTGCCTCTGGTTCTGTTTCTTCCTTTGCGCACGCGGGTGCGGTCGCGGAGACGTTCGCGTGTGTGTACCTGCCGCCGGGGACCGTCCGCGAGCCGTTGACATTCCGGTTCACCATCGGAAGCGATGAGGATGCCTGCATGCTGGAGAGCGGCCACGACGCGATGCTCCAGGTGCACCAGGCCGGCCTGTCCTGCGTGTCTCTGGAGTACGTGGAGGGCAAAAGCTCGACCAGCGGCGGCGATACGTGCGCCGTGTCGTCGAAGGGCAGGGCACAAGTGGATTACTCGCACCCGCTGTTGAGATGGAACTACGCCTACCTCATCGAGCCACACCGGTGCGCGTATGTCTGCCTGTCGCGGTCGCGGTGTACCGATAAGGTCGCGAGCTGTCCACCCGGCACCACGGGGCCTATCTATCTCGTGTTCGCCCCGTTCTGCCAGTCTTAAGCGGGTGCGGATCGCCGCACCGGAAACCAGTGACAGCCTCGTGGAGAACCAGCGATGAGTACCACCGCTTACCGAGATTTGGAAAACTTACCCGCGCGCGCCATCGGCGAGCTGTTCGACGGACGACTGCATGCGCAGCCGCGTCCGGCTTTCCCGCATGCATATGCGCACTCAATGGTGGGCGGTGAGTTGGTCAATCCGTTTCACCATGGGATGGGCGGCCCCGGTGGCTGGATCATCATCGATGAGCCGGAAATCCACTTCAAACTGGATATTGATGTGGCCGTGCCAGACCTAGCGGGATGGCGGCGTGAGCGCAAACTGAAGTTTCCGATGGGCCACAAAATTGAGCTGGTGCCGGATTGGGTCTGCGAGATCCTGTCGCCCTCCACCCGGAGCATCGATCGGGAAATCAAGCTGCCGCTGTATGCGCGATATGGCGTATCGTATGCATGGTTGGTCGAGCCCATCGAGCATGTCGTGGAAGCCTACCGGCTTCAGGACGGTGAATGGGTGGCGGTTGGTCGTTACACCGGTACGACCCAAGCCGCCATCCCGCCCTTCGACGCCGTGCCGCTCGACTTGGGCAGTCTGTGGATGCCCACGTAACTCAACCGGCGGCCCGGAACACGCGAGGTAGCGTGTTGGCCATCTGGTTTCTGCTCCTCGTGGTGAGCACGGGAATCGCTCTCGGCGGCGGCCTCCGGATCAATCTTTCCGGCTCGATGTCGGCCGGCTGTTACCTGAAGGCGACCGATGCGCTCAGTGAGCGTAGCGTTGGGTTCCGGTCGCTGACCGAAGCTTTAGATACTGGCACTGCCGGTGGAAAACTGATCTTTCACATTCCGTATAGCCTTGAGTCAGGTCCCTGCCTTCTATCCAACCGCCAAGAAGGTTGAAGGCGGTGGTCGAGGGATGACTTTGTACAACACTCCTCCTTCCGTGCAAAAGCGCCTGGCACTTGTGCATAAAATCCTATTCATCGCACAAACCGACAGTAGTATCGATAGGTACCGCTAGTTAGACCGACGCGCCTGTGAAAAACCGGACCACTTCGGGAGCGGAAGGAGGCATGGATCCACACACCAACCTCCGCAACGGATTGCCTGGCTCCTGGGAATCAGTCTACAGGGTGTGGAACACCGCAGAGGCAGGCTATTGGAACTTTCTGCGAGTTTTTCGCCGGGGCGGGAATAGTGAGAGCTGGCCTTTGTGAGAGAACAAAAAGGTCAGATTCCGCAACCGGAGCAGCATACCGAGCGCCCCGGCTACAGAGAATAAGTGATTTCCCGTTCCTGAACGGTGCAGATCCCAGGACACCCAACTCTCGGAGTTGGCCTTGTGGGAAGTTTCCGATAGGCCACACAATTGAGTTTGTGTCAGATCGGATCTGCGAGATCCTGCAACAAACGCCTGCTGGGATCAACTGGCTGAGAGCTCTCTTGCGCAAAACTCTGGAGGCTCTCCGGGGAGGCGATCTGTTTACCAGATCAGCAAATGCAAGTTTCTTAACGGTCGACACAATAGACGGGGCCCAGCGCACTGGGCCCCGCGATTTTGTGACATGTGTCTTGTTAACGGGCTGCACACAAGACCGCATGATCTAAGCCCTTCCAATTTATAAAAATTGCGGAGATAGTGCAATCAGAAATTCACAACGCGAAGCCAAGGGAGTGAGGATTATGCATTGGCGACTTGGTTTGGACTCAGGCACCAACTCGATTGGTTGGTGGGCGGTTCGTGTCACCAGGGAGGAAAGCAACCCGAAGGCATGCTGGAAAGCTGTTGAATCGATCAGTGGTGGTGTTCGTATTTTTTCCGACGGACGGGAACCGGCCAAGGGCGGACGGGTTGGCGACAGTAGAGCAGTGGCACGGAGATTGGCACGTGGTATACGTCGGAATCGGGATCACGGTCGCAACCGCATGCGCCATCTGGTCGACGATTTAATCGAACTTGGACTTCTGCCTGAAAATCCGGAGGCGCGTGATGCATTGTTCCAGTCTACGTCGAAATCAAAAGGCAACTCTGATCGTTACAATCCGTACCGCCTGCGCGCCGAGGCATTGGAACGACCACTGACTCTACATGAACTGGGCCGCGCACTGCAGCACCTTGGCTTGCGTCGCGGGTATAAGTCGAACCGCAAGGAGAGCAGAGACGATGACGGCGGCAAGCTGCGTGAGAAGATCACTGCGCTACACGCCCGTCTGGACGAGACGTACACTGGGTCAACACCTTTGGGAAACTTAATCAGCGCGAGAAGCTTAAATCTGTCCCCGCGGGAGTTCGATTTCGCGCCGAAGACGATACCTATCCAGATCGGGCACTCTATGCGGCTGAATTTGATGCAATCAGAGCTGTTCAAGAGCCGCACCATGTGCTTACCGCAAAAGACTGGGACCGACTAAGAAACGAGCGCATCTTGTTCCAGTGGCCCTTGCGGTCGATCGAGCGTGGCCGCTGCGAGTTCTTCCCGGATTCTCGGCGCCATTGGCGGGATACGCCCATCGGCCATGATTTTCGCGTATTCCAGGAACTGAACGAACTGCGATGGATCGACGCTCAGGAAGAAAGGCACGCTCTGGATGCGGAACAACGCACCAGCGTGCTCGACCTGCTGATGAGAAGGACCAGCGAAGTCAAGTTCGAGTCTATGCGCAGCCAGAAACGGGTAGACGGCATGCCCCTGTTTCCTGCCGGGTCCCGATTCAACTTGGAAGGCGAAAAACGCAAAGGCCTGAAGCCCCACACTATTGCTGTGCGACTTCGGAAGGAGCCATTGCTGATGCCCCTTTGGGAGGCACGTCAGTCCGGTGATGGTGGCCGTCTGGATGATATCTTCGAGTCCTTGCAAGCGAGCCATGACAAAGATGAGCTGCAACAGGAACTAGTGACAAAGCACGGTCTCGATAATGAATCTGCCGCGACCCTTGTGGGCTTGCAACTCGGCGCTCAGACAGCCTCGGTAAGTCGTCGTTTCATGGAATTGATCGTGCCTGTGCTTCGCGATCAGGGCCTCATTTACTCCGATGCCGTGGCCAAACTGTGCGATGAAAACGGCAAGCCGCTTCACCACAGCCTACGCGGAGAAGATCGGCGCTGGTCTCACCTCCCTTATTATGGCGAGGTCTTGGCTGGTTTGATGTTGGGGGCCGATCCGAGCGCAGATCCCGACACTCAACCAGAACAGCATTTCGGGCGAATCAACAACCCGACCGTGCATGTATCCCTGAACCAGTTGCGCAAGGTAGTCAACGCGCTTGTTGACCGTCTCGGGAGCGCGCCCGTGGAAATCCACGTTGAATTAACCCGCGCACTCAAGCAATCGCGGCAGCGAAGAAACGAGGAAAACCGACGTCAGGCCCGCGAGCAGAAACGCAACCAAGAGATTAAGAAACAGTGTAAGGAGTTGGGCATCCATGAGCCATCGGCCTGGGACATCAAGAAATTCAAACTCTGGGAAGAGTTGGGGGAAGAACACCGCTGCGTATTCTCAGGTAAAGTAATCTCGGCGGAGAAGCTATTCAACGGGGAAGCAGAAATCGAGCACCTCCTCCCGTTAAGGCGGTTTCATTGCCCGCCAGTTGAACGACACTGCCTACATGTCGAGAGTCGCGCAACGGTACCTGTGCTCACTGGAAGGCGTTCGCCAAGTCGTGCCCCATCGAGGCAGTCTCACCACGCTTGTGCGCGGCAAATGGAATTTGAACGGGCTGCTCAGCGACGACAAATGCAAAAGCCGCAAAGACCACCGCCATCACGCGGTCAATGCCGCCGTAATCGCGTTAACTGACCGATCCGTGCTGAACAAGGTTAGTCGTCTCTCGAGGCGCGGCGCCGATGACATCATAAGATTGGCAGTGCCCGATCTTGACCCCAAAATCTTAGCCGCGATCCGCGAGCGTGTTCCCCAAATCGTGGTCTCTTACAAACCTGATCACGGACTGCGCGGGAAAATGTATGCCGAAACCGCCTATGGCTACGTGCCGCCCGAGCGGCGTGATCCAAACTGGCCGGAATACGAGTGGGTGGTGCGCAAGGCGCTGACGGACTTGAGCGAGAAGAACTGTGAAACCATTCGCAACCGCAAGCTGCGGGACAGGGTGCGAAACTATCTGCAGCAGCACAAAGCCAACGGATTGAAAGCCGATAAGGCCTTGGCCAAGTTTGCGAAGGAGTATGGTGTCCGGCACGTTCGCATCCTGATCAAGAACCAGACCATTTCACCAGCCGCCTCCGCACCCTACAAAGGATACGCGCCCGTGTCCTACATCTGTTGCGACGTGTGGCGGGTGCCGAAGGGGCGCGAACGCGGCGAGTTCAAGGGTGTATTTTGGTCCTATGCCGAGACCGCCGATGGGCAGGCTCCTGACAAGGCGACGAAGAAGCCTCATCCGGCGGCGCGGTTCGTTGCCCGTTTGTTTAAGGACGACATAGTTGCCTACGAGGAAGGCGGACGGACGAGTATCGTCCGTGTGGCCGGGTTCAGTACGACAAACAACAAGTTTGACATTCGCCCACATCATCTCGCAGTGTCCGAACAATCGTATGTCGGAATCAATGTGTTAGGAGCGAAGGGGCTCAAAAAGGTACGTATTTCCCCCGATGGCCTTGTTTTTGGCGTGGAAGGTGAGACGATCTCATGATCGGCGGCATCGTCGAGATCGCGGACGCCGGCAGACACGTTTCCGTGCACCGAGAATTCGTTAGGGTTTCGGAGGGTGGAGACGAAATTGGCTGCGTGCCGTTGGACGACGTTACGGCTCTCATTCATTGCCTGGCACGTCTGGCGCAGTCGGTGGCAACCAGCTTGGCGAAAAAGTCCGATGCGTTGGTATTGCCCGAATTCAAACTAGCTGATCAGCTAGCGTGACGGTGACGATTCCGGATCGCACAACTTGGGTTAGCGGATTTCGAACCTTGTGGATGCTGGTGATGTTCGATCTGCCGGTGGGTGAGAAGGAGGAACGTAGCGACGCCACGCGATTCCGCAATTTTCTGCTCGACCAGGGTTTCCGCCGGGCCCAGTTTTCGGTGTATTACCGCCTGATCACTGGACGCGACGCGGTAGAAGTCATAGAAAAGAAGATTGCCGCAGCCGTTCCCTGCGGCGGTTCTGTGCACATCCTGATGATTACCGACAAGCAGTACGAAAACATCCGCGTTTTCACCGGAGGAGTTCGTGGATCGCCGGAAAAAATCAAACAGTTGGTCCTTTTCTGAACCAAATCCAATCGTTTCCAAAACGGCTATCGGCCTCAAATTCCCATGTTTTTAGGAACTTGAGACCAATCTATCTTAGACCATCCGGACTTGAGCGCAACCCGCAAGTTTGGCCAGCCGCGTATTGGTACAGCTGTAGGGAGATGCCTTCAAATGCCTATTTGAACGTCTTTATGAGCTCTTTCCCAGGTCGGTTGCAGTGCATGTTCCAGTTGTGTGGACGATGCAGGCGCGGTCAAGGTTTTGCCTGTTTTTTTCTCCTTTCTCCCTTTTCTTCCCTACCTTCCTCGCCGTTCTTACCGTCGTGAAAAATCACGCTAGCCATGCTTTCGCAACCTCGCGTGTGGCCACTTCTCTTTCCTCGAAGAGGAATTGCAAGAAACCGAGTCGGCCGAACGCTCGCCGCATAGCCAGATAGCCACCTGGGAGCTGCTTTCACCAGCGTGGCGTCGGGCGCGAGCAGCGCTTCTTCCTGCCGCATATCTGCTAGAATGTACGTTTGTTTCGAGAAAGTTTTCCCAACTGAAGTTGCGTTTTGAGCTGTTTCTCCATAATCCGCAGTTCGTGCGTCTTGTCCCTGCGATCCTGAAAAAAGTCCAGGATGCGTGGCAGGAACGCCGAAAGTAGACCGATGATTGAGCCAATCAGACTGCCAATCATGAGAATGTCCCTTTGTGTGGGACGGCTTTGGAAAGACTCCCCTCTTCTTTAAAGGGATCTCCTCCTGGAGAGGACTAGCTTTAGGGAAGAAATGTTAATAGAAATCATTATTTCTAATCAAGAACATGGGGACCCAACGAGAATGAGCCATTTTGGGCGCTCTTGGAAGGAAAGTGCGTGGCCTGCGGAAGCAAGCTGGATTTGGGTTCGACAGGTTTGTTTGGGAGAACGGGCTGAATCGAACCTACCAGAGAGAGGTCGAAAATGGGAAACGTGAACATCACGGTCCTCTATCTCGATAGGCTTACGCGGATCTTTGGCGTTTCGCCAAAGGATCTTTTGGATCTCGATTTCTCGGTGGCAGAAGATGAGGAATTCGAGGCATTCGCTGTAGGTCGTCGAGGAAACGCCGCCCTGGACTAGGCAAAAAAACCCGCCATGAAGGCGGGTTTTCCGTTCCAAACGGTCACATAAGGCAGGAATTTGAATACCTTATGCTGCATTGAAGGTCTATTTGTATAGTATAGCCCGGGACTTTCCAACGCAATCGTTTGGATCAGATGCCTGTCTCTTTCTACGGAGACGGGTCATGTCCAACTCGACGTTTGCATCCCGCCGCACTCTTAACGCGGAAAACCTTGCCAGTGCGCTCGGTGGCCGGAAATCCGGTGACGGCTGGGTAGCCAACTGCCCCGCTCACGAGGACCATCGTCCGAGCCTTTCAATCCAGGAAAAGAACGGAAAAGTCCTCGTCCACTGCTTTTCCAGTTGCCACCAAGACGACGTCCTTGAGGCGCTGAGACAGCGCGGACTGTGGCCCACCGAGTCACGGGCCAGCCGACCGCCGGCTGCCGCCGCGGTTTCCCAGTTACCGCCTGACCGTCCGCCCCAGGCCCTGTGGGCCGGATACAGTCCGGTCTCGCCAAGTAACAAGTGGTCGAGGGATGAGCGTCGCCGATGCGAAAAGAATGGCCGGTGACCTTGGAGCCGGCCAAGAACTTTTTACCGCCGTCGGCGGCAATGTATTGCAGGCTGTGGATTGCGCCTGCCGTGTCGGTGAGAGGGATCGCCAGCGTGGATTGGTTCGGAACCGCCCGCGCACCATGCGTGCCGATGCGCTTTCCGGTGAGGTAGGGATGGCTCGGCGAGGCCGGACTATACCCGTCCCACAAGGCCTAGAGTGAATGGCCAGACGGTTGGGAGACCACGGCGGCAGCCAGCGGCCGGCTGGCCCGTGACTCGGTGGGACACAGTCCGCGCTGTCTCAGCGCCTCGAGGACGTGGTCTTGGTGGCAACCGGAGAAGCAGTGGACAAGGACTTTTCCGTGCTTTTCCTGAATTGAAAGGCTTGGATTCTGGTCCTCGTGAGCGGGACAGCGGGCTACCCAGCCGCCGCCGAATTTGCGCCCGCCAAGCGCGGCGGCGATGGTTTCCGCATTTGGGGAAGAAACGGTGGTAAAATGACGGTTCGCAGTGGGCATGGATTGCCTCCAATGGACAGGCATCCGAACCCATTGCAAACACCGGGCAACAACTCTACAATATGATTACGCCATGCGTGATACATGGTTCCGTTATCCTGTCTCATTTAGCGGTGAGTGTGTGATTTGCGGTTAGGCGGCTTTCAAGTGTCAATTGAAAGCCGCCTGTAATCTAAGCGAAAAACCAGCCTCACGGCTGGTTTTTTTTGCGCGTTGCCTTCTGGTTTTTATTCTTCTTATTTCAAGATAGCTTTTTAAGTCGATTTCAAGCTATCAAAAATCTACGGAATTTCCTAGTTTGCGGCGTTGATTTTGAGCAAGCTCTACGGTTGGTCAAGTGGCAATTCCAACGTATCGCCGAACCTGGGGAGCGATGTGTTTAGAAGACGAGTGAACTCCCGGGAATTCGC
>Ga0209144_1000078_pt1 | contig 18525 bp, 15 predicted proteins | sample WorMettrBAHAMAS1_FD_187392 | JGI IMG/M metagenome (GOLD analysis project Ga0209144, IMG submission 187392) | Marine gutless worms symbiont microbial communities from Max Planck institute for Marine Microbiology, Germany - Inanidrilus... | ecosystem: Host-associated > Annelida > Digestive system...
GACTAGTAAAGGGGGTGTCCCAAAATGAAAGAACTAAAAGAAAACACACAACCCTACTCAAAAAATACTATGGTATTACTATGGTAAATATACCATGGTATTTTCGGGTGGTACATTTACCATGGTAAAAGTACCACAGTAGGCAACCATGGTATTTTCGGGTGGTAAAGTTGTACCACAGCAGTACCGTGGTACATGTACCATGGTACGTGGCAGTACCGTGGTATTTTCGGGTGGTAAAGTTGTACCACAGCAGTACCGTGGTACATGTACCATGGTACGTGGCAGTACCGTGGTATTTTCGGGTGGTAAATTGTACCACAGCAGTACCGTGGTACGTGGCAGTACCATGGTACGCGTACCATGGTAAGTGTACCACGGTAGCTGGCAGTACTGTGGTACACATACCATGGTACACGTACCCTGGTACTGGCAGTACCATGGTATCCGTACCATGGTACCTGTACCATAGTACTCCCAGTACCATGGTATATATACCGTGGTACATGTACCACCATCATTGGCAGTACAGTACCATGGTACTGCCATGCGTGGTAAATCTACCTCGTAGTATACCATAGTACCACCATATGACATACTACGTGGCATGTTTACCACCATACACGTACATAAATCAGGATGAGAAATTTAGCTGTCATATTACATTGTGGGGATTAATGTACATGTACTAATGGATGAAATCTTGGGCTTGTCTCAAAGAAACGGACCCATACGATGGTTTGCTATAATTTTGTCAGACCTTAGCCGATTTTCAAAATTCTTTCACTGTTGGTAAGAGGACTAAATGTACAACAAAATCCATATATTTCCCACCGCACCTTAAGCGTGTGGCTGCAATGACTTAGGAAAGTCAAAAGTTCAAGTATGTTGGAAATTACAAAGGACATTTTTTAATTTCCCCAAAGTGGTGAGTATTACATGTATTTTGTTGGAAATTTAATTATATCATTCCAGCAGTGAAAGAACTTTGAAAATCGGTTAAGATTTAGTAAAGTCACTGCCATTAATTTAGTGGCTCACTCTTTGGGCACACGGTGTAATTTGTAACAAATTTGAACTTGTGACTTTTCCAAAGGTAGTGTGGCCACATGTGTAATGTGTGGTGGGAAGTATTTATAAACTTACGCATCTTGTTGTAAATTTAGTTCTTTTTCGAACAGTGAGAGAATTTTGAAAATCGATTAAGCCTTAACCGTTAAGGTTTGGCAAAGTTATAACAAAACATTGTAGGGGTCCTGTTTTTGAGACACGTACGTCTACAGATCACTGTGGCTGATCTTTTAATCGGAATTCTCTTGGATGAAACATACATACATCTTGATATAAAATGCCTGACTTGTGGGACTAGTTGCTGACAGTAAAATGTCTGATAATGTACTTCAAGTTCGAGTCACTGTCAATCACTGACAATAAACAACAGCTAGCCTACTGTCAACTAAACTGCCTGTCCAGGGCTAAGTACAAAAAATGCATGCACAGCAAATTACGGCAAATACTATCCATGAACAATATCAATACTTAAGACTAGAACTGTCAAGTAAAAAATAATATTGACAATAAAAAGGTTTGATGTTCCTTTAGACCAGCCAGTCTGAAGGACACTTTGATCTGTCCAGCCATTCCAACAGACAACACTGAGAGAAACCAGTGATCATGCAAGGTAAACAAATTTTCATTATTATACTTTGCCATGATGATATCCAACCAAACAATGAATAAGAAGCCTAGTTTAACATCCATTAAGACATACAGCATTTGTCAGTACAGACTGCCTGCCCTTGTCAAGTGACATGACTGTCAATGTTTTGTGCCAGCTGCCCTGCCTGATGCAACCTCATGGACTCAGCCAAGCAAGAGGGCTTGCAAAACATTCACACGCAAGTCACGAACTGTTTAGAGGCTACTCATCATTTTACTGACCGACCTAAGGATGGAGGGTTGAGCCTGTCAGCACTGGGAATCAAATCCGAAATCTCTGTTAAGTGGCTATAGTACAACTAATGACCTATAACTGCAGCTGAGGGCAGTTAGTTTCTTGCAAATCACCGTGGTTGCAGCAAAATGACCGATGAAAACTTTACATACAGCACCCAACTACACATGGAAGGCAGATTGCAACAGCAGCACGTATTACCACTTCTGAACTATTTGACATCAGCCTTCCATCCCCCAGTACCATGTGTAAAGTGATCAGCCTCGATCTCTACAGCTTACTTCTCTCTAAATGTTGCGGAAGCCCTCCTTCACCACTTGGTCTGTAGCAGCTATGACAGCCACGGCAGCCGGCACAAAATGCCGGTCTAATAAAAATTCTTGTTACTTGACTGCGCCACATATGCCCATGCCCTGCAAATGTGTGACATGAATAATGGCAGAATTAAACCAGGGCTTCTTTTTATGTTTATCCTTTGGCCTGAACTGTGGTCACCTGTAATCACACCAAATAACGTAAAAACTTGGTAAAATGTCTGTACAGTGCAGTGACTATGATTTGTCTAAAACTAAAAGTACAAGAAGCCCAGCAATTGCTGGGATGGCCCGCGGAACTGGAGACGCAGTTGCAACGGGGCAAGGGTCGGAATTTAATATAATCTGCCGACCGCCATGGGCAACACGCCTGCCAAGTTTCATCTCGATAAGATCAACCGTTTTGCCGGAATTCACGTTTGTGTCCAATTTCGGGGCCCGGTGCCCCCGTTCCCCCTTCCGTGGGGGTCCGGGACCGGGACCTAACATAATTTGCCGACCCTCGGGGGCAACCTTCCTGCCAAGTTTCACCTCGATGCGATCAACTGCTTTGCCGGAATTCACGTTTGTGTGCAATTTGGGGGGTCCAGGGCCCCCGTTCCCCCCTTCCGTGGGGGTCCGGACCTAAAACAAAAAACCATAGGGGTGGGTCACTTTAGGGGAAAATTTAGGGGAGAAAGGGTTAACTTCAGTTAACCTAATTTGGTGGTGAAGTAGCAGAAGGATGGGGCTATATGGCGGAAAAGACCCGATGTCGATACCTCCTCTCGTTTGAGCACAGTCCACGAGTGTCACAGACAGACGAACAGACAGACGGACATGCCTTTAGCAAAGACCCGCTACACTGGAGTTCTGCAGGCGAAAAATGCAGCAGGCAGACAACAAAGAATTACACAACAGTCGAAACCAAACAAAACATGAGAAAAGCAACATCAATCTGTTCACAGCACCATCTCTTCAAACTAGTCTAAAAACTGCAGAATAAAAAACCCTGCATGGCCTGCAATTCACGGTAGTCACTATAGTCTGTTTCAAAATGGCTAACCAACAAACTCATACAATGAATATATACAGTGGTCCATAAAAAACAGGACATTACATAATCCACGATAACTTCGCGAAATAATAATCGATTTTCAAAGTTCTTTCACTGCTAGACCCAGCACAAAATTTTATACAAAATGATTATTATATATCCCACACACACACACACACACAGTCGTTTAACGGCCTTTTTTCCAGGACTACCTGGGTAGGCCGGTACCAGAAGGATAAACCATTCTGGATTTTCTGAAGCAGAGATGATGGGGTGGCAGTGGCATCAGCCGGACCATATGCAAGTCATTTGCACTTCGCTCCAGACAGATAACCATGCCAGCACCTCATCACTCAAGTTTTTACGGGCCGGATGCCCTTCCTGCCGCCCAACCAACAGCGTCAAAGCACTGAAGGGCCAACATATTATATATCCCACCTCACTTTAAAACTGTCAAAACTGTCACCATACTACCTTGTGAAAGTTGTAAGTTTTTTTCAGCAAGACCAGCCTGCAGGAAGCACTGAGAAAACTGATTTTCGTCAAATTTGTTCGATTTCGACAAAATTTGGTATTTGAGTAGTGTGCCCTCCCACAACCTTGCACCAAACAATTTGGAGGCCAGGAACCCAGGGAACTAGGTAACAGCTTAAGTAAAAATGCAATTTTAGCAAATTTATTGCAGAAAGCTGTTGAAAATAAAACTTACAACTTTCGCAAGGTAGTGCAGTGACAGTTTTAGGGTGAGGTGGGACATGTAATAATCATTTTGTATAGAATTTTGGGCCGAGTCAAGCAGTGAAAGAATTTTGTAAATCGACTAATATTTCGCGAAGTTATCATTGATTAAGTGTAATGTCCTGTTTTTATGGACCACGGTGTAAAACAGTCAACATTAAATTTCAGTCAGCAGCTGGATCTGTGTCCTCGACATCAACCATTGCAGGTGTTGCAGGTATGTTCTTGCGCTTCAATATTTTCACTGAATTCGACAATTTCTGCCGTATGGCTGAACGTATGTCAACCGAGGCCACGTTTGGGAAAGTACGCTGAACTTCATCTGCAAGACGCAAAACAATAAAAACAATCATAGTTTACATTGCCACACTGTTACAAACAATCACAAAATTCTGCAAAAATAATAAATGTTGTCCAAGGACAACAAATCCATGATTCCCAAACTGGAGGTATTCTCATTCTCGGGCACAGCAGGCGAGGGGGCGCAAGAAAGCCTCGAATATTTTGTGACTAACGTCCACAAAAGTGATAAATGAGTGCGTGCCCCCGCGCATGCACCGCTTCACCCGTCACCGCTCGCTTGCCCCGCCCCTTCCGCTCACGGCTTTCACCGCCCCCCATCCCCTGTCACTGTGCTTTCCCGTCCCGTCCCGCTCACCGCTTTGGGGCGCACTTACTGCTTCTGCCCCCAGGCGCGGACAGCCCTAGTTACGCCACTGTGTCACAATGTCAGATACATTAGCAATCACATAATAAATTGCCGCGAAGAAGACTTCATATTCAGTACAACACAGTTCTGAAATTGGAAGAAGTATTTCAATTCCGTCATGATTCACCAGTCCCATACTTTTCAGTGGTCTGGACCTCCCCTCACAGGACTGCTGCTTCCGATGAGTTCTAGACACACGTCTAACACAGCGCTAACTGGGTTCACACGAGTTCTCAGTCTGAACAGCACCTTGATCCTAGGGATGTGAGGGTTTTGTAACTTACAGTAAATTTACACTCACATGTAGATTTACCGTAAATTTACAACGGCCTAGTCTAAAGTCAATTTACATCATAATTTACCTGTTTATAATTTCACACGAAACTGAATAAAATTATGCCAAATGATCCTATGATTTTAGTAGTCGTTTTATGTTAAAATTCAAATAATTTACACTGATTCCCTGGCACTGGGTTCAGTAAACTGTTCATAAAGCATTATGCTAACAAACTTCCTTAACCAGACTGACCAGAATAGTTTATTTTATGGTGTCCAGTAACACTTTTTTCCAAACGACATTTTAGCTGGTTGCAACTGTACGATCAAACTGGCATCAAAATCTCCGACCTAACTTGCCAGTATTCCCCATTTTCTGAGGCAGCTACAAGTTCTGTGGAGTTAACAGGTTGAATTAACAGGTAGGTAGCCAGCGAGTCCAGAGGATTGTTTGTTATCACTAACAGCAACAAACAAACTGACCAAGATTTAATGGGTCTGGTAGTAGTACACTTCACACTGGCAGCATGACCTAGGAGTAGAACGGACAGACAGACAGACATGCCACGCTGCAACATGTGTAGCAAAGTACTGCATCTACAGTAGCTGATGTAGTCTAAAAACATGCACATACGGAAGTATTTACTAACAGCAACAGCAATTTCTGCAGACTTATAAATTTTCATGCGCGTATTCAATTTCTCCTACCTGTGACAAGAGCAACAACTTGTTTTGGTAGTATCTTTTTGTTGTCGTTGCCTCCAGCTAGTGTGTGGCTGGCCAGAAATTCAGGTGAATATACACCGTGCAGCAGATCATTGGTCATCTTTTGATATGTTGAGCGATTGGCGTTCTGCACAGCCACCTGTACAGAGTTGACATGTAAGCTAGATTCAACAAGAGGCTAAACAAATATGGAAAAGGTCCAAGTTGCAAAGAGCTGAATAATATTTGTGTCATTGCAGCTTGCATAAATGATAATGTCACGCAATTGCCCTGTCACATAAGCTGTGGATTGTTTGCAGAAGTCAACCAGTTGCAGAACAAACTGAGCGAACTGTCTTAACATAGGTTCAGGGATATGCCCGCTGTCCAGTATTTACTGTGTCACTAACAGGCCTGCGTGAAGCACCCTCTCATGTGCACCTACTTCACTAACAGCACCTTTACTGAAGCAGTTTTTGCCAGATGCCTTGTCTGAAGCAACCAATTACATCTAAGCACTCAGTGAAGGAATGCAGAGAAAATTCACCAGGCGGCAAGTCTTCACGACGTCGGATAAATGCAAACAATGAATGTTAAGTACTACAATTACAACAAAATTCAACAGTATAGAGTTATAAACAAATCGACTGAAAATTTTTAACAGAATAATCTGCAAAATTAATCGATTAATATCAGCCATACAAATTTATGTAAACTACACTCTGCATGTGGCCATTTGCACTGCACACTGCATTCTGACTGAAGCAGTAAAGCACTCGCACCAAATCATAATTTCTTTAGCTATCAAAAAGAACGCAGCAGCAGTGAAGGCAAAGCAGTTCATGAATACTCAAAAATCGGCAATCGTGACCACTGTTCGACAAAGGCAAATGCACCAGCAATTTATGAGTAAATCTGCCTAATTCCTCTCTCTCTTTCTTTGGTTTCACATCTGTTTATTCCTCGCTAGCGAGGGTTAGACATGCCAGACTCCAAATGTAGCAGAACCAGGCAACATGCAGACTGGCAGCAGGGCTAGCAGTGTTTATTGAAGCCAGCAGTCTTACCAACCTGTACCAATCCCATCAAAAACACTTCACCTAATTACCTGGCATTTTTACTTTGCACTGCAGTGGAAGACTGCAGAGAGCAGTACTGGCACAGACAGAGTAGCTACATGGTACGGACATAAGCAGCTACATGGTTCTTGGATGTTCACGACCGTGGACTATCGCAAAACGGATGAGTGGATCCAGATGAAACTTGGTAGGAAGCTTTGGCCAGCAACTGTGACATTGTGTTAAGCGGGGATCCAGTTCCTCGACGGGGATGGGTGGGAGGGTGCAGGGCGATCTGGCCCATTGTAAAGCATAGCTGATATCTTGAAAACGGTGAGAGATACGACGTTGGACTCAGTGCAGGACCAACAAAAAAGCACACATGGGCTTTCGATTGGTATCATCGGATTTGATCTTAAACAGCTGTAAACGCCAAAAGTGAAGGTCATGACTTGTCGGCGACCAATGCCAACAATCTCAGGTGGCACACAGATCTAGTCAATTATGTTTATTCTTGGCCACAATCTAATACAATATCCCTAGGCTTCACCCATTTTATCACAGTTCACGTACACGAAAATCAGATGACAGACCAAAATGCATATCTAGTAAATACAGTCCATCCTAGTTATAAAAAGAGCAAGCAACAGCTATGGCATGCTGACTTACGCGGAACTTCTCCTGAATTTCAGTGATAGATTCATCAGAATCGTCAGTGGATGCTGCTGGTCTTGCTGGAGTTCTTGGATTCATCACATTTGGCGGCGAAACAATATTTCGAGTAGGTGAACTCATTACCGGACGTGGGGACGATGCAAGTTGAGCTATCTTCTGATTACTTCCTGCTGAGCACGTTGCTTGCGGTGTAGTTTTGACATTCGACTTAAGAACAGCAGATAGCTGCTGTGTGACTTCAGGAAGCACTAAAACCAATAAACAATTATGGAAACAACACCAAAATTTCAAGACCACGACCAGGACTGCACCATCTGAGACCAAGACCAGGACCAATTCTTCGACAATCGACACCGTCACACATAACAACAAGAACTCTGCTGACCGCAGAGATGGCTGACCGCATAGGAGCTTATTCGCGACGTTTCATGGAGTACTACTGCAGGCCTGTAAAGGCCAAAATTTCCCCCTCCCATTTGCCCCTTCCTGTGGGGGATTGCAAAACACTTTCATACTGGCAGCCACTGGGCCCACATCAACCTCCGTGCCAAGTGGCATCTCAATCCGTTCAGCTGTTTCGCCAGGGATCATCGTGACAGACGCACAGACAGACACACGTCCGCACCATGACAGAAGCTGACCATATACCCTTCGGGTATAGCGATCAGCTAAAAATGACTATCATCTAACAATATGCAGGTAAATGCAGATAAGCAAGACCGAGACCAAGATCAAGACCATGGCCACCCTCCCGCAGCCCCCGTTACACCACTGATTCCGCACAAACTCGAAACACTGGAATCTGGTCCCTGCAGGCTTTCAACTAGAAATACATTGTATGAACACAAATGCAGTATTCGGCCGAAGCCCTCGGCTGTCTGTGTAAGCCCTGCAAAAATGGCTGAAAGGATCAAGCTGCCGTTCGGGGTGGGGAGTTGTGTGGACCGGAGACATTGTATAAGTAAGTAATACCATTTATACAGTGCCTTAAGGTCAAACGATATAGAGGTGCTTGAGAGATGGAGGTCCGGATCCCTCCATGGCAAGGGCCCGGGCTAGCGGAGGTCGTCCAGCCCATTGTAAAGCATAGGAACATTGATGCTCAAATATCTTGAAAACGGTGAGAGATACGATGTTTGACTGAATGGAGGGCTTATACGAAAGCACCCATGGGCTTTCGATTGCCACCATGAGATTTGACATTGGATGACCTCAATGATCAAAGATCAAGGTCACAAGTCACCTGCATTCGATGCAGCCTGCTGCCAGATTTCTTTGGCCAATTGTTAAATTAGAACATTGAACATGCAACGGCGTCACTTACTATCTAGTGCTTTTACAGCTGCTACTAAATTCACATTCTCCTTTCTCAGTTGTGCATTTTCTTCTTTCAGCTGTACATTTTCGTCTTTCAGCTTCACGTAGTCACTTTGCTTCCTGCTGCATTCATCAGCTGCAAATTCATTAGGCCTACCTACACACAAGAATCCAGTCACAACGGACAACATCACTACACTGTCTACGCAATCTACAAGCACGACGTTTGTAGCATTGTCTGTCAGTTAATCACACGTGTGCCCCACAAAAATGGAATAAGATGCCTTTTGGACTGGATGCGACTGGTAACTCGTTTGGGTCCACTGAGCACTGCGTCCATCACATAGGGGACCAGACCCCCAACAGACAGTTTGTAGACGGAAATCTGGGCATCCAGTAGAGCTCAGCAGCTTGGCCATACAGACAACATACAGATACCAAAGCACAATGGGCTCATCACTGTCAGAAGATTTACCAGAAGACCAGCAGACGGCCCATGGAACTTCTATACCGAAGTGCTGCGCTTGCAGTGCTTGAACTAAAGCACTAACTTTAAAACAAGAGGCCAAAGTAATTTGGCAAAGGCCGCATCGAACGCATCTCTCACTGTTCCAAAGATATTTTGCATCAAAAGATTATGACCTTGACCTCTGACCCTCAAGGTCATCCAAGGTCAGATCTGACAGTGTCAATCGAAAGCCCATGGGTGGTTTCCTTTCCTATAGGTCCTCAATTGAGTCCAACATCGTATCTCTCACCGTTTTCAAGATATTTGAGCATCAATGTTCCTATACTTTACAATGGGCCGGACTTCCCTCCTCCCCACTGGCCCGCCCCTCCCATGGGGATCCGGGTCCCCATCTAATACAATGTGTCTTGGGTCCACACGAGTCCCTATCCCAAACGGCATCTCGATCCGTCCAGCCGTTTTTGCACAGCTCATCGGCGTGGCAGACTGACAGACCGCGCTACTGAATCATCTGTAGGAAAAGGCCGCATTACATTATGCAGTTCGTGCATTCGATGCGGCCTAATAATACATTTTGGTGCTCATCCTTAAAAGAAACAAATCAGCTAAATGATGGCATATGAAATTTTTATGTGTAACATAATTTTACTTTATTTCTCATTCGCCAGGTGGCGACAAATTTTACACGTCGCCACTTGGTGAATGCAAAATAAAATAAAAGTACTGTGCAGTATATTCACAAGTGATGCACAATAGAGGCTAGCGAGGGTCAGACGTGCCCCACTCCAAATGTAGCAAACAACCAGTCAACGCACACACCTGAATGGCACTAAATAGTGTACAAAGTGCTAATGTGCCGTCAAGCAACTACTCACTCGCTCTTGATGCCGAGTACCGCTGTGTCACGAGCAGCCAGCTCTATCCCCGCGGTAATGCCACAACAGGCAACTCCGTCTCTGCGGTATTACCGCAAGTTTCACTGCCATTACTGCGGATTCCACGGTATTCCCGCCATCCCCACTACCACGCAGATCCCTAGTGTGTAGGCCTACCTAACAACACAACAGAACGGTCATTGTAATTTGTAAGTACTGTTTACACCGACCAAAAGCCATTTTTGCCTCACAAAGACTGGGGAGTTCTCGCATGTCCACACACAGCAGTACAAAATCCCTGTTTCACTGACCACTGTAAACGTACCTGCTGCACTGCAGTCGCGGGCCATTCTTTTCTCGCGAATTTCATTCATCAGCTTTGACATACTGCTTGAATGCATTGCCTTTGTCACAGATTTTGTCTTCTTTGGTTCCTGAGACATAAAACACAAAGGCTTTCCTGGAAATTACTGCAGACCTTCATCATCATCATCATCATCAACGAATGTGCGTAGTCATCAAAAAGGCTTTGTAACAATTAAAGCCGCTACAAATTCTGCCAGGCTGGTCTTTAATGTCAGACGTCAACTGAGTGAAGTAAGGTCATTAGAATTGTGTCACCTGTTTTATAAATACAGCCATCAGAATTAGCTGCGACTTCCAAATGCCAACATATCATCCAGCAATTTGTGCAACAGCTCAGTTCTTAACTTGCCACGGTCGCCATTCCATTCCCACGATTAACTAACTAAATGTGCCCACTGCCCAGTAATCCATTTTAATTCACAGTCAACCACAATACCTGTAAATTTACTTGTATTTGAGGTAATAAATCAAGCAAGGCAAACTGACAATTAATTGACCAAATCAAGCCAAGTAACGGCACTCTAATGCAAACAAACAAAACCTCGGTTTTCTCAGGCTCCTCATCTGATGATGTTACCAACTGCTTCGGCATCTTGTCACGGTGCCCACGGCCCAGTTCTGTTTTTAGGTTTGTAACAATGTCTTCCAAGCTCTTGCCATCTTCCAGCAACTTCATAGTTTCTCTCAAACGTGGCTCGTCAATGTCTTCACCTGAAATGACAGCATATAAAGCATTGATGGTTTAGCCAAACTGTGTACGTGTGTGTGTGTCATACGCCAGCATCATATTTTGGAAAGCCACTCGACAGCAACAGAGTAAACAGAGTCCTCATGGACCTAATAATAATAATAATAAAATGTTATTCCTGTCCACAAGAAAGGTAGCAAAGCTAAGCCTGAGATTCATTATCTTTTACCCAGAGCCTTGGTTTTGCGGTTAGGGGTAGTGCCAGTGTTAGAAGCGACACATGGCAAACTGACCCGAACATTTCCGATGTATCCCTAGCAGATGGGTTCTACTAATTACTGCATCGGACCTAAAATAAGAGAAGTGAAAAGCATCAGACCCAAGTCGAACCTGTCCTAAAGTCACCGGGATCCCACTGGATGCCAAAACTTTAAATCTTAATACAGACCTAAATAAAAGCAGAAAAATACCCGGCACGCATAGAGCATAAAAGTATCTATTTAACCGTTTGACGGGGAAACGTCCAGGCATGACGGGGAAATTAACGTCCTGACGGGGAATAGTACAGATGGAGAAACGCCCGGTTACCAATTCCGCACATCAAGTGCTTTTAAGTTGGCGAGTAGTACGATACGTTAGAAAGCATGGATTCAAGCAAGCTGCTGTAAGCTCTGTCTGACAAATGAGCAAGCTGACAGACACGCAGAGGCAACACTACAGACATGTGTAGGAACAGACCCTATGAAAACTTTGCGTCCATGCGGCCTAAGCATGACGACAAATGCAAAGCTAATGATGTCCACGACAAAGCTATCTCGTGTGACCCTTTGGTCTGTTGCGGTCGATGCAGTGCGACTTGGGTCTGGTGCGGTCAAGTTCCCTATTTTTTGGTGAAATGCGGCCCCACGTGGTCTGATTTCCCTCTTTTAGATCCGGTGCCGTCCGGGTTAAGTCCGATGCGGTCCATTTCCATTAGACCGTTGCTATTCTCACGACGGTCGTGTAGGGGTTGACTAAAATATGCCGGGACGCCGGGACAGACGCCGAGACAGTGAAGTGGCCACGCAAGTGACGACGGACGCGGAGATCGACAGACGCCGGGACGGACGCCGGGACAGACGTCGAGTGTAGTAATTAGTGAAAAACCGCGAGACGTCGTGACGCACGCCCGGACAGATTTGCGACGCCGGGACAGACTCAAAGAGAGATGCCGGGTTTAGTAATTAGTGAAACAGTTAAGTGGCCACGCAGTTAATGAAAACGGACGCCGGGACAGACGCCGGGAAACTGCTAACAACACCACCTAGCGTCTGAAATAGTAAACACAGTAATTGGCTTGTTATCTAGCGTGTGATTGGTCGTCGTGAGAATAGCCTACAGACGTCGTTGTACACGATCGTCGTGAGAATAGCCACTTCCTTTCCATTATTTTAGGTCGGCTGTGGTCCTGGTCCAATGCGTTAATTAGTAGTACCGCTAGCCGATCGCCTATCTATCCCTAGAAAAATCGGGAGCGTTACAGGTAGATCGCCGACCTACCGCTTTACCGCTAGCACAAAGCTTTAAATTACCGGAGTGTCTATACACACGGCTAGCCGTGTGACGATCGCTCGGTTTTGTCTATACACACGGCTAGCCACCCGTGCACTTAAAAATTGCTAGAGTGGTGGAATAGCTGTTGCTTATTCAGTAAATGACGCCTCTGAAATGGCCTTCAAAAAATTACCCCACCCAAACTCCATGTTTTTCTCCGTGGTCCCGATAGTGTGTCGGCTATATAGTACGGAGTTATGCACATGACGGAACTCGCGCGCACAATTTTTTTACCACTATCGTAGCCTCTGACCCCAGCCACAACACCCTTCCAAAAATTTTTACATTATACAGTTTCTGCACGTTGCAAAATGGTGTCCATGAATGTTCTAAAACATTTACGCATTAACGTTAAAAAATTAATTCATGGGTCCGGTTAGGGTTTGGGTTAGTGTTAGTATTAACTTAAAAATTGCATTTAAATTTTAATTCGAATTCACGCCATCTAGCGAAGCGCACATGGCTAGCCGTGTGCATAGACAAACCGGAGTGATCGGCACACGACTAGCCGTGTGTATAGCATCGTTCTTAAATTACGTACTCTCCGTCAACAACACTGTAGCGGTATGTTTGCTGGATTTCTTTTTCCCGCCTTTCTTCCAGGTGACGACGCATTGCTGACCGGACGCCGGCTCATTTGTATCCACGTTCGAAACAGGTATAACCGCCAGGCTGCGATCTTTGAATTCCACAAGTACGTGTGACATTGTTCAAAAATACAGTCAAATTCAATATTTATTACAACAAAACAAAATTAATTTTGCGCCTTCGTTACCGGAAACAGGATCCTTGGCAGGACCCGGATGACGGTATGAAGGTGGTACCGGTTGCACAGTTTAACAGGAAGTAACCACAACACGACTATCATAATTTTTATTTTTATTTGCTATACATTAAAATTATTTTTAAAAAATAGTGTATGACACGAGATAGACAAAAATATCGATTAATTTGTCGAATAGGTACATGTTAATAAACCTTTTTATCTCTGCGCATAGAATATTTATTTTCATTTATTTATTTTGTTGGTGTAATGCGTTTAGATTGCAAATTAGCGTGTTTTATGGTGTTTGTGTTTGTTTGTATCAAAGAACTGTTGAAACAAAGCATTTGTATCATTTATCAGTGAGTCCTGTCCGGTAATGTTGGTGAATTGTGGCCACACAGCTGGCTTGATCAAGATGCCACTTGGCACAGCAGTTGGCGTCGGCCCGGCGGCTGGTGCTTGAAGTCGGTGTAACGGCGTCGCAACGTTGCGACTAGTTCGTCCGGCGGCGGTACGGACTCCAGCGACAGGTCAGCATCTACATGTCGCACACATCACATGAACGAACAGCGTTAATGATACGTAACTGCCGGATATTAACAGTATGCTGTTAATTGCAAACTGTAGACTTATAGGCCAAATGTAGAACTTCGCCAAATATTTACCGATTTTAAAAATAACTTCACCAGCAAACATAACGAAAAGTCAGTAGTAATTAGTAATTAGTGAAACAGTTAAGTGGCCACGCAGTTAATGAAAACGGACGCCGGGACAGATCGACGTACTCAAAGACAGACACTTAAAACTGTCCCGGCGTCTGTCCCGGCGTCCTGGCATATTTTAGTCAACCCGTTGAGCACGGTAAAATGAGCGCTAATCATACCTTTCGTCGGTGCTGTGCCGTATGCGTAGACGTAAACTTCGCCGCCGCTCGGCTTCTGCGGAGGTCTCGTTGACATGCGCGTGTTGTCGACATTGTCGAGGATGTCTTGCACATCGGCGACAGACAGTTCACCGTCACGCTGACAGTAAACTTGCGCCATTAGGCCTATACGGACGTCTACGTCTACTGTCGTGCTGTAAGATGACTGACGACGGTACATCAGACAACACTCTACTTATATGCTACGTTGTGCGTGATTAGGCCTACCACCTTTGTACTGACATGCCTACATTATAGGGATCGACCATTCATTGCTTCCGTACGCTTGCCTACCTTGTGAAGGTAATTACGGACAGTTACTGGCAATAAATACGCCGCTTCTAGGCGGTCAAAAGGACGGCTATTTGGTGAAGCTGACTCTCATTCATAACGGTCGGCGTGCCTGAATGTGTGATTGTGTCACAGTTAGCGATTTCCACAACGCCGCGATGTGCTGAAGGTCGATTGCATCTGCGTCGACCGACCGTGTCAATACGCAGTGAACGCGCCGCTTTGATGTGCCCGCGCCGCGCCCGAGCCGCGCCGTGCGCGGCGGCACGCGATTGCGATCTGGGCCGGGCCGGATTTTAGTCCCGGCCGGGCCGGTATTTAGTCCTTTGGGCCGGGATCCCCATGGGAAAGGGCGCTGCCCTGAGGGCCGATGAGCCCATTGTAAACTATGGGCATAATGTGTGGTGCGCCGTTGCTTTCCACAGCGAGAGGGCTCGGTGATATTTTCCGTCCGCAGGGACGGAAATATGGACGCACACAGGCTATTTTCCGTCCGCCGATTTAAATTGCAATTTATTAAGTAAATCTAACACTAACCCAAACCCTGAACCCTAAACCTTAACCCTAAACCCAAACCCTAACGCTAAACCCTAACCGTAAAATTGAAATATAACCCTAACCAAAACCGTAAAACATAAACACTAACCGTAATAATAATGTTAACATGACTTAGAAATTTTCTCCACAAAATATTAACAAAAAGTTATACAGTGGGTCAGAATTGAACCCACGGCCTACTGCGTGCCAGGGAAGAGCCCTAGCACTACGGCCACTGAGGCACTGGCAGAACCACAACAAAAGTGCCTAATGAATGACGGGATTATATAAAGTAAACATGGATGGAAAATAGCTCTGATCAGTGGTAATTTCCGTCCGTAGGGACGGAAAATATCAATTATCAGCGAGAGGAGTTGACCGATTGTGCATTGCAAGTAATCTTCTCTGGCTGTTCCAAGTTTCAGGATTTCATCCAAATCCAAATGCGTGAACGTCATCAAAATTTCCCCAAAGTGTTTGCAATGTTCAGCTGAAGCCTAGCATCGAGACAGTTTTGTTTGTATTTTTTGATATTTTGGGTATTTTTTTGTTTTTTTGGTAATTAGGCACACAGTCACAAAATGTTTATGTCATCTTAGAAACATGCACACAAATTGAGGACACTGGTGGATCCATGGGAATGTCATACTGTCTTTTTAGTAACAATATATACATATGGGTATGGATTGCGTACGTCCCTAACTCTAACCCTAACCCTAAACCCCTGACACACATTATCCATTTGCTGAACACATGTAGGGCCTACGCAGTGTACACAGATTACCCGGCTTCAGTGTATACAAAGTTTTCTGCTACCCAATACAAGGCTGGTGCCAGTTAGTTGGACCTCTGTTAGCACCCAGATTTAAATGTACATTTTTCCCTGGCTGGGAGCACGGACTTGATTTGTGCATTTTTGGTTTATCACCATGTGTTTGACATTGTCACAAATACTGCACACTGTATGACTTATAATGTGTCTTGTCATTTTTTAGGTTTTCGAGAATTTTATGCCAAAAAGCTTGGAATGAGTACTTTTCGCAGATTGTCATACAAAAGCTACTTATCTGACAGCCATGTATCGATACCATCAGAGACCAAACGATACAGACGTAACAATGGACAGCCGGGAGAGACACAGCTGGGAGATTTGCAAGCGGATTTGTGCCATGACGAGGAAAACTGGATGTACGAGAATGACGATGAATGCCTTTTATCGGTATTATTCAAGTTCTGTATTCATACATATGGAACATGACTAAGGTTGCCAATCCTCCTGTATTTCCCGGGACCTTCCATATTTTGGGTTCTATTTCCCATGTCCCGGCTTGACTCTTTCGGGGACGCAAAATGTCCTGTATTTTTTTACCCAGAAATAACTTGTCCTGACTGGTTGAGCTCATTTTTTCTTTCATTTCTTTTCCATTTTCTTTTTTTCTTTTTTCTTCTGTCTTCTGTTTTCTTGCTCAACCAGGCTGTCGTACAAGGCGACTTAAGCAGGACCACGCTAATGTTTCAACCTGTGTGGCACTGAATAGCCTTTCTAGTGCTGATGTGCCGTCAAATCCATACTCACTCACTCCCCATAACGAATTGAATTCCCAAAATTGTGAGCATAATGTCGCTTGTCTGTCAATTCTGCATGGCAGTTGAGTCATGCCTTTCAATACCTTCTCAATTATTAGTGATCGGAGCGGTTAACCGGGTCCTGAACCGTTACCCGGGTACCCGCTTAATTCCCCGGGTACCCAGGTTGCGGGCAATACCTGCTTATCAGAATCAGATATTGAGGAAAACTGGAAAGTAAAGCCATGCTGTTAGTGATATCAGTACCAGTGGACGTACACTGTGGTGTAGTAGTGCATCGACTTCACTTATCTGGGTCATAATATTTTGACTTGCAATATTTCGAAAACGGAGACAGATACGACACCGGACACATTGGAGGGCCCCTTAGAAACCACCCGCAGGCTTTCGATTGGCACATTGTACAACATTGAGAGGGTGAAGGTCTCAAATTCGGCAGCTACTGGCCGTCAGCCTGGACTTTTCGCTAACTTACTTGGTTTTCTTTTCTTCCATTGTATTAGACAAGCACCATAGCAGGCAGTTGTAAGCCATTAAACTGCTTCTTAACAGAATTTGCTATATTGTTGCATGTGATTTGCCAGGTGGCATTCTGCGGAAAGTATTCCACTTACAGATGCTACTTGGCCTTGAGTTATTTGTCATTATGAATTCACATAACACAGCAACTGCATAATTAGTCTAGGCTAGGATAATTAAGCTTACATGGATACATGTCATGCTGCATGTACTGTGACTGGATGAGATGTTGGTGTACTGAAAGCGGAAAATATGGCAGAATGGCGGATACATGGGTACCCAGGTCCGGAACCGGATGGGTACCAGGTTCCAAAGATACCCGGAAGTCCGAGCACTATCACTTACAGCATATAATTTTGCTCACTTGTGACACTTACGTGTGACGTTGCGGAAATTACATCATTGGTTGGTGGCATTGGGAATTTAAATGGAATTTCGGATTCGTTTAGTGCAAACTGGCTGTAGCGAGGAAAGTGTAATTATTAGCTGCATTCCGTGCAGGAAGTGCATAAAATGCGGGTATTGAGATCGATGTTATATGCAGCCTGTTCTGTCTGTCGGCCTGTCGTCTGCCGGTCCGTCACAATGATGACCCATCCAAAAATGGCTTAACGGATCGTGATGTCGCTTGGAATGAGGACTTGTATGGACGCCGGGAACATATTAGGTGGAGTCTGGATCCCCCAGTGAAAGGGGTACTTTACTTGGAAACTTGTCTGCACCACGGGGATGATGTTGGTTAGTCTGGCATTACAAAAAGCCTATTTTAGTTGCGAGTGAGCAATGCTATCAACGGGAATTTTGCCACATGTGAATTGTTCACAAAAAAGGTGTCAAGCATACTATCTATCCCACAGCGGACTGTCTCATACGTTACTCGCGTTAACATCTGTTGATAAAATTATTTTTGTTAGGTTGCATCGAATGCACGGAGTGCATTATGGCGATGCGGCCTATTGCTACCGATGATCCCGTAGCGTGGTCTGTGTGTCTGTCTGTAATGCAGGTGAGCCCTGCAAAAACGGTTGAATGGATTGAGATGCCGTTTGGGGTGTGGACTCATGTGGAACCAAGACACATTGTATTAGGTGGTAGTTCAGATCCCCCATGGTGAGGGGGCATGCCGGGGG
>Ga0209144_1000079_pt1 | contig 18227 bp, 15 predicted proteins | sample WorMettrBAHAMAS1_FD_187392 | JGI IMG/M metagenome (GOLD analysis project Ga0209144, IMG submission 187392) | Marine gutless worms symbiont microbial communities from Max Planck institute for Marine Microbiology, Germany - Inanidrilus... | ecosystem: Host-associated > Annelida > Digestive system...
CGGTCTGGTGCCCCGGCATAAGGGCACCGGAGGACGGGTCCGCCTGCTCGGCATCTCCAAGCGCGGGGACAAGTATCTGCGAACCCTGCTGATCCACGGCGCCCGTTCCGTGCTCACCAACAGCAAGACGGCGCGCACGATCTGGGCCTTGCTGGCCCATGACCGGGCATACCAGGCGAACTTCGTCAGCCGGCCGGCGTAGGCGCGGCTGGCGACGAGACAACGAACCGACACAGGAGGTGGCCGCCGAAAGGTTGCGCAAGGTACGACAAAGTGTGATGGCAAACAGGTCAGACCGCGATCCGCCAAGCCTGAATGATGTGAAGGGCGACAAGCCCAAAGGAGAAATGAGGCGCGGGTCGGCAGATCCCATCAGGGCCAGCGGGCATAACGCCCCGCACCGACAGGCCGGATACAAAACTGCAATCTGCCTGACCGTCACACCGAAATCAGACCTTGCGTTCCGGGAGGCGTCCATACAAACATCATGAACAGAAAAGACTTGCCCTCGGGCTTGCGCCTGAGGGGAGCGGTAGAACTGCGCCTATACCGCGCTAACGGTGAGATTGTCGTACGGCGGAAGGACAACCTGATCGTCGATGTCGGTTTCGACTTCATCGCCGACGTCATCGGACTTTCCTCCGGTCGACCAGGGGCCATGAGTCACATCGCCGTCGGGACCGGGGTCGTCGCCGCCGCCGCCGGGGATACGGCCCTCGGCGCCGAGCTCGCCCGCAAGGCCGCAGCTTACGCCCATACGGCGAGAACCAAGGTCTTCACCTTCGAGACTACCTTCGATCCGGGCGAGGCCACCGGCGCCGTTACCGAGGCCGGTGTGTTCAACGCCGCCACGGCCGGCACCATGCTCGACCGGGTGGTGTTCGCCGTCATCAACAAGGGCGCTGACGACACACTGACCCAGAAGTTCACCTTCACGATGTCCTGATCATGTCGGTTCAGATCACCAAGACGCCGGGTGCTTCTTATACCTGGGCGACCTCGACCTTCGACTGGCAGGACGTCGAGGCCGACAAGGGATGGTCGGGGGCACATGTGTCCGACTATGCCGCGGACGCCGGCGAAGCCCTGCCAGTCGCCGGGATGGCTGCCCGGATCGCGGCACCGCATGCCTCATTCGCGCTTGTCGTGGCGGATGCGCGGATCGGAGAGATCCTGGTCCATAGGCGTCGGTCCCTCGCCATTGCGGAAACCTATCTCGACTACATCAACTTCATCCTGTCGGTCGCCGAAAACCTGGCGCTCGGTGAGGTCGCGGCGAAAATCGCCCAGCATCCCGAAACCGAGGCATTCGGCCTCGTGGATATGCGAGCCAGCTTTCCAGCCAAGAACTCCATAGAGCCGTTGGCGCTGGCGGATGCGCTCGAGCGGCTTACCGCCTTCCGGCGCGATTTCGCGGAAGCGGTTGCATTGACGGATACGGAGGCGAAGGCGTCCACTCGCCTTTCCTTAGAGGCTCTCGCGCTCGTGGATGCGCTGCTGCGGCACGCCAACGCCGTGCTTGCCGATCTGACGGTGCGTTCGACGCCCCTGGACGAGGCGGGCTTCCGGGATCTGGTCGTGGCGAAGGGCCCGCTCGGCTATGGGCCGTTCCGCGATCTCGTTCCCGGAGACTACGAGTATGCAAAGGCCCTGATTGGCCTCTTGCTCTCCGCTCCGGTGACGGGAGAGCGGGTTGCGATCACGGATGCGGTTTTCAATGTCGATGTCCCCGACGTGCGTGACCGGGGCACGGCAAGCATTCCAGTCACGGGGGGCACGGTCGCCTTCAACCGGGGATTCACCGAACCGCCCGAAGTGCAGGTGACGCTGAAGGCCGGCGCCACCCCGGCATTGCCCGAGATCACCGAGATCACGGCGACGGGCTTCGACGTCCGGCTGTTCGATGCGGCGGATGGCGTGACCCTCGTTGCCGGCACCGTCAGCTGGTCGGCCCTCGGATACTAGGAGCTATCGATGGCGCAGAATTATCCGAATATTCCCTCGACGGACTCCTTGCAGAACAGCCGTCAGAAGATTCTCGATCGAGATGACGCGGTGGCGTCCTGCTTTTCGGGCACCACCTTCCCCACGGCGGACGTGCAAGCGGGCATGCTCTGTCTCAGGACCGACGAGCAGAAACTCTATCAGCTCAAGAGCACGGCGCCCGATGTCTGGGTCGTCATCGCCGATCTATCCAAGAGCTATCTTTCCAAAGAAGAGGCCCAGGCGCTGTTCGCCGCCATCGGCCACAACCACGACACGGCCTATCAGGCAAAGGATGCAGACCTCACGGCCGTTGCCGGATTGACCGGAACCGGGCTCATCGAACGCACCGGCGATGGTCAGGCCCAGGCGGTGCCGGTCACGCCCGCCGGCAAGGCTTTGCTCGATGATGCCAACGCGGCGGCCCAGCGGACCACGCTCGGGCTTTCGGATGCCGCGACCACGCCGGTGGCGGATATCCAGGCGGGGGTCGATCAATCGGGCCGCGTCGCCAAGACCGGCGACACCATGTCTGGCGAACTGGTCGCGCCCAGCTTGAAGTCCCAGGGGACCGCCGGCGCCACCGGCTTCAAGATCGCCGACGCCACGGACCTCGCCGCGCTCTTCAACAAGGGCTATGCGTCCGTGGGCAGCGCGCGCAATGCCGGCACCACTGGCTCCGGCATCTTCTACTACTACAGCTACACGATGGAGCAGGTCTCTGCGACGCAGGTCCGGCTCGCGTTCCAGCGGGTCAACTACAACTGCATGTCCTACTGCTCGTACTGCTCCTATTGCAGCTACTGCACTTATTGCAATTGCAACTGCGATTGCGGCGATGCCTGAGGAGCTCCTTCGATGATTACGCCTTTCACGGCCCATATGTGGGGCCTGCCGGTACCGCTGTTGATCGAGGTGCTGCGCGCGCCGCGTATGGTCACCCTCCGCACATACGAGGAAGTTGTCGACGGTGTGGGGCGATTTACCGGTCAGCCAATAGCGGAAGCCGATCATGAGATCGAGGTCGGGCAGCATGCCGGGATCGTTCCGGCCGCTCATGCTGCCCGAACCCCGACGCCTGGCATCATGCTGGACCGCCGCTTCGATGATCGACTGTTCTGTGCCCTCGGCGCGGTCGCCCTGGACCTCGATGCGCTGCAGGATCGGGCTGAGTGGTCGGATCACGGAAACTGGATGTTTCCGTTGGCGACTCCCTATTGTGCCGGGACAGCTGGCGTGCCGCTGGCGCCCTTCAATCGCTATCCGGTGAGCTTCGCCGCGCGCATGCCGGCCCCCCGTCACCTGGCGGTGGCGGGCGTGAACCTGCCGCTTCAGATCTACGTTCCGTTCAGGACCTGCGAATTCGACAGCTGCAGTTTCCGGCTGACGCTGCACCCGGACTACGGCCTCATCGGCAATCTCGATCCCGGCGCCGAACATAGCGCTGCCGAGATCCCGACCATCGGCAGGAAGGCGCTGCCGAGCCTGAGGCTCGATGCGCCAAACACGATCGCACCGGAGGAAACGGCGACCATCGGGCTGAAGGTCGTCAACAGCCGTGGCCGCCTGATCGGCGACGCCGCACCGGAGATTTTTCTCGAGGCCACCGGCGGATACCTGCCGCACCAGCGTGTGGCCGTAGATGCGGGCACGGCATCGTTTCGCTTCATGGCGCTCGGCCTCGAGGTGGGCGACACCGTCCGCCTGAAGGCCGGGTTCCGGCACTTCAGCGGCGTGGCGGAGGCCGAGATCCGGGTAGCGGACTCCGTGGCGGCCTGAACCCGTGCTCAACATCTTTCTCGGCTATGCCTGCAACTTCCGCTGCGCCTATTGCCTCCAGGACCCCAAGGGCGGCGACTCCGAGAGGCGCCGGCACCCGGTCGAGGATTTCGTCGACCGGGTCGTTCCCTACATGAAGGCGAAGGGCATCACCGAGATCGCCTACTGGGGCGGGGAGCCGCTGCTCTATTGGGAGGCCATCGAGGCGATCCACGAGGCGCTCATTGCGGCCGGCGTTCCGCTCACCTTCGTCAAGCTGGTGACGAACGGCAGCCTGCTCGAGGATCGGCACGTCGAAGCCCTCAATCGCTGGGGCGCCTACGTGGTGGTGAGCCGGCATCAGCCGTTCGGTGAGCCCAGATGGGACCAGGTGGCGAGGTTGCAGAACTCGGCGGTCTCGTTCCTGTTCACGCACCAGAACTTGTTCGCCTGGCCGTGGTTCGGGGAACTCGACCGGCTGGAGCAACGTTTCGGGCGACCGTTCTTTCCCTACGTGCACTGGGTGCGGGCAACGGAGGGATGCGATCCCGCCTACTACCTGACCCACGCCGATCTCGATCGCCACCTGCCGCATCTTCGCGAACTCGCGCGACTTCGTCTCGATGGCCACCGCCATGCCCACGGCATGTTCGAAGGCCATCTCGCGAAATGGCGAAAAGCCCTCGGCGCGCCCTCCCGGCCGCCGGCGCCCCTTTGCCACGCCGACGACCACGTATCGGTCGATCTCGCCGGCAATCGATATGGCTGCCACCACTCGGTCCGTGGGAGCCTGCGCACCGGTCACCTGTTCCAGGCGGAACCGGAAACGCCCGAGACCGCTGCCGCGCTCAGGCACGTGCGCCGCTTTGTCGACACCGCCGAATGCAGGCTCTGCCCCATCAGCCGCTGGTGCCGGGGCAACTGTCACCTATCGCAGACCCACGATGTCGATTGCCGGCTCGCCAAGGCCAAGCACGAGCTATTCGCCTGGATTGCCGAACAGGAGGGAGCATCCATTGCCGATCTACACCATCACGCTGCAAGGACCCGATGGCTCGACCGATCGGCTCCTTTATGACCCGCATGCGTCTCTCCTGACCCACGAAGACGGCCGGCCGGTGGATCTCTCCCCGGCCGGTTTCGTTTATGCGGACGAAAGGGCGTGGGACACGGCGACGGCCGTGAGCCCCGACCAGCCCGGTCGAAAGACGCTTAGCGTTCGAAAGCTCAAGGTCTCGCTCGGGTTCCGCTGCAACTACTCCTGCGCCTATTGCGGTCAGGCGAGCCAGGTCGGCCAGGAAGAACCGACCGACCTCGGCGATGTCAGCCGGTTCCTTGCCAATCTGGGTTCCTGGTGGGATGGCGGCAGGGATGGCAAGGGCGCCGGCACCAATGTCCAATTCTGGGGCGGAGAGCCCTTCGTCTACTGGAAGAAGCTGAAGCCCTTGGCCGAGGGCATCAAGACCCGGTGGCCGAACGCAGAACTCTCCGTCATCACCAACGGCTCGGTCCTCGACGAGGAAAAGATCGACTGGCTTGATCGCCTCGACTTCGCCGTCGCGGTCTCCCACGACGGTCCCGGTCAGGCCCTGCGCGGACCCGACCCGTTCGACGACCTGGAAAAGGCAGCGGCGATACGTGTGCTGTTCGCCCGCCTGCATCCCAAGGGCAAGGTCTCGTTCAATGTGGTCCTGACCCGAGACCATCATAGCCTGGCCGCGGCACGCGAGTGGTTCGTCGAAACGATGGGTGACCAATCCGTTGTGGTCGGTACCGAAGAATTGCTGCTGCCTTACGATCCCGGTGGGCTCATGCTCTCGCCGGCAACGGACGAGGAGCACAAGCAGATCCGGCTGGCGCTCCTGGGTGAGGTCATGGACGGCAGCGCGCTCGCCGTCTCGACCGTCTGGATGAAGTTCCAGGACTGGTTCAACTCCCTGGCCGAAGCCCGGCCCGCTTCGACCCTCGGTCAGAAGTGCGGCATGGACCGGGACGACAACATCGTGGTCGATCTCAAGGGCAACGTCTACACCTGCCAGAACACGGGCGACGCCGCACATCGGATTGGACACGTCGACGCCCTCGACGATGTGCGGCTAACCACCGCCAAGCACTGGTCACTTCGAGACGAATGCCGGCGCTGTCCCGTGGTTCAGCTCTGCAAGGGCGCCTGCATGTATCTCGAAGGCGCGTACTGGCGCCACGCCTGCGACAACAGCTTCACCTGCAACATCGCCATGCTTACCGGCGCCCTCTGGATGCTGACCGGCAAGGTCGCCGTCGCCATCGATGGTCCGATGCGACGGGATCCCGAATAAGCGGCCGCCGATCGCCACGCGCCTCTGAATATCGAAAGGAAAATCGGATGAACTGTCCAACCATGGAGGGCGGGCATGTGCGCATGTCCGTCGAAGAGTTCGAGGAATACCTGGAACTGGCGGCTGAGCGCGGCGCCAAGCGGGCGCTGGCCGACGTCGGCCTGGTCGACGAAGACGCCGCCAGCGACATCCGCGATCTGCGATCGCTGCTGGGCGCCGTTCGCATCGCCAGGCACACCGCCTGGCAGACCGTCGTGCGCCTCGTCACCACCGGACTGGTTCTGGCGCTGATCGCCGGCATTGCCATCAAGTTGAAACTGTTCGGGGGAGGTCACTGATGCCATGTTTCTCCGACAAATCGCTTTCCAGGCTGGGCACCTGTGATCTCCGTCTTCAACGAGTGTTCCACGAGGTGATCCGGCACTTCGACTGCACCATCCTCGAGGGCCATCGGGACAAGGAACGCCAGAACCGCATGGTCGAGGAAGGCAAGAGCAAGGTCCGCTGGCCGGACGGCAAGCACAACACCGTGCCGTCCATGGCCGTCGATGTGACGCCCTGGCCCGTCGTCTGGGACGATCGGGAGCGACAAACCCTGTTCGCCGGATACGTCCTGGCCACCGCCAAGGCGATGGGTGTCGACCTCCGCTGGGGTGGCGACTGGGACAGCGACACCGAGGTCCGGGATAACGGTTTTGACGACCTCGTGCATTTCGAGATCGTGGAGTAGGCCATGCTGGGCAAGATATTCGGGTCGATCGTCGGCGGAGGCGTCGTGTCTGCCGCCGAGGGCGTCGCCAACATCATCGATCAGTTCGTCGAGACCGACGACGAGAAGCGCGCAGCCGAGGTGATCAAGGCCAAGCTGATGATGAAACCCAGCCTGGCTCAGATCGAGCTCAACAAGATCGAGGCCGGCCACCGCTCCATCTTCGTCGCCGGCTGGCGGCCCTTCATCGGCTGGGTCTGCGGCTTCGCGCTCCTCTGGCACTTCATTCTGTTCGACCTGCTGGCCTGGGCCACGATGAACTACTTCCCTCACGTCACGGCGTTGCCGGAACTAACCGGCACCGAAACGCTGGTCACCGTGCTGCTGTCGCTGCTGGGCCTCGGAGCGATGCGGACGGCAGAGAAGTTCGCGGGGCGGGCGAAATAGTCAATCGTCGAGTTGCTGCCATATCTCGGCGCCTGCTGGGTATGCGGCTGCTTGGTCTTCACTGACCGACTCCAAGAGCGCTGTTTCTGAGCCACGCATCACCACCGCCTGTCCACCTGTGGTGCAGTATCACCGCGAGTTCCAGGCGCGCGCGGCCGAGGAACTCGGTTTGCTGCCGGATGGATCCGCAATCGCCGAGATGCTCGCCGACTACAGCATGATGCGAGATCAGGTGCGAAGTTGTCGCAGCCGAAGTCCATAATCACGGCAATGGGAAAAGCGCGAACGGCAAGCGTCTTATCATGTTGATAATAATTAAAAAACGAGCGTTCTAGGCATCGTGTCTGCTGCGCTGGAGGAGCTGGTCAATGCCCCCCAAGTATCCAAGCATAACGGTTCAACTGACTGGCCAAGACGGCAATGCATTCATGGTCCTTGGCCTCTGCCAGCGGGCCGCCAAGGACGCGGGCCTCTCGAAGCAAGAGATCGACGCGTTCTACCAAGAGGCCACAAGCGGGGATCATGATCATCTGATCCAAACCGCCATGCGCTGGTTCAGCTGCGAGTAGCGGCCGAACCGGCCTGCGCCGCTTTGTCGGCATAGGTCGCCGCGAAAATCGTCTCCGAAAGCCATTTCTTGAACGATGGATTGTCGCTGAACTGCTTGAAAAGTTCGGTGTGGTCCGACAGCAGTTCGATGACCGCTCGCTCCAGTGCCTTGTCGTGCTCAATGCGGGCGTTCTGCTTGTCAGAGTTCTGCATTGCGTTCTGGTAGGCCTTGTCGGCCGCGACCTTGGTAGGCAATTCCTCAGCGATTACCTTCCCGATCTTGTCAGCGTCCTTCCAGTCGATGTTGCCGAACATCTCGTTGAACGTCTTCAGGATGTTGCTCAGCAGATCGAGCTCCGGCTTGCGGCCGCCGCCGCTGGTGGGGACGGGACCGATTTCCGCATCGGCATCGGGCAACGCAATCGACATCGTCGCCTGCGCCTCAACCCGGTAGCTGTCCATGTCGATGGCTTCCAGAATGCCCTTCGACAGGTCCTGTTCCTCCGGCGCGGGCAATTTTGGCGTCAGGAAGTTCAGGAATATCGAGAGCTTCTCCCACTCCGCGTTCGTATACGGCAGGATGGCGGCGAGGAATCCGTAGGTGCGCGTGAATGCCTTCGCCTTGCCCTTAAAGTCGACCTGCCCATCTTCGTCGAGATCGGTCTTGTAGACCGCGACGCACGCATCGAGGATCGGGTCGAGCTTCTCCCGGTCGGCGCCGCCAAGATACAGTGCCACGAGGTCTTCTACCTGCTCCCAGGAGTAGACCTGATATCCGTCAAGCCGTGCCTTCAGATCGTGTAGCTTGTTGGGGTCGGTCTCCTCGCTTAGGATCGTCGTGCGGTAATAATCCTCGAACGACGCCTTGATGCCATCCACGTCGTTCATGAAGTCCAACACGAAGGTGTCGTGCTTCTGCGGATGCGCCCGATTCAGGCGCGACAGCGTCTGCACGGCCTTGATGCCGGACAGCGTCTTGTCCACGTACATCGTGTGCAGCAGCGGCTCGTCGTAGCCGGTCTGGAACTTGTCCGCGACAATGAGGAACCGGTACGGGTCCTTCTGGATCGTCTCCTCGATCTTGTTGCTGGGAAAGCCGTTGAGCGACGCCTCGGTGACCTTCTGGCCGCCAAATTCATGCTCGCCCGAGAAGGCGACAATGGCCTGGTAGGGGCTCTTGCGCTCCTTCAGATACCCCACGAAGGCATGAAAATACTGGATGGCTCGGTGAATCCCGCTGGTCATCACCATGGCGCGCGCCGCGCCGCCGATCTTGCGGTGAGCCATCACCTGGTCGTGGAGATGATCGACCATGATCTCCGCCTTCTTGCGGATGGCATGGTCGTGGGACTCGACATAGCGGCGGAGCTTCTTCTGCGCGCGTTTGGTGTCGAACTGCGGGTCGTCCTCCACCGTCTTCATGAGCCGGTAGTAACTCTCGACCGGGGTGTAGTGCTTCAGCACGTCGAGGATGAAGCCCTCCTCGATCGCCTGCTTCATCGAGTAATTGTGGAAAGGGACGTGCCGGACCTTTCCGCCCTCGGGAACCGCTGTGCCGAAAATCTCCAGCGTCTTGTTCTTGGGCGTGGCTGTGAACGCGAAGTAGCTCGCGTTCGGCAGGACTTTTCGCGCCTCCATCAGGCGGTTGATGGTGTCCTCGACCGTTTCCTCTTCTTCCTCGGCACCGTTCGCTGCGAGCGCGATGTTCGTCTTTGCGGATGTCCGCCCGCCTTGGCTGGAATGTGCCTCGTCGATGATGATCGCGAAGGTTCGCCCGCGATGCTCGTCTCCGATCTCATCCAGAATGAACGGGAACTTCTGCACCGTGGTGATGATGATCTTCTTGCCCTGCTGCAGGAACGTTCGCAGTTGCTGCGATCCTTCGGTGACCGCGCCGACGATGGAGGACACCTGCGCGAACTGCTTGATCGTGTCGCGGATCTGCTTGTCGAGCACACGGCGATCGGTCACCACGATCACGGTGTCGAAGGTGGGCTTGTCGCCGGCCTCCAGCCCGATCAGCTGATGGCCGAGCCAGGCAATCGAGTTGCTCTTGCCCGAACCCGCCGAGTGCTGGATCAGGTACCGCCGCCCGGCGCCGGAGGCCTCGGCGTCCGTCAACAGCTTGCGCACCACGTCCAGCTGATGAAAACGAGGGAAGACCTGCTTCGGCGGCTTTTTCTTGCCGCGTTCGTCGACCTCCTCGACCACCTGCGCATAGTTCTCCAGGATGTCGGTGAGGTTGCGCTTGGTCAGAACCTGCTTCCACAGATAATCGGTCTTCAGCCCGTGGGGGTTGGGCGGGTTGCCCGCGCCGTCGTTCCAGCCCTTGTTGAACGGCAGAAACCAGGACGCCTTGCCCTTCAGATGCGTGCACATCCGTACCTCGTGGTCGTCCACGGCGAAATGGACGACGCAGCGGCCGAACTGGAACAGCAGCTCCTTGGAATCGCGATCACGCTTGTACTGCTCGATCGCGTCCTCGACCGTCTGCTTGGTCAGGCTGTTCTTCAGCTCGAACGTGGCGACGGGCAGGCCGTTGATGAACAGCGCCACGTCGAGCGACAGCTTGGTCGCGTCCTTGGAATAGTGCAGCTGGCGGGTGACGCTGAAGATGTTGGCCGCGAACAGTTCCTCGGCCTTTACGTTGCCGGGGGTCGGCGTGCCGAAGAACAACTCGACCGAACCGGGGCCGTGCTTCACGCCGTTGCGTAGCACGTCAATGACGCCGCGCTTGGCGATTTCGCCCTGCAGCCGGTGCAGGAACTGCAGCCTCTTAGGTCCGTCTTCACCGATGCCGAGGGCTTCGACAGCCTCCGGCTGCGTGGCGCCCAAGAAATCGAACAGCTTCGCCAGGTCGACGGCGTGGTCCCGGTCGAAATCCTTTGAGTTCCCGCCGCTGTAGCCCGCCTCGTCGATCAGGGAGCGGACAATGAGGGCTTCGAGGCCTTTTTCGCTGGTGTCAGTCGTCGGCATCGGCCCCCTCCATCACCTCGGCGTCGTCGCCTTCCAGTTCCTCCTCCAGCGCGTCGTCTTCGTCGGCGATCGGCTCGTCCGCAGGCGCGGCAATCTCGATATGGCGCACGTCCAGCTTGCCGGTGACGACATCGGCAATCAGGCGCTCGCGGTATTCCAGAACGAGAGAAATCTCCGATTTGGTCTTCTCAATTGTCTGGTTGATCTTGCTGTTCTCGCGGCCCACGCAGGCGAGAATGCTTTCCTGTTCTGGCAGATCAGGTAGGCCGAACGTGAACTCGCGCATGAAACTCAAGGGAACTCGTTGCTGGCCTGCTGCCCCGGTCATTGCCATCTCGCCATCGCGCCGAAACGCGTGCAGCATTGTTATCTGATACAGGAAGCGCGGGTCGATTTCCGTGCTTGCTCGTAGCACCACGAACTCCGTGGTGCCGAAACCAATCTCGGTTTCGAGGGCACCTAGATACGCACCTTTCCCATTCTCGAAGCATGGCGTTATCTTCGCGACGACCACATCACGCCGCTTGAAATAGGTATATCCGCTTCGAAGATCAGCGACCTTGCCGCGAGCACTGCAATCGATTTCGCCCGCCGTAGAAACGTTCTCCATCGGAAGGAAAACGACTTCATCGTCGTCGCCAAAATCTGCTGAACTCTCCGTTCGGGAGGGATTGAAGGAAGCAACCTGCTTGAGTTTCCGCACCTCCCAATGCGCCGGAACCTCGGGCATCCAGTCGATGCCAGTGGGCTTCATTGGGGCGTTGGGGTTCAGGCCGCGTGTGACGGCCTGGTTGATGATCGCCTGCTTCTGCTCGTTCAACAGCCCGATCAGCCGCCGCTTGTTGCGGATCAGGCGGGTCGTAAGGCGGCCATGGGCGTCGAGGAAATAGGCAATTCGGCTCTGCTCCTCCGTCGGCGGAAAGGCCGAGGGCATCTGCTTAAACTCGTCCCAATAGAGCCTATTGCGGTCTGAAACGATACCGCGCGAGAACTTGTTGACCTCGCGCATGTAGGCAGATGTGCGGAACAGATAGGTGTAGTAACGCGAATCGACCTCGGGGAATGGCCGTGCGACGACGTAAGCCGGGCTTATGAGGCCATCCACCGGCGCGACGCCCACCGCGCCCTGCCACATGCGCATCATGTTGTAGGCGATGTCGCCCTTGGCTGCGCGCTTGTACTTGCTGCGGTCCGCCATCTGCTGCTTCCGTGCGCCATTCTCCATGTCGCGCACGCGAACGCCCGTACGCAGCGATACCTCCAGGATCGGCAAGTCCTCGAAACCGGTCTCGACGCACTCAGCGAACAGACGACCGTTGCGGCGCACATCCCAATGTTCCGGAATCTCGTCCAGCCAAGGTAGACCGCTGTCTCGGTACTGTGGGAAACGCCCTGGAGCGCCGTGGCGCTTAATGCTTTCGGCGGCAGCAGAGGCGGGTGCGGGCTTGTTCTCGGCAATCATAGGCTGTTCAAATAGGGATGGCTGGGGCTCACCGGGCGGCGGCGGAGCGGCGACAGCGGCAGGCGACTGCCGGGCGGCCCAACCGGGAGTCTGCGCATTGTTCGGGCACCGCACCGTCTCGATAGGCTCGCCGAACAGCAGGAAGTCGGGGATGGCCAGCGGCTCAATAAACCGCAGGCTATCCGCCTCGTCGCCTTTCAACTGCTCGCGCAGCTCCATCAGCAATCGACCGAGCACGTTCATGCCGACGAGCGTGCCGTCAGGCTGCTCCGTGGCGCCCCAGAAGTCTTTGCGGCGAACCTTCTTCTCGACGATCGGCATATCCCCTGTGGAAAGCAGGAGCTTGCCGAAGGCCTGCCAGTTCTGCGCCAGCTTCACGCGCAGGCACCAGCGCATGATCTTCACGCGCACCGCATCCCAGTCCGGCCGGGTGTCGGCCCGGAACGGCTTGCTCCGCATCTTGGCCGTCATCGGGCTGCGCTCGTCGATGATCTGGCGCTGGACATCCGGCCGGCTTGGGAAACGGCAGGCCTGGTAGAGCGCCTCCGACGTGCGGATCCGCACGCCGTTCAGGACAATGGGAAAGCCTGGCGCCATGTTCGACAACCCGCCGAAACGCTCTTTCGTCTTCAGGAAGACGGCGCTCTCCGCTGGGTGGTAGGTGCGAACCTGGCTGGGCTGAGCCATCAGAAGTCTTTCTTTGCTAGCATCGCCATGAACCTGCGCAGCGAGGTGTCGCTGTTGGTCGTGCGGGGGAAGAGCGGGTACCAGGGATCCCCCGCCCACAGCGCCAGCGGCGCATTGTTTGGACAGTTTCTGAAGGTCACGATCAGCGATCCAAAGCCGAGCGTTTCGAGGACCATATTGCCCAACGGACGTTGGTACTGATTCAGATGCGGGCACATCTGCCGGATGCGCACACCCGCCTTCAGGAATTCTGCTTCCAGCAGCTGGCGTCCGGCATCGCTGGAAAAGATGGCGTTTCCGCCGACCTGGCCCGCAGTGCGCAGATGGGGCGGGTAGCGCATCGCTGCGACATAGGCCTTCACGCCCTCATCGTCGGGGATCGCGACCGGTCTCAGGACATCGGACGTCGTGGTGTGTGCCTTGCGGTCTTCAAGCTCGATCGACCGCCACCAATGGACATCGATCGATTTGCCGGACGCCTTGATGGCCTCTCCCACCCTATTGCGGTTGTAATAGGAACTCTGGTGGGTGGCGATGACGATTACGTGGATCGTCGCTTTATTCGGCGCAAGCTTGGCGATCCAACCGGCGAGATCGCTGCTTACGCGTCCTCCAGAGAAGATCGCGTCATCGAGATAAATGAACGTGTCTGGATCAGCACCGCAATCCTCGATCTTGAGGCCACACTCTTTTTCCAGGACAACACCGAAAAGGGCTAACATCTCCTTCTGGCTTGCACCGCCGCCCTGAATGTCGAGGAACTTGACGCTCCTCCAGAAAGCGCACGGATCTTCGCCAACCAGCTTTTCCGTTTTAAACAGCCCTTCGAGAAATTTGCGCGTGTTCGCGCGGGAAAAGTAGGTTTGCTTCAGGACATGGTCCATCTCGCGCAGAATTGGCAGCTGAACTGCGACGTCAAACTGGCCGATCCAACGCTCGATACGCTCTGGCGTCGGGGCTTCCCCATCAGCCTCACGATAGTCGGCCGTTGTCGCCGCGATCGACGCGAGGAGGTTGTCCCGCTCAGCCATTTTCAGCCCCCCGTGTCTGTTGTTTGCCCGCCGCTGCATTTCAGAGCCCCTCGAAATAGGTCTTGATCTTCTGGGCCATCAGCTTGCGCCGCTGCTCCAGGAAATCGTCGAAGGACGGAATGTCGCCGTTGAGCAGGCACTCCGGCAGGCAGCTCATGCGAAGATTGGCGCGCATCTCTTCAGCCGTCGTGATGCCGCCACTCTTGGTGCCGCCGTTGCACTGGTCCGCCAGCTCGGCGAAATAGATCTTTGGATCGCGGTCCCCGATGCCGATGTTGATCTCGCTTTGCGCGAGGACGAAGTTGGCGATCTGGTTGTAGCGACCGCGCGTCAGGCCCTGACCCTTCAGGTGATTGCGCGGGTAGACGTGATGCACATCGCTGCGGTTCAGCAGCAGGTCGCGCACCGTGATGTCGCGCGACAGGAAGCCGAGATCGCCTAGTTTCACCTGCGCCGCTTGATAGACGAGGAAATAGGGACTCGATGCGGACGAGGTGTCCATCTCTTGCGGCAGCAGTGTGGTCCAGAAGCTTTCCGGCAGCTCGGCGTCGATCACCGCATCCGTATAGGCGGCTAGGCCGCGGGTCTCGATCTGGCGGATATCGAAGTCGAAGGCCGTCTCGGGGCTTCCCGAATAGCGCCCGCGCAGGAGCGACATGACGTACCAGCGCCGGACGAGACGCTCGATGTCGGCGGCCGGCATCCCCTCTGCGCGGCCGCGCAAGTAGAGGATGTAGGCGAAGTTGATGGCGTTCTGGCTGCGGATCAGGCCGGCAGTGACGAAACCGGCCGAGCGCAGGATCATCGTCAGCCGATCGAAATGCGTCTTGTTGATGAAGTTCAGGACACCGGTCTTCAGGCGGGCGAATGCCTCCTCGGCGACCGTCTCCTCGTACTGCTTGGTCTCGAAGTTCCGGCCTGAGAGCAGTGCGACGAGGTCCTGCAGCTTGCCCCTGCGGAACTCGGACGTGAACGCCACGCGCAGCATGTCGGTGTAGGACGGGTCGTAGAGGTCGTCGTTGACGTCCTTCAGCCAGCGCATCTTCGGCAGGAATTCAGAAGCGGCGAAAGCCTTGTCGCCCTTCTCGATGCGAGGCAGGAACTCGGGCGCGACAGCGAGGTGGCAGAAGTAGTCGATCGCCTTGCGCAGTATGTTGCCGCCATAGGTGTCGTTCGCGGCGATTTTCGACATGGCGAAGTCCGCCTGGCTGAGCGATGCGCCGGCCGAATTCACCCGGATGAAGATCTCGGTGACAGTCTCGATGTCGAGGTCTTCGGCCAGTTCGATGATGCCGACCTGATTGTTGATGATCTTGCGGACCTTCTCCAGAACCAATGAAATCTGGTCCTGATCAACGTCTGGGTTGCGCGCTGTGTATTCACGCGTGAGCTTGGTCAGACTGGCGTCAGGCGCGAAGACCGTCGCCAAGTCGGGAATCCAGGAAACGTCCTTCTGGATGGCCGGGTTCGAGACTTCGAAGCGCTCCTCGACAGGATGGAACGCGATCCGAATACGGACGGTTTCGTAGTCCTTGGTCAGCACCTCCTGGCCGAGCAACGCGGCCATGAGCGCGGTGACGCGTTGCTGCCCATCGATCAGGATGCGCTTGCCCGAGGACGTGGAGCCGTCCTTAAGCCGGATGGATGGGTTCCGCCAGGCGATCAGATAGCCCACCGGGTAGCCCTGATAGAGCGAGTCCAGCAGGTTTCGGACCTTCGTTGCGTCCCACACGAAAGGCCGCTGGATCTCCGGAATCGCGATCTCGCCGGACTTCACCCAGGTGAGCAGGGTTTCGATCGGATGGGGGGTGACGGAGTAGCGCTGGGTGGCCATGCTCAGTGACCTCCCGTCAGCACGTCTTCGAGTAGGCCTTCGGTTTCCTCCTCAAGCGCCCGGATGTCGGCTTCGATCTCCTGGAGAGTTCGCAGCGGCTGCGGCTTGTAGAAATGCCGGGTGAACGAGATTTCGTAGCCGATGACGGTCTTCGACGGGTCGATCCAGGCGTCGGCCGCATGAGGCAGAACCTCGCGGCGGAAGAAAGCCTCGATGCCGCCGTCTTCCAGGAAGGGCACCTGCTCGGTATCTCTCAACTCCGTATCCGGCTCGTATTCGACGATCGCTGGTTTGCCGCCCACGGTCCGATGGTGGTTGCCGTGCAGCGCATCGGTTTCGGCATCGGCGTCCGGCTTGACCTTGGAAACTTTCTTGATGACCGGCTCTGCTCCAGGATCCTTGATGCCCAGCCCCGCCATCAGGAGCTTCTGGCGTTTGGCCGTCATACGAAGGCCGCGCTCGCCAGCGACAACTTCGGCTTCTTCAATGAAGCAGTTGAAATCGAGGTGGGGGCCTTCGCCAAGCCGCTCGGTTACCGCTTCCACAACGCCAATGAGGGGCTCGTCAGCTGCCTCCGCGCACATCTTGGCGAAACGACGCTGAGCGTTCGCCGACAGTTCGGCCTTCAAGCGCAAGGGTCGTTCGACCGTCACCTTCCAGTAACCGAACGCTGCATTGGGAAAGATCTTCGACTGCTCGTTCTCCTCGCAGTTAAGGAAGCTGTCGCAGATGCGGTTGATGTCGTCCGGCCCGAGAACGCAGTTCTTCTTACCGAGGTTTTTCCGCAGCGGTTTGAACCACGACGTCGCGTCGATCAGCTGGACCTTGCCTTTGCGGGACTCGGCCTTGCGATTGCTGAGCACCCAGATGTAGGTCGCGATGCCGGTGTTGTAGAAGATGTTCAGCGGTAGCGCGATGATGGCCTCAAGCCAGTCGCTCTCAATGACCCAGCGCCGCACATTGCTCTCACCCGATCCCGCGTCGCCTGTGAATAGCGATGAGCCATTGTGGACTTCGGCGATTCGGCTACCGACCTTGGTGGCCTTCTTCATCTTGCTCAGCATGTTGGCCAGAAACACCATTTGGCCGTCGCTGGAGCGCGTGATTAGGCTGTATTCGGGGTCACCGCCATGCTCGATGACGAATCGCGGGTCACGGATGTCCTTCTTGCCACCCAGCCGGTCGAGGTCCGATTTCCAGCTCTTGCCGTAGGGCGGATTCGACAGCATGAAGTCGAACTCGTTCGACGGGAAGGCATCGCCCGATAGGGTCGAGCCATACTTCATGTTCTCGGCTTCGGCGCCTTCACCCTTAAGAATGAGGTCCGCCTTGCTGATGGCGAAGGTCTCTGGGTTGACCTCCTGCCCGTACAGGTGGACGGACACGTCCTTGCCATGGTCGGTGGCGAGCTTGATCAGCGTCTCTTCCGCCACCGTCAGCATGCCGCCCGTGCCGCAGGCGCCGTCATAGACGAGATAGGTGCCGGACCGAATCTCGTCCGCGACCGGCATGAAAATAAGGTGCGCCATGAGCTCCACCACGTCGTGCGGCGTGAAGTGCTCTCCGGCCTCTTCGTTGTTCTCTTCGTTGAACCGCCTGATCAGCTCTTCGAAAATCGTTCCCATGGAGTGGTTGTCGAGACCCGGCAGGCGCACACTGCCATCCTGGTGCAGCACGGGTTTGGGGCTGAGATTGACCGACGGGTCAAGGAACTTTTCTATCAGGAACCCCAGCGCGTCAGCTTCGACAAGCGTCGGGATTTGATTGCGGAACTTGAACTTGTCGAGGACCTCCTGAACGTTTGGCGAGAAGCCGTCAAGGTAGGCCTCGAAGTCCGCCTTCAGCTGCTGGCGGCGCGCGCGAGACGTAAGGTCGCGAAGTCGGAACTGCGATGTGTTGTAGAAGGCTTCTCCCGACGCTTGGCAAAGAGCCGCGTGCTGGTTGGCAACTTCTGCCTTGTCCAGCTGCGCCTTCATGGCGAGGACCGCATCTTTAGTCGGTTCAAGCACGGCATCGAGCCGGCGAATGACCGTCATTGGCAAGATGACGTCCCGATATTTGCCGCGAACATAGACATCGCGCAGAACATCGTCGGCGATGTTCCAGATGAAATTGCTGATGTTCAGATCGCTCACTCGGGGCCCCTCACGCCTTGGTCTGTGCAGCTTTTTTCTGCAGATCGATCCAGCTATCGAGGTCCGATCTCTTGAAGCGCCATGCGCCAGCCACCTTGAATCCCGGTAGATCTCCTCTTTTGGCGAGCCTGTACACCGTCTTCTCGTCGACGTTCAGGTAACCCCTGCCACGTCCCTTACGGTCATGGCCTGGTCAGGCGTGGTTGTCATACTAGTCATCCGAATCTAAAGTTCGACGCATAAAGTTTTCTCTGTTTTCTGGCAGAAGCGTTTTACGGCGGCGAGGATTTCGTCGGCTGATTTCGTCCATCTGTAGGGCTTGGGGTTTTCGTTGTGCC
>Ga0209144_1000080_pt1 | contig 18213 bp, 18 predicted proteins | sample WorMettrBAHAMAS1_FD_187392 | JGI IMG/M metagenome (GOLD analysis project Ga0209144, IMG submission 187392) | Marine gutless worms symbiont microbial communities from Max Planck institute for Marine Microbiology, Germany - Inanidrilus... | ecosystem: Host-associated > Annelida > Digestive system...
GGCACAACGAAAACCCCAAGCCCTACAGATGGACGAAATCAGCCGACGAAATCCTCGCCGCCGTAAAACGCTTCTGCCAGAAAACAGAGAAAACTTTATGCGTCGAACTTTAGATTCGGATGACTAGAATCAAATGAAATTACTTGCCGGTCTATGGGATTGGCGGCGTCAGATTGACTCAAGTTGTATATACATGTATAGGTAACCGGTTCATCAACAGTCCGCAGGGCCGTCTGAAAAGCTCCGCCGCATAACGGGAGCGGGACCGCCCCGGATCGCATGGAGGTATCGATGTCCCATCTGAAAACAGCTCTCGCCCTCGTCCTTGCTGGATCGATCGCCGCAACGGCGGCCACCGCCGCCGAGAAGGTCCGGATCGGTTTCAACGTCCCCCTCACCGGCTTCGCCGCCGCCGACGGAACGTCGGCCTTGACCGGCGCCAAGCTGGCCGTCGAACAGGCCAATACGGAAGGCGGCGTCAACGGCAAGCAGATCGAGCTCGTCATCTACGACGACCAAGCCTCGCCCAAGGAATCGGCGCCGATCGCCGCCAAGTTGGCGACCCAGGACCGGGTCAACATCGCCATATCCGGCAGCTACTCGGGCGCCACACGGGCCGCTGCCAACGTCTTCCAGAGCAATGGTGTCCCTTACATCTCCGCCTATGCGGTGCACCCCGGCATCACCAAGGCCGGCGATTTCGTATTCCGAACGTCGTTCGTCGGCGAGGTCCAGGGCCGGGCCGGCGCCAAGTTGGTCGGCGAAACCCTGGGCAAGAAGAAGACCGTCGTCATCACGCTGAAGAACGATTTCGGCAAGTCGCTTGCCGCCGGCTTCAAGGAGGCGGCCGGCAAGTTCGGTGTCGACGTCGTCAACGAATACGAATACTCCATCAAGGATCGGCAGTTCGGCCCCATCGTCTCCAAGGTCAAGGCCGACAATCCGGAAGCCATCTACGCCTCTGGCAATTTCTTTACCGCCGGACCGCTGGTCAGCCAGCTTCGCGCCGCCGGCATCACCGTGCCGATCATCGGCCAAGAAGGCTACGACTCCGAGAAGTTCATCGAGATCGCCGGCAAATCGGCGGAAGGCGTCATCATCACCACGTCGCTCGACCGCGACTCGACGGTGGCCGAGACCAAGAACTTCATCATGGCCTACGAGAAACTGGCCAAGGCCAAGCCCGATATGGTCGCCGCCTCCGGTCACACGGCGGTCAAGGTCGCCGTCGCCGCCATGCGTGTCGCCGGTACCGACGACCGCAAGGCGATCCGCGACGCCATCGCCGGCCTCAAGCTGAAGGCGTCGACCGGCGACATCTCGTTCAACAAGCTGGGCGAGGTCAGGAAGGACGTCCAGGTCCAGGTTGTGCGCGGCGGCGCCTGGCACCGTCATTCCGTGATCAGCGATCCGGCCCTGTTGGCGCCGCCGACGGAATAAGGTTCTGAAACGCGGTCGGGAAAGGGGGGAGCCCCTTTCCCCGCGCTTCGCGGTCGTTGCGGGCCGGCGATGAGGCTGGGACTCCATGCTGATCTTCGAACTCACCGTTCAGGGACTGGTCCAGGGCAGCATTTACGCCCTGATCGCCGTCGGCCTGACGCTGGTCTACGGGCTGTTGCGCATCCTGCACGTGGCTCATGCCGGCCTGTTCACGCTCGGCGGCTACATCGGCGTCCTCGTTACCAACGCAACCGGCAGCCTGACCCTGGCCCTGCTCGCCGCCATGGTCTTCGTCGGGGCGCTGGGCGTCGGCGTCTACCGCCTCTGCTACCAGCCGATCCTCGACAAACCGCCCTATGTGGCGCTGATCGCCTCGATCGGGCTGTTCGTCGCCATGGAGGAGATCTTCCGCCTTGTCTTCGGACCCTACGGCATCTCCTATACGGCGCCGCCTTTGCTCGACAGCGTCACCGTCGGCGGTATGAACTTGAAGCAGGCGGAGCTCGGCGTCATGGCCGGTACCGTCGTCCTGATCGGCGGACTGGCGCTGCTCGCCGGCAGGACCCGCATCGGTGCGGCCTGGCGGGCGACGGTCACTGACCCGGCCATGGCCCAATCCTTTGGCATAGACATCGTCAAGGTCCGCTATCTCAACTTCTTCATCGGCTCTGCCCTGGCCGCCGCCGCCGGCGTCATGGTGGCGCTCCTCAACAACCTGGTGGAACCGACCATGGGCGCTGTCGCCAGCTACAAGGGTCTCGCCATCATCGTCCTCGGCGGCCTCGGTGACGTGCGCGGCACCTTGATCGCCGCCCTCGTTCTTGGCGTCATCGAGTCGTTCGGCACCATCTACCTGGGCGCCATTCTCGACCGCGATGCTATCGCCTTCGCCTTCCTGATCGTCGTCCTTCTGCTTCGTCCGCGCGGGCTCTTCGGGAGGGCGTGACGAATGGAATACCAGATCACACTGCTGACCATCGTCGCCATCACGGTCACGGCCGCCTTGAGCCTCAACCTGATCACCGGGTTCTGCGGTCAGATCAGCCTCGGGCACGCCGCCTTCTATGGGGCCGGCGCCTATACCGCATCGCTCCTGACCATGAACGGCACGCCCTTCGCCCTGGCGCTCGTCGCCGCCGCCCTGGTCGCCGGGGCGCTCGGTGTCGTCGTCGGTTTCGCCTCGCTCCGCGTGCGTCATGATTTCCTCGCCATCACCACCATGGGGGTCGGCTTCCTGTTCATCGGCATCGTCCGCCAGCAGGATTGGCTCGGCGGCGAAATGGGGCTTTTCTCGATCCCCGATCCGGGTCTCGGCAAGGTCGGCTACATGCTTCTTTGCGTCGCTTTGGCGGGCGCGGTGGCGCTCTTCAGCCTTTACCTGAAAAGCTCGTAGATGGGCTATTGCTTCGACGCCATCGCCGACGACGAGGACACGGCGCGCATGGTCGGCATTGACGTGGCGCGCTACAAACTCGCCGCCTTCGCCCTGGGCACCGCCATCGCCGGCGTCGCCGGGGGCCTCTATGCACACGAGATCAAGTACATCGGTCCCGACAGCTTCGGCTTCGTCGAATCGGTGACCATCCTGGCCATGGTCGTCATCGGCGGCATCGGTTCGGTGCCGGGCGTCGTCGCCGCCGCCGCGGTGCTGACGGTCCTCCCCCAATGGCTGCAGTTCATCGCCGACTACAAGCTGTTGCTCTACGGCGTGCTCCTGTTCGCCGTCATGCGCTTCAGCCCCGGCGGATTGGCCGGCTTGGCGAAAAGCTTGATATCACGCCGAAGCCCGGTTCCCCAAACCGCGGAAGGGGCCGGCCGATGACCACGATCCTCGAGGCTGCCGGCCTGTCGGTCAATTTCGGCGGCGTCCAGGCGTTGGACGGCGTCTCCTTTTCCCTGGACCAGGGTGACCTGCTCGGCTTGATCGGCCCCAACGGCGCCGGCAAGACGACGGCGCTCCGGGCCGTCACCGGTATGGTCGTGCCGGGCGCCGGCACCGTGTTTGTCGGCGGGCGTGACGTCACCCGGGCATCGATTCACGAGCGCGTGCGGCTCGGCCTTGGCATGTCGCAGCAATTGGTGCGGCCGTTCCGCTCGATGACGGTGGCTGACAACGTGACCCTTGCCGCCGGCTTCGCCAAGACCCGTGCACCGCTGGCGGCCCTCTTGCAAAGGCGGCGCACCGACGAGCGGCGCCGGGCGCTCGAGCTCCTCGATCTGGTCGGCATCGCCGATGCCACCGACGCCATGCCGGCCAAGCTGCCGCTGGGATACCTGAAGCGCCTGGAAGTGGCTCGGGCGCTGGCCTTGTCGCCCCACATGCTGCTCCTCGACGAACCGTTGGCCGGCCTCAACCATGTCGAGGCGGGCCGCATGGCCGACACCATCCAATCCCTGAATCGTGACGGTTTCAGCATCGTCCTGATCGAACACAACCCGGGCGAAGTGCTGCGAATCTGCTCGCGTCTCATCGTCCTCGACAACGGCCGCAACTTGAGTGCCGGCGATCCCAGGCAGGTCATGGCCGAACCGGCCGTGCGTGCGGCCTACCTGGGCGAGGGGGTGGCCGATGCTTAGGCTTATCGATCTCAGTGTCGGATACGGTCCCTTTACCGCCGTCCACGACCTTACCCTGACCATTGATGAGGGATCTGTCTTCGCCTTGATCGGTGCCAACGGCGCCGGCAAGTCATCGACCATCATGGCCATCGCCGGGCATGCCGATGTCGCTGGCGGGCGGATCGATTTCGATGGCCGCGACATCACCGCTCTTGCCGTCGAAGACCGGATCGGCGCCGGCATCGCCCTGGTCCCCGAGGGGCGGCGCCTGTTCCCCGACCTCACCGTCGCCGAGAACCTGACCATCGGCGGCTATAGCCGTCCGCGATCCGACGAAGCGCGCAACCGCGACAAGGTCATCGATCTGTTCCCGCGCCTGGGCGAGCGGCTCGCCCAACAGGCGGGAACACTTTCGGGCGGCGAGCAGCAGATGCTGGCCATGGGCCGAGGCCTGATGGCGCAACCCAGGTTCCTCATGGTCGACGAAGTCTCCCTCGGCCTGATGCCGAAGGCCGTCGACGTCTGCTATGAAGCCATCCGGCGCCTGAAGGCGGACGGCATCACCGTTCTTCTGGTCGAACAGAACACGACCCGCGCGCTCGACGTCGCCGATCGTGTCTGCGTCCTCGAGTCGGGGCATGCGGTTTGGCAGGGCGGCGCCGAAGAGGCCCGCCGCGACACGTCGATGATCGACGCCTACATGGGCCTGACGCGAAACGGAACGGAAGGCTGACATGACACCAGTGCCGCTCTACCAGAAGATCAAGGACGACATCCTGCACCGCATCGGCACGAAAGACCTCAAGCCGGGCGACCAAATCCCGTCGGAAAACGCTTTGGTCGATGAAACCGGCGCCAGCCGCATGACCGTCCACCGGGCGCTCCGCGAACTGACCCAGGACGGCGTCCTGCAACGCGTCCAGGGGACCGGCACCTTCGTCGCCGAACCGGTGCCGGCGGCCGACCTCCTGGAACTGCGCAACATCGCCGAAGACATCCGCGCCGGCGGCAAGACACACAGCAGCCGCGTCGTCCGATTGGACGCGGAGGCGGCAGACGACTCCATCGCGCTGGTCATGGAATTGGCGCCGGGTTCGCGCGTGTTTCATTCTATAATCGTCCACATGTCCGACGGCGAACCGGTGCAGGTGGAGGACCGTTTCGTCAATCCGGCCTGCGCGCCCGGGTATCTGGACGTCGATTTCGTGACGATGACGCCGAACCAGCACTTGATGGAGGCCGCACCCTTGAGCGACGTGGAACATATCGTCGAGGCGGTCATCCCCGAACCGTGGATCCGCGACCTACTCTCCATAGGCCGCGCCGACCCCTGCCTGGTTCTGCAACGGCGTACCTGGTCCGGCGGCCGGGTCGCGTCTTTCGCCAGGTTGACCCATCCCGGCGACAAACACCGTTTCGGCACCCGATTTTCCTATGGCCGGGACCGCAACCGGCCCAACACGAGGCGCTGACAGGGAACGGCGACGATAGGAGGACACCCATGACCAATCCCGAAGACATATCCAACGTCAGGGACATCAAGAGCCTGCACGGCACGGATCTCAGTGCCAAGAGCTGGCTCACCGAAGCGCCGCTGCGCATGCTCATGAACAACCTGGATGCAGAGGTCGCCGAGAACCCGCACGAACTGGTCGTCTACGGCGGCATCGGCCGGGCGGCGCGCGACTGGGACTGCTACGACCGCATCGTCGAAACCCTCAAGAACCTGGAAGAGGACGAGACGCTCTGCGTGCAGTCGGGCAAGCCGGTCGGTGTCTTCAAGACGCACCCGGAAGCGCCCCGCGTCTTGATCGCCAACTCCAACCTGGTGCCGCACTGGGCGACCTGGGAACATTTCCGCGAGCTCGACCAAAAAGGCCTGATGATGTACGGCCAGATGACGGCCGGCTCGTGGATCTACATCGGTAGCCAGGGCATCATCCAGGGCACCTACGAGACCTTCGCCGAGATGGGGCGGCGCCACTACGGCGGTGACCTCGCCGGCAAATGGATCCTGACCGCCGGTTTGGGTGGCATGGGCGGCGCGCAACCCCTGGCGGCGACCATGGCCGGCGCCTCCATGCTGGCCGTCGAATGCCAGGCCAGCCGCATCGAACGGCGCCTGGAGACCGGCTATCTCGACCGCCGCGTCGACGATCTCGATGAAGCCCTGGCGGTCATCGAAGACGCGTGCGGGCGTGGCGAAGCGCTGTCCGTCGGGCTGCTGGGCAATGCCGCCGAAGTGCTGCCCGAGCTGGTGCGCCGCGGCGTCAAACCGGACGCGGTGACCGACCAGACCAGTGCCCATGATCCCTTGAACGGCTACCTGCCCATCGGCTGGACCTGGGACGAGGCGGAGCGTCAGCGTCAGACGGATCCCGACCGGGTCGTCCGCGAAGCCCGGGCTTCCATGAAGGTTCACGTCCAGGCCATGCTCGCCTTCCATGACCTCGGCATCCCGACCTTCGATTACGGCAACAACATCCGCCAGGAAGCGGCCGACGAAGGCCTGACCAATGCCTTCGCGTTCCCCGGCTTCGTGCCGGCCTATATCCGCCCGCTGTTCTGCCGCGGCAAGGGACCGTTCCGCTGGGCCGCCCTCTCCGGCGACCCGGAGGATATCTACAAGACCGATGCGCGCATGAAGGAGCTGTTCCCCGACGACGCGCACTTGCTCAACTGGCTCGACATGGCCCGCGAGCGCATCCATTTCCAGGGTCTGCCGTCGCGCATCTGTTGGATCGGCCTCGGCGAACGGGCCAGGGCCGGCCTCGCCTTCAATGAAATGGTGCGCAGCGGAGAGCTCTCGGCACCGGTGGTCATCGGCCGCGATCACCTCGATTCCGGATCGGTCGCCAGCCCCAACCGGGAGACGGAGGGCATGAAGGACGGCTCCGGTGCCGTTTCCGACTGGCCCCTGCTGAATGCCCTTCTCAACACCGCGTCCGGCGCCACCTGGGTCAGCCTGCATCACGGCGGCGGCGTCGGCATGGGCTTCTCGCAGCATGCCGGCATGGTCATCGTCTGCGACGGCACGGAAGAGGCCGATAGACGGCTTGAACGGGTGTTGACCAATGACCCGGCGACCGGCGTCATGCGCCATGCCGACGCCGGCTATGAGGACGCCGTCGAATGCGCCCGGGACAATGGTCTCAACCTGCCGATGATCGGGGACTGAACGTGGTCGATGCCATCGAAAGGGCGCCGGGCGGCCTGACCCTGCCGGACCTGAGCCGATTGCTGAGTGAGCGGCCGCCGCTGGCCCTTACCGGCGACTGGCGGACCGCCGTGCAGACCGGCGCCGATACGATCGCCGCCATCGCCGCCAGCGATGAGCCCGTCTACGGTGTCAATACCGGCTTCGGCCTGTTGGCTCGGGAAAGCATTCCGCAGGACAAGCTCCGCAACCTGCAGCGCCGCCTGGTGCGCTCGCACGCGGCCGGTGTCGGTCCGGCTTTGGACGACGGCTGCGTGCATCTGATCCTGGCGCTTAAGGCCAATGCCTTGGCGCAAGGGCACTCAGGCGTCCGCCCCGTCGTCGTCGAGACCCTGCTCCGGTTGATGGAAGCCGGCGCCTATCCGGTGATCCCGGCGCAGGGCTCTGTCGGTGCCTCGGGCGACCTGGCACCGCTGGCCCACCTGTCGCTGGCCCTCATCGGTGAGGGGGAAGTCCGTATGGGCGGAACGGTTCGGCCGTCAACCGATGTATTAGACGAACTCGGCATCGCGCCCCTCGATTTGCAACCGAAGGAAGGCTTGGCCCTTCTCAACGGCACCCAGGTGTCGACGGCGCTGGCCATTGCCGGCTATCTCCGCATCGAGGCCTGCTTCCACGCGGCCCTGGTCGCCGGCGCCTTGTCCGTCGACGCCGCCAAGGGTTCCACCGCCCCCTTCGATCCGCGCATCCAGGAGCTACGGCGCCACGGCGCCCAGGCGGCGGTGGCCGCCCGCCTGCTGGACCTGCTCGAGGGCAGCGAGATACGCGAGAGCCACGTCCATTGCGACCGCGTCCAGGACCCCTACTCGATCCGCTGCCAGCCGCAGGTCATGGGGGCTTGCCTGGAACAACTGGACCATGTCGCCGCGATCCTCGAGCGCGAGGCCAACGCGGTGACCGACAATCCCCTGGTCTTCGCCGACACCGGCGAGGTCCTCTCCGGCGGAAACTTCCACGCCGAACCGGTGGCCATGGCCGCCGACATCCTGGCCATCGTCGCCGCCGAGATCGGCAACCTGTCGGGCCAGCGGACGGCACTCTTGGTCAACCCGGCCTTGAGCGGCCTGCCGCCTTTCCTCATCGAGGAAGCCGGCCTCAATTCGGGTTTCATGCTGGCCCAGGTGACGGCGGCCGCCCTGACCAGCGAGAACCGCGGCCTCGCCCATCCGGCCAGCGTCGACAACGTGCCGACATCGGCCGACCAGGAGGACCACGTCTCCATGGCCACCCACGCGTCCAGGCGGCTGCTCCTCATGTCCGACAACCTGGCCGGCATCGTCGCCATCGAGTTGCTGGCCGCCACCCAGGGCCTCGATCTGCACGCGCCCATGAAGACCTCGCCGAAGCTCCAGGTCCACCACGACGCCATCCGCGCCCGGGTGCCGTTCTACGACAAGGACCGCCCCTTCGCGCCGGACATCGAGGCGATCAAGGCAGCGATCCTGGAAGGCGCCTTCGGTCTCGGGTAAATCTCTTCTTAGGTCTACCCAGTTTACCTAGGCGTGAATGGGTCCCGTCAAAGACCTTCGAAACGTCCTGGGCAGGTCGGCGATTGGTGCTTGTTGCCCAGTCGCCTCAGGTAGTGAGAATTGCCGCGCCCTTTGCTTTTTCCCTTACCCCAATCGTGATAGGTAAATAGCAAAATACCATCGCATTCGGCGGGGAGGATAGCCGTTGACCGAAGAGCATATTTTCGAGCGTGGCCTCGGGCATCACGCTGCCAACTACCAGCCGCAGACGCCGCTGACGTTTCTGGAATGGGCGGCGTCCGTATACGCCGGGAAGACCGCCGTTGTTCACGGCGAGACGACCTATACCTATGCCGAGCTCTATGCCCGTTGCCGGCGCCTCGCCTCGGCGCTGACGGGACGCGGCATCGGCAACGGCGATACGGTCGCCGTCATGTCGCCCAACGCACCGGCCATGTTGGAAGCCCACTACGGCATCCCCATGGCCGGCGCCGTTCTCAATGCCCTCAATTTCCGGCTCGACGCGGCGACCATCGCCTTCATCCTGGAACACGGCGAGGCCAAGGCCTTGATCACCGACCGTGAGTTCTCCGGTGTCATATCGGAGGCCCTGGGCAAGCTTGACCGCAACATCCTGGTCATCGACGTCGACGACCCGCTGGCCGTGGGCGGCGAATTGATCGGCGAGATGGATTACGAGACATTCCTGACCGAAGGGGATCCGGACTTCGCCTGGAAGATGCCCGAGGACGAATGGCAGGCGATCTGCCTCAACAACACGTCGGGTACGACGGGTAATCCCAAGGGCGTTGTCTATCACCACCGCGGCGCCTTCCTCAACGCGCTCGGCAACGCCCTGGTCTTCGGGCTCAACCACCGTTCCGTCTACCTGTGGACGCTGCCCATGTTCCACTGCAACGGCTGGACCTACACCTGGGGCGTCACCGCCGTCGGCGGCACCCACGTGTGCCTGCGCTCCGTCGACCCGGCACTCATCTTCCCGTTGATCCGCGATCACCACGTCACCCACATGTGCGGCGCGCCGATCGTCTTGAACATGCTGCTGCACGCGCCCGACGAGTCGATCGTCACCTTCCGCCAAACGGTCGAGGTGGCGACCGGCGGTGCCGCACCGCCGAGCGCGGTGATCTCCGGCATGGCCCGCATGGGCTTCCGCGTCACCCACCTCTACGGGCTGACCGAGACCTACGGACCGTCCTCCTTCTGCGCCTGGCAGGAGGAGTGGGACGACCTGGATCGGGCCAGCAAGGCGTCGCGCATGGGCCGCCAGGGTGTGCGGTATCCGACGTTGTCGGGCCAGGCCGTCATCGATCCGGAGACCATGGACCGGTGCCGGCCGACGGCGAGACCATGGGCGAGTTGATGCTCAAGGGCCATACGGTCATGAAGGGTTACCTGAAGAACCCGGAGGCGACGGAGAACGCCTTCGCCGGCGGCTGGTTCCACACCGGCGACCTCGCCGTGCTGCATCCGGACGGCTATGCCGAGATCAAGGACCGGGCCAAGGACATCATCATCTCCGGCGGCGAGAACATCTCAAGCCTGGAAATCGAGGAGACCCTCTACAAACACCCAGAGGTCATGGAGGCCGCCGTCGTTGCCAAGACCGATGAGAAGTGGGGCGAGGTGCCCTGCGCCTTCGTCACCCTGAAACCGGCTGCCGAAGAGGTCAGCGCCGAGGACGTCATCGGCTACTGCCGCGAGAACATGGCGTCGTTCAAGGCACCGAAACACGTGGTCTTCGGCCCCCTGCCCAAGACCTCGACCGGCAAGATCCAAAAATACGTTCTCCGCGAACAGGCGGAGGCCATCTAAATGGCCGCGGCAACGATGTTATCGCTGGATGGCGCTGTCGCGCTGGTCACCGGCGCCTCCGGCGGCCTCGGACGACATTTCGCCGGCACTCTCGCCCGAGCCGGGGCTTCCGTCGCCGTCGCCGCCCGCCGCCGCGACAAGGTCCAGGAGACGGTCGCCGCCATCGAGGCGGAAGGCGGCAAGGCGTTCGCCGTCGATATGGACGTAACGGATGCCGGCAGCGTCGCCGAAGCGTTCGGTCGGGTCGAAGACGAACTCGGCACGGTCTCGATCGTCGTCAACAACGCCGGCATCGCCTCTCGCGGCGCCCCCCAGGATATCGAAGAGGCAGAATGGGACCGGGCCATGGACACCAATCTCAAGGGCGTCTGGCTGGTCGCCACGGAAGCGGCGAGGCGGATGATCGCGGCCGGCAGGGGCGGCAGCATCGTCAACATCGCCTCGATCATGGGCCTCAGGATTACCGCCGGATTGTCGCCCTACGCCATCTCCAAGGCGGGCGTCGTGCAGATGACAAAGTCATGCGCGCTCGAATGGGTCCGCCACGGCATCCGGGTCAATGCCCTGGCACCCGGCTATTTCGAGACGGACATCAACCGTGAATTCCTGAAGACGGACGCCGGCCAGGCGATCATCAAGCGCATTCCCATGCGCCGCACCGGCGACATGAAGGACCTCGACGGACCGTTGCTGTTGCTCGCCTCCGAAGCCGGCGCCTTCATGACGGGGACGGTCATCCCCGTCGACGGCGGTCACATGGTCAGCGGACTGTAGGAGGCGCAGCCATGCCTTTCGCCAATGCCGACGGTACCAAACTCTATTTCGAGGAAGCGGGCTCGGGCACGCCGATCCTGTTTCTCCATGAATTCGCCGGCGATCACCGCAGCTGGGAAGCCCAGGTCCGGTTCTTCGCGCACACACCGCTGTATCGTCATGGCGGCCCGGGGCTATCCGCCCTCCGACGTGCCGGACGACGAAGGTGCCTACGGACAGGACCGCGCCATTGCCGATGCGCTCAGCGTGCTCGACCATCTGAACATCGACAGGGCCGTCGTCGTGGGCTTAAGCATGGGCGCCTACACGGCGCTCCGCATCGCCCTTCACCACCCGGACCGGGTCATCGCCTGCATCTCGGCCAGCGGCGGTGCCGGCTCGCCCAAGGATACCCAGGCGGCCTTCGTCCGCGACGCCCAGGCGACCGCGGACCGCATGTTGAAAACCGGCGAGTTCCCGGTCGACGGTATCGCCTTGGGCCCGACACGCACCCAGCTGAAACGCAAGGACCCAAAGGGTTGGGCCGAGTTCCGCCGACACCTCGCAGAACATTCGGTCGCAGGATCCGCCTATACGCTTCGCCAGGTCCAGGCAGCCAGGCCGTCGCTTTACGATTTCGAGACCGAACTCCGAGCTACGACGACTCCCAACCTTTTGATGGTCGGCGACGAAGACGAACCCTGTCTCGACGTCAACTTGTTCCTCAAGCGCGCCATGCCGAGCGCCGGACTGACCATGTTCGAACGCTGCGGACATCTGTTGAACCTGGAGGAGCCAGCACTTTTCAATGCGCGCATCGCCGCCTTCCTGCAGGCGGTCGAAAACGATGCCTGGCCACTGCAGGACCGGCCGGACCAGGCCTTCGGCGGCATCGGCCTCGGCGACGCCGCCGAGGCGGCCGATTAACGGGAGAATTGGCAATGGACTTCACACTGACACCCGAGGTTGACGAAACGCGCCGCAATATCCGCGCCTTCGTCGCCGATCGGATCCTGCCGCTGGAGGATGATCCGGCCTCCTATGACGAACACGAGAACATCGACGAGGCGCTCTTGCAGACGCTCCGTGCCGAGGCCCGGGCGGAGGGCCTGTGGGCGCTATCCATGCCGGTCGAACGCGGCGGCGGATTCAACACGGTCGGTATGGCGGCGTGCTACGAGGAGATGAACCGCTCCATCTTCGGCCCCGTCGTCTTCAACGCCGCCGCGCCCGACGACGGCAACATGTTCGTGCTCAACCGCATCGGCACAGAGGAACAGAAGGAAAAATGGCTGCAGCCGATCATCGAGGGTCAAGTGCGTTCGGCCATCGTCATCACCGAACCGCACCCCGGGGCGGGATCCGATCCGGCCGGCATGATGAAGACGACGGCCGAGAAGAAAGGCGACACCTGGGTTGTTCACGGCCGCAAGTGGTTCATCACCGGCGCCGACGGCGCCAGTCACTTCCTCCTGGCGGCGCGCACGTTCCATGAGCTCCGGCGCGAGATGACCGCCTTCATGTTCCACAAGGATCAGCCCGGCTGGCGGGTCGAGCGGCGCATTCCGATCATGGGCCCGGAAGAGCACGGCGGCCATTGCGAACTGGTCTTCGACGGCCTCGAGATCTCCGATGAGAACCGCCTGCTGGAACCCGGACGCGGCATGAAGGTGATCCAGACGCGCCTCGGCACGGCGCGGCTGACCCATTGCATGCGTTGGCTCGGCTTGGCCAAGCGCGCGCTCGAGATCGCCGACGAATACGTCGCCGAACGGGAAGCCTTCGGCAGCAAGCTCCGCGATCGGGAAAGCGTGCAGCTGTTGCAGGGCGAGGCGGCCTTGCAGATCCACATCGGCCGCCTTCTGGTGATGAATGCCGCTTTCCGCCTCGATCGCGGCGAGTTCGCCAAGAAGGAGATTTCGGCGGCCAAGGTCCACGTCGCCGACACGCTGCACAAGGCGGTCGACACGGCGATCCAGCTGTGCGGTGCCAAGGGCTATTCCAAGGACACCAAGCTCGAATGGATGTACCGCTACGCCCGCCAGGCGCGGCTGGTCGACGGTGCCTCCGAGGTCCACAAGATGGTCCTGGCCCGCAATTTCCAGGAACAAGGGATCGACTTCTGGTCATGGGACTGACGGCGGAAGACCTGAGAGCCCGGGTCGGCACCTTCATCACCGAATACGCCGGCTGCCCGGTCGAGATCGAGCGCTTCGAACGGCTGTCGGGCGGCGCCATCCAGGAAAACTGGGCCCTCGACCTGACCGTAGCGGCCGGCGATTGGGCCGGGCGTCACAAATTGGTCCTGCGCCGGGATTCCCAATCGACGGTCGCCGCCAGTCACGGACGCCGCGACGAGTTCGATCTGCTGAAGGCGGCCCATGCGGCCGGCGTCACCGTCCCGCAGCCCTGTTTCTGCTGCGACGACCCAGAAGTGATCGACGGTCCCTTCTTCATCATGCACCGGGTCGAAGGCGTCGCCGCCGGATTCCGCCTTGTCAAGGCCGGACCCGACCCGGACCTGGCGACCCAGCTTGGCCGGGACCTGGCACGCATCCACTCGATCCGCCCGCCGCGCGACGACCTCGCCTTCCTAGGACCCGCCCCCGAACATCCGGCCCGGGAGACCGTCGAGCGGTTCCGCCGTTATCTCGATGCTCTGGCGGCACCCCATCCGGTCCTCGAATGGGGACTGGACTGGCTCGATCGCAATGCACCGGACGCGGAGGAGGTGGTGCTCTGCCACCGCGACTACCGCACCGGCAACTACATGGTCGCCGACGGTCGGCTCACCGGCGTTCTCGATTGGGAGTTCGCCGGCTGGAGCGATCCCCTGGAGGATATCGGCTGGTTTTTTGCCAAGTGCTGGCGCTTCGGCGCCTGGGACCGCGACGCCGGCGGCATTGCCGGGCGGGAAGATTTTCTGTCGGCCTACGAAGCGGAGTCAGACCGACAGGTCGATCGCGCGGCCATCCCCTATTGGGAAGTGATGGCGCACGTGCACTGGGCGGTGGTCGCCTGCCAACAGGCCGAGCGTCATGTTTCCGGCGAGGAACCGTCCCTGGAACTGGCTCTGACTGGCCAAGTGGTGCCGGAGCTGGAGCTGGAGATCCTGTCCATGACGAAAGAGGGCTGACATGCGCAACCAACCGGATGCCGCCGCCTTGCTGGAAATCGCTCGCGAGACACTGCGCGGCGATCTCATTGATGCGCTGCCCGCAGACAAACGCTACGAAGCCCTGATGATCGCCAATGCCATGGCCATCGCAATACGTCAGATCGACGCCGGCGACGCTCCCCTTTTCAGCGAAGCGGCCGGGCTGCGTGAAATCCTCGGCTCGGAAGGCGATCTCACGGAGCTCAATCAGGAACTGGCCCGGCGCCTCCGTGCCGGCGACTTCGCTCCTGGCACGCCGGACCGCGGTTGCGTCTATGATATTCTGTGGCAGGCGACCGAGCAGAAAGTCCGCGAGAGCAATCCGAAGTACCTGGCGAGCCTGGGTGACGCCTGACCGCGTCGAGGAGAGGCCATGATGAGCGAAATTCCGCAACCCAAAACACAGGACCCGCCGGTCCTCTCCGAAACCGACGCTCGCGGTGTTGGCACCGTCACCCTCAACCGGCCCGGCGTCAACAATGCCTACGACGCCGACATGATCGAGGGGCTGCTCGACGCGATCGGCCGACTCGGCGCGGACCCAGCGGTAAGGGTCATCGTCACCCGTGGCAACGGCCGTCTGTTCCAGGCCGGAGCCGACCTCAACTGGCTGGCCCAAGTTTCCGAGGCCGGCGAGGAGGAGAACCTCGAGGTTTCCCGCAAGACCACCGATGCGGTGCGCTTCCTCGACACCTGCCCCAAACCGACTCTCGCACTTGTCCACGGCGGATGCTTCGGCGGCGGCATCGGCATCCTCGCCGCTTGCGACGTGGTCATCGCCTCGGAAGAGGCCCTGTTCTCCATTTCGGAAGTGCGCTGGGGCCTGATCCCGGGACCGATCGTCCCCCAGCTCGCCGCCAAGATCGGCGTCGGGCAACTCAGGCGCTATGCTTTGACCGGCGAGCGTTTCGCTGCCGCGGAGGCGAAACGCATCGGACTCGTCAGCGAGACCTGCGACACCGGAGCCCTGGATCAGACCGCCGCGCCGATCATCGAGTCCTTGCTCAGGAACGGGCCGCAGGCGATTGAAGACACCAAGAAGACCATCGCCGATACCGCCGGCGAGGCCGTCGACGATGAACTCGCGGAGACCCTGGCCCGGGCCCATGCGGCCAAGCGGCAGACGCGAGAAGCGGCGGAGGGATTGGCCAGTTTCCGCGAACGGCGCGAGGCGAACTGGTATCCGGAACCATCGGCCGATGGCGGAGAGGACACCTGAATGGAGCTCTTCCCCGGCACCTTCGTCCGCCACCCGACCGAGGAACGGCTCGGGCCGGGTCGGGTGCAGAGCGTCGAGGGGTCGAAGGTCGTGGTTAACTTCATCAACGCCGGCAAGGTCGTCATCGATTCCGACCGGGTCAATCTGATCGTCATCGACGATACCGAGTTCGAGACGGGCGGATGACGACAGGGATGACGGAGGCGATGAAGGGCCGGCCATGATCCGCTACCTGACGACCGCTCTCGCCCTTGCCGTCCTGGCGCTCACCGTCATCCTCAGGCTCAACGACCCCGTCGAGATCGCCGGGTTCCGCCACCAGGTCTTCGACCTTTACCAACGCTGGCAACCCGGCCGCCCCAGAACGTCCCCATTCATATCGTCGACATCGACGAGGAAAGCCTGAAACGCCTTGGCCAATGGCCGTGGCCGCGCAGCCTGCTGGCGCAACTGGTGACCCTTCTCGGCGAGGCCGGGGTATCGACCATCGCCTTTGACATGGTGTTCTCGGAACCGGATAGGACCTCGCCCCGTCAGGTCGCCGAAGAGCTGCCGCTCGACAACGACCTGCGCCGGAAACTCACGGAACTGCCGGACCACGACCGGATGTTGGCGACCGCCATGTCTAAGACCCGCGTCGTTCTCGGACTCGCTTTGTCCGATGCCGGCGACAGCGAAACCGTCCCGGCCGTCAAATCAGGCTTCGCGACGGCGGGCACCGACCCCAGGCCCTATCTGATCGTTTTCGACGGCAACATCTCGCCGTTGCCTATGTTGACCGAAGTGGCGCTCGGCAACGGCACCCTCAATTTCTCGCCCGACGGTGACGGGGTCGTCCGCAAGGTACCCTTGGTGATGCGGTTCAAGGACACCATCGTGCCCAGCCTGGCGGCCGAAACTCTGCGGGTTGCGCAAGGGGCCGGCTCCTACATCATCCGCTCGTCGGACGCCAGCGGTGAGGCCGGCTACGGCCTGCACACAGGGGTCACCCAGGTCAAGATCGGCGCCTTTGTCGTGCCGACGGACGCCAATGGCCGCTTGTGGTTCCACGCGGCAAAGCCCGATGACCGGCGCATACCGGCCTGGCCAGACCGATATGAGCCGCTTCGCCGGCTCCATCGTCCTGGTCGGGCCTTAGGCGACCGGCTTGCACGATATCCGCTTCACGCCGCTCGGCGCCGCCATTCCCGGGGTCGAGATCCAGGCCCAGGTCATCGAACAGATCCTGACCAACGGCTTCCTGGTGCGTCCCGACTGGGCCAAGGGCGCCGAGGTGGTGTTCATGGTGGTCATCGGCCTGGCGCTCATCTTTCTCATCGACCGCCTCGGCGCCATGCCGTCGGCCCTTGCCGGCTCCACCTTCCTGATCGCGTCGCTGAGCATCTCGCTGGTCATGTTCAAGGAGCACCGCCTGGTGTTCGATCCGGTCTATCCGGCCTTTTCGATCATCGTCATCTTCGTCCTCTGTTCGGTGCTGCGTCACATCCGGGTCGAGAGCGAACAGCGCTGGATCCGTTCGGCCTTCTCCAGCTACGTGTCGCCCAACCTGGTCGACGAACTGGTCAACAACCCGAAGATCCTCACGCTCGGCGGCGAGCGCCGCGACCTGACCTTCCTGTTCACCGACCTTGCCGGCTTTACCACCCTAATCGAGCAATCGAAACCGGGCGCTCTCATTCCGCTCTTGAACGAGTACCTGAACGAGATGATCGCCATCGGCTTCAGGCACGGCGGCACCCTCGATGCCATCGTCGGCGACGCCACCACGTTTTTCTTCAACGCACCGGTCGAACAGGCGGACCACGCCGACCGCGCGCTCGCCTGCGCCATCGAGATGGACGCCTTCGCCGACCGGTTCTCCAAGGAAAAGACGGCCCAGGGCCTGCCCGTCGGCCTGACCCGTATCGGCGTCCACTCGGGTCCCGTGATCATCGGCAGCATGGGCGGCGACGTCATCTTCAACTATGCCGCCCACGGCGACGCCATCAACGTGGCGGCACGCCTGGAGACGGTCAACAAACACCTGGGCACCCGCGTCTGCGTCAGCATGGAGACGGCGTCCCGTTGCAACGATTTCCATGGCCGCCCCGTCGGCACCATCCAGCTCAAGGGAAAGGCCGAGGGCATCCTCGCTTTCGAGCCTCTGACCGAAGAGGAGATGGCCTCGGAGCACATCACCACCTACCTCACCGCCTACGACCTCCTGGTCATCGACGCCGAAGCCGCCCTCGAGGCCTTCCGCGCCGCCGCCGATACCTATCCCGACGACCCCCTGATCCGCTTCCACGTCGAACGCCTGGAAAGCGGCGACGACGGGACGTTGATCCGGATGGCGTCGAAGTAGGAGTTTTTGATTACGGAGATTCATACCCAGCGCGCATGACCGGCGCGGGTAACCCCGTAAAGATCGTGAGGCCGGTACGGCGAATGCCGCTGTAACGTAACCGTCCGGCGAACGCGCCCTTTCTTATGATGCTTGTTCAGCGTAGGCCCATGGCAGGAGTTCGTCGATGCGGTTGATCTTGTGGTCGGCGATGCGGTCCAGGACCCAGGCGAGCCAAGC
>Ga0209144_1000081_pt1 | contig 18193 bp, 19 predicted proteins | sample WorMettrBAHAMAS1_FD_187392 | JGI IMG/M metagenome (GOLD analysis project Ga0209144, IMG submission 187392) | Marine gutless worms symbiont microbial communities from Max Planck institute for Marine Microbiology, Germany - Inanidrilus... | ecosystem: Host-associated > Annelida > Digestive system...
CTTCTTCGCTCAATTCAACGACCGGCGCTTGCCGGCCCCTGGTAGGCGTCATGACACCCCCCCTCGATGATCCGTCTCGAGAGAAAACCTTATTATGAATTGAACTTCAGTTCCAGATGACTAGGTCATTGGCTTAATTGAACCGGTATTAACCATTTGATATCATATTTGCGGCAACTGTTGCTTGAACTGGGTATTTGAACGGTTGCGGTCGTTTGTTATGGATTTTCACGGCACGAGGGTCTAACCCCGGAAGGGTGGCGGATTCATCGGTCGTTTTGGCGTGGGAACTGGCTGGCTAACTCAAGATGCCGATCCAAACACACCTTGAAGTGCACGTTTTGCAGCATGGCCGCTGGAGTATCCATGCTCAATTCGACGCATCCCAAAAGGAAATCGCGGTCGAAGAAGACAGCCAGCCCGGCATCGATGCCGTCAAGGTCATACGCGAGGTCTACGACCCGGCCGAGGGGACGCATCGCGACTACGTCATTTACAAGAGCGCCGATGCGCCCATTCATCTCGACGAAGAGGAAAGCCATTCCGGCGGCTATGGCGGCCGCTCGGATTGGCACGACGAAGATGACGATGGTGGCGAGGGCGACGACTACGGCGGCGACCAGTTCGATGCGGATGACGACGATTGGGGCGAAGCGCCAAAGAAAAAAGGCCAAGCCGAAGAAAAACAAAAAGCCGACGACGATCACCACGCTGTTGATCAAACTGCTGCTTGTGACCCTGTTCAGCATCTGCTTGGCGGCGATTTTCACGGTCACCGCATCGACGATCCTTCACGGCACCACGCTGTTCGGGGTCAAGATCGTCGGCAACGCCGAAGGCAACCTGCTGTTCCTGGTTTTCGTCTCGACGTTCCTGATCAGCGCCACGGCAATGGCCTTCACCTTCCTCCGGGGCGACACCCTGGCCGAGCGTCAAAGGAAGGCCCGCGATCGGGCCCAGGCCCGGGCGACGCGGGTGGCGGCGAAGCAGCAAAAGCAACAACAGCAGCAACAAAAGAAAGCGGAAAAGAAGTCCCGAGCCGCTATGGAAAAAGCCGCCCGCGACGAACTCGACCGCGCCATGGAAGGCATCGACGAGTTCAAGATCACAGAAGAGCAGAAGGAGGCGGAAGGCGAAGCCGCCAGCGAACGCCTCAAGGATGCGATCAAGGGTGAAGAGAGTGAAAAAGGAGGTACCGGCGAAGTTCTCGATACCGATGCCGGTGCGGCCTCAGAATCCCTGTCACCGCATGCCGAAAAACAGAAAGCTTACATGATGAAGTTCCTCGGCGAGGCGCTCGACGGTGCCCAGGGTGATGCCAAGAAACTGGACAACTTCAACAAATTCGGCGTCAACCTGTTCCTGGCCGGCGCCTGCGAGACGCTTGCCGACAAACGCGAGCTCGATGGGGATGCCCACGCAAAGGTCCTTGCCGACAGCGTTCGTGTCATGGGTTTCAAGAAATCCCACGCGACCACGTTCGCCGACAAATACGAAGAGTACCTGATGCAGGACGCCCGCTACATGCAGATGTTCCAGGCCGGGCGCAACTCGATGAACAGTTATTTCCAGGACGAAACGGCCGCCAAGAGGCACCTGGAAAGCGCTCTTGGCGAGTGGAACAAGCCGAAGCCGAAGGAAGAGCAATCGGGTCCGGTCACCGTTTTGTTCACCGATATTGCCGGTTCGACGGCGATGACCCAGGCGCTTGGCGATGCCGGCGCCCAGGAAGTGGTCCGCGCCCACAACCGCGTCGTCCGCGATGCCCTGACGGATCACGGCGGGCGCGAGGTGAAGCACACGGGCGACGGTATCATGGCGTCCTTCGGCAAGGTCACGGACAGCGTCGACGCGGCCATCAAAATGCAGCGCTCGACCATGGTCCATAACGCCCAGTACCCGGACTTGCCGCTTCATCTGAAGATCGGCATCAATGCCGGCGAACCGATCGCCGAGGACAACGACCTGTTCGGCACGACGGTGCAGCTTTCGGCGCGCATCGTCGACAAAGCTAAGGCAGACCAGATATTCGTCTCCGAGATCGTCCGCGGTATTTGCGCCGGCAAATCCTACAAGTTCAGGTTATGCCATGAAGGGCTTCGCCGACGACCTGACGCTCTATGAGGTCGTGTGGCGCGAAGACGAAGGCCAGGAAGCGGCGGAATAACGCCTGCCCCCACCTTTCCAAAGACAACCCAAATAGTCCGATCGGGACGCTTGCGCGCCGGCGGTTACAAGCATATCTGAGTGTTGACGGCGGATGCCGATGTCGGGTCCGCGCGTCAGACCCCGGGAAACCGGGAGCATAACCGGGTTCGGCCATGAGGCGGACCCATCACCATGTAGCTTCTGAAAGGAGAATGTGGCTATGCGTACTTTCGATCTCTCCCCGCTTTTTCGCCATTCCGTCGGTTTTGACCGCATGCAACGGCTTCTTGATTCCGCCAGCCAATGGGATGCCGGGACACCCTCCTATCCGCCCTACAACATCGAGCAGGTAGACGAGGATTCCTACCGGATCACCATGGCCGTCGCCGGCTTCGGCGAGGAAGACCTCGACATCACCTCGACCGACAACACCTTGGTCGTGTCGGGTAAGCTCTCCGAAAACCAAGATGCCGAGTCCAAGCTTTTGCACCGCGGCATCGCCGGACGCGCCTTCGAGCGGCGTTTCGAGCTCGCCGATCATATCAAGGTCACCGGCGCCGATCTCGTCAACGGCCTCCTGCATATCGACCTGGTTCGTGAGGTGCCGGAGGAAATGAAACCCCGCAAGATCGCCATCTCGACCAAGGCCATCGAACACAAGAAAGCCGCCTGAACGGCGTCTCTCCCGACGGAACGCCCGCCTCACGGCGGGCGTTCTTTTTTATCGGCGCCGCCACTTCAGGCGGTCTGGTACATCAGAAAGATCTGGCGTTTGTCGTCCGGGATGGGGGCCGACCGCTCGGTTTCGTTATCGACGAAGACATCGACGAAATGCCCGGTTGCCGCCGGCTCGTCGTGGCCCGGCCCGAAGAGTGCGATGTCGAACGTGACGCTGGATCGCCCTACCTTCTCGACCCGGAGACAGGCATCGACGACGTCGGGAAAACTGAGCGAGCGATGGAACCGGCAGAGCGTCTCGACGGCTTGCGGGTTCAGAGGATCGTTGGTCCAGTCGACCCCGACCACCTCCATCATGAAGCGCACCACGACCGCTTCGAAGAAACGGTAATAGATGACGTTGTTGAGATGCCCCAGCATGTCGTTGTCGCCCCACCGTGTCGGGATCGACATGTGATAGGGGTAGTCGCCGGGGCGGCGGTCCTTGTATTCAGCCGTCATCGGATGCGCCCTCACCGTTGACCTGGATGCGCTCGAGGGCGGCGCGGACCCGGGCGGGAATGGCGACCGGACGGTGGGTGTCGCGCTCGACGAAGACGTGGACGAAATGCCCGTTGGCCGCCGCGTGTTCCTCGTCCTGTTTGAAAATCCCGACCTCATAGCGGACGCTCGATCGGCCCAGATGCCCGACCCGGATACCGGCTTCCAGACGGTCCGGATAGCGCACGCCTTCGAAGAAATTGCAGTGCGTTTCAGGTGAGATGCCGATGATCTCGGCGTCGTGCGGATCGAACCCGCCTTCTTCTATAAGGAACAGGTTCACGGCCGTATCGAAATAGGAATAGTAGACCACGTTGTTGACGTGCCCATAGAGGTCGTTGTCGGACCAGCGGGTCTGGATGGGATGGAAATAGGGATAGGCCGATCGTGTCTCTCGGCTTTTCGTCATTGGGAAATCCCTTTTTTATCAATTCGTACGGCATGGCAGCCGCTGGCAAAAGGCAAAATTATTGGGGGCCGCCCCATCGGGCAGCCCCCGTAATTTTTGCCTCAACCTGTCAAACTCGCCCGAATTCTCTCGATGCGGCAGCAACTCTAACCAGCAGGCGGTACGCGGTCAACAGGAGATTCGGATCGGGCCTCAGAGCATACCGTTGCGCCGACCTAACGGCGGCCGCAGACGAAAAAAGCCGCCCCGAATGGGGCGGCGAGTGTTTAACAGGGAGGCGTCGAAGTTGACTGGATGCTTTTTACCATCCGCCTCCGACGCTACCCGAAATCAATTAACAAGGGATTAATGCATTTACCGGCCCAACCGATACCGACAGCGCCGCTCACCGATCATTCGGCCTCACGATTTGAATACGGATTCAGCGCCCAGCCGCGCTTTTTCCTTCTCGGCAATGGCCTCGCGAACCCTCGCGATTTCGGCTTCGAGTTCTTCGATGTACTCGCCCAGGGCCTCGATCGACATCACCTCCAGGTCTTTTTTCGCCTGCGGTTTCTTGGTCGGTTCCAGTTCGTCCAAATCCATGCATGCCCCCTTGCCAAGGCTGACTTGCCACGGCGCAGACGAAATACTAGTACCTTCACTGACGGGAAGACAATCGTCCCGGTGAATTCACATGAGCAAGGGGGGTGGGCATGAGATGTGTTGAAATCGTTGAGCCGGGCGGACCCGAGGTTCTTGTCGTCACGGAACGCGACAGGCCGACAGCCGGTCCCGACGAAGTGCTGATCAAGGTCGCCGCCGCCGACGTCAACCGGCCGGATTGCCTCCAGCGGCAAGGCAACTATGCGCCGCTAACCAGCGTCACCGACATTCCCGGGCTCGAGGTGGCGGGCGATATTGCCGCCGTCGGCGACGGTGTCCAGGGGTGGAGCGTCGGCGACCCGGTCACGGCCCTCGTTGCCGGCGGTGGCTATGCGGAATACGTCACCGCACCCGTTCCCCAGTGCTTGCCGATCCCGGACGGCCTGACCGCGGTCGAGGCGGCGGCCCTACCGGAAACATTCTTCACGGTGTGGACCAACGTCTTCGAGCGTGGACGCTTGAAAGCCGGAGAGACCCTACTCGTCCACGGCGGCTCCAGCGGCATCGGCACGACCGCCATCCAGGTCGCCAGCCGTCTCGGCGCCCAGGTCCTGGCAACCGCGGGCAATGACGAAAAATGCCAGGCCTGTGTCGACCTCGGCGCCGCCCGGGCCGTCAATTACCGGGACGAGGACTTCGTCGAGGTGTCCAAAGACTTCACCGAGGGCCGTGGTGTCGACGTCATTCTCGACATGGTCGGCGGCGACTACATCCAGCGCAACATCAAGGCGCTGGCGACCGAGGGACGACTCGTCAACATCGCTTTCCTCCAGGGGTCCAAGGCCGAAATCAACTTCATGCCCGTGATGCTCAAACGCCTGACCATGACCGGCTCCACGCTGCGCCCACAATCGGTCCAGCGGAAAGGCGAGATCGCCCAGGCGCTCAGGGAAAAGGTCTGGCCGATGATCGCCGCCGGCGAGGTCAAGCCGGTGATCCACGAGACCTTCGCCCTCGAAAAGGCGGCGGCGGCGCACCGGCTGATGGAAAGCAGCACGCATATTGGCAAGATCGTGCTGATCCCATAGAGCGAAAAAGCCCCATTGGCGGTTTGACCACCCGGATATTCGGGCGCTATAAAGGGCCCCAACGAACCTCATGGTCCGGACGCCATATGTCCGGTTGATTTCTGGAATGGAAAAAATGCCATGGCGCATCCATTGATGCCGAAGGCCAAGGCCGTTTGGCTGGTTGATAACACGACACTGACGTTCGAACAGGTTGCCGAGTTCTGCGGGCTCCACGAACTGGAAGTCCAGGCGATCGCCGACGGCGAGGTGGCGGGCGGCATGCAGGGCCTGGACCCGGTCGCGGCCGGCGAAGTGACCATGGAGGAGATCGAACGCTGCCAGGCCGATCCGTCGGCCCAGATGGCGATGGCCAAGGTTTCGATCCCGCAGCCCCGGGCCAAACCGAAGGGCGCGCGCTACACCCCGGTCTCGAAACGCCAGGACCGCCCCAATGCCATCGCTTGGCTGGTCAAGAACTACCCTGAACTGAGCGACGCCCAGATCTCCAAGCTGATCGGCACCACCAAGCCGACCATCGGCGCCGTGCGCGACCGCACCCACTGGAACACGCCCAACATCAAGCCGCAGAACCCGGTCGGGCTCGGGCTGTGCAAGGGCGACGATCTCGAGAAAGCGGTGGCCCTGGCCCGCGCCCGGGCCGGTACCGCGCACACGCCGGGCGCGGCGACGGCGCCGGACGGCGTCCTCTCGCCGGCCGATACGGCACCGGCCGAGGAAACGCCGGCCGAGCCCGAAGAGCCGCCGGCACCCTGGGAATTACACACCCACAAGACGGAGACGGCGGACGGCTGATCGGACGCCCTACGAATAAAAAAGCCCAGAAACCGATACGGCTCCCGGGCTTTTTTGTGTCGTGAATTCTACTGTTCCACGGTCACCAGATTGGGTGCGCGGGGCGTGTCAATCTCATGGTCCTGATAAGCGACGCACATTTCACAAGCCGTGCCGCGTACATCCTTGGCAAGGTTGGCGGCGCGCAGCGCCTGGAAGTGCTGGCTCTGCCAGGCCTCGAGAAACGGCGTCGCCGTCAGATCGCCCATATTGAAACGGCCGTCGTGGTCAAAGCAGCAGGCGGCGAGTTTGCCGTCGTAGGTGACGTGGCCTTCGGTGAAGATCGACCAACACGGCAGCGGATCGCGCATGTTGTCGGCGCGCCCGACGTTGCCGGCGACCGGCACCGTGCCCTTGACGCCTGCCGTCAGTCCGGCCTGCCCGTAGAGCGGCAACCAGTAGTGCTGATCGACATAGGGTTCGATCATGGCGACCGCTTCCTTCATGCGTTCCTGCTGTTCGCCGTCATAGCGGATCGAGGAGGCATAGAGGCCGCCGCCCCGGAACCCGGTTTCGGCCTCGACCTCGTCACGGGCGGCGCGCGCACCCTTGATGTTCTCAACGACGGTCTCGAAGGCGTCGACCCGGGTTACTTCCTTGCACTGCTCCGGATTGGCCCAGTTGAACGAATACTTGAGGCTGTCGAGGCCAGCCGCGTAGCATTCCTTGACCCTGTCCTTCGTCGCCATGCGCCCGTTGGTGGTCAGGAACACGTGGGGATATCCGACCGTCTTCTTGGCGTATTCGATGGCTTCGGCAAGGCGTTTGTAGAGGAACGATTCGCCCAGGTAAAAGACGCCCAGTTCCTCGACGCCGGCTTCGCGCATCTCGGTGATGAGGCGCGTATAGAGGTCCCAATCCATGTCGAGCTTGTCGCGCAGCTTGAACCCGGTGGCGCAGAAAAAGCATTGGAAATCGCAGCGCGCCGTCAACTCGATCTTGACGCTCTTCGGCGCCGGCGGTGTCGCCGTGCGATAGTCTTCAGGTATACGGGTGATGTTATCGACCCGTTCTGTAATCTTGTTCAAGGCCATGCTGTTACCCCGGTCAAACAGAAATCCGCCCCATAAGGAGGCAAGCCATAGCCCATGGCAAGCCGAAACTCATTGATCAATGTCAAATGGGGTTGGGGTTAATAATCCTCGGGGCCGTAATAGAAAGGCTCGCGGTCGAAGGTCTGCTCCCAGGGATTCCCTCTAACCTCCAGGATCGGCTCGGTCGGCGGCTGATCGTCCCACAGTTCGTCGCGGTAATAGGGATTGTCTTCGGGGAAGGCCCAGTCGGCGGCCGGGCGAATACTCCCGTCGAGCATGCGCCGCGGCCGTTCCAGCGTATAGCGAAGCGCATCGTAGCCGCACCAGCGGCCGCCGTAACAGTTCGAGACCTTGCTCAGCAACCGCCAGACGCGCAACAGGAACAGACGCTTTTCCTCGTCATCTTCGCGCCAATAGGCCCCTTCGACATGTCCCGTGCAGAGCGTGGGTACTTCGAAGGCATATTTTTTTCCGGGTCGACACCATGCCCAATGGGACCGGTCCCACCTGAAATGGAGGCGCGGCAGGTATAGGTAATACTCAATTCCGAAAGGCTGGTTCCAATTGAGGATGAGGGGCCGCCAGCCTTCCGGCGCAACGAACGCCCTGATTATATCGTTCGGACATTCCCAACGGTTTTCGTAAGTCGGGATGTCATCGGTGAAATACCGCTCGTCACTGACGAAGCGCAGGGTCGGGAATTCCTGGCGCAGAATGCGGTTGAACGCCACCTCGTCGCGGTCGTTGAGGAGGGTATACCGGCATTTCACGGATTGCTCTTTTCGCGGCATAAACATACCGTATACACACTTATAAGACGAGTCAACATCCTTTCCGCTGCCACCGCTTGCGATAAAGAAGGACGTGATGGGTTTCGTTTTCTCGACCTTGAAGTCCGTGGAATATGCGCTCGGCGTTTTCTAGTTCCCGCTTCGTCGGCTTGCAGTTCTTGTCGATGTCGACGGTCTGGATATGCCAGAAGGTCTTGCCGTCCTTGGATTGGAAGGTGAGATCGGTGTAGCCGGACCGGGCACGCCCATCGCCCTTTTCCTTGCCCGGCAGGGGAAAGGCGATGCCGGGACCGGGAACGTAATATTCCTTCTCATCGATCCTCGATCCCTTCTTGCGGCCGCCGGCGACGTGTTTCCAATCCGGCCTTAGGGCCTTGACCTCGTCGCGAATCCGGTCGATCTGCTTCTTCGTCGCCTCCGTTTCGTTGCGCTCGATGCCGACCGGTTTCGTCAAATCCTCGGGCGGCATGGGAAGGATGAAGATCGTCGGTTCGGTCCGCTCCGGCAGCGGCTTCGATAAATCGATCGGCTCGTAAGGCGGTTTGGCGGGGAATTCCTCGCGGTCGGGCTTTCGATCTCGTGGTGGCTTCGATGGCGGCAACGGTGGGTAAACGGGCGCCGGATCAGTGCGTTGGGCCGGGGCGTTGTCTTCCGCGTCGCGCCTTCGCACCGTCGAGCGGGCGGGTTTGAGGGTTTCCTGGATCGCCGCGCCCGTAGCGGCCGCGGTCAATCCGCCCAGTAGGTGGGGAGCGGCACGGCTCGCAGCCTGCCCCAAGAGCGGCCACACGAAAGGCGCGAATTGGGCGAAGGCGACCTGATCGGTCGGCGGACGAGACCGCTGCGTTTCCTGTTCCTCTTCCGAGTGTCTGGTCGACTCCGGCCCGTCCGCGGGCGGAAGCCCCAACCGTTGCCCGGGGAACGCCGGCCAATCCTCGAGGAGGTTATCCGGCCTCTCCTCCCAAACCGGAGGTCGCCTTCTGCGACGGTATCGCTCCGGATTGCGGAGCCAATCCCACTCGCCGGGCATGACGCCCCGCGCGATCGACCGCCCGCCCCTGCCCGGCCCCGAGAGAATGTCGCCAAGGCGCCGTTCCGTCGGTCCGCCCGGCTTGACGACCCCGTCGACCTTGAGGCCGTTCTGCTTCTGGAGATTCCGGATGCCGTCGATCATCGGCTGATCCGGATAGGCGGTGAGCCCATATTCGGGCTTGTTCATGTGCCCCAGGTCGCGGAGCGCGACCTTGGTCTTGAGGACATCGTCCTCTTCCATGGTATAGGCGAGGCCGAGCGGTTTCTTCAGGCGGAATGCCGTGCGGATCATTACTCATCTCCCGGCGCTCATCCGCCCACAGGCAAACGGCGCCATATGTCGGGCAGCGACTGAAAAAGCCGCCGCGCGGTTGCGATTCAGGGTTTCGGGAGGTGTTGTCCGCCTCGGGTTATTCCGGCCGGCCTACAAGAGCCAGAGTCGGAGCCCCACGGGCACCGGTAGTTTGATTTCGACGTTACGTATTTCTCAGTTTGCTCGTGTCTTCCTTTTGAAGGGACCGTCAGTGTTTTTGCAGCCAAAAAGGTAGGCCGATGGCGCGCCTCGTCAGTCGGCGCGATCGTAAGAGCGCGCAACTCGCACCAACCACCGGACAAATTCGATCGACCCCGCCACGGCCAGGAACGGCAAAAAGAGAACAACAGCGTTGAAGAGCATGAGCTCAAATGTCGCAATCGCGTAATTCCCCGTGTAAACACCTTGGCGATCGTATTCGATGGCGAGCTTTCCCGAATATATGGCCAGGAACAGGGCGACACCGGCGCCGGTCCAAAGCACGATTTTGGTGGGTTTCCACAATCGAGGTCTCATTTTCGCCATGGCTGTTCCTCGTACAATCTGCCGACGCGGGCACCATAGTCACTGACCTTGGTGGCCCCGAGGGAATGGTAGACCGATGCGATCTGCTCGACGGAAGCGTTGGGTATTCGGTCTTGGATCGACCTCAACAGCCTTACCCCCGCGTCGATGTTGTTATTTGTCTTCTTCAGTTCTTCGCGACTGAAGCCCATGCCTTTCCAATATCCGGCGTGGATATTCATGGGCCGCAACGTCTTGTTCCCGTCGAACGGCTGGAAAAGACGGTCATAACCGCCGTGAGTCGTTTCCATGTGAACAATGGCCCGAACCAGATCCGGATCGATCCCGGATTTTCTGGCGGTCCGTTCAATGATTTCGTCGAATCGCCCGACCTCGCTGAGAGAATCGAATTCGTGCAGGGGTTTTCGACATTTTCACTGTCATCATCTCTAGTGGCAAATTTTACGGGTATTTCTTTCTTAGTTTGCAACTTTGTCATTTTCAGGGCGCGTTGATTGGAAGGCTAGTGGTGTTTCCCGGTTTCCGTTTGGCGACCGGTTCGGCCATTCATCAATTCCGTATTGAGACGCCGTTCCGTCGACCCGCCCGGTTTGGCGACGCCGTCCGCTTTTAGTCCGTGACCGCGTTGGAAGTTGCGGATGCCGTCGATCATCGGCTGGTCCGGGTAGGGCGTCAGCCCGTAATCGGGGCGCTTCATGTGCCCCAGGTCGCGGAGCGCGACCTTGGTCTTCAGGGCGTCGTCCTCGTCCATGGTATAGGCGAGGCCGAGCGGTTTCTTCAGGCGGAAGGCCGGGCGGATCATCGTTCATCTCCCGGCGCCCTTCTGCCTTGGCGAAGGACGCGTTCTCGGACTGCGGCAAACATGGCCGCCGCATGGTTACGGTTCAGGTTTTCGGGAGGTGTTGTCCGCCTCGGGTTGTTCCGAACGGCCTATAAAGGCCAGGTTCGGAGCCGCGCGGGCACCGGTATCGTGGGCGTGACTATACCGGAAAATATCCGACTTGTCAATTATTTCCTAATAATAGGAAATAAAATTACTCCAACACCGGTACCGTATAATTCAGCCCCATGCGCCCGCCGTCCACATTGATGGTCTCGCCGGTGATGTAGCTGGCGTCGTCGGAGGCGAGGAAGGCGGCGACGGAGGCGATCTCGGCGGGATCGCCGGCCCGGCCCATGGGGGTGCGCGACATGGCCGTGTGGCGGACGGCCGGGTCAGCCAGGACCTTTTCGGCCATCTCGGTCATGATGGTGCCGGGGCCGATGGCGTTGACGCGGATGTTGCGGGTCGCGAGCGCCAGCGACGACGCCGTCGTCAGCTGTTTGACGCCGCCCTTGCACATGGCATAGGCGAGCATGTTGGCGTTGGTGATGACCGCCTGGATCGACGACATGTTGATGATCGAGCCGCCCTCGCCCTGGTCGGCCATCTGCCGGGCGGCGGCCTGGTTGGAGAGGTAAAAGCCCTTCAGGTTGATGGAGACGACGCGGTCGAAATCGGCCTCCTGTAGCTCCAGGATATCGGCCGGGTGGACGACGGCGGCATTGGCGACCATGACGTCGAGGCGCCCCCATTTCTCGACCGCCGCGGCGACCAGCGCATCGACCTCGGCCTTCTTGGCGACGTCACAGGAGATGAAATCGGCTTCGCCGGGGCCATCGGATAGACTAGCGGCGGCGGCCTTGCCCTTCTCCACCTCGATGTCCGACAGCATGACCTTGGCGCCCTCGGCGACGAAGCGCTTGGCGCAGGCGAAACCGATGCCCTGCGCCGCGCCGGTGATCACGCAAACCTTTTTCTCGAGCATCATGTGGCTGTCCCTCCGTGACCGGTCGGATTATTCCCGTTGAATTCCAGGGCATCCTACACCCGGCGGATGGGGAGTAAACCCCGAAGGGGTTTTGTTGGAGCCGTTGGCGGGACCAGGCGAAATCCTACGCCAGCGAGGCCCAAGAATCTCCCTCCCAGGCAACCGCCTGTGTCTGAAACGGTCAATGCAAATTGCCGGTCCGACCGCCGACGCCGCGAGGCCATCATGGATATTAAGCGCCCGCAATGGTCGGGTTATCCCACTTGCGGACTCCCCGGGCGGCTCATCAATAAGCCTCGACAAATCTGAGACTATAAGGTGCGGGGGAGCTTGGTCCGTCTCTTGTCATTAGTCAGATGCCAACGACCAAACGTCGGCCTGTATTCGTTTGTTAGTTCTATTCCTCCGGCGTTTTTTCCGGCTTCCTTCTATCATCTCGGGCACCGATCACGAACCGGGCCACACCGACAATCATCAATCCAACACCCCACCCCAATCCAGTTGTCGGGTTATTTTCTGCCAGATCGAAATACATGAGTGTGATTCCCAAACCCAAGCCGAAAAGTGTAAGCGATTCGGCGATTACATATCCCCACCAACGCCAACCACACATGCGGATAATTCCCAACCAACAAAGACGCAAAATACTATAGCGCCGCCTCCTATAGACATACACTAACGCGGTCGCCCATTACGCCGGCGCACACCGAAGGTCTGGATCTCTGGAAAATCCCAACAACGGGTAATTCCTTACTCACCGTCATCACCGGGCTTGACCCGGTGATCCACTCGTATTTCAGAAACGGCTGTCCGTGACATAGACGTGGATGGCCGTGTCAAGCACGGCCATGACATGTCGGATCGGGACCGTGCGAACCGGCGGGTGGACAGCGGCGGTTCCTCTCGTAAAGCGTCGTGGTCGGAAAATCGGATAATTCGGACGCTGCAAAACGGGCCTACATGTCCTTTTTTGGCAAAACCCGGAAATCCCCCGCCGTCATTCCCGCGTACGCGGGAATCCAGTCGGCGTCCGCCTCATTCTGAATTTGAGGCCGTTTCCTGGACCCCCGCTTTCGCGGGGGTGACGGGAGGAGTGTGTCTCCAAAGGTGGGACGGCCGTCGAAACACTCTTGGCACGCCGTCGTCCGCTCCTCGGATCAAACAGACCTGTAGCACCCTCGCATTCGCCTGACCCTGGCCTCTTGCTGCAGGATTTCGCCCCTCTCGTAAACGATCCCTATTGCGCCTCGATGGTGGCGATCGCCTGCTTGGCCGTCCTCAGCGCGTGTTTGCGCTTCAAGGGCGAGTTGAGGAAGCGGTTGACGGCGGCCGTCGCCAACGGTCCCCAGGCCACCTCCGGGCGCTCGGCGATTTCCTCCTCGACGGCGGTGAGCAATTTCACCAGATGCACCGAGACGATGAACTCCGGATTGCCGTGATCGAACAGCGTCGCCTTGTGGTCGGCCAGGAAAGCCAGCGGGTCATTGACGTCGAAATCCGACCAATCGGTTTCGGCATCGACGAAGGGCGCGTTGCGGCCGAGGAAACAGCCCATCTGCAAAAGCCCCGGCGCCCACAGGGCCGGATAGCGTTCGGCCATCTTGCGAAGCGCGTTGCCGAAGGTCAGCATGTGGGTATAGGAGAGCCAGCCGACGTTCTGCGAGATCGATTTATCGGTGTGGTCCTGGTAGACCATGTCGTAGTGCAGGAACCGCCAGGATGAGGCGTCCATGGCCGCGTCGTAGGTGGCCAGGGGCTTTCCTGAACCGCCCGATAGCGCCGCCAGGATCGATGCCGGGCGCCCCCCCGCCTTCAGCGCCTCCGCCTCGGGCACGGTCCCCCTGCCCCGTCCCAGGCCTCGAGGGCCGGCCCGTAGGCCTTGAACTCGGGGATCAGGTCCTCGCGGCTGGCGTAGACGAGGGATCGCACCATCATCAAGGTCAGTGGTTCGAGGACGCCGTCGGCGCCTAAACGCTCGATAAGCTCACCGGTCTTGTAGACATAAATCAGGGAATGGCCGAAATCCTGGTAATGGGCCAGAGCCGCCTCGGCCAGATAGGGTTCGAAATCGGCCCAGCTGAGACCCTCTCCAAGTCCGCCGCGGACCAGTGCCGCCGCCGCTTCCTCGTCCTCGATGGCCCGGACCAGGGCTGGACCATCGAACGGTTGCACACCCGTCGGGAACGGAAACACCGGCTCACGGCGGCTGTCCCAGGCAAAGTGACCGACCGCCTCGGTCAGCGCCGTCAGGGCCAAGGGGCCGTCGTCGATGTGTTCGTCACGCAGGGCCAGCCAGTCGGCGGCACCGGCGACCGCGTGGGTCGAGCCGAACTCGAAGCGCTCGGCGGTCCAGCGGATGGTATTACGGAGTGCATCGAGGGGATCGCCGCCGGCCCGTTCCAAGCGCGCGATCTCGCGGGCCATGCGGCCGTATTCGTGGCGTTCGAAACTGCCTTTCAACCCCGTCAGCGCCGCCTCGATGATTTCGTCCGGCGACGGATCGGAGACGTCCAAGAGGATGTCGTCGCCCTCCAGGCGCGCCGGATAGATCCGGAGCGCATCGCCACCGACCAGGGTCTTGCCGTCGGAGAAGTCGAATTTCCAGTTGTGCCAGTTGCAGGTGAGGATGCAGCCGTCGCTGAGCGATCCTTCGGAAAGCGGATAACCCTCATGCGGACAGCGGTTGTCGCAGGCGTGGATGGTGCCGTCGTCGTTCAGGAACACGGCGATCTGCCGCCCGTCCACCTTGACCACCTTGCGGTTCTTGCCAGCGAAATCCTCGCGGCCCGCGGCCTTGACCCATTGACTGGCGTGCGATCCGTCCATCGGTCGTTCCTTTCTTATTGATCGGTTTCCCTGCAGATGGGGACGCCGTGCGCGTTTGATAAGCCCCTGAAAATCCACAAAATAAAAACGGGCGGGTCCAAGACCCGCCCGCAATCACGATCAACGTTCGTGGGTTGAATGCGTCAGCCGCCGCGGGCCCTCGAGTAGCCGATGCCCTGCAGAGCCTCGTCGATCTCGTCCAGGATCGCCGGGTCGTCGATGGTCGCCGGCATCTTGTAGTCCTCGTTGTCGGCGATCTTCTGCATGGTGCCGCGCAGGATCTTGCCGGATCGCGTCTTCGGCAGGCGCTGGACCACGGTCGCCGTCTTGAAGGCGGCGACGGGGCCGATCTTCTCGCGAACGAGACCGACCACGTCCTTGACGATATCCTCGTTCTCCTTGGCGGCACCGGCCTTGAGGACCAGGAAGCCGACGGGCAGCTGACCCTTGAGCTGGTCCTCGACGCCGATGACGGCGCATTCGGCGACGTCCGGATGGGAGGCCAGGACCTCCTCCATGCCGCCGGTCGACAGCCTGTGGCCGGCGACGTTGATGATGTCGTCGGTGCGGGCCATGATGTAGATGTAGCCGTCCTCGTCGATCATGCCGGCGTCCGCCGTGGCGTAGTAGCCCGGGAACTCTTCGAGGTACTTGGCCTTGTAGATATCGTCCTTCTGCCAGAGCGTCGGCAGGGCCGACGGCGGCAGCGGCAGCTTGACGACGATGGCGCCGATGGCGCCGGCCGCAACCGGGTTGCAGGTTTCGTCGAGCACCTGGACGTCCCAACCGGGTACCGCCTTGGTCGGCGAGCCGGCCTTGACCTCGAAGGCATGCAATCCCATGCAGTTGGCGGCGATGGCCATGCCATCTCCGTCTGCCACCAGTGATCGATCACCGGCACGCCGAGTTTGTCCTCAGCCCAATGGAGCGTATCCGGGTCGGTGCGCTCACCGGCGAGGTACAAAGCTTCGAAGCCGGACATGTCGTACTGCCCGAGCAGGCTGGCCTCCGGGTCTTCGCGCTTGATGGCGCGGAACGCCGTCGGCGCCGTAAACAGCGCCTTGACCTTGTGTTGCGCGATGACCCGCCAGAAGGCGCCAGCGCCCGGCGTGCCGACGGGCTTGCCCTCGAACATGATGGTCGTCGCACCATGGAGCAGCGGCGCGTAGACGATGTAGCTGTGGCCGACCACCCAGCCGACGTCGGAGGCGGCCCAGTAAACGTCGCCCGGGTCGATGTCGTAGATGTTCTTCATGGACCACTTGAGGGCCACCATGTGGCCGCCGTTGTCGCGGACTACGCCCTTGGGCTCGCCGGTGGTGCCCGACGTATAGAGGATATAGAGCGGGTCCGTCGCCGCCACGGTGACGCATTCCGTCGGCTCGGCGGATGCCATAGCCTCGGCCCAGTCGACGTCGCGCCCCGGCGTCAGTTCGCCCTCGGACTCAGGCCGCGCCAGGATCACGCATTTATCCGGTTTGTGCTGGGCCAGCTCGATGGCACCGTTGAGGAGCGGCATGTAGTCGATGACCCGGTTGACCTCGATGCCGCAGGTGGCGGAGACGATGGCTTTCGGTTTGGCGTCGTCGATGCGCACCGCCAGCTCGTTGGATGCGAAGCCGCCGAAGACCACCGAGTGGATGGCGCCGAGGCGCGCGCAGGCGAGCATGGCGACGGCCGCTTCCGGCACCATCGGCATGTAGACGATGACCCGGTCGCCCTTGCCGACCCCTTGCGCGCGCAAGACGCCGGCGAATTTGGCGACCTCGTCGCGGAGCTCGGAATAGGTATAGGTCTTGACCGTGCCGCCGGTGGCCGGGCTGTCGTAGATCAGTGCCGCCTGGTCGCCGCGCCCGCCGTCGGCGTGGCGGTCGAGGGCGTTGTAACACGTGTTGCATTCGGCGCCGGCGAACCACCGGTAAAAGGGCGCGTTGCTGTCATCGAGCACACGGTCCCAGGTCTTGACCCAGTCGATCTCTGCGGCGGCGTCCCCCCAGAACCCTTCCGGGTCGTCGAGCGAGCGCCGATAGGCTTCCTCATAGGCGTTGGTCATGATCTCTCCCCCAGTGGTCGGTCGTGTTGGTTACGGCTTCGCTGCAATCGTCGCCTTGCCGGAAGTTTGGGACAAAACGACGGCTTTGCAAAGCCGCTTTGCAGGCCCTGGCGCCGCTCCCTCCGATAGATGGCGCCCGACAGGCCTCAGGCAAATTCGGGGGGACCATGACGGAATTTCGGGAGTGCGGCTTTGATTTGGGTCAGTTCGGGTTGGCGTCCCCGGTCACGGCCTTGATCCGGGCGCCAAACGGAAAGGCCGCCCTTCTCGTCTGAAAAGGGCGGCCGGTATCAGATGATTAAGGTCAGGGGCGTCAGGACATCTTGGACTGGATGTAGTTCGGCAGCCCCATCTTGTCGATCAGGCCCAGCTGCTTCTCGCACCAGTAGATGTGGTCCTCCTCGGTGTCATCGAGGAGGCTGGTGAGCACCTGCCGGCTCACATAATCGCCTTCCGCTTCGCAGATGGCGATGGCCTTGACCAACTCCTTCTGCACGAACTCCTCATAGCCCAAGTCGTTCTTGATCATGCTCGGCACGTCGCTGCCGATGTTGAGCGCGGCGCGCGCGGCGCGCGCGGCGACGTCGGGCGTGCCTTCCAGAAAGACGATGCGCTCGACGAGCTTGGTGGCGTGCTCCAATTCCTCTTCCTGCTCGTGCTTCATGCGTTCATAGAGCTCTTCCAGGCCCCAGTCCTGGTACATGCGCGAATGGATAAAATACTGGTCGGCGGCCGACATCTCGTGGGCCAGCAGGGCGTTCATGGTCTCGATGACTTTCGGGTTGCCTTTCATGACGCGAATGCTCCTTACGCTTGGGACTGGATGTAGTTCTTGAGGCCGGTCGTCTCGATGAGACCGAACTGCGTTTCGAGCCAGTCGAGAAATTCCTCTTCGTCTTCCAAAATGCCGTCGAGCAGTTGGCGGGAGATGAAGTCCTGTTCCCGCTCGCAAAGGCCGATGGCTTCCCTGAGGGCGGCGATGCTGTCCTGGCACAGCACCAGTTCGCATTTCAAAATCTCTTCCGTGTCCTCTCCGATGCGGAGCTTGCCGAGGTCCTGCAGATTGGGCAGCCCTTCCAGGAACAGGATCCGTTCGATCAGCTTGTCGGCCTGCTTCATGTCCTTGATGGACTTTTTGTATTCGCGCTCGCCGATGTCATCCATGCCCCAGTCGTTGAACATGCGCGAATGCAGGAACGTCTGGTTGATGGAGATGAGTTCGTTTTTGAGAATGCCGTTGAGCCCGGCGATAACGCCGGCATGTCCTTTCATGAAAGTTCCTCCCCTTGGTAAGGCCCAATAAAGACCAGAAATGTTAGGACGGGATAAAGTATAAGGATCACGATTTCCGAAAAAACCATAATATCGTGGTGATATCGATTATTAACACGGTACATAGTTGCTAGTCATCCGAATCTAAAGTTCGACGCATAAAGTTTTCTCTGTTTTCTGGCAGAAGCGTTTTACGGCGGCGAGGATTTCGTCGGCTGATTTCGTCCATCTGTAGGGCTTGGGGTTTTCGTTGTGCC
>Ga0209144_1000082_pt1 | contig 18189 bp, 20 predicted proteins | sample WorMettrBAHAMAS1_FD_187392 | JGI IMG/M metagenome (GOLD analysis project Ga0209144, IMG submission 187392) | Marine gutless worms symbiont microbial communities from Max Planck institute for Marine Microbiology, Germany - Inanidrilus... | ecosystem: Host-associated > Annelida > Digestive system...
GCCTGGCAAAGTTCAAGGGCCTCCCTCAGCACACCTTCCACCTGCACCTCAAGGAAACCGAATGGCGATACAACCACCGACACACCGACAAATACCAAACCCTGCTACGATACCTTCGCAAAAACCCACTCAGCTAGGCATGACCCTATGCAATTTCTTTGTGCACTGCACACTCCACCACACAGGAGGGGCATGGGGCCCCGTTGACACGATGACCGACAAGGCCGGGCGTTCCCGCAACTCATTGGAATCAGACGTTTTAATCGTCGGTGGCGGACTCGCCGGTGGAGTGATGGCTTGCGCCGTCGCCCAATCGGGCCTGTCCGCCGTCGTCGTCGACATTGAAGACCCGCAGACTGTCCTTGCCGCCGGCTTCGATGGCCGTGCTTCGGCGATTTCGCTGTCGTCGCGGCGGTTGCTCGAGGGCATCGGCGCGTGGCCGACGATGGAGCCGGAGGCCTGTCCGATGCTGGACATCCGCGTCGCCGACGGCCGATCGCCCCTGTTTTTGCATTACGACCACAACGACATCGGCGACGAGCCGTTCGGTCACATGATCGAGAACCGCGTCATCCGGCGGGCGCTCATCGAGCGCATGCGATCCCTCGACGGCGTCCAATTGCTGGCACCGGCGCGGCTGATCCGACTCGAGCGTGGCAGCGGCGGCGTAGAAGGTGAACTGGCCGATGGAGCGACAGTCTTTGCGCGTCTCGCCGTCGCTGCCGACGGCCGCGGCTCACGCGTACGCAGCGGAGCCGGTATCGGATTGACGCGCTGGTCCTACCGCCAAGTCGGCATCGTCTGCACCGTCGCCCACGAACGGCCGCACGACAACGTCGCCCATGAGCATTTCCTGCCGGCTGGACCCTTCGCCATTTTGCCGCTCAATGGCAATCGGTCGTCCATTGTGTGGACCGAGAGGGAGGACCTGGCACCGGCACTGATGGCTCTCGACGAGGCCGGTTTTACCTCCGAGCTGCGCCAGCGGTTCGGCGACTTCCTCGGCGATCTATCGGTGGTCGGGCCGCGGTGGTCTTATCCGCTGTCACTTCAGTTTGCGGAGCGGTATATCGACCGCCGGCTGGTTCTGATTGGCGACGCCGCCCACGGCATGCACCCGATCGCCGGACAGGGCCTTAACATAGGTTACCGCGATGTCGCGGCGCTCGCCGAAGTCCTGGCCGACGCCCGCCGTCTCGGCTACGACATCGGTGACGGCACCGTGCTGGCTCGTTTCGAACGCTGGCGGCGGTTCGACAACACTCTGATGCTGGCGATGACCGACGCGCTCAACCGGCTGTTCTCCAACGATATCGCGCCCATTCGACTGGCCCGAGACGTTGGCCTCGCCGCAGTCAACCGTCTGCCGCCGCTGAAGCGGCTGTTCATGCGTCATGCGATGGGCGTGGTCGGCGAGCTGCCGCGGCTAATGCGCGGACAACCCCTCTAGGGGTCACGGCTGAGCCCCCTGCTTTCGAGCGCGTTCAGGTAGTCCTGCCAGATCTGATCCTGGTTTGCTCCCAGCTCATAAAGCCAGTCCCAGGTGTACAGCCCGGTGTCATGCAGGTCGTCGAAGCGGATTCGGATGGCATAGGCGCCGACCGGTTCGACCCCAATGATGCCGACGTGACGCCGGCCGGCGACAACGGTTTTTTGGGTCGGACTGTGGCCCTGAACCTCGGCCGATGGGCTCTCGACCCGCAACAGCTCGGCCGGCAGCCGGAAGGCGCTCCCGTCGCTGAAGTCGATCTCGAGCATCTTCTCGTCGCGTTTCAGCCTGATCTCGACCGGCTTATGGCGGCTGCCGAAGCTTTCGTTCACGCCGGTCCTCCTTGTGCCGTGTCGTCGAGAGCTCGGGCTTCGTCGACAAGCATGATCGGAATACCGTCACGGATCGGATAAGCTAGTCCTGCCTGCTCGCTAATCAGTTCCTGCCCGTCGGGGTCGTAGCGCAACGGCCCCTTCGTCAACGGGCAAACAAGAATCTCCAGCAGTTTGGGATCGACCTGACGCGTGCTCATCGCTCTCTCCAACCACCCGCCCTGCGGCCGTCAATGCTGCGCGGTGCTGGGCGTCGCTTCGGCCTCCCGGACCGACATCTCCATCAGCGACGCCAGAAGTTGACTCCTTTCGGGTAGGCCGGCGCACTCCAACAGCGCCTGCTTTTCGCGCGGCTCGAAAGGGCAGATCATCGCCAGAGTCGTGACCAGGGATTCGTCGTCGGCTTCCTCGATCACCTCCCAATCGGCGGCAATCTCCTTGAGGTCCAAGTATCGCCGCACGGCGTTGAGCATGCGCGGCCGATCGCCGATGGCGCCGCGGGGCTCCTCGAGATCGCCGATGAAGGTGCGGAAATCCGCGGTGACCTGGCGAAAGCCCCGATACAGCGGCTGCTCCGCGATGACCCGGAACCGGCACACCCCGAGGAGCGCTATGAGATAGCGTCCATCGTCCGTCTCGGCGAACGAGACAATTCTCCCCGCGCACCCGAGATCATAGACGGGGGCGGTATCGCTGATGGGATCGGCCTCCGGCGCCCGTGGCTGCATGACGCCGATAAACCGGCCCCGACCCAACGCCTCCTCGGTCATCGTCAGGTAGCGGGGCTCAAAAACGTTGAGCGGCAACCGCCCACGCGGCAGCAGTAGAACCCCGTTGAGAGGAAAGATCGGCAACGTCTCGGGAAGCTGGTCGATACCGATGTCGTGTACGCCACTCATGAGAACAGGATCGACGACAACCGTTTTCGGGATGCGACCGTCAGCGGATCTGACGCGCCAAGGGAGTCAAAAACCTTCAGCAGTTGCTTGCGCGCCGCCTCCTCGTTCCACGTCCGGTCGCGCCGCACCATGTCCAGAAGCTCCTCGATCGCCGCTTCCGCCTGGCCGGCACCGTAAAGCGCAACGGCGAGATCGTATCGCGCCTGATGGTCGTCGGCATCGGCGGCGACCTGGGCTCGCAGGGCGGCAATATCACCGGTGTCGCTACCCTGCTCGGCCAACTCCACCGCGGATGCGGCGGCGCGAACGTCTTCTTTCGCAGCGACATCTGGCTCGAGCCCATCGATCATCTGTCGCGCGGCGCCGATCTCGCCGAGGGCGACGAAGCAGCGTATCAGCCCGGCGATAGCCGTCGCGTTGACGGGATCTTCGTTGAGAACCTGAGAGTAGAACTGCGCGGCGCTTTGGGCATCGCCGCTGGCGAGGATCTGGCGCGCATGATCGAGCATCTCGTCGACCGGGGACGGTGCGCCGCCTGTGAGGCGGCCGATGAAGGCCTTGATCTGGCTTTCCGGCTGGGCACCGACAAAGGCATCAACCGGCTGGCCACCAACAAATGCGTAAACGGTGGGCGCGGACTGCACCCGAAGCTGTCCGGCAAGGGCCTGGTTCTCGTCGATATTGACCTTGGCCAGGCGGACCGCGCCGGCCGCTTGGCGGACGAGCTTTTCCAACAGCGGCGTCAATTGTTTGCACGGGCCACACCACGGCGCCCAGAAGTCGACGATCACCGGGGTGTTCATCGACATCTCGATGACGTCGGCGACAAATGACTGCGTATCGACGTCCTTGACGACGTCGGCAGGCGTACCCGCCGCGCCGCCGCCCGTTGCTTCGTTGTCGAGGATCAGCGCCATCGTTGAAGTCTACCGGTCCCTGCAAGAGCCATGGACAGAAAATGGCGGGTTTCCCGAGCCTCCGCAAGGGCCAATGACCATTTCCGTAGCGCCGATGAGCGCCGTCGGAAACCGTGACCTTCCCTGGAATTACAGGCTATCCTCCGCCAATGAGCGACCCGAGTGCATACGCACGGGACCGCAGCGTCCATCACTCCGAATTGCCTGAGGCCGGGAAAGAGGAACAATTGGCCGCCGGTGTCACCGGTCTCTCCTTCGGCGGGCGCATCTACCTGCTCGTCGCCGTGGCCCTGTTCGTTGCCGCAACCATTGGCACCGTCTCTATCGTCAATATCGGTTCGATCCGGGGTGACGTTGACGAAGTCGCCCTCCTCCAGCTCACCATCGCCAGGATCGCCGCCGACATTACTCTTGAGCAGGACGTGCAGGAGGTATTGCTCGACACGGCCATTCGCCTCGCCGCCGAAGGCGAGAACTATGAAGCGGAAATGCGGCGCTTCACGTCGATCTCACGCATTACGGGGGACGATCTCGCCGATGCCGAGCGGCGGCTGAGAGAGGTCAAGGCGGAGACCACCGATCCCGAGGCCATCGACTCACTGGCACAGCTCGCTGTGGTGCTCGACGACATCACCGACGCCGTCGGCGATCACAATCGGTTGGCAGGCACTTTGTTTGCTCGTCTGGGCGACGGATCGATTGAAGACATCCGGGCCCTGCGCGCCGGCATCCGCGCCCGCCATGCGACGCTGGAACGGCGGACCCGGGACCTGCTCGCCCACATCGAGGCCTTCTCGGTCATGACATCCGAATCCGCGGTCGATCGTGAGTGGACAACGATCGTCCTGATCGCGATGTTCTCGGCGGCGGGTCTGGTCCTGTGTGGTGTGCTCGGCGTCGCGCTCAAACGCAGCATCGTCAGACCGCTGTCGGCGGTGGGAGCGATGCTCGAGCAGCTTGCTGACGGCGATACGGACGTTTCGGTCGGTGGCATCGACAGAAGCGGCGAACTCGCAGCGCTCACCGATGCCGTCGAGACCTTCCGACGCGAGATCATTCGCCGACGTCAAACCGAGTCGGCCTTGCGCCAGAGCGAGGAGCGCTACCGCTTCGCGGTCGACGAGTCGCCGGCGGCGATCCTGATCCACGATCAAGGGCAAGTCGTCTATGCGAACGCGGCGGCCATGGACCTGTTCGGCGCCGCATACCTCCGGCAGCTCGTCGGCCGCCCGGTGCTCGACCTCATCGATCCGGCCTTTCGTCAGATCGCCGCCGGCCGAATGCGAAGGGTTCAGCGCGGTGCCGGCAAGCTGCCGCTACGCGAGGCCGTGGTCGTTCGCCTCGACGGCACCTCCGTCCCCATCGAGGCCACGGGGGCAAAAACGGTTTTCGACGGCCGACCGTGCGTGCAGTCGGTGTTTCTCGATATCACCCGTCGCAAGCAGGCGGAGGCGGCGCTTTACCGGAACGAGCGGACGCTCCGCAGGTTGCACGAGATCACCGCTACGACACAGCTCTCCACCGACCAAAAAATCGCCCACATTCTCGATCTCGGACTGGAAACGCTGGACCTCGACATCGCCATCGTCAGCCGCATCGACGGTGATACCTATGCGGTCGAATATACGCGCGGCCCTGAGGATGGTCCAAGTCCGGGAATGGTGTTTCCGCTGGGCGACACCTACTGTGCCGATACCTTGGCGGCGGACGGTCCGCTGGCGTTCCACGCCGCCGCCGAAGACCGCTGGCGCAATCATCCGTGTTACGAGCAGTTCGGTCTCGAGTCCTACATCGGCGCACCCTTGGTGGTCGACGGCAGTCGGTACGGGACCCTCAACTTCTCCAGCGCGTCGCCGAGGACTGTCGCGTTCAGTGAAAGCGAGATTTCGCTGATCCAGCTTCTGGCCCAGTGGATCGGTGGCGAGAAATCCCGCGCCGCCGCAGTCGAAGCGCTTGGAGTCAGCGAGGAGCGGCTCAAGCTGGCTCTCGAGGGCTCCAACGACGGGCTGTGGGACTGGAACGTGGTGACCGGTGACATGTACTTCTCGCCCCGTTGGTAGACGATGCTCGGCTACCGGCCGGGGGAGGTCGAGGGACACGCGCGAGCCCGCGAGCGATTGATCCACCCCGACGATAAATCGGCGGTGATGTCGGTGCTGAGAGAGCATTTGAAGGGCCGCACCGCGACCTATGAAACGGAGCATCGGGTTCGAACGCGGTCCGGCGAATGGATGTGGATTCTCGACCGCGGCAAAGTCGTCGAGCGCGACGGAGCGGGCCGCCCCCTTGAACGGTCGGAACGATGTCCGACATCAGTGAACGCAAGCGCGTGGAACGTATGAAGACGGAGTTCGTTTCCACGGTCAGTCATGAGTTGCGGACGCCGCTCACGTCGATTCACGGTTCACTGGGCCTTGTGCTCGGTGGCGCCGTCGGTGAAGTCCCGGTCCCGGCGCGCGAGCTCCTGCGCATTGCCGAGTCCAACAGCGAACGGCTCATTGGACTGGTCAACGACATCCTCGACATCGAGAAAATCGAGTCGGGCCGCATGGAGTTTCGGATGGAGGTGGTCGACCTCAACGTGCTGACCGAGCAGGTGGTGACCGCCAACCGCGCCTATGCCGATCGCCTCGGGGTCAAAGTCGATGTCGTCCCAGCGGCCGATTCGGCGGAGGTCATGGGCGACCCCGCACGCCTGGCCCAGGTGGTTACCAACCTGCTTTCGAATGCGGCCAAGTTCTCACCCGAGGGCGAAACGGTGGAAGTCACCGTGCGCCGGGGCAATGGTGCGTTGCGGGTCGAGGTTGCCGATCGTGGACCGGGGATCCCCGAGAGTTTCCGTGAGCGGGTGTTCGAGAAATTCACTCAAGCCGATTCTTCGGACACGCGGAGCGTCGGCGGAACCGGCCTTGGCCTCAGCATTTGCCGCGCCATCATAGATACCCACGGCGGCACCATCGGCTACGAATCCGATCCGGGATTGAAAACGCGGTTTCATTTCGAGCTTCCCCGACATGGGCGCCTCCAGGGCGGCGGCGAGGCCCTGTCATGACCACGCCGCTTCGAAACCATCCTCTACGTAGAGGACGAACCCGACATCCGCACCGTGGCCCGCATCGCACTCGAGTCCGTGGGTGGTTTCGATGTCCGGGTGTGCGGTTCTGGGGAGGAAGCCGTGCGACTCGCGGCCGAATCGCCGCCGGATATCGTCCTGCTCGACGTCATGATGCCTGGCATGGACGGCCCTGGAACCCTGGAGGCGATCCGTCGCCTCCCGGGTCTGACGAACACACCGGTCGTGTTCCTGACGGCCAAGGTGTCGCCGCCAGACATCGAGCGCTTGCGCCACCTCGGCGCTACCGATGTCATCGGCAAGCCGTTCGATCCGATGTCGTTGGCGCAGCGGGTTCGGGAGATCTGGGATGTTCATCAGGCCGAACCGACCGATGACGAACTCGATGACCGGCTCGCGGCGCTGGCCCGGGAGTACGCCTCCGGAATACCGGCGCGGCTGGCCGCCCTTGATGCCGCGCTCGAGTCGTTGCGAAGCGGAGAACAGGCCGCCGCAGACCTGGATCAATTGAACTGGCACGCCCACGCCCTCGCCGGTTCGGCCGGGACGTTCGGGTTTGACGACCTCGGTGAGTGCGCGGCCTGTCTGGAAATCCAGTGCGTGCGGATCGCCGACCGGCCGGAGGCGCCGACGCCGGGCGATATCGCCAGCCTAGAGGCCCTGATCACCGAGCTTCGTGCGATGGCGCCAGATCGTCAGAGTGCCGCTGGACTTCAGTGAACGCTGCGGACCAGGGAATCGTCCGAACTCCCCGCAATTTCCTGGGCGAACGCGATTAGGCATCCGGCGGCGTGCTGAAGAACCCGGACTCGGAGCCGGTCCGTGTCCCGCTCCGCATCATCGAGCAGCCCCCTGGCGCGATCGAGCACGCGGGCGATGCGTTCATGGCGGCAGGCAATGCTGTTCGGCGAAGCTCCGCCGGCCTCACGTCTGCATTCGCGGCCCGGTATGTTGCAAGCCAAGTTGCGATGCATTTTGCAACGCCCCATCGCCGCAATACCAGGCCGGCGGGGCACGAAAGGCATGAGATTGCCCATTTCCGGTTTACCCTTCCCTCATACGTTCCCAACGCTTTGTGCGTTTCGCATAGCCAAGCAATTCGCGGGCCAGCGGCGCGTTAGCGCGGTTCCCTTGTCTGCGCCGAACCGATAAATCGTTCGGGGCCCGGGGGCGGGACGGATGATGGTGGATCAACACGACCGGCGCGTTCTGCTGATCGAGGACGACCCGACTCTGGGTCGCGCCTATCGCGAGTTCCTGCGGGGCGAGCCCTACGATGTGGAGATCGCAACGAACGGCGCCGATGGCCTGGAGGCGATCGCCCGTCTTACACCGGCAGCAGTCGTCCTCGACATTCTGCTTCCCGACATGAACGGGATCGACATCCTCCGTCACGTTCAGGAAGCGCAGCTGCCGTGTTCGGTGGTCGTCGTCACCACTCAAGGCTCTATCAACGTCGCCGTCGAGGCGATGAAAGCCGGAGCGTTCGATTTCATCGTCAAGCCCGTCAACGCCGAGCGGCTGATCTATACGCTTCACAATGCGGTCGCCCATCGGCATCTTGCTGACGAGTTGGATAGCCTGCGCGACGACTTCGGGCGCGAAGCGTATTTCGGCTTCGTTGGCTCCTCGCTGCCGATGCAGGCCGTCTATCGGATCATCGACAGTGCCGCCCCCAGCAAGGCGACCGTCTTCATCACCGGCGAATCCGGGACCGGCAAAGAGGTCTGTGCCGAAGCCATTCACCGTCGTAGTCCGCGACGCGATGCACCATTCGTCGCGGTCAACTGCGCGGCCATTCCGAGAGACCTGATCGAGAGCGAAATCTTCGGTCACGTGAAAGGGTCATTCACCGGAGCGGTTTCTGATCGCCAAGGCGCTGCGTCACGGGCCAACGGCGGTACGCTGTTCTTCGATGAAATCTGCGACATGGACGTCAATCTGCAGGCAAAGCTGCTGCGTTTCGTACAGACCGGTGGCTTCCAGCGGGTCGGCGCCGAGTCCATCGAGACCGTGGACGTCCGCTTCGTGTGCGCGACCAATCGCGACCCCTGGGAAGAGGTGATTGCCGGCCGGTTTCGCGAGGACCTCTACTATCGGCTCCACGTCATCCCGATCACTCTGCCGCCATTGCGCGACCGTGAGGCCGACGTTCTGGTCATCGCGGAGCATCTGCTTGTCCGCTTCGCAAGCGAAGAGCAGAAATCGTTCAGTCGGTTCGACGAGGATGCGGCAACCGCGCTTAGCCGGTTCCCATGGCCGGGAAACATCCGTCAGTTGCAGAATGTGGTTCGCAGTGTCGTCGTCCTGCACGATGCCGACGTGGTGGCGCTCGACATGCTGCCCGCCCAGATCGCCGGAGTTGCCGGCCGATCTCCGTCAGACGTGCCTAGGCCGACATCGACCGCCGATGCCCGTCAACCGATCAGAACCGGCGCCGGCGGATTTCGGCCGCTTCGCGAAGTCGAGATGGACTACATTCAACAGGTCATCGATGCGTGTGACGGCAACATTCCCAAGGCCGCGGCCATTCTCGAGCTCAGCCCGTCGACGCTCTATCGCCGGCTGAAGGACGCCGACGGTGACGATGCTCGGCGGTCCCACGGGTGACGACGGCTGAAGACATCGTCGCCCGTCTTGGCCTCGCGCCGCACCCCGAAGGAGGGTTCTATCGCGAGACCTTCCGCCAAGAAGGCACCGAAGGTGAACGCGGTGCGGTCACGGTCATCTACTATCTGCTGCGCGACGGGGAGCGGTCTGCCTGGCATCGCATCGACGCGACGGAGATCTGGCATCACTACGCCGGAGCACCGCTGGCTCTGACGATCTCAGAGACCGGCTCCGAACCTTGGACCATTACTCTTGGCACCGACTTCGCCGCCGGCCAACAGGCACACGCGGTCGTTCCCGCCGGCGCCTGGCAAACCGCTCAACCCGTCGGCGGATGGATGCTGGCCGGCTGCACCGTGGCGCCGGCGTTTCTGTTCTCAGGGTTCGAAATGGCGCCGCCGGATTGGCAGCCGCCGAATGGAGACCATCAGGATTGAGCCCGCTTTCGGCGGCCCCAAGGAGAGCCTTGCCATTGACAGGGCGTCTTTTCGGGCCAAATTAGGGTTTGATTTCCGGTGACGCGCCATGCGGTCGCCGGAGGGGTGCCACGAGGGCCCCGAATTATGCCGTACTCGCTCGATTGCAGAGGAGGACGACGCCATGTCCCGCATGTCCGTGTTCAACAGCCCTCTTCTTCTTGGCTTTGACCACTTGGAGCGGCTTCTCGACCACGCGTCGAAGACGTCGGCCGAAGGCTATCCGCCGTACAACATCGAGCAGATCGGTGAAAACTGCCTGCGCATCACGTTGGCCGTTGCGGGATTCGCCATGGACGATCTCCACGTCACCATCGAGGACAACCAGCTCGTCATTCGCGGCCGGCGGACGGAAAACGATGACGGCCGGGTTTATCTCCATCGCGGGATCGCGGCGCGGCAGTTCCAGCGCAGCTTCGTCCTCGCGGAGGGCATCGAAGTGACGGGCGCCGCCCTGGACAACGGTCTCCTGCACATCGACCTGGAACGACCGGTGCCCGAGCCGGAAGTCCGCACCATCAGGATCGACAAGGGGCCGGCCGCCGGACCCGGGCCCAAGCGGCAGCGGACCATCGACGTCGCTCCGGAAGAGTAGCCCCTTCGGCACCGACGGCTTTCGACTTCATCCCACCGAAACTTGGGGCGCGCTCGTGCGAGGCGCCATGAGGAACACGACCATGACCGATGACAATGCACCGCTCCCGGCAGTCGACCCGAGAGCCCGCCTTTCGACTATGTCGGCGCAAGATTTCGCCGCGTTCGGAAGCCAGCACTTGGCCTACCTGAAACAGGTGGTCATCGATGGCCAGCCCGCATTCGCGGTGCACGCTGCCCACGGTCAACAGCTGGCCGTCGTGGCCCAACGCGAAGTCGCCGACGCGCTCGTTCGCCAGAACGATCTCGAACCCCTGAGTGTGCACTGACGCCAGCGGTGCCGCCGGCGGGTGAACTTACGCCGCTCGATTGGCCGTCGTATCGACCAGAAGCGCATAGAGCGCTTCTGCGTCTTCCGTGCCGCGCAGCTTCTCGCAGGCGGTCTTGTCGCGCAGCAACCGCGAGATCCGGGCCAGCGCCTTGAGATGATCGGCACCGGCGGACTCTGGAGCCAGAAGCAGGAAAATCAGGTCGACCGGACGATTGTCGATGGAATCGAAATCGATCGGGTTCTCCAGCCGGGCAAGCAGACCATAGAGCCGATCAAGGCTGCCGAGCTTGCCGTGGGGAATGGCGATGCCGTTGCCGACGCCCGTGGTGCCGAGTCGCTCGCGTTCCATCAGCACATCGAAGATCACGCGCTCAGTCTGTCCGGTGATCGCGGCAGCGTGGCGGGCGAGGTCCTGGAACGCCTGCTTCTTACTGGTCGCCTTGAGTCGGGCGACGACATGGTCCGGTTTCAGGAGATCGGCAATTTCCATGATCGCAATTCGACGTCAGCTATTGCCGGTATCGGCCGGATCGATCCATCCGATATTACCGTCGGGACGGCGGTAAACGACATTGAGGCCGCCATTGCCGCGGTTGCGGAACATCATCGCCGGAACGTCGGCGAGGTCCATGCGCATGACCGCTTCGCTGACGCTCAGCGTGGCAATTTCCGTCGGCATTTCGGCGATGATCGCCGGCTGCGCCGATTCCGGAACCTCATCGTCTTCGCTCTCAGGAGCGATGACGTACTGCTGGGCAGGGATGCCTTCTTCGGATCCCCGCTTGTGATGATCGTTGAGCCGCCGCTTGTAGCGGCGGAGTTGCTTGGCGATCCGCTCCAGCGCGCCATCAAATGCAGCATAGGCGTCGGCGGCAGCCGACCGCCCCTGGACCAGCATGCCCCGCACCGGGTGCACGGAGATATCGGCGCGGAACTGGTGAGCCTCGCGCGAAAAAACGACATGTGCGTCATGGGCGCGGGAGAAGTACTTGGTCACCGTCGCGGTCAGCTCACTCTGAACGTGATCGCGCAGCGCGTCGCCGATGTCGATATTCTTTCCGTTGACCGCAATGTCCATTGAGTAGACGTTCCGATGCCCGTGGCCCGCGGGCCACCGAGGCAAATGCGTCCTGAATCGTTAGGCTTGGCTACGCAAAGGGTGTCCTGTGTCGGACCCCATGTCAGCTCTCAAGGCCAGCAAAGGCCCGGACCTTAGTTTCCCGCCCCCATCGTGTCAAGTATCCGGCCCCGGCCCCGTTAAAGGCCAACCGACTTCTCACGCCGCCTCTGGACTGAGGACGATATCCCCATAGATTCCCGATACTTAGCGACTGTTCGTCTGGCAATATCGACACCCTCGTCCTGTAGGATCGCGACGATCCTGTCATCCGACAGCACGGTCTTGGCGGATTCGTCGTCGATCAACGCGCGGATGCGGTGGCGGACGGACTCGGCCGAGTGGCTGTCCGTGCCGTCGACACTGCCGAGCGCCTGGGTGAAGAAGTACTTCAGCTCGAAGATCCCCCGCGGGGTGGCGATAAACTTGTTCGAAGTCACCCGGCTAACCGTGCTCTCGTGCATTTCGATCGCCTGGGCGATGTCCCGCAGCACCAGCGGTCGCAGGGACTGCACGCCGTTAACGAAGAACGCGTCCTGCTGGCGGATGATCTCGGTCGCCACCTTCAGGATCGTCGTCGCCCTCTGGTGGAGGGACTTGACCAGCCAGTTTGCCGATTGCAGGCATTCGGCGATGTACTGCTTGTCCTCTTTCTTCCGGGCAGATCGGCTGATCCGCGCGTAGTAGTGATTGTTGACCAGCACGCGGGGCAGGGTTTCGCTGTTGAGTTCCACGAGCCAAGCGCCGCCGGATTGCGGGCGCATAATGACATCCGGGGTGACTGGCTGGGCCACGGTGTGATCGAAGACCAGCGCCGGCTTGGGATTCAGCGCGCGGATTTCCGCCAGTATGTCGGCAATGTCTTCGGCATCGACGCCGCAAATTCTCATCAGAGCGGCCAGATCATGGCGCGCAACAAGATCTAGATTGTCGAGCAGGGTCTGCATCGCCGGATCCAGCCTGTTGCGTTCGCGCAGCTGAAGGGCGAGGCATTCCGACAAACTGCGGGCGAAGATTCCCGGCGGATCGAAATGCTGCATTCGGTCCAGCGTATCTTCGACCCGTTGGACATTGCAGTTCAGCGCCATGGCGACCGCGTACATGTCGCCGATGAAATATCCGGCCTCGTCGAGCATTTCGATCAGGTGAGCGCCAATGATGCGGTCGACGGGATCGGTAACGTCGATGGACAGCTGACTCGCCAGATGTTCGCGGAGTGTCGGCACCCCAGTCAGGGTGTTTTCGAGGCTTGCCTCGCCGTCGTCGAAACTCCCTCCGCGCCCGCTCCAAGACTGAGCGTCGCCAAGCCCCGCCGCGGCAACCGGTTCGTCACCGCCGGGTCCCTCTCCGTCGAACAGATTGTCGTAGTCGACGTCGAGTGCCGCCTCCCCCGCACCGCCGCTATCGTCCGAGATAGCTCGGTCTACTGTTTCCAAGCCCGTCGTCCCGGCACCACCGGTCTCTTCAGGCGTGACCGATTCGGCGCCGAGGGCGTCACCGTCATCGCGTTCGAGGAGCGGATTGCGCTGCAGTTCCTGCTCGACGTACTGGGTGAGCTCTATGTTGGAAAGCTGCAGCAGCTTGATCGCCTGCTGCAGCTGAGGCGTCATGACGAGCGCCTGCGTCTGGCGCAGATCGAGGCGTGGAGTCAACGCCATCGGTAGCTACCCTACAGACTGAACCGGTCGCCCAGATAGACCCTTCGAACGTCCTCGTTGCCAACGATATCCGACGGCGTCCCTTCCATGAGCATCATCCCGTCGTGGATGATGTAGGCGCGGTCGATAACGTCCAGCGTATCGCGGACATTGTGGTCGGTGATCAGGAGCCCGATGCCACGATCCTTCAGATGAGAGACGAGGTCGCGGATGTCGCCGACGGCAATGGGATCGATACCGGCAAATGGTTCGTCGAGCAGAATGAAATGGGGGTTGGAGGCGAGGGCACGGGCGATCTCCACCCGCCGCCGCTCACCGCCGGACAGGGCCAGCGCAGGTGTTCGACGCAGATGGGTGATGGAGAACTCGGCGAGGAGACCGTCGAGGATCGCTTCGCGGCGGTCGCGGGATTTCTCGCCGACTTCGAGCACCGCGCGGACGTTGTCCTCTACGGACAGGCCGCGAAAGATGGACGCTTCCTGGGGCAGGTAGCCGACGCCGAGCCGAGCGCGGCGATACATGGGCAGGTCGGTGATCTCGGTGCCGTCGAGAACGACCGTACCGTGATCGGGCGGCACGAGACCGGTGATCATGTAGAAGCAGGTCGTCTTGCCGGCACCGTTCGGCCCCAGCAGGCCGACGACTTCGCCCCGCTGCAGGGCGATGCTGATGCCGCGGACCACAGGCCTTTTCTTGTAGCGTTTTCCGAGATTGATCGTGAACAGGCCGCGATTGTCGGCGACAAGCCGCGGGGTCCGCTCCGCATCCTCATCCGGCCGGATGTCCGATGGCGTCGTTGGCGTTTGGTCTTCGGCCCTCATTGGTCCCGATACTCGTCCAGCAACCGTTTAATTTCCCTTTCAGCGTTCCGGATGGAAGACGCCGCGAACCCTGGGTTGTCCGGCGCCGCCGCAGGCATGCAGTGTACTGACCCCGGATTCGAGATTGATCTCCGCGCTGCATCCGTCGAGCCTGTTGACGCCGCGCGTCAGGCTGACCGAGCCGGTCAACGTGGCGATCCCGCTGACCACGTTGTAGACACCGCGGTCGGCCTGAACGACTTCGTCGGCGGTCACGACTTCGACGTTGTCGAATGCTTCGACCCGCTCGATCGTAGAGTCTCCCTTTTCGTCCCGCCGGAAGTACGCCGCCAGCACGTCGGCGCGCAGCCGTCTATCGCCGCGCACCGCGACGGCGTTGCCGCGCGCAACGGCCATTTGTTTGTTCTGCCAGTACTCGAGCTGCCGATCGGCGGTGATCTCGTGGCTTTCGGCGACGAAGCGCACACGTTTTCTGCCGCTGAGGACCATGATTCCGTTGTCGACGTCGTAGATTCCCTTCTCCGCGTAAGCCGTTTCGGTCGGCGAAGAGATGCGTACGCCGCCTTCCGCGTCAAGACGCCAGATTTCTGTCGATCCATCGTCGCGCTCGCGGTAGTGGGCACTCAAGACATCGGCCCGGACGTTGACGTCGCCGCGTTTGGCCTGAGCGTTTCCGCGGGCGCGGAACACCATGTTCTCCTGCTGCCATTCGATTCCGTCATCGGCATTGATGGCGACCGGAAGGTTGTTGCCGTCCCCGCCGAACTGAAGCGACTGCGAAAGCGCGGTGGCCGGCCAAGCCCCGACCGCCAACCAGCCCACGACGGCGATCCATTCCCATCGCCGTCCGATCATTTGCTGGTCCCTCCGGCTCCGGGCCGCAGGATGAGGGTCGCCTTGCCGTCGAAGAAGATGCGCCGGCCCTTGTCACGGACACGGAAACCCTCGGCCGTCAACTCGCCGAACGGTCCGTGGCCGCGGACCGGTTCGGTGCCGTCGGCGGCGAAGCCGTCAACGTCGATCGTCGCCTGCAATGTATGGAACTCGTAGCCGGTGTCATGGAACAGATTGACCGTGTCGGTCAGCTCCAAGGATTTCTTCTGCCAGTCATAGACGCCCTTCTTTGCCGTCAGGACCAGCCAGCTCCCATCCTGAAGCGTGATGTCGGCTTTCGGCATTTCGAGGTCGACCGGTGCTTCACCATCGGGCAACAGGTTGTGGACGATGTCGGCGGTGATGGTGATCGGCCGGTTTTCGGCATCGATACCGACGAAGCGGGCGTTGAAGGCGCTCGGTTCGCCATCACCGACCTTCTGGACCGCGGCGAAGCCGATGCGGAAATGGCTGTCCTTGGGAGCCACGTAAGGCCATGCGACGACGAGGGCGACGAGGATGAGGGCAACGGAGGGTAGGACCAGCTTCATCAAGCTGACAAAGCGGGAGTAGCCGGGTTGCGACCCGCGGGACGACGGCGGTAGCAGCGCCAAACGACGGCCGGCGCTTGCCGCACCCGATCGGACGCTTCCCGCACCCGCTGACGCGGACCCCATGGCTGCGGATGCCGAGGGCGACAAGCGTGGCGCCGTCATCCGCTCGACCTCATGCGACGCCCGCACGCAGGCAGTCGTGGACATGCAGAACGCCGACCGGGCGACTCCCATCCACGACAAAAAGGTTCGTGATCGATCGCGCGTTCATCACGCGCAACGCCTCGCTGGCCAGCGCATCGGGGCGAATTGTCGTTGGATTCGTGGTCATGACCTCGGCGGCGGCTCGGCTCGGCAGGTCGGGACTCATGTGTCGACGGAGGTCGCCGTCGGTAATGATGCCCGCAAGTCCGTTGCCTTCGTCGAGGAGGCCAACACATCCGAAACCCTTGGCCGTCATCGCGATCAATGCCTCGGCCATGGTGGCGTCCTGGCGGACCAGCGGCAGATCGCCGCCGCCGTGCATGAGATCGGAAACCTTGAGCAACCGGCGCCCGAGCTTGCCGCCCGGGTGGAGAACGAAGAAGTCGTCCGACGAGAACCCCTTGCGCTCCAGCATCGCCACGGCAAGGGCGTCGCCAAGCGCCAACATCACCGTCGTCGACGTCGTCGGCGCGAGGCCCATGGGGCACGCTTCCGCGCTGTCGGGAAGAATCAACGCCGCGTCGGCGGCCTCGGCCAGCGCACTACCGTCACGGCCGCAGATGGCGATCAACGGGATCTCGAACCGCTTGGCGTAGGTCACGAGGTCGGCCAGTTCCGGAGTCTCCCCGGAATTCGACAGCGCGACCACGACGTCGGTCGATGTGATCATCCCGAGATCGCCATGGCTGGCTTCCGCCGGATGGACGAACAATGCGGGAGTCCCGGTCGAAGCGAACGTTGCGGCGATCTTGCGGGCGACGTGGCCGCTCTTACCCATGCCGGTGACGATCAGCCGGCCAGTCATTCGGTCGATGATGTCGAGAGCGGCAACGAACGACGCGTCGAGTCCGCGGGCCAGGGCCTCGAGCCCCGATATCTCCAATGCCAACACCCGCCGCGCCGAAGCGAGATCGCTTTCAAGGTCCTGAGGGCGCGGCATGGCCGTGTTTGGGGTCATCGTCGTCGGTCAGCCGATCAATCGAGCGTCAACAGGCCGCGAGTCCAAAATCCCTCCCCCCGGCGAACGGCGGGAAGCGACTGTCTAGCAAACTGCGTGCCACAACTGCCGCCAGTATGCAAGCGACGGATCAAATAGTCAACAGAATCAAGGCGATCCGTCCCGGAACGCATCGTCGGTCCGGATCGGCAATTCGGGGCGTTTGGCCGCTCGAATCAGTAGGCGAAAATGTCCTCGTCGACCCAGCCTTCGAGGTCGAGGAGCGCGCGATCATTGACGAACCCGAAACACGCGCGGGCCAAGTCCTGGCGGCCTTCGCGCACCAGCATCTCATCGAGCCGAAGTCGCAGCCGATGCAGATAGAGGACGTCCGATGCCGCATACTTGAGCTGCTCGGGCGTCAGGTCTTCCGCACCCCAGTCCGACGATTGCTGCGCCTTGGACATCTCGATGTTGAGCAGTTCGCGGCACAGATCCTTGAGGCCATGGCGATCCGTGTAGGTTCGCACCAGGCGCGAGGCGATCTTGGTGCAATAGAGAGGTTCCGTCCGTACGCCCAGGTAGCGCAAGAACATGGCAACATCGAAGCGCGCATAGTGAAACAGCTTGGTGACGGACTGGTCGGTCAGCAGCCGCTTCAGATTGGGTGCGTCATAGGTACTCCGCGCGCTCGACTGCGGATCACCCGGCAGGAACTGAACCAGATGGCAGGTCCCATCACCGGCCGAAAGCTGCACCAGGCACAGCCGGTCACGAAGCGTGCTCAGTCCCATTGTTTCGGTGTCGACGGCGACGCAATCGCCGAAATCAACACCTTCGGGCAGGTCCCCGTGGTGCAACTCGATGGTGATTCCGTCGATGTTCACCCGGAACGGCCCTTTATTCTTTTGTCGCCGACAGGTTTGGTGCCCAGGAGAAGACTCGAACTTCCACGACCTTGCGGTCACAGGCACCTGAAGCCTGCGCGTCTACCAATTCCGCCACCTGGGCATCCGAGCGCCGGACACCAATGTTAGCCCAAGCAACCACTCCTAAAGCCCGCGGCAGCGCTCTGTCAACCGGCTTTGATGGCGTCTTGACATGCCGCCGAGGTTGACGCCGTTGACGACACGGACTAAGCGATGAGATCGACCCGTCCATCGGGTCGGCCAAGACCGCAAGGAAATGGAATGGACGCCTCCCGGGTCCTGATGTTGAGGCGGAGGGTTGAGGTGGATCCTCGCGGGCCGACGGCATCTAAAGTGCCCAGGTGGAAGAGTGAACTCTTCACAGGCAAACCGGAG
>Ga0209144_1000083_pt1 | contig 18172 bp, 15 predicted proteins | sample WorMettrBAHAMAS1_FD_187392 | JGI IMG/M metagenome (GOLD analysis project Ga0209144, IMG submission 187392) | Marine gutless worms symbiont microbial communities from Max Planck institute for Marine Microbiology, Germany - Inanidrilus... | ecosystem: Host-associated > Annelida > Digestive system...
GGATCGGCAGATCCCATCAGGGCCAGCGGGCACAAAGCCCCGCACCAAAGGCCGGATACAAAACTGCAATCTGCCCCTGACCGTCACACCCAAATCGGTCCTTGCCTCCCGGGAGGCGTCCATACAAACATCATTGAAAAACTCGACCGACCGGATGACTCGATCCGCGAACGGGCCATCCGTTTGGCGAGGTTCTGCGGTGCCGGTGTCCTGCCCGAAGGAAAGGCCTTGAACATGGCCCGTCAGCGGGTCGTGCGGTTGCTCCGCGAACCGCGCTTCGACACCCGTTTCGTGGAAGACATTCACGACGCCGAGGCCGCCGAACGGGCGCTACAAGATTTCAACGAGCTATTGGTGAAGGCGCGTTTGGCCTAGGGGTCGAGAACGTCCGGCACAGGTTGGGAAATGCGACGCGGTCCGGCGGTCTCCCCTTAGGCCCACCATTGACAGCAGTCGGCGTGGCGTGCCATTAAACGGCCAAGGGGACCTGCGATCTCCCCGTCAGGCGTCGTGCCCAAGCATCGCGTTCCGTAGCTATTGCATAGCTAGTATAGAAGGAGCGCCCGCATGACGACCTCAACTTCCCGATCCTGTGAAACCCTTTGGACCCTCGTCGGCACGGCTGATTGCCCGGTGATCGTCGATGCCCGCACGGACGACGATTTCAATGACGACTCCCGTCTCATTCCCGGTGCCGTCCGCCGGCCCGGTCTCGAGGCGGCCGACTGGGCCGATCGTTATTCCGGTCAAACACTGGTGGTCTACTGCCACGGTGGACTCAAGATCAGTCAGGCGGCTGCCGCCTGGTTGCGCCACGGTGGTGGCAAGGCGTCGTTCCTGACGGGCGGCTTCCAAGCCTGGCGCGCCGCCGGCTTGCCGTTGGTTCCCACGGCCAAACTGCCTTCGCGGGAAAGGAACGGGACCACGGTTTGGGTGATGAGGGAACGGCCGGGGATCGACGACCTCGCGTGTACGTGGTTGATCCGCCGCTTCGTTGATCGAGCGGCCGTATTCCTGTTCGTCGAACCGTCGCAGGTTCATCTGGTGGCCGAACGCTATCCAGGGGTGACACCGTTCGTTGTCGAGGACGGGTTCAGCAGCCGTCGTGGCGACCGCTCTGCTTTCGATGACACGATCGCCGAGTTCGGTCTGGAAACCGAACCGATGTCACGGCTTTCCGACATCGTCCGCGGTGCCGACTGGGCGAGACCCGATCTCGCGCCCGAGGCGGCCGGGCTTCTCGCCGTCCAGCTCGGTCTGTCCGCGTCCACGCCCGATGATCTTGAACGGGTCGAACGGGGTATGGCGGTCTACGACGCGCTCTACCGATGGGCTCGCGGTGCTGCCGGTGAAGCCGACGACCGACCGGTCCGTCGGGAGGTCGCGTGAGATGAGTGAGATGGACCGACGAGAACCAGACGGATGCATTGCCGACGGCCGCCCCTGGCCGGGTTTTGGCGAGGCGCTGGCTGTCTGGTGGCGCATCGCGCTTCTCAGTTTCGGTGGACCGGCCGGCCAGATCGCGGTGATGCACCGAATTCTGGTTGAAGAGAAACGTTGGCTCGACGAAGGCCGGTTTCTGCATGCTTTGAACTTTTGCATGTTGTTGCCGGGTCCTGAGGCCCAGCAATTGACCGTCTACGTCGGCTGGTTGATGCACCGGTGGGTCGGGGACATCGTTGCCGGCCTCCTGTTCGTATTGCCCGGCGCCATCGCCATTCTCGCGCTCAGTTGGATTTATGCCTTCTACGGCAACGTCGGCATCGTCGCCGCCGCGTTTTTCGGCCTCAAGGCGGCGGTGTTGGCGATCGTCCTTCATGCCGTCGCGCGCATTGGGAAAAGGGCCCTGCGGAACGGCATCATGGTCGGCCTCGCGGCCGCGGCCTTCATCGCCATCTTTTTCTTCGGGGCACCGTTTCCGGCGATCATTCTCACCGCCGCCGTCATCGGCTGGGTCGGCGGCCGGGTCGGCTCGACGGCATTTCAGGGTGGTGGGCACGGCAGTAGAGAGGGAAACGCGTCGGAAGATGGGGGCTCGCTTCTCGGTGCCGGATCGCAGACCGATGACGAACCGGGGCGGTCCGGCTCATTTGCGCTTTGCGGCCTATTGGCGCTCCTTTGGCTGGGTCCGACGGCAATGCTTCTGTGGTGGCTCGGGCCGGGCAATGTGTTCACCGACATCGCTGTCTTCTTCACCAAGATGGCGGTCGTCACCTTCGGTGGCGCCTACGCCGTGCTCACCTATGTGGCACAAGCGGGGGTCGATACCTACGGATGGCTCCAAGCGGGTGAAATGATCGACGGCCTCGGCATGGCGGAGACGACACCGGGGCCACTGATCATGGTCACCCAGTTCGTCGGTTTCATGGGCGCCTTTCGCGATCCGGGAACATTGTCGCCGCTTGCGGCCGGCGTTTTCGGCGGTGTTCTGACCACCTGGGTGACGTTTACGCCCTGTTTCCTGTGGATCTTCCTGTTGGCACCCTACGTCGAGCGGCTGCGCGACAATCTCGCTCTGTCGGCAGCACTGGGGGCGATCACGGCCGCCGTCGTCGGCGTCGTCCTCAACCTCGCCCTTTGGTTCGGTCTCCATGTTGTGTTCGGGGAGGTCACCGTGTTCGAGGGATGGGGACTCCAGGTCACCATCCCCCATATGGACTCGGTCGATCCTGTTTCCCTCGCTCTTGGCGCCGCTGCCTTGATCGCGGTGTTCCGATTTGAGGTCGGCATGGTGCGGCTGCTGGCCGGTTCCGCGGCGGTTGGTGTGGCACTGCATGCCCTGCAACTGACCGGCGGGTGACGGGCTGGATAGGGAGATGAGGTCGAGCCGGAGGCTTGCTCAACGGTCTTATTCCTGAGGAACGATAGAAAGTCGTTGCGTGCCTATACCAAAGGCTGGCGAAATATTGTGGGACCCTCGATGTCTCGCGTGAGCAACACGCGAGACGAGAAATCACGACCGGCGGTCCGGCCCAAACGGCAGGTGAGGCGATGGCAAAAATCAACATTCAGTTCACTCTATTCTCGGCGTTCTATTCGCCGCTCATCTCGACCATGTCCGGCGGCTTTCTCGAAGAGGAAGGTTTGGAGCCGGAATGGTCCGTGTCGCCGCCCGGCGTTTCGGCCATCGCCGCCCTCGAGGACGGTTCGGCCCACGTGGTTCAGTCGGCTCTCAGTCAGGGCTTTGGACCACTGAAAAAGGGCGAGGTGCCGAGCGTTGTCCATTTCGCCCAGATCAACGAGATGGACGGTTTCTTTCTGACCGCCCGTGATCCCGACCCGGATTTCACCTGGAGCAAACTCGAGGGCTCGGACGCCGTTCTCTTCGGCGGCGGCCAGCCTCTGGCCATGTTCAAATTCGCCTGCCACAAGGCTGGTATCGACTACGACAAGATCAACGCCATCAACCCCGGCGGCGCGGCGGCCATCGACCAGGCCTTCCGCGACGGGCAAGGCGCCTATGTGCAGCAGCAAGGCCCGTTCCCGCAGCAACTGCAAGCGGACGGCGTCGGTCACGTCGTGGCGCAGGTCGGCAAACAGATCGGCGCTTGCGGCTTCTCGAGCCTGGCGGCAACCCGCGAATGGCTAGAGACCGATATGGCGAAAGCCTTCACCCGGGCCTATGAGAAAACGCGAGCCTATATGAACGAAACGCCGGCCGCGGAGATCGCCAGGGCCGAGAAGCCCTACTTCCCGGACATCGACGAGGCCGTGCTCGCCGATTGCATCGCCACCTACCAGCAGCTCGGATGCTGGACACCGCACGTGGAGATCACCGAGAGCGCTTACCAGGCGACCCTCGACATCTTCCAATACAACGGCCTCATCGACGAACGCTACGCCTACGACCAAATCTGCGCCGAGCCGCCAGCGACGGACTAGGGGGAGACGAAATAACAACCGGCAACAGCCAGATTCTATTCCACGGCGAATCGTCACGGTCGGTCACGGAATGCAATTGCATTGTGCATTTGGGGCGATCGGGTCAAAAATGTGACAATTATTTTATGGAAATTTAACAAACGCCTTGCGTTCGCTTAACATCGGGCGCCTAAGGTGGATGTCTGAAAAATGGACAATTGGGCGAAATCCGTTGGCGCGGGGTAATCAGCATGGCACTCGTTGACCGTATTGAGCAGTTGAAGAAGGCAATCGACGTTGGAAAGAAAGCGAAACTCAAAAAGGTTGCCGCATCGGTGAAGCGAAAGTTGGCTCGGATCGAGGTTAAAAAGCAGGACGTCGAAAAGAAATTGTCCGACGGCGCCACCGGAAAAGAGCGCTAGAAGCTGGAACGCCAACTCAAATACCGGAAAGCTCAAATCGCCAAAGGGCAAAAAGCCCTGGCCGCGATGAAGTAGATCGGAGGCGCCAAGATGCCCCTGAAAGCGGAGGCCAAGGAATTCAGCGGCAAACAGGCTGTCGTCGTCGCCGTCGATTTCTCACCGCAATCGGAAGCAGCCCTGGTCTGGGCGTGCCGCTTCGCCAAACGGATGAAGCTGCCGGTGATCGCCTTTCACGCCGTTCACGAACCCGTTGACCAACCGGGGTTCTACAGGCGCGACAAGAAGAACCAGCTGACGCCACTCAAGGACGTGGCCGCGAAGATGATGGATGCGTTTCTCAAGCGCGTCCGTAAGAACAATCCCAAGGTCCCGGGGATTTCCAAGGTGAATTCCGCCCTCGCCAAGGGGCTGCCCGTCGAACGTATCTTGACCGCAGCAGACAAACTGGAAGCCAGTCTGTTGGTGCTGGGGTGCCGGTACCGAAAGACTCTGGCGGAGCGGATAATCGGATCCGTCGTCGAACAGGTTGTGAGGCAATCACCGGTTCCGGTTACCGTCGTCAAATCACCGGAAGACGAGAAAAAAAGCAAGAAATGACATTCCTGGTCCGGGTGCCGATCCGAAGGCATCGGGACTGGATGTTGGTTTATCGCAGGAGAGGCGTATGAAACGGACGAAGTTATCGCACTCCTTGCCTGATTGGTTCTCGCCACGCGGGATCAGAGCCGTGGCAATCGGAATTGCCGTCGGCGCCTTGATCCTCGGGACCCCGGCCTTCGCCGCATCCAGCGCCGGCAAGGGGTTGGACTGGTTGGCCATGGCCATACAACTGGCTGGTGGGCTGGCCATCTTCCTTTATGGCATGGACAAGATGGCGGAAGCCCTGAAGATGGTCGCCGGTGACCGCATGCGCGACATCCTCGGTCGGTTGACCACCAACAGATTCATGGGGGTGTTGACCGGCGCCGGCGTGACCGCGGTGATTCAGTCCTCCTCGGTCACGACGGTCATGCTGGTCAGTTTCGTTGCCGCCGACCTGATGTCCCTGACCCAAGCCATTGGCGTGATTTTCGGCGCCAACATCGGTACCACCATCACCGCCCAGATCATCGCCTTCAAGGTCACCAAATGGGCGCTGCTTCTGGTCGCCGTCGGGTTCGTCATGGAGTTCGCCGGCAAGAAAGAGAAGATCCGGACCTATGGGGCGCTGATCATGGGGCTCGGGCTGATCTTCTTCGGGCTCGCCGTCATGAGCGCCGGCATGAAGCCGCTCCGCACCTATGAGCCGTTCATCGAATTGATGCAGAACGTCTCCAACCCGGCGGTGGGCATCCTGATCGCATTGATCTTCACGGCCCTCGTCCAGTCGTCGTCGGCGACGACCGGCGTCATCATCGCGCTGGCGACCCAGGGACTGATCACCTTGGAGGCCGGTATTGCGCTCGCGTTCGGCGCCAACATCGGGACTTGCGTCACCGCCGGCCTCGCCGCGATCGGAAAGCCACGCGAGGCGGTGCGCGTCGCGGTCGCTCACGTCACATTCAATATAGCGGGCGTTCTCCTGGTCGTCTGGTTCATCGAACCCTTCGCCGATCTGGCGCGTTGGATCTCGCCGGTTACGCCCGGATTGACGGGAATGGATGCGCTGGCCGCCGACGTGCCGCGCCAAGTTGCCAACGCCCATACCATGTTCAATGTCGGCGCGACGATCGTGTTCCTGCCCTTCGCGGCTATCATTGCGCGGTTCGCCGAGTGGGTCATTCCCGACCGGCCGATATCCGCCGAGGAATTGGAGATCACCGTCAAACAACCGCGGTACCTGGATGACGGTTTGTTAAAAACACCGTCCCTGGCACTGGGCCGGGCCCGCATGGAAGTGGGACGCATGGCCGATTCAGTCAGTGACATGATGGCGGCGATCCTGCCGGCGATCTTCAATGGCGATTCCGCCGGTTTGCGCGACGTAGCGGAAATGGATGCCGATGTTGACAACCTCTACTCGCATGTAATCCCGTACCTCAGAAAAGTGCGACTCGAGGGGTTGAGCGAAACCCAGGGTGAGCAGTTCACGGAGATCATCGAAGCGGCGTCGAGTTTGGAGAATATCGGCGATATTATCGAGACCGATATGGTCGCCATCGGGCTCAATTGCATAAACGAGAAAGTGGTGATCAGCGATGCGGACGGAGGTCAACAAAATCGCCGACGACGCGGCCGCCCATTGCGCCGAAAGGCTGGTGACAGACGATCCCAATCGCATGAATACCTATGCCCGCGAGATCGAGATCATCGAAAAGTACCGTCGCATCTATTACTTCGCCCGGCGAATAAGCAAGGCGGTTACCGCGATCACGCGGGAAGAGGAAGAGATCATCGTCGAGGCCGCGGACTGACGGATCGGATACGCCTCGGTAATCGACTGGGTGCAGATTGCATAGGGGCGAAAGCCTGCGGAGCCGCTAACCTGGAACCGACGGAACCGAGTTGCCGTCGACGGTGTTGGTCCGGATCAAAGGGGCGGTTGTGAGCATGAAAAGAATCTCCTTGGTTGCCGTGTTCCTGTTGTTTGTCGGCCATTGGGCCGTTCCGGTTGCCGCCGACGCGGTCATCAGCGGTCCAGCCTGCGTCATTGATGGCAACACCCTTCAAATCGGCGGCAAGACCAAAAAGGGCGAGTGTTGGGGCGGGATCGATGTCCGTCTATACGGTAGCCTGGCACCGAAGTTGGCGGACGCCTGCAAACGGATCGATGGCACGACCTGGCCTTGTGGCGCAATGGCCAAGAAATCGCTCAGACAGCTGATCCGGCTTCATAGCATCACCTGCTATCATATCGATGGCGAATTCGACGACGGCATCCCCGCCGTGACATGCCTGTCCGGTCGCCGCGACCTGTCTCTGGAGATGGTCACCATTGGCATGGCGAAAGCGCCGCACGACAAGACCCGGCGTTACGAACTCGAGGAGGCCGCAGCCAAGCAGGCCCGGCGCGGAATCTGGGAATAGCCGGAATCAGCCGGCCGACCGGCGCCCCACCGTCGCAATTGGTTTGGCAATTGCGGCCATCCATTGACCTTATTCGTCTCACGTGCACCCGTGAGGATCATCACACCCTTAGGGCGTCGAAACAGGTTATAATGGACGCATCACAATGGAGAGGTGAAACGTGAACGATACAAACCCGAAGCCCTTCACAACGACGTTGACCGATTTCGGTGCCGAAAAGACGAGACAGGCGGAGCCGATAAGGCCGCCCGCATCGGCGAAACCGTCGACAGATCAAGCCAATGACGCGGAACCGAACACGGGTGTCCCGCAAAAGGCTGCCTCGGCGGATGCCAACCCATGTAGCCCGGTCTATGATCCGGTCAGCGGCGATACGGAGTCCTTTGTCGAGAAGCGGGCGGAACAGCGGGTCATGGTAAAGGCACCCGCCGTTCTACAGTTGGAAAGCGGTACCATCGAGGGCACGACGTTCGATCTTTCCAGCGGCGGTGTGAAACTGAAATTGAGTCATGACCTGTTCAAGAATGTCCGCATCAATATCGCCAATTTCGGGGAGATCCGCGGTCAGATCATCTGGCGTGACGACGACTACGTCGGTATCGAGTTCGACGAGGATCAAACGGAGATCGTCCGTGCCCTGACACGCGTGGCTTATTGACCGGGCGAACGTTCGCCAAAAATGGTTCGAAGAAAAGCCGGGTCGCGGAAGGACCACGCCCGGCTTGCAGTTTGATCTTTGCCCAATGCTTATTCAGCGGCTTCCGCGTGGATGTACTCTTCGTCTTCCAACGGTTGTTCGTCTTCGTCACCCGAGGACATATTCTGTGCCTGGGCGACACCGTCGAGGAAGTCGCGAATCGTCTTTTGCAGGATCTCGGATTGTTGGGCCACTTGCCCCGAGTTGTCGAGGACTCCGGTGGCCAACCTTTCTGTACGGTTCGCAACATCGCTGACTTCGCCGATATTGGACGATATCTGGTCCGTCGACTGGGCCGCTTCCTCAATGTTCCTGGCGATCTCGCGGGTCGCGGCACCCTGTTCTTCGACGGCACAGCGACGCCGGACGTGGTGTTATTGATCTCGGTGATCGTCGCCGTGATCTTCTCGATCGACTGGACCGCACCGGTGGTCGCTTCCTGAACGCCGGCGACCTGTGCGGAAATCTCCTCGGTCGCCTTCGTCGTCTGGTTGGCCAGGTTCTTGACCTCGGAGGCAACCACGGCAAAACCTTTGCCGGCATCGCCGGCGCGGGCGGCTTCGATCGTTGCGTTCAGCGCCAGCAGGTTGGTTTGCTCGGCAATGTCGTTGATGAGCGCAATGACGCTGCCGATCTTCTCGGCGACAATGGCGAGATCCTGGATCGTCTTATTCGTCGTGTCCGCCTCCTGCTGGGCGCGCAGCGACACTTCGTTGGTATGGGTCATTTGGCTGCTGATTTCGGTGATCGCCGCTGACAATTCTTCGGCGGCGGCGGCCACGGTTTGCACGTTGGTCGTCGTCGATTGTGAGGCACCGGCGACCACGGATGTGCGTTTTTTGGCGTCTTCGGCCATGGCCGACAAATCGGTCGACGATTCATGAAGCCCGTCGACGGACTTGGTCACTGTCCCCAGCACGTCGGACACGGAACCCTCAAACTCCTTCGTCAACTCGTCGCGACGCTCGGCAATGCGTTCGCGAAGCACCTGTTCTTCCTTCTCCCGCTGCGCCAGAGCGTCCATCTCAACCATGTTTTCCTTGAAGACCTGCACGGCGCTGGTAATGGCGCCGATCTCGTCCTGGTGTTTACTCTCCGGTACGGCGACCTTGAGATCGCCCTTCATCAACGCATCGAGCACTTCGACGAGCAGGCGAAGCGGGCGGAAGTTGTTTCGCAGGTAGGCGTACATGCCGAAGATCAAACCGATCAGGGCAATAAGCAGCCCGCCGTAGGACGTAAAATCGATGGTTTTTTGGGTGTTGTATGCATCGGTGAAGACCTTTGCCGTAACCAGCCGGCCGAGCGTTTCGCCGGTCAGTCCGGTAATGGGCTGGGAGATCACTTCATAAGCGACCTCGCCGAACAATACGACGGAGCGGAAGGGCGCATCCTGGTCCGGCAGTTCGGCCGAAATCGGGCTCCAGATGTCCGGCGCCGTCGAAGCGGCGGTCTTGCCGCTGGCGTCAATGAAGAAGACTTCCATGTCGGCGTTTGTCTTGAAACTGTTGGCGAGTTCACTGAGATCTTTCGAGAAAACGCCGGTGCCAAGCAATTTGCCGCGCGACATCAATGGCATCGCCGCCGATACAACGACATTACCCCGATCGTCCTTGATCAACCCGTGAACGAGTTTGTGTTTCAAGGGCTTTCGAGATGTTGGCTTGTTTGGATTTCCCCGACGGGCCTTTTGGGTGTACGGCGACGAGTTCGCCTTCCTTGTTGGTAATCGTCAGAAAATCAATGGCACCGCCGACACTCAAACGGTTGTAGGTTCCCTTGACCAATTCCTGAGCACCGCCGGTTTCCCCCGATTTCATCATCTTCCGCAAGTCGCGGTTGCGGGTCAGGGCGGAATACTGCGAGGCAAACCCCTCGACGATGGTGGCGACGCTTTTCTGGAATAAGGCCCGCTGCAGGGTGACGGCCGTGTCGGTGGCCCGTTGTTCGGCGTTCGACAACGATATGCGCCCGACCACTCCAATCGCAACACCGACCAATACCATGGCGGCAACGGCGCCGATGTTAATGCGGGTTCTCAGCAACATGTCCCGGTTCTCCCCAAGAAAAGATAAAAGGGTGGCGGCCCTGTCTTGTTGTCGCGGCCACCACCCGAGTTCGATACACCCCGATTTCTATTCGACGGGATATCCGGCCGCTTTCCACTCCGGGAAACCGCCGCGGAAATACTTGACGTTCGTATAACCCCAGGCCACTGCCTTGGCGCAGGCTTTCGGCGAAAGGCCACACTTGGTGCCGTTGCAATAGAAAACGACAGGGTCACCCTTCTTGACCAGCGCACCGAGGGAGGCGTCGGTCAGCTTGCTATCCACGTGCAGGTGTTCGGCCTCGGGAATACGGCCGGCGTTATAGTCCGCGTCGCCGCGAACATCGACGAAGATGACGCCCTTATCGAACAGGGCCTTGGCTTCGGCAGCTGTGATCCGTTGCGCGCCTTCGACTTCCATCGGTGCGCTTTCTGCGGCGTAGACCGGTGAGACAAACAATACCAGCACCAACGTGGCAACGGCGGCTTTCGCAAATTTCAACATTTCCTACCTCTCACTCCTGAGATCTTGATTGCAGAATTACCTAGTTCTTTAGTACCCAGGAAAATGTTACGGATAATTCCGCGTCTCGTGCGTTTCCCTGTGTTTCAATCGTTTACGCAAGATTACGCGGCCTCCGCAGCGATCAACTTTCGAGGGAAATAGCGGAATTCTGCCGTTTTTCGTGGATTGGCGACCGAAAAGCCGAGTGATTTAGTCCGACGAAAGATTTCGTTTTGCCGCGCTATCACAACTGATTATTGTTATTTAGAAATATTACAGAAACATAATATTTCCCGTTTGGAACGGGTCTCCTATGCACGGTCTGGTCGTACGGCCTTGGCATCCCGTGGGAAATTCCCGCCCGTCCGGTGTTTCCTTTTCCCGTTTCGCGATCTATAGCTAGCGCCATGTACGAGCCCGACTATCCCTTCGCGGGAACACCCGACATCGGAACCACAACGGAAGTCGCCCCTGGCGTCCATTGGTTGCGCATGCCGCTGCCATTTAAGCTCGACCACATCAATCTGTGGCTGCTCGAAGACGGCGACGGATGGACCATTGTCGACACCGGCATCTGGCGCGACGAAGTGATGGAAGCGTGGCAGGCCATTGCCGCGGCACGGTTTACGGACGCAAAACCTTTGAAACGGGTCATCGTCACCCATTTCCACCCTGACCACGTCGGTCTTGCCGGTTGGCTCTGCGAACGTTTTAACGTGCCGCTGTGGATGACGCTTACGGAGTGGACCTTCGGCCGCATGACCCGGGCCGATGCGCCGGAAGTGCTGCAGGAGAATTTCGAGAAATTCTACCGGGCGTCCGGGTTTGACGACGAGATGATCAAGGCGGTCGAAGGCCGGGCCGGACGGTACGGGCGGATCGTTTCACCCATCCCGGCGGCCATGCGGCGCCTGTGGGATGATGAGGTCTTCACCATCGGCGACAACAATTGGCGGGTCATCGTCGGTACCGGTCATGCGCCGGAACACGCTTGTCTTTATTGTAAGGATTTGAACGTTCTGATCTCCGGAGACCAGGTTTTGCCCCGGATTACACCGAACGTCGCGGTCTGGCCCCAAGAGCCGGAAGCCAACCCCTTGGATCTCTATCTCAAGAGCCTGGACCGGTTCCGCGACTTGCCGGAAGAGACGCTGGTCCTGCCCAGCCACGATTGGCCATTCCGCGGGCTCAGCGGCCGCATCGACTACCTGACCGATCACCACGAGGAACGTTTGGTCGACACATTGGCCGCTTGTGAAGATTTGGTCGACGGTGTCGGCGTCCTGCGCCGGCTATTCACCCGCAAACTCGACGATCATCAGCTGTTTTTCGCCATCGGTGAATCATTGGCGCACGTTCATCACTTGATTGGCCAAGGGCGGGTGCAACGGGAAACCGGCGCTGACGGTATCCTTCGGTTCCAGCGCGTCGCTTAGATAGACCGAGATTGTCAATCCTCCGGCCCGATTAGCGGTCCACCGACCTTGCTCCAGGCTTCGACACCCCCGGCCAGGTGTGAAGCGGCGCCAATACCAGCATCCTTCAGAATCTTGAGCGCCAAGGCGGACCGTTCGCCATAGGCGCAATAAAGCAGAGGCGGCGTTCGGCTTTGTGCGGCCACGGCAGCAAGCAGGCCACCCGGCCGCACGGCTTCCTCCAGCGATCCGTATGACGCGTGGAGGGACCCGGGAATGACACCGGTCTTCGTGCGCTCACCGGCTTCACGGAGATCGATGAACAAGGCGCCATCTTCCTCGAAACGCCGCAGCGCCTCGATGGCTTCGATGGTGTGGGCGTGCAGTTCCGGATCATCCGGATGGTATCCGATGGAAAGATTGGCCGGCACCGCTTCATCCATCATTTTCGGGTCCGGCAGGTTGAGGCCGTTCATGATCTCAGCGTACTGGTCGGCCGACGACACCTGCAGGCGGGGATTGTAGGCCTTCTCCTCACCGATGGTGCTGACGGTCTCGCCTTTGTAGTCATGGGCCGGATAGACGAGGGTTTCATCAGGCAATGTCAGGAGCTTGCCAAAGATCGACTCGTAAGCTGTGCGGGGATCACCGTTCTGGAAGTCGGTCCGCCCGGTTCCTCTGATCAACAGCGTATCGCCCGTAAACAGCGCGCCGTCCGACAAAAACAATAGCTGTCGTCCGTGTGCCCCGGCGTATAGAGCACGTCGAGACCGATGTTTTCGATCTCGATCCGGTCGCCTTCATCGACCCGCATGGAAACGAGATCGACGTCGGTCTTGCGGCCCATGACGGTGATACAGCGGGTCCGGTCGCGCAACTCGCCGAGGGCCGTTACGTGATCGGCATGGCAATGGGTGTCCACGGCTTTGACCAGTTTTAAATCCAGTTCTTCGAGAAGGCGGATGTAAAGGTCGGTTTGCTCGAGTACTGGATCGATGAGCAATGCCTCGCGTCCGACGCCGCTGGCCAGCAGATAGGTATAGGTGCTGGATGTGTGGTCGAAGAGCTGCCGGAAGATCATTGGTTTCGCTGTCTCTGCGGTTTCGGAGCCGGTTACGGAACTTAATTGGGGCGATCGGATCCGTTTTCAACTGTCTGACCCGACGCGCGTCCTGATTTTCAACAGTTCGTGAGAAGGCGGTGCTGTTGGCTGCCGGCCGTGCCATTTAATCCGTTAAGACCTATGCTATGAACAACCCGAGGGGGAATCGCCTGTGAACCAAACCGAACTCGACTTGAAGGGCTTGAGTTGCCCGTTGCCCGTTCTCAAGGCCAACAAAGCGCTGAAGCAGATGACGCCGGGTGACGTCCTCACGGTTCATGCAACGGACCCGGCGGCGCCCCGGGACTTCGAGGTGTTGTGCGAAAACACAGGCGACCAACTGACATCGTGCACCGACGACGGCAAGGTGTTCACCATCGTCGTCACCAAAGGCGCCCCCCGGTCATAAACGGGTCATTCCGCCGGCTTGCTTTCGAGCATGGCACCGGTATGGCGTTTCCGACTTTCGATCGTGCCGACGAACAGGGACAGAAGCGGCGGCACGATCAACAGCGTCAACACGGCCGACAGGGCGAGCCCGCCGAGCACCACCGATCCGAGACCACGGTAGAGCTCCGAGCCCGCACCCGGGAAGAGAACCAACGGCAACATCCCGAAAACGCTGGTCAAGGTCGACATGAAGATCGGCCGGATGCGGTTCTTGGTCGCTTCCAGGGTCGCCTCCGCCACTTCCATATGCTCCTGGCGCACGTGGAACAGCGTCTGATGGACTAACAAAATGGCGTTGTTGACGACGATGCCGATAAGGATGACGAAACCCAACAGGGTCAGCATGTCGAGCGGTTGGAAGATATAGAGGTTGACCAGGGCCAGGCCGAGCACGCCGCCTGCCGTGGCCAGCGGCACCGACAGCATGATGATGAAGGGGTAGATGAAACTCTCGAACAACACCGCCATGACCAAGTAAACGATGGCTATGGCCAACAGGAGATCAAGAACCATGGCGTCCCAGGTCTCGGTCAGTTTGTCGGCGGTACCGCTCAATGTCAGGGTCACGCCTGTCGGTAGACCGCCTTCCTTAACCACGTCGATGACGTCACGCTGAAGTATCTCCAACGCTTCCTCGAGCGGCATCTTCTCGGGCGGCCGGATTTCGAGAGTCACCGTGCGTTCCCGCTCGATATGGCGGATCTGCGTCGGACCGGCGGTGACGACGACATCGGCCAACGAACTGGCCGGCAGGATCTTGCCTGAGCGCGTCACCACCGGCAGGAAATTGATGCCCTGGGTTTCCTGGATGTCGTCGAGCGGGCCCATCAGCATCATGTCCATGCGCGACGAGCCGACCGTGATTTCGGCGACGCGGAGCCCGTCGTTGAAGGCGTCCAGCGTGTCGCCCAGTTCCCGCGCGGTGACACCATTGTCGGCCAGTTTGACCCGGTTCGGAAAAACGCGGACTTCGGGGGCGCCCAGTTCAAGGCCCGGCTGCGGGCGGATCTGGGTGCCTTCCGACTTGGGAAGGACCTTGCCGATCAGGCCGACGGACCTCAAAGCGACGCCGAGGATGTTCTCGAGATCGGGCCCAGAGACGTTGAGGTCGATGGCCCGCTGACCGCCGATGCCGCGCCCGAACAAGGATCGCTGGCTGACCAGCCCGAAGGTGCCGGGCTCCTTGAAGGCGGCGTCGCTCAAGACGGGGATCAATTCGGCGACCCGGTCCGGCTCTACGGAAGCGGCGCCCAGGAACGTGCGCCCGCGGGAAGCCACGAAGAAGAAGCGTTTGATCTTCGGCGGTTCTCCCGGCTCCGATTGTTCGCCGGTCACCTCGGCCAAGTGCGGGCGGATGTCCGCCTCGAACTTGTTGGCGATGTCGCCGGTTGTTTTCAGGTTGTAACCCGGCGGCGGCACCATGACTCCGAAGATCAGGTTGCGGTTGCCGTCCGGAAGGTAATCGAGCTTCGGCAACAGGGCCCAAGTGACGAAAGCACCGGCGCTGCAGATGGCGGTGACGACGGCGAAGGCAAGCCCTCGATTGCGAGTGACCAACCGCGTGAATCCGACGGCGGCGCGCACGAACCAAGACGCGAAATTATCGATGATGGGCAGCCGTAAGTGAGATTCGGTGTCCGAGAACTTTTCCTTGAGCAGACGGTTCGACAGTGCCGGGATGACCGTGATGGCGACGATGAGCGACAGCAGCACCGAGACGGACAGCGCCACGGCGATATCGCGGAACAACTGGCCGACCTCAAGCTCCATGACCAGGATCGGGATGAACACCATCACCGTGGTCAAGGCCGAGACCAGGATCGCCGACCACACCTGAGCGGCGCCGCGATAGGCCGCCTCGCGCCGGGTCATGCCCTGTTCGCGGAACCGGTAAATGTTCTCCAGGACGACGATCGCGGCGTCGACGACCATGCCGACCGCGAAAGCGATACCGGCCAGCGACACCACATTGAGCGAGCGTCCGAGGGCCGCCATGGCGACGAAAGCACCGATCACGGAAACCGGGATGGCCAGCGAGACGACCAGTGTCGCCCGGCCGGAACGCAAAAAGATCAGCAGCATCAGGGCGGCCAGTGCGCCGCCAACAAAAATATTCTGCTGCACCAGGTCGATGGACGAATCGATATAGACCGTCTCGTCGTAGACCTGCCGGAGCTGGAGACCGGAATCGGGGAGGGGCCCGTCGTTGAGTTCCTTGATGGCGGCACGAATGCCGGTCATCACCTCGATAACGTTGGCGCCGTTTTCCTTGATGGCGTTGATGGCCATCGCCGGCTGACCGTTGAAACGAATGCGAGACACCGGTTCCTTGACGTTGAACTGCACCGTGGCAATGTCGTCAACGGTGACCCGCCCGATGCGGCCGCTGGCGTCGTCCGTGCTTGAACGCAGCAACACGGCGCGAACGTCCTCCAGCTTCGAAAACTCGCCCTCGGTCCGGACCACGTAGCGGCGTTTGCCCTCATCGACATCACCGGCCGATATGGAGGCATTGGCGGCCCTCAGGGTATTGACAACTTCCGTCACGGTCAGGCCGTACCGCGCCATGCGCTCGGGGTGCACAATGACTTCCATCTGGCGTTTCGAACCACCGTAGACGTTGACCCGCGAAACGCCGTTGACCCGTTCGATGCGGTCCTGGATTACGTCCTCGGCGAAATCTCCGTAGGTGTGGATATCCCGCGTATTGCCGTCGGTCCGCAAGAGCACGATCCAGGTGATCGGGTTGTCGTCGGAGCTCGACGTTCGGATGGTCGGCTGCTTGACCTCGTCCGGGTAGCCGTCGACCCGGTCGAGACGGTTGGCTACCAACAGCAGCGCCTTGTCCATATTAGTGCCGATCTGGAATTCGAGTGTAATCCGGGCACGCCCGTCCTGGGTTTCACTGATGATCTTCTCGAGACCTTCTAGGCCCTTCAGGACCTCCTCCTGACGGTTGACTATTTCGCGTTCGATTTCGGCCGGCGCCGCTCCCGACCAAACCGTCTGCAGGTCGATGACCGGTTTCCGAACATCGGGCGTCAGCTGGATCGGGATGGCGTCGAGTGTCACCAGACCAAACATGACAATCATCAGCACCGCCGCCATGACGGCGGTCGGCCGTTCGATGGCTAGGCGGATCGGGTTCATCCGCCCGCTTCCGCTGATTTCTTGGTGGGCCCTTCGGGCGTTTCCTCGGACGCCCCGCCGTTGAAGCGGATGGCCTGATTGGGTCGAAGCCGTTCATTGCCGCGCACGACGACCAGGTCACCTTCTTGCAGGCCCTTTACGACGACGAAACGGCTGCCGATGGCCTCGCCCAGTTGCACCGGTCGAAAGTTCGCTTTGCCGTCGGCGGCGACAACGACCAGGCGCTTGCCGCGCCGGTTGAGAACGGCGTCCTTGTGTACCGACAGAACGTCTCGAACGGCACCGGCCGGCAGGTAGAGTATGACCGATTGATTGGCCGCCGGCCGGGGTGCTTCTTCCGGCAGAACCGGTGTGAAGCGGACGGCGCGGGTTCGGGTCTGCGGGTTCTCTTCGGGAATGACGGCCCGTACGATGGCCGGGTAGCGCGACTTCGTCACCGTTTCCACGTCGACAGGCGTACCATTTTCGATGCCGTCGACCCGTTCGGAAGGCACATCGGCCTCGATCTCGAGCGACTCGTCGTCGATCAAGGTGACCACCGGATCACCGACGTCGACATAGGAGCCGACGGCAGCGTGTTTTTTCGAGACGACGCCGCTGTACGGCGCGCGAATCTCGGCATCGCGAAGATCGATTTCGGTCAGTTTCAGGTTGGCCCGGGCTCTGCGCAGTTGCGCCTCGGCTTCCGTCACCTCGCTTGAGGCAACGATGATTTCCTGGCGTTTGTCGTCAAGGCGGGCCTGCGAGAAGGCTGGTGATTTCTTCAGCGATTCGAGGCGCTTCAGTTCCTGTTGTAGGAGGCCGATTCGTTCCTGCTGGGTCTTGACCTGGGCCGAGTAGTTGGCGACCTCGGCGCGCTGCAGGTTGCGTTCCCACTCGAGGCGATCGCGGACCAAGATGGCGATGACGTCGTCCTGGCCGACCCGGTCACCGACGTCGACGACGATGGTCCCGACCGCACCCCTGACGCGCGTCGCGACGATCCCGGTCTGGCGGACGACGAACCGCCCGATGACCGGGACCGTCTGCTTGAAGGGTTCGGACTTGACCGCATCGACCTTGACCGCCGTTGTCTGCTCGCCGCCTTGTGACTGGGCGTCGGCCGGGGACGCCAGGATGAGCGTGACAGCGCCGGCGAGAAACGTCATTCCAATACGTTTCGGCCCCCGCGACACGAAGGATCCAGATACTGTTCGTCCGGGGTTCCCCCCTTGTATTCCCTTGTGGGTCATGTCGTTTCCGTTTTTGTATACCGACCGTCGATGGACAGTTGCACGATTTTACACCACAGCGAAAGCCGGTCGTCGCGCACTCTGAACCTCGCGCTGTAATTTAGTGTTGGCGTGGTTGCGCTTCAACTAACGACTGTGTGACACCTTTGCCCGTATTCCTAGTCATCCGAATCTAAAGTTCGACGCATAAAGTTTTCTCTGTTTTCTGGCAGAAGCGTTTTACGGCGGCGAGGATTTCGTCGGCTGATTTCGTCCATCTGTAGGGCTTGGGGTTTTCGTTGTGCC
>Ga0209144_1000085_pt1 | contig 17967 bp, 14 predicted proteins | sample WorMettrBAHAMAS1_FD_187392 | JGI IMG/M metagenome (GOLD analysis project Ga0209144, IMG submission 187392) | Marine gutless worms symbiont microbial communities from Max Planck institute for Marine Microbiology, Germany - Inanidrilus... | ecosystem: Host-associated > Annelida > Digestive system...
TGCTAATCTCCATCTCGGACCCTCCGGTTTGCCTGTGAAGAGTTCACTCTTCCACCTGGGCACTTTGATGCCGTCGGCCCGTGAGGGTCCACCTCAACCCTCCGCCGCCAGCTTCCAGTCCCGGGAGGCGTCCATTCCATTTCCCCCGTCTAAGCCACCCTGTCTGTTCGCGGCGTTATTATTTCATTACGCAAAATAGATAAATCGAACGTCACCGCCTTTCGACGGTCGCGGGAGATATCCTCTCCCGGCGGCCCCCGGGGGCCTGGGTGAGTTCAAGCCCGAAATCCGATCAGGCGGCGACGAACTTGTCGCGGTATTCGGCGCGGATTTCGGCGTACCAGGTCGGCTCGTCCGGCCACCACCAAAGCCTGGCCAGCGCGTCGCCCGGATAGGCCTTGTTGAAGGTTTCCTTGGACTTGGCGTCGAGCATGTCGGCGACACCCTTGACGGTGGCGTTGTAGCCCGAGTTCGACGCCATCTGGGCGCCGGCCTTGGCCGTGTAAATGGCGTTGACGAAGGCATGCGCCTGTTCGGTGTTCTTGGCACCGGTCGGCATGCAGAGCCCGTCGAGCCAGGCAAAGGCACCTTCCTTCGGCGCCATGTATTGGACCGGCTTGCCTTCCTTCATCAGCTCGATGGCCGGGCCGTCCCAAGTCTGGCCGATGACGCAACCGTTCTGCATGAAGTTGGACTTTTGGGTGTTGTGGTCGTTCCAGAAGGCCTTGATCCACGGCTTGTGCTCGACCGCGAACTTGGTGATCTCTTCCCAGATCTTGCGCATGCTCTCTTCGTTCTTGTAGGCCTCGGTGAACGGCGGCAGTTTGCCGATCTCGGCCAAATGGCGGCCGATGCCGGCCATGGTCGAGTGCGGCCGGCCCTGGACCTTGCCCTTCATTTCCGGAATCCAAAGATCGCCGAGACTGAGCTTGCCGTATTCGGTGGTGAACAGGTCGGTGCGCCAGGCCATCGCTTCCGTGCCCCAGATGTGCGGCAGATGGTGCTGGCCGCCGCCCCAGGTCCAGGCTGCCGAAGCCGAAACGAAGGACGGCTCGACGTTGCCGAGGTTGGAGATCTTGCCCAGGTTCCACGGCTGCGTCAGCTCCAGCGGCTGCCACTGGCCCTTGCGGTTGAGCGTCGGGGTGATGACGTCGAAACCGCGGCCCTTGGAGGCTTTCATCTTATTCAAGAGTTCTTCGTTGGAGCCCATGGCCGTGTAATTCGGCTTGATGCCCGTCGATTTCTCGAAGTCCTTGAGGAAGACCTCCGGCAGGTAGCCGGTCCAGCACATGATGTTGACTTCGCCCGACGACGAGAAGGCGTCCTGGACGATCCAGGGCCCGGTCGCGGCGACGGCGCCTGCCGCGGCGGCGCCCTTCAGCATGGTGCGGCGCGAGAAGTCCTTGGCCGCCCGCAGCGTCTGTTTTGCGGAAGAATTCTGTTTGGTGCTCATGTTGTTGCTCCCTGTGCGAGTTATCGAATTTGGGGCGAGAAAATCGGCTGGAATTCTCATCACCCGGTGTTACGGCAATATGAAACGTGCCTCTCACGCGCGTTCAACGTGCGGGGAGCAACCGCTAGTCCGTAATCAATTGATATTTCGCCCCCCAGCGACCTAAGCGTCCTGGAAAACGGGCTCCATGAGTTAGGGCCAAAAGGTTTGTTTTTATGGTGCCAAGACCGTTTTTATGGAGTTTTGCCGTTTTCCGACTGAATGAATTGGAACAGACTTGCGGCCCTTGGCGGCGGAAAAGAGCCGAAATAAAAATTCTAAATATTAACAAAACGCGAAAAATTTATTTGATTTTTAGCGTGTGTGGGATACCATTGTGGTCGACCCGAGAGGGAGGCCCATCCATCGGGAGGAACGCGACGATGACCGACAGCCTTTGCCATTTCATCAACGGGGAACGGGTCGCCGGCACAGCCGCGCGATCGGGAGACGTTTTCAATCCAGCGACCGGTGAGGTCACCAACACGGTGCCTTTCGCCAGCGCCGATGAGGTGCGCACGGCGATCGCCGCCGCTGCCAAGGCGAAGCCGGCCTGGGCAGCGACGCCGCCGGCCAAGCGTGCCCAGGTCATGTTCAACTTCCGCGACCTTCTGATCCGCAACATGGACGAATTGGCCGAATTGGTGTCGAGCGAACATGGCAAGACCCTGGAGGACGCCAAGGGTGAGGTGACCCGGGGTCTTGAGATCGTCGAGTTCGCCTGCGGCATCCCGCATCTGCTGAAGGGCGAGTTCTCGGACAGTGTCGCTGTCGGCGTCGACAGTTTCTCCAACCGCCAACCGGTTGGCGTCTGCGCCGGCATCACGCCGTTCAACTTTCCAGCCATGGTGCCTATGTGGATGTTCCCGTTGTCCATTGCTTGCGGCAACTCGTTCGTTCTCAAGCCGTCCGAGCGCGATCCGTCCGCCGGTATCCGCATCGCCGAATTGTTGATCGAAGCCGGATTGCCAAAAGGCGTCTTGAACATCGTCAACGGTGACAAAGAAGCGGTCGATACGCTGCTCACCGACCCCCGCATCGGCGCCGTCAGCTTCGTCGATTCGACGGCCATCGGGCGCTACATCTACGAGACCGGCTGCGCCAACGGCAAACGGGTGCAGGCCTTGTGCGGCGCCAAGAACCACATGATCATCATGCCGGATGCCGACATGGACCAGGTCACGGATGCCGCCATCGGGTCGGCTTACGGCTCCGCCGGCGAACGCTGCATGGCCATTTCGGTCGCCGTCACCGTCGGCGAGGAGACCGGCGATGAGTTCATCCGCCGCATGACGCCGCGGGTGCAAAGCCTCAAGGTCGGCCCCTACACGGATCCGGCCGCCGAGATGGGGCCGGTTGTTACACGTGCCGCCAAGGAGAAGATCGAGGGTTACATCGATGAAGGTGTGGCTGCCGGTGCCGACCTCGTCGTCGACGGGCGCGGTATCAACCTGCAGGGCTACGAGAACGGCTTTTTCGTCGGCGGCACGCTGATCGACAAGGTGACCACCGACATGTCGGTCTACACGGACGAGATTTTCGGGCCGGTGCTCTCCGTGGTCCGCGCCGAAAGCTACGACCAGGCCAAGGACATGGTGATGACCCATGAATACGGCAACGGGGCCGCCATCTTCACCCGCGACGGTGACACCGCCCGCGACTTTGTCCGCGACATCAACATCGGTATGGTCGGCGTCAACGTGCCGATCCCGGTGCCAGTCGCCTATCACAGTTTCGGCGGCTGGAAGGCGTCTTTGTTCGGCGACCACTCGATCCACGGCATGGAAGGGGTGCGCTTCTACACCAAGCTGAAGACGGTGACGGCGCGCTGGCCGTCCGGCATCAAGGAGGGTGCGGTCTTCAACTTCCACGCGGGAAGCGATACCGGCCATTGAAATAACGCGCGAACCGTAGGAGGCTGTCTTGCATGGAAATGCAGCCTCCGGATGCGCCGGCCACCGAAGTCCTCAAGGACCCGCTTCAGGCGTCCGAAGTCATCCACCCGGCGTTCGAGTATTGGCGGGCCCAGAGCGGTGACGCCTGGGCGCCGTCGAGTACAGCCTTTCAATTGGATTCCCTGCCGCCGCTTATTCCCTGGTGCGTCGTCGTCGACGTCGTCACCGAACCCGCCGCCGGGGCGACCGGCGCCGTCGACTTCGTTTACCGGTTTTGGGGAACCGAGCGCACCCGGTTGTTCGGCCGTGACCTGACCGGGCGGTCGATCTCCGAATTGCAGCCCGTTGAAATGCGGGACGCCAACTACGCGGAATACGATGAAGTCCGCAACACGCGCCAGGCGATCGTCTGTCGCAAGCCGGCACGCTTGTCGAATATGCGTGCCGTTCAGTTCGAATCCCTGAGATTGCCGATCACGCGGAACGGTGAGACGGTCGACAGGATTTTCGCCGCCACGTGCTACCAACACCTCACCGAAGACCACTATCGCCTGTTTGGAACCGAGGCGCCGGCCATCCGCCTTTAGAGGTAACCGGCAACGGTGCGCAACGCCGTTCGCCCGGCATCACAGAATGAGAGCCGAGGTAGTTCAGTGGCGATCGGACCGGCTTTGCGTTCAGCCGGAGCCCCATCAGGAAATACAGGGCGATGAGGGCCAGCGTGAGGCCTTGCAGGCCGACACGCCAGCGCATCATGACGTTGGATTTTTCCGCATGTTCGTCGCCGTCGCTGGCCATGGTGAACATGCCGAGAAACAAGACGACGGCGGTGGCACCGGCCGCTATTCCGATCAGGTAGGGTAGGGTCGAAAGCAAAGCAGACATATTAGGAAGTTTATCATGTCGAGGGGGGCTAAACCACGAAACAATTGTGGGTATTGATCGATGGCGGTCCCGCCACGCTTGGTCTCTTGTCGCGTCTGTCCCTTAAAGGACGGGTTCCGACCGAAGCGTATGTCCCGGAGAAAGGCGATGTGGGCCAATATCGGATTGCTGCTGTCGACATTGATCATCTGCCTCGCGCTCGTTGAAGGCGGTCTCCGTATATTCCAACCTTATGCGTTGACGGCTAAATTCCTGCTGCCGCCCAGCATTGAGAAAGAATTCTCGACGCGGGAGTTCTCGACACGGGTGACAACCGATAGCCTCGGCTTCCGGTCCCATCAAGAACCGCCGGGCGAACCCGGACAACGCTACCGGATCGTCGCCGTCGGCGATTCCTTTGTCTTCGGGTGGGGCGTCGATGACGATAAGACGGTTCCGGCGCGGCTCCAAAAACGGCTGAATGCTGGGTCGAAAACACCGATCGAGGTCATCAACGCCGGCCGGCCGGGTGATGGACTGGGGAACTATGTTGGTAGCCTGCACCGCCACGTCCTGCGGCTAAAGCCGGACGTGGTCGTTCTGGGATTCCTTCCGGGAAACGATTGTCCGGTCGAAGGGCCGACCATTTATCGGAAACCTGAACAAGTCGCTGAGAGGATCGGCCAGCTGATCGAACAGGCGGAGGGGCCGCAGAAGAAGGTCCGGTCCTATGTGAGTCGTTTGCTGACGACCCGCGTCCTCGAACCGGTGCGTCGCTGGGCGCGGCCGACCTTCAAGATCGGCGAGGCGGCGATTGGTATCGTCAGCGACCCGATCACCGGGGCCGGCAATCCCCTGAACCCGAAGAGCCTAGACACCCGGCTGACCGGCAATACCGTATTCAAGGCCCGCTACGATCGCTTGGCGGCCGACGGCTGGGTAGACCAGGGGCGCAAATGGGAAATCAGCCCATGGCTCGTCCATCACGCGGTGTTCGCACCGGAGCACACGGCACAGGCCCTATTTCTCGAACCGAAAACCCGACCGGCGATGGAAAGCCAGTGGGCCATTTGCGCCGGGTTGATTCGTCACATGGCCGCTAAGGTGCGCGCCGCCGGATCGGATTTCTACCTCCTCGTATTTCCTTTGTCGTACCAGGCGGACGAAGCCGTTTTGGCGATTCGCGAAAGGCTCGGCATTACTGTCCCGCAAACGGCCCTAACAACGACCATCGTCAATGACCGCGTGCGGCAGCTCTGCGAAACGGAGAATTTGAAGTGCGTCGATACCCTCGAAGCAACGCGCCGCGCTGTGAATTCCGGGAGACAGATGTTCTTTCCTGTCGATGGGCATTTGACTGAACACGGAACCGATCTGGTTGCCGCCGCCGCACAGCGTATCCGCGAGGACTTGTGACGGCGACCCGTCTGCGTCATAGGATCTCGAAAGAAAGGGAGACGACCCATCAAAGCACTGTTGCAAAGAGTGATACGGGCAAGCGTCATCGACGCCGATACGGGAGACATACTCGGTGCCATCGATGCCGGGCTGGTCGTGCTGGTCTGCGCCGAACCCGAAGACACGCCCGACGATTGTGCCTTCTTCGCCCGCAAGATCGCCGCCATGCGACTGTTCGAAGACGACGCCGGCAAGATGAACCGCTCCGTGCTTGATGTCGGCGGCAAGGTGTTGGCGGTCAGCCAGTTCACGCTGGCCGCCGACTGGCGACGCGGCAACCGGCCCGGTTTTTCCAGAGCCGCCGATCCGGAGGCGGCGGAACGCCTTTACGGCCTCTTCTGCGACAACCTCGCCGACCAGGGCGTCGAGGTCGCCACCGGGCGTTTCCGCACCGCCATGCATGTCGAACTGGTCAACGACGGGCCGGTGACCATTTGGATGGATTCGAAGAAGCCGAACTGAGCCCGGGCGCCGCAAAAAAAGAGGGCCGGCGGATGCCGGCCCTTGAGTTCCCTGGAGACAGGGTGAGGGTAATTCCTTGATCAACGGCGTCCGCGGTCGCCCCGGAACCCGCCGCCGGCCCGCCGGGATATACCGCCGCGGTTCCCCGGCCCTTGCGAGAAGCGGCGCGGGTTGCCGCCCCGGTTGTTGCCGAAGCGCTGGTTGCCGTGGCGGTGATTGGCAATCCGCCGGTTCTGCCCGCCGAAGCGTTGGGCGCCGGGGCGTTGGTTGTTGAACCGCTGGCCGCCCGGTCGCTGGTTGGAGAAACGGCGGGTGTCCTGGCGCCGCTCCTAGCGGAAATCACGCCGGTCGCCCCGCCGGTCCTGGCGGAAATCACGCCGGTCGCCCCGCCGCTCCTGGCGGAAATCACGTCGATCGCCCCGCCGCTCCTGGCGGAAATCACGCCGGTCGCCCCGCCGCTCCTGGCGCAAATCACGCCGGTCGCCTCGCCGGTCCTGGCGGAAGTCCTGCCGGTCGCCCCGGCGGTCCTGGCGGATATCTCTCCGATCACTCCGTCGGTCCTGGCGGAAGTCGCGGCGGTCGCCCCGGCGGTCCTGGTTGAAATCGCGCACGTCACCGCGGCGCTCCTGGCGGAATCCTCCGTCGTCGTCTCGGCCGCCGTTTCGCTCGACGTTTCGGTCGTTGTTTCGCTCGTCGTTTCCTGGGCTTTCACCGCGACCGGACTGACGGCGATAAGGGCGGCGGAAATCATGAGAGCGGGAATCTGTTTCATCTTCATTTTGGAACTCCTGTATCCAAGGTTTCGATCGGTCTTCAAGGTTGTGGGAAAATTTCCCATATTTTTTCCAACTATACGTGGGAAAATTTCACACGTCAAGAAAAAAGTGGGATTTCTTCCCACGTATGCTAGATTGGATTCGTAAGGGGACGCTCCCAAAAGCGGGAGGCATCCCAAGGAGTTGCTAAAAAGAACCGGTTTTCTGCGGAAAATGGACAACACGGATCCCCCGAAGGCCCTGGTACGTGCCGTCCGGCGCCTGCTCGAACCCCTGGTGCGCCTGCTGATCGCCCACGGCATCACCTATCCGTTGTTGAGCGCGCTCCTGAAAAACGTCTACGTGGAGGTGGCGCGAAAACACTTCCGGGTCGGCGATAAGCCTTTGACTGACAGCCGGGTCAGTGTTTTGACCGGCGTCCATCGCAAGGACGTCAAACGCTTCCGCGAGGAACCGGAGGCCTTTGAGGCGCCGGCCTCTGTATCGCTCGGGGCCCAGATCATCGGCCTGTGGACGGGTGGGGCGGGCTATCTTGACGAAAGCGGTGCGCCGCTGCCCTTGCCGCGCTCGACGACGGACGGGTCGCCGTCCTTCGACGGTCTCGTCGAACAGGTGAGCAAGGACGTGCGGCCGCGCACGCTGCTCGACGAGTGGCTGCGTTCGGGATGGGTCGACGTCGAGGGCGACCGGGTCATCCTCAACACGCACGCCTTCGTGCCCCGCGAGGGGTTCGACGACCAGGTCTATTTCTACGGCCGCAACCTGCATGACCATATGGCCGCCGGCACTCATAACTTACTGGGCGGCACGCCGACCTTCCTGGAACGTGCCGTCTTCTACGGCGACCTCAGCGAAAAGTCGGTTTCCGAGCTCGAGGAACTGGCCCGCCCGGCGGCCATGAAGGCTGTGCAGGATCTCAACCGTTCGGCCCTCGAACGCAAGGACAAGGACCAGGAGGCGCCCGGGCGCAAACATCGCTTCAGTTTCGGTGTCTATTTCTACAGCGAGTCGGACGAGCCGGAGGACGACGACCCCGGTGACGAGACACCGGGAGACGGACGAGACCGATGATCCGCCAGTCGGGCCAACGACCGACGACACGGCGCTGGCTATCGATTGCCGCCGTTCTCCTGCTCGCCGCCTGCGCGCCGGAGCCGACGCAGACGGAAACCGCCGGGCAGACCTCTCCCGGTGGCGTCGGGGGGACCGGCGTCTCCCAGGTTCCGTCCGGTGTTGAAGGCACCGACGCCGTTGCCGAGAAACCGGGTGGAGTCGGCGGTACGGGAGTTCAGGGTGGTGGTCCGGACGGTGTTGGTGGCACCGGGGTCGTCGCCGGCGGACCGGGCGGTGTCGGCGGGACCGGAATCTACGGCACCATCACCGGCTTCGGCAGCATCATCGTCAACGACCTCCACATCGAAACGCCGCAAGGGGTGCCGGTGCGCTCCGTGTTCGGCGACCAGCCGCCGGCCGATCTGCGCATCGGTCAGGTCGTCTCGGTAATCGCCGACGGCGACGGTCCGCGCCTGACGGCACGCAGCATCGAGCTCGACCTCGCCGCTGTCGGCCGCATCACCGCCATCGACCGCGAGGCGGGCACCATCGATGTCCTCGGCCAGCAAGTCCGGGTCGACGCCGAGACGCGGCTCGGCGATCCCGGGAACCGGGACTTCGGAGGCCTCGCCGGACTCCGCGTCGGCGACACCATCAGCGTCAGCGGGTTGCATGGTGATGGCTATCTGCAGGCGAGCCGTATCGACCGCCGCCGTGGGGATGCGGTTGTCAGCCTGTCCGGCCCGGTCAGCCGTATCGAGGGTGACGCCGTCTTCATCGGCAACCAGCGCCTCGACTTCGCCGACGGCCGCCCGGCCGGTCTCGAGGTCGGGCGCCGGGCCCGCGTCGTCGGCGTCGTTTCCGGCAATTCTCTCCGTGCCTATCAGACAGACCTTCGTCCGACGACGCCGTTCGCCGGACGGGCCAAGCGCCTGTCCATCGAGGGACTGGTGTCGCGGGCGCGGAGCGACCAGGGGTTCAAGGTCGGCGGTCTCCGCGTCGGTCGCGAATCATTGGGTGAGGGGGCCGACATCGGCCGGCGCGCCGTTGTCAGCGGTGAAATCACGCGAGACCGGTCCGTGCGCATCAACCGAACACGCTTCATTGATCGCCGGGGCGGCCGCGACCGTCCGGGCATCCAGGACAATCGCCGCGGTCGCGACCAGACGTCGCCGCGATCCAGCCGGCGCCGCGAGGCCAGCCCGGAAGCGGCACCCCAGCGCGATCAGCGCGGAGGCGACCTGCGTCGCCCCAACCGGCGCCCAGGCGCCGAAGGCGAGCGGACCCGGACCCGCCGCAACGATCAACGTCAGGACGGACGTCAAGAGCGGTGCCGGCCAAGGGATGGCGCCACCGAGGGTAACCGTGGCAATCAGCGTCTACTAAAACGCAAGCCGGACCGCAACGGTGATCTACGGCGGGCCGCCCCGCAACGCCAGCGCGGCACCGATACCCGGCGGACCCAGCGTCGACAGGCCGTTCCCAACCGAGGCGGTGACAGCCGCCGGATCATCCGACGCCGGGCACCCTCCGGGAACAGCGGACGGGGAGGCGGTCGTCGCGGCGGGAATACGAGGTAGCCGGTGACGGAACGACCGTTCACCCGAGTGCCTAGGGCACCGAGGCGTTGGCTTCACCGCTCGTCGCCACCAATTGTTGATGCAGCGGCAGCGTGAATGAAAAGGTCGAACCCTCGCCGATGGTGCTTTCAACGGATAGTGTTCCGTCCTGCTTCTCGACGAAGTCCTTGCAGATGAGGAGGCCCAGGCCGGTGCCGCGTTCGCCCCGGGTGCCGGCGGTGGATCGTTGCGTCTCGAGTTTGAACAGCTTGTCGATCTGTTCCTCGCTCATGCCGACACCAGTGTCGGTGACCCGGATCTCAGCGCAATCGTTGTGACAATGCGCCGACACGGTCACCGTGCCACTATCCGGCGTGAATTTCAGCGCGTTTCCGATGAGGTTGCGAAGGACCGTGTTGGTCATGTGGGGATCGCAGAAGGCGGTGACGTCGCCGGCCTCGTTGATCGAGCCGCAGATATCGGTGATCTGGCTCCGGTTCATGTCTTGGCTGTTGCGCGACAGCAGGTCGGTGTATCCGATCAGCGCCGTGAAGGGATTCCTGAGATCGTGGGAGATGATCAACAGCAAACGAGCTTTTTGCTGGTTAAGCCGGCCCAGTTCGTCGCGCTGTTCCGACACCTTGTCCTCGGCCAATCGGCGGTCGGTCACATCGGTATATGAGATCACCATCTCTCCCAGTTCCGTACGGCTGGTGATGACGTCGTAAATGCGCGTGCCAAAGGTCCAGAGATCACTGCGGCTGTGGGTGTTGGCCCACAGGAATTCTATTCGTTCATCGGTGATCGTCTTCGGGTCGCCGTCCCCGTAGACTCCGGCTTTTGCCAACATGTAGGACATATCCCAGTTCGGCATTCCGACTGACAGCTTGCCTTCGAAGATGGGGAACACGGTCAGGTATTGTTTGTTCCAGGCCACAAGGTTGCGGTCGCGATCGAACATCACGACGCCTTGCGAGATGTTGTCCAGGAAGCTGCGCAGAAGGTCGCTCCTTTCCGACAAGGATCGTTGAGACTTCTTGTGTTCCAGACTGCGCGTGATGACCATCGCCAACCCCAGGACCATCAGGATGAGCGCGACGGTCGAATAAAGTATGGTCCGCTTGTTGGCATTGGTGGGGGCATAGGCTTCCTCGACATCGATCTCGCTGGTGATGCCGACTCTGAGGCCGCCGTCCCAGATCCAGGCGCCGATGACAGGGACGCCCCTGTAGTCCCGGTACCCCGAGACGTCGACGTCGGATTGACCGGCGATGGCGCTTCTCGCCATCTTCGTCAGCGGTAGCGTCGAATGGTCCCCAACCGGCGCCGGCGTTTCGCGTTCGACCAGGTTCTCGCCGGGGTCGCGCACCTCGATGGCCGATTGGGTATAGGGCCCAGGCTCCATCAAGCCGATGTCGACGAGCTGGGAGCGAAAGCGGCTTTCGCTGATCATCCGTCCGTTATTGTCGAAGGCGTAGGTTTCACCGATGTCGCCGATGCGCCCGCTTTGCAGGATGGCCGTGAAATCTGTCTTCGGGTCGATTCGGAAGGTCAGGATGGCGATCGTATCGCCTTCGGCATTGGTGATCGGAGCGGCGGCGAACATGGTCGCCGCCCCTTCGACCATCGTGCCATTGGCGTCACGGAGCGGAACGTCGGACGATAGCGGCAGGCTGACGGCGGTCTTTCCCGACCACACTTTTTCCAGGAACCCCTCTTCGGCAAGCAACAGATTGGGAATGCCCAGGTTGGCGTCGCGGGTCGATGCAAGGTTGGTCCCGTCGGGCGCGATGACGAAGTAGCCGCGGAACTGTTTCGCCTTCAACACCGGGTTCAGCCACGCTCGGAGTTGGGCCTGAAGGTGAATGGTCTTCAGGTTTTCCGCGGTCGGAGAGGTGGCCAGTAATTCCGCAGCGAATCTCCGCATTTTAGGGTGCTCGGCCCAGATCAACGCCTCCGACGTCTGTTCCTTGATCCAGGATCGAATGGCCTGGTGGGTGACGTCGACGACCGTCGTCAGAACGTTCGAGGCAACAGCCCGGGCCGTGGTTTCGATACGCGTTTGGATTGCCCATGACGCCAGGGCGATGAGCACGACGCCGAGTGCGGTGCCCAACCAAATTTCCTTATAATCGTGGATCATCGCGCCGAGCCGCATGACCCATCCTCTTTGATCTGCATGGCTGCGTTTGAATCGAAACAGGCGCGGTTCATCGCTAGACCTCAAGTCGCGAAGACTCTCGTGAAGTTGTTAACAACGATTAATCACCGGTAGACTACGACAATCATTTGTTAATTCGTGTTTCCGTTCGTTTCATGTTTTTACGAGAACCGGCGCCTGCGCGGTGACCGTGTTCGCCCGCGGAAAATCCGAATTACCGCTTTCAAATCGACGGCGACTTCACTCGATGACTTCGTGGACCATGCCGGCGGCCAGCAGCGTGTCGATATCGGGATACCAGATCGATGCATGCACGGCGTCGAAGGCGCGCCCGGCGAATTCGGGTGAGATGCCCCGGCTTTCGAAATAGTTGCGGTCAAGGCGGTGCTCGGCCTCAATGTCGACGTTGGGGTGGGCGGTCCGTGCCGCGTACCGGTATTGGTGGAAACCGAGGCGCCCGGCGCGGCTGATCCGCCTTATTGCTCCGCCCGTGAAGGCGATGGCGCAGGCCGACTTGCAGGTGCCGTGGACGGTGGTGTCGAGGCGCCTGGCCTCGATCAGTTTGGCGACGGCCCGGCCCTGAGTGACATAGCCGCCGTCGCTGTCGAGGACCACGGTTTCGATACCCGGGTTGGTGTCGAGCACCGCCTCGAGACGGCGGCGCAGGCCCAGTTCGAACTCACCCGCGATACGCACCGTGCGGCCGTCTTCGATCACGGAAACGTCGTACTTCGAGGCCCGTTCGCGCTCACGGAGAATCCAGGCAGGCGTTTCCGGTTCGTCGACGAGCAGCGGCTGGAATGTGGTGAAGGCGCTGATGCCGGTCGGCAGCAGGCTGACGACGATGCCGACCTGGGCACCGAAGATGACGGCGGACGATCCCAGTTGCCCGAGCCGGCGGTCGGTGGCGCGCAGCACACCGACCACCTGCCACGGATAGACGATGATCAAGCTGACCGCGAAGTAGGCGACGGCGAGCGACAGAACCGTGGCGATCTTTTCGGTCACCGGCGGCTGGAACAGCTGGTCAACGGCGAGCAGGACGGCGCGGACGAGGACCAGGTTGACCCAGAACGACAGAGCCAGGGACAGCTCGCCCCGCCAGTGGCGCCGCAGGTAGGTCATGGGCGGACTGTCCCGGCCGGCGGCCCGGCCGGGAGGGTTCCTGCTTTAGCCGGGAGCGCTCGGTTCGCCACGCGAGCCGGTCCGATCGTTCTGTGAAGCCGAACGACAGGCTAGGCCGGAGCGGTCGCCTTGGCCAATGGAGTTTGGGATCCGATGAGACGGTCGATGCGATGATCCGCCAAGACGGGGCGGGCCGGCTCTGTCGGCAGGCTCCGGAACGAAGGTGATCGACCGGCCCCTCTCGACGGGTTCAGTGGCATTATTGCGGTCGGCAAATAAGACAAAAGCGCCAAGCAATTTCATGGTCGTGAAAATTCTATTCAAGTTTTCACAACCATGCTCTATCTTCCCCGTTCTGATGTAACGGCACCGGCAGCGGGCCGACCGTCGAACAGGGGAATGAAGATGGACGGAGTGAACGAGGCGAACGCTTCCGATGCCATCCCCGTCGGTGAACAGATCCGTGATCTCCGGAAGGGGCGCGGGGTCACCCTGCAGGCATTGGCCGACGCCACCGGCAAGTCGGTGGGCTATCTTTCGCAGATCGAACGCAACCTGTCGGCGGTGACCATACCGGTGCTCCGTGAGATCGCCGAGACCTTGGGTGTGACCATCAACTGGTTTTTCCAGGGCGCGGCCAACGCACCGGCGGGCGAGCGTGACCATGTTGTGCGGGCCGGCAACCGGCGGAGACTCGATTTCGCCGGCACCGGCATGATCGAGGAACTGCTGTCGCCCAACTTCTCGGGCACCTTCGAGATGATCCTCGGCACCTTCCAGCCGGGCGCCTCGACCGCCGACGCCCAATATGCCGGGTCCGGCGAAGTCGGCGGTTATGTGATCTCCGGGCGCCTGGAACTGTCGGTTGGCGACAGGGCCTTTTCCTTGGGGCCGGGCGACGCCTTCACCTACGCCAGTTCGGAGCCGCACCGCTGCTGGAACCCGGGCGAGGAAGAGACGGTGGTGCTGTGGGTGCTGGCGCCGCCGTCGTACTGATCGAATTGAGAAGGGCCCCTGGGTTTCCGCGGGGCCCCAGAGGAGAAAAGACAAATGGCCAAGGAACTCCCGAAACAGGCCCGCGCCGTCATCGTCGGCGGCGGTGTCATCGGTACCTCGATCGCCTACCACCTGACCAAGGTCGGCTGGCAGGACGTGGTGCTCTTGGAGCGCAAGCAGCTCACCTGCGGCACCACCTGGCATGCCGCCGGCCTGATCGGCCAGCTCCGCGACAGCCACAAGATGACGCAATTGGCCAAGTATACGGCCGAGCTCTATCTCGGCCTCGAGGAGAAAACCGGCCAGGCGACCGGGTACAAGATCAACGGCTCGCTGTCGACGGCGACCCACGACGGGCGCTTCGAGGACCTGAAACGCCGCGCCGACATGGCCAAAGTCTTCGATCTCAAGGTCGATGTGGTCGGCCCCGAGACCTGCAAGGAGTATTACCCGCTCCTCAATATCGACGACATCGTCGGCGGCATCTTCATCCCGTCGGACGGCCAAGCCAATCCCATCGACATCACCCAGGCGCTCGCAAAAGGTGCACGCATGGGCGGCGCCCAGATCTTCGAGGACACCCTGGTGACGCGCATCCTGCACGACGGCGATCATGTCACCGGCGTCGAGACGGAAAAGGGGTCGATCGCTGCCGACACCGTCATACTCTGTTGCGGCATGTGGACCCGCGATCTCGCCGCCACGGTCGGCGTCAACGTGCCGCTGCACGCCTGCGAGCACTTTTACATCGTCACCGAACCCTTCGAGGGCGTGACCCCGGACCTGCCCGTCTACCGCGACTACGATGCCTGTGCCTATTACAAGGAGGACGCCGGTAAACTGCTGGTCGGTGCCTTCGAACCGGTGGCCAAGCCCTGGGGCATGGACGGTATCCCCGACGACTTCTCTTTCGACGAGCTGCCCGACGACTTCGACCATTTCGAGCCGATCCTGGAAGGCGCCATCCACCGCATGCCGGTCCTGGAGACGGCCGGAATCCAGAAGTTCTTTTGCGGGCCGGAGAGCCTCACGCCGGACGACCGCTATCACCTGGGCGAGGCGCCGGAACTGCCCGGGCTGTTCGTCGCCGCCGGGCTCAACTCCATCGGCATCCAATCGGCCGGCGGCATCGGCAAGGTCATCGCCGAGTGGCTGGAGCAGGGCTACCCGCCGGGGGATCTCGCCAGCGTCGATATCCGCCGCAACTTGCCGTTCCAATCGAACCGCAAGTACCTGCATGACCGGGTCACCGAGACCCTGGGCCTGCTCTACGACGTGCACTGGCCCTTCTACCAGTACCGTACGTCCAGGAACGTCAGGAAGTCGCCCTTCTTTGAGGCCATGAAGGCGAAGGGGGCGTGCTTTGGCGAGGTCGCCGGCTGGGAGCGGCCCAACTGGTACGCGCCTGCGGGCGTCGAGCCCAAGTACGCGTATTCCTTCAAGCGCCAGAACTGGTTCGAGCATTCAGCCGCCGAACACAGGGCTGTGCGCGAAGGGGTCGGGCTCTTTGATCAGTCGTCCTTCGCCAAGTTCCGGCTCGAGGGGGCGGACGCGGAGAGCGTGCTCAACCGCGTTTGTGCCAACACCGTCGCCGTCGAGCCGGGGCGCATTGTCTACACCCAGTGGCTCAACGACCGCGGCGGCATCGAAGCCGACCTCACCGTGACGCGCCTCACCGAGGACGCCTATCTGGTGGTCACCGCCGCCGCGGCGCAAACCCGCGATTTCGCCTGGCTCAAACGGGCCATCCCCGAAGGGGCGCTCTGCGTGCTCACCGACGTCACGTCCGGCATGGCCGTGCTCGGCGTCCAGGGTCCGAAGGCGCGCAACCTGTTGCAGGGCGTGACGCCGGCCGATCTTTCCAACGACGCCTTTCCGTTCGGCACATCGCGGGAGATCGAGATGGGTTACGCCATGGTCCGGGCTTCGCGCATCACCTACATGGGCGAGCTCGGCTGGGAGCTCTACATGCCGACTGAGTTCGCCGCTTCCGTTTATGAGACCGTCGCCGCTGCCGGCGAAGCGTACGGGCTGGTCCATGCCGGCATGCATGCCATGAACTCTCTGAGGATCGAGAAGGCCTACCGCCACTGGGGCCACGACATCACCGACGAGGACACACCCTTGGAGGCCGGCCTTGGCTTCGCCGTCGCCTGGGACAAGAACGGCGGCTTCACCGGAAAGGACGCGCTGCTCCGCCAGAAGGACAACGGCCTCAAGCGACGCCTGGTGCAGTTCAAGATCGAGGATCCGGAGCCGATGCTCTACCACAACGAACCGGTCTACCGGGACGGCGCCATTTGCGGCTACATGACGTCCGGCATGTACGGCCATACGCTCGGCGGTGCCATCGGTCTCGCCTACGTGGAGAACGAGGCGGGCGTCGATGCCGACTACGTCAAAGCCGGTAGCTATGAGGTCGAGATCGCCGGCGATCGGTTCCCGGCGGCGGCATCCTTGAGGCCGATGTACGACCCGAGAAGCGAGCGGGTGAAGGTCTAGACTTGCGCAGGAGTTGAAATCGGGGCCGAAACGCTTCTCTCTCCAGGCGTTTCGTCCTATCCTGCCTACAGTTGCATTAAGGGTGATGTGTTTCGTCGCCCCGGATCGAGCGGCGGTCGCGATTGAGCGATGCCGGCGAATTCATTGGCTCGGGGTATTCCATGAACAGGGTCCGCATTCACGTCGCACCCCCGGGATCGGAGCTCCTCAAACGCCTGCGCGGCATGCAGGGCAAGACCGGCAACTTCACCACCCTGGTTCTCATCTCCGTTTCCGTGCTGCCGCTCGGCAACGCCACCGAGGAGTTCTGGTCCGATTTCGACCGGGTTCTGTGGGAGCTGCGCGAGCGCTTCAACGCGCAGCTCTTTGAACTGGCGGAGCCGGACCGGGCGCTCCTGCTCAAGATGACCGAATACAACCAGGTCGGCATGATGTCGGACATGAAGGTCGCCATCCTGCGCCTGATCCAGTCCTACTTTCCCGAACAGTTCGGCCTCATCGACCAGTCGCGCCTGATTCGCGGCATCGACCTCAGGATCAAACTCGGCAACGCCATCAAGTACCTGGAGCGGATCGAGGAACAGCCGGGCAAGAGCGGCGACAAGAAGCCGGAGAAACTGCGCCCGCTCCTCGAGGACGATATCGACAACGTCAAGAAGGTCAGCTCGGAACTGGGGGCCAAGCAGTTCTCACGGGTCTTCATCCGCCACCAGCGGATCGCCGTGATCAATCCGGGCGAGGAACCGTCCGACGTCATGCACGAATACTTCGTCGCCATGAACGAACTGCAGGACCACGTGTTCAAGAAGGTCGAGCTCCGGGGCTCGGGTAACCTCTTCAACCAATTGACCCTGACTCTCGACCAGGCGCTCTTGAAGGCCTTTGGCGAGGTCAACCCGATGCGTGTGAAATGTTCCATCAACATCAACGTGGAGAGCGTCTTCACCGACGCCTTCAAGGCGATCATGCAGGGCGACGACGACCAGGCCTTCTCCAACATCGCCTTCGAGTTCCGCCAGGCCAACATGCTGCAGCAGTACGACGAGTACATGGTGGCCAGCGAACTCATCCTCAATCGCAACGGCACCATCTGCGTCGACGCCATCTTCCCGGAGTCCGTCGGCATCGTCAGCCTCAAGCGGCTCAATGCCTCCATGGGCAAGATCTTCTGGCGACAGGGCGCCGAATCGGTCCTGCCCATCTACGAGGACGACATCAAGTACCTCTTGGACAGCGGCATTCAGCTCTGCCTGGCTCGGCTCGACGACGAGCAGGGACTGGAGATGGGGCAGAAAATGGGTATCACCATGTTCCAGGGTTTCCTGATCGATAAGATGCTGGAAGGGACCGGTTCCGGCTGAGGATTAGCCGGCACCCCAAGAGGAAGATTCCACTAGTCATCTGGAACTGAAGTTCAATTCATAATAAGGTTTTCTCTCGAGACGGATCATCGAGGGGGGGTGTCATGACGCCTACCAGGGGCCGGCAAGCGCCGGTTGTTGAATTGAGCGAAGAAGAGCGGAGATTTTTGCATGGCCAGGTTCGGCGTCACCGTGTTGCGCGTTCAATGTCGGAGCGTTGCCGTATCATTCTAAGATGTGCTGATGGGCTGACGAGCAAGGCG
>Ga0209144_1000087_pt1 | contig 17604 bp, 23 predicted proteins | sample WorMettrBAHAMAS1_FD_187392 | JGI IMG/M metagenome (GOLD analysis project Ga0209144, IMG submission 187392) | Marine gutless worms symbiont microbial communities from Max Planck institute for Marine Microbiology, Germany - Inanidrilus... | ecosystem: Host-associated > Annelida > Digestive system...
TCCCCGAAGGTCCGGTGGAGGTCGATACCGATGACACGTCGCATTCCCCGCCTCCTGTCGTTTGCGTGACGGGAGCGGCGGGCAACACGACACCTACGGATCCGCGCTCTCGGCGCAACCGGGCGAGTCGCAGAGGCGGCCAGCTACCAACACGAGCTCGCAGCTCATCGTGTGGACCGGCCTGCCCGCACCTTCGTGCTCCCGGCGCCTCTTGTCCCGGATGGTCGCACCATACGTCACAGCCCCAAGGACCACGACGGAGACAGCGGCACCGACATCTTCATACCGGTTACCCACCTGCTCGAGCGCTTGTTCGTAGAGGAACGCCGCCGCCTCAAAATCATCCCCAACGCCTGGGGCGAGAAGCCCGTGCTCAAGCTCATGTTCGGCGCCATGATCCGCGCCGCCGAGCGCTGGCGTGCGGTCAAGGTCACCGACTTCGAACGCCGCCAGATGGCGGCGCTGAGAGAGGAACTCGATCAACAATACGAGGCCCCAAACGGCCTCGGAAAAACCGCATCAGCAGATGCCGCCCCAAAGGAAATCCCCAGCAGGAATCGGACTTGGCCCAGCAAACCTGTGCGGGAGGTGCGGGTGCGCATTGAGACCGGCAAGGTGCTGCGCATCGTCACCAATGACCTCAAGGCGCCGGCGCAGGAGATCGCCGGCCTCTACAAGCAGCGCTGGGGGATTATATGGCACCACGCCAGGGGTCCAGCGTGTCATTCGCGACTATCTGGATCAGGCCGGCGATGCGGCCCGGCAAGTTCGAGCAGGCGACCACACGTCCGCCAGAGCCAGCGAGGATACGTTCGTGCAATGGGCGCAAACGGACAAGCTTTCCGGCGGCCGAACTCTTCAACTCCATCGCCGAGGAAGCCCTGCGCGCCGCCTATCGCTTGGGCGTCATCAAGCCTCTGGCAGTCTGTCTGGCAGTTTGTTCGAGGGCGTGTTCGCCGATCTCGGCGGCACCATTTTCGGCGGATTGTTCGGAGGGGCGGTGCTGCGGGGCCGGTCGGAGACTTTCCTGCACCGGGATCCGTCATAGTTGCCCATGGCGGCAGAGTCGTTGGAAATGAGGTGCCGATCATCGCCCAGCGCGGCGAGACCGCGTTCACGCCGGGCCAGATGCGGGTGCTGGGGTCCGAACTCGGCCACCGGCCCGAGGTTCACGTCAACAACCGCGCCCAGTGGCGCACGGACGGCAACGGCGATCTGAACCTCGACATCGTGGCCGAGCAGATCGAAGGGCAAATCGGCCGCAACATCGGACGCGGTGAGGGCCTGGCGCCAACACTGGAACGTCGTTACGGCCTCGATCCGGCGGCGGGGAGCAATCGGTGAGAGAGATGATCAAAGGCCAAGCTCGCTGTGGGAACCGAGACGGACCAGATCAAGTGTTTCGTCATCCAGCTTGCGGTAGATCAATACCAGATCGGGCCGGACGTGACAATCCCGGTGGTCCGACCAGTTACCGACCAGGGCATGGTCGTAGTGGCGTTCTTCCAGCGGCTCGTCGGTGATCAACAGGGTCAGCACGTTCTCCAGATCGGCATCGAGCGTCTTGCCGTGCCGACCCTTTTTCACGCGTTTGTAGTCCCGCTTGAAGGTGGAGGTGCGCCTAATCGTCCGCATTCAAATCGGCCATCATATCTTTCACGCTGCCGACCTTGACCAGATCGCCGCGCCGCGCCGCCTCCATGGCCGCGATGGTTTCCTCGTTGGGGACCAGCGGCTCGAACGGGAGCCGCTTCTCGGTGGCGATGCGCACCATCATGAGGCGGAAGGCATCGGACACGGTGAGCCCGATCGACGCCAGCACGGCGGCGGCATCGTCTTTGACCTTCTCGTCGATACGGGCGCGAACGACGGTATTCATGATTGCAAACCTCCATCCATGGGCCATAATGTAGCCTAGATATCGCAACCCGTCCACGGAATTCAAGCCCCGCCATACCCCCTTTCTTGGCCCACGACCCTGCCGCTGCCCACTTTGACCCGCCGTCCCACGAGCATCAGGGGGGAGGCGTCCATCCCATTCTCCACGATCTCGAAATGCACCAGGTCGTCGAAACTGTTGTCCCGGACCTCGGTATCGCTGTCCCAATCACCGCCCCAGCGGAGGTCGACACCCATGGCCTTAGCGGTGGCCAGCACATATCCGGCGAATAGGGTTTGGCGCTCTCGGTCGTCCCAGACGACCGGATAGGGCGTCACATCGACGGCCATGGACGGCACCGTGTTATGCTTGCCGTTCGGCCAGAGAACTCTGCTCTTGCCCTCCTCGACCATGCGGTTCTGGCGTTCCTGGTTTCGGTGACCCTCGAGGATGGTGCAATCGAAGTTCCTGACCACCTCGTGAAACACCCGCTGCAGGCGCGGATCACAGGTTTCGAGCTTGGCGACGGACTTGTCGGAGAAACTCGGCATCAGTGACCTCCAAACAGCTTGATGGCAACGCCGGCGATCAGTGCGAGGATCAGGATGGTGGTGACGAGGCGAACGACAGTCTGCCAGGCAGTGCGCTTGCGATGCGAACGGCACCCAGCAAGGAGCGCAGATCACGGATGTCGCTCGCGGCCTCCTCGTCGACCAAGCCGACATCGGCCAGCGCCCTTTTGGCGCCCCGCTCCGCGGCCAGTTCCAGGAGTTGCTCGAACTCTTCTTCGGGCATGACGACATGCCCGTCCTCCATGGTTGGACGGTTCATCCGATTTTCCTTTCGTTATTCGGAGTTGCGTGGCGGCGGCTCGCCGCCCGATCAGCTGTCCCGTCGCATCGGGCCTTCGATGGCGACAGCGACCTTGCCCGTGAGCATCCAGAGGCCGCCCGTGAGCATGGCGAGGTTGTAGGTGAAGCTGTTGTCACAGCCGCGGCGCCAGTACTCGCCTTCGAGATACATGCAGGCGCCCTTGCAGAGCTGGACCACGGGACAGCGCCGGCATTCCTTGCGCAGCGACCAGTGTGTCGCCGTCGTCAGGCGAACCTCATCGAGGGCCTCGACATGTCCGATCCGATGCGCGACATCGCCGGTGTTCTGGCAGGTGTAGACGTTGCCCTTGAGATCGACCGCGATGTTGTCGTCCCGGTCCATGCCGCACTTCTGGCCAAGAGCCGAAGCGGGCCGAGCCTGGGCCAGGGAATTGAACCAGTCCTGGAGCTTCGTCCAGACGGTCGAGACGGCGAGTGCCCTGCCGTCCATGATCTCACCGAGGAGCGCCAGCCGGATCTGCTTGTGCTCCTCGTCCGTCGCCGGCGAGAGCATGAGGCCGCCCGGATCGTATGGAAGAAGAAGTTCTTCGCTACCGACCACAACGGATTGGTCGCCCATCCTTTCGACGAACCACTCGCGTGCCGCGGCCAGGCTATGGTGGTCTCGGGTCAGGACCACATTGAACGAGACCTTGCCCTTGGGATGCAGGCGGGCGAACAGCGCGCGTATGGCCGTCGCCTTTTCCGGTTCGTCGAACGGGTCGGGTCCGCGCAGGGCCTGACCGGGACCGTCGTGGGAGACCGCGACGGCGAAATCCAGGCGATCGAGCCAATCGATCCTTTCTTCATCGAGGACAGAGCCGTTGGTGATGACAGAGAGCTCCGCGTTCGGCCACCGGGTCTTGATGCCCTCGGCCAAGGGTTTCAGCTTCTTCCAGTAGACGAAGGGCTCTCCGCCCCAGAATTGGACATTGGTGCCAGCGCCCCTGCTGTCCCTGCCGCCATCCCACCAGGAACCCAGATTGGCGAGGAACCGGCTGACGTCGGCGAGGTCGGTCGGCTCTTCCCGGCCGACCTGGCTCGCCTGGCCGCAATAGGCGCAGGCGTAGTTGCAGCGAAACCCGAGCGAGACCTTGAGCTTTCGAACGCTGTGCGTCTTTCGGCCGGGTTGTTCGGGGCTTACGACCGTCGCCGTATCCCACGCCCTTTCGTCCGCGTAAACGAAACCGGCCGGGGAGAGATCCACCGGCCGGCCGTCGTCATGGGTCAGGAGGGGCGCGTGCGGGTCATAAAGGAGCCGTTCGGTGGTGCCGTCGGGGCCTTGAAGCGTGATCGTATGGGTCGGCAAGGGATGCTCCCTCCTGTTCGGCAATCCAGGCGAATAGCTCGTGCTTGGCCTTGGCGAGCCGGCAATCGACATCGTGGGTCTGCGATAGGTGACAGTTGCCCCGGCACCAGCGGTTGATGGGGCAATGGCGGCATTCGGCGGTATCGATGAAGCGATGCACGTGGCGAAGCGCCGCCACGGTTTCGGCCGAGCTGGGCTCCGGTTCGAACAAATGACCGGTACGCAGACTCTGGCGGACCGAGTGATGGCAGCCGTAACGGTTAACGGCGAGGTCGACCGACACGTGGTCGCCGGCGTGACACAAAGGTTCGGCGGAGCCGCCCGCGCCGCGAAGCGCACGACGCCACTCCCGGAGATGGCCCTCGAACATGCCGTGAGCGTGACGGTCCCCCGCGACGCGACGCTCGGCCAGTTCGCGGAGATGCGGGACATGGACGTCGAGATCGGCGTGGGTCAAATACCAGGACGCATCGCAGCCGTCGGTCGCACGTACCCAGTGCACATAGGGGAAGAACGGTCGCCCGAAACGTTTCTCCAGCTGGTCGAGCTCCCCGAACCATGGCCAGGCGAACAGGCTCTTGTGCGTGAACAGGAACGAGATCGCCGAGTTCTCGAGCCGCGCCGCCTGCTCCCACCTGGGATCGCCGAACGGCGGACGCCTCCCCTGCCAGGGGTGCCGGCTCACCACCACATAGGCGCCCCAGCGGTTGAGGGCCTCAACATGCCGGTCCTCGAGCAGGCTGCCGTTGGTGACCAGCTTGACGAAGGTGAGCCGAACGCCGGCCGCGACCAGCGCCTCGTGGATCGCCTCGATGGCCTCCCAATAGATCAGCGGCTCGCCGCCCCAATAGGCGACCTCGGTGATGCCCCTATCCTTCAGGAACGGAACAACATTCTCGACGAAGGGCTCGATCGGATGGCGTTTTCGCGTGGCGTCCGCGCCTTTAGGGTCTTGCAGGCAGTAGGCGCATTCGAAATTGCAGGCGTAGCCGAGAAAGACGTTGAGCAAGGCTCAGACGACCTTGGGCGCGGCGACGGCGATTTCAGCCTCAGCGACGCCGCTGAAGTGCGGAAAGCCAGCCTTGATGCGGAACCGCTCGCCGGGCTCGAGGCCAAGCGCCATGATCCGGAACGCGCCCGTTCCGTTTTCGACCTGGACCCTTCTTTGCGGCAGGTAGCCCCCGGTCGTTTCCAGATAAACCTCGGGCGCGACATCGCCGACCAGCCGGCCACGGCTGTTGACAACCCGTACATCGACCGTCGCGCTCGCATCCGGCTCCAGAGCCGATGGTGCGTTCAATCGCAGGCTCGGCAACGCCTTGCGGCCGATGGCCGGGATCTCGCCGGCCGTATGTTCCGGCCCGGGATCGAGATTACCGACGAGACCGTAGTCGGGGTGCAGGGTGAGGCGGAAACTACATTGCGTGAAGTCGCAGGTCTTGAATGGCACATAGACCTGCAGCGGCAGGTTGATGCCGGCGACGGCGAGGTGCCTGGGCGCCGGCATCTTGGATGCAAGGCTCACCGGAAACCGATTGAAGGGGGCGAGCGGCAACCCGGCGGTTCCCGCCGAGTACGGAGTCGAAAGCGGGAACAGCCAGTTGCCGTGGTCCGACCACTCGGCACGGTCTTGAATGGCATCGATGTCGAGGACGACGGCGCCGAGCGCGCAGAAGAGGCGGTCCTCGAAGCGGTCCGCGAGCACCGCGCCGGGCGTGAAGGTGCGGGCAACATTGGCGGCGGGAACGATCTCGCCATGTTGCCCCGCCGGCATCGGCCCGCTTTCGTCGGAGACCTCCTGCCCCGTGAACGCGCCGCGACCTTCCAGGATTTCTTCGTAGGTGCGCAAGCTCACCATTCGCTCGGAACGGATGACTTCGACCAGGAGCGGAACCGGGAGGCCCCACATATGGGTGACGAAAGGCGTGATCATCGGCTGGTTTCCTCAGGCGTCGCCGCAATCGCAGTTGCAATTGCAGTAGGTGCAGTAGCTGCAATAGGAGCAGTACGAGCAGTAGGACATGCAGTTGTAGTTGACCCGCTGGAAGGCGAGCCGGACCTGGGTCGCCGAAACCGGCTCCATCGTGTAGCTGTAGGTGTGGAAACTGCCGGAGCCGGTAGTGCCGGCATCGCGCGCGCCACCCACGGATGCGTAGCCCTTGTTGAAGAGCGCAGCGAGGTCCGTGGCGTCGGCGATCTTGAAGCCGGTGGCGCCCGCGGTTCCCTGGGACTTCACGCTGGGCGCGACCAGCTCGCCGGTCATGGTATCGCCGCTTTTTGCGACCCGACCCGATTGATCGACGCCCGCCTGGATATCCGCGACCGGCGTGGTCGCGGCATCTGAGAGCCCGAGCGTGCTCCGCTGGGCCGCCGGATTGGCGTCGTCGAGCAAAGCCTTGCCGGCGGGCGTGACCGGCACCGCCTGGGCTTGGCCGTCGCCGGTACGCTCGATGAGACCGGTTCCGGTCAATCCGGCAACGGCCGTGAGGTCTGCATCCTTTGCCTGATAGGCCGTGTCGTGGTTGTGGCCGATGGCGGCGAACAGCGCCTGGGCCTCTTCCTTGGAAAGATAGCTCTTGGATAGATCGGCGATGACGACCCAGACATCGGGCCCTGTGCTCTTGAGCTGGTAGAGCTTCTGCTCGTCGGTCCTGAGACAGAGCATGCCTGCTTGCACGCCCGACGTGGGGAAGGTGGTGCCCGAAAAGCAGGACGCCACCGCATCATCGCGATCGAGGATCTTCTGACGGCTGTTCTGCAGGGAGTCCGTCGAGGGAATATCCGGGTAGTTCTGCGCCATCGATAGCTCCGTTAAGGGTAGAGCCGCAGCTGATCGAAGGCGCCGACCGGAGCCAGCGGCTGATTGGCGAACACCACGTCACCGGTCTTCCAGGACGCGGCATGCAGGGCCCGCTCCGTGGCCGATTGGGAGACCCCGAAAGTGACGATGTCGCCGGCGATTCGCGCGAGGGTCAGCCCGACCCGGTTGCCGAGGTGGTCCTCGAGGTAATAGAAGCCGACATCCGGGTCGTAGCCGAGGCTCAAGGCGCCGGAGCCCCCGGACCAGACCAGGTAGATCTGCGGCTCCTCCAGCAGTTCATCGAAGCGAAGATCGAACGTGGTCGAGAACTCCGCCGGCACACTGAGAGGCCAGGCGACCTGGGTGGTGTCCCGAACCCGAAGCCCCTGGGCGAAGCGGGCGTCGGCAAAACCAAGCCCGAGCGCCTCCGAGGCGGCGGTCCCGTTGAGGCCAAGCGTATCGCCATCGAGCGTGAACCCCTCGACGAGGTCGTTCGCGGGCGGCGCCTCAACAGCGATCACGTTCCGGAGTTCGGCCCCATCGGCGTCGCCCACGGGTAGCCACGGCGCATTTGCCTGGACCGCGTCCCACGTAAACGCCGCGTCGACCCAGGCCGGCGGGTCGGCCGGAATGGCGACGATGCTGGACGCCAGCCAATTGCGCGCCCGAAAGGTCTGGCCGAGATCGGCCTTGAAGTAGTGCGTGCCTTTGGGCGCGTTCACGCCGCCGCTTCGCGCCAAGGCCAAGAGCCCGTCGGTCACGACCTCCAGATCGTGGCTGACACCGGGCCAGCCGAGGGCCATGCGGTCGGTTAGCAAAATCACGTTACGGTCCGATAGGGGCGCAAGCCGCGTCGTGGCGGAGGCGGCGGTCTGGCTGTAAAGCCCGGCGGCCGAGACCGCCTTGCACCGGAAGGTCTCGTCGGCGGGCACCTGAACCGGCCAGAGCGCGACCAAGTGATCGCCGGCGGACCGGCCAACAAACCGCCCTTGGCCCCAGCTCTCACCGGCGCGGATCTCGTATTCGACGCCGGCGATCGGCAGAGAGGTCCACGAGAAGCGGACATGCTCGCCCTGAGGGACGGCATCGAAGCCGGTTACATCGGCCGGCGGCACCACCGAGGCGACGACGCTGACGGCACTGACGCTCCTGAGCCCCAGCTCGTCGACGGCGCGAATGTGAAACCGATGATCGCCGGCGTCGGCCAGCGCCACGAACAGCGACGTGCCGCGATGCCGGGTGGTCACCACGGCGCCGACATCCCAGGATTCGCCGTCGCGGACCTCGTAGCCGACCACGTCGAGCTCGCTGACCGGGTCCCAGGAAAGCTGCACGCCGTCGGCTCGGCGCGCCGCCTGGAAGTTCGCGACCTCCGAGGGCGGCGTGGTCTTGCCGACCACCACATGACCAAGGACCTCGGTCCACTCTGAAGCCAGGCCTTCCAGGCTCACGGCCCGCAACCGGATATCGTAAGCGACGCCGTCCTCGACCGGCTGAACCGCGATCTCCCCCGAGGCGGCCGGCGCCGGAGGCAGGACCCGCCAGCGCTCGCCGCTGCCCGCGAGCCGATAGTGGGCGTGAATGTACTCGGCCGGGCCATTCAACCCGGTGTTCTGCGCTACCCGGACCAGAATTCGCGACTGCGCGCGACCGTCCGGTCCGACCACGAGAACGCTTTCATCGGAGACCACTTCATCGATGACGGGCGCCGCCGGCGTTTGCCGCTCGACGAGCGGCGGGAGCGTCATTAGGGAATCGAAGTCCGGGATGACACCCGTGTCCGCCTGGTGCACCGCCGGCGCCGCGTCGACCAGGGTCAGCGTGGCCCGAAAATCCCCCGAATGGCGGATCGCCTTGACGATCAGGTCCGCGCTCTCGCGCTCCGCCTCGCCGAAGAGCGCCAGATCACCCGCCTCCGGCGCCGCCACGGCGGGCACGGGTTGGAGGAACGCGAGGGTGTCGGTTTCGCCAGGCTCGGTCACCACGCTGGCAACGCTGCTGACGCCATCGGCGTGCCGGAAGCGGACGGCATAAGTCTTGCCCGCCTCCATGGCGATCCGATCATCAAGCGTGACCGAAACCGCATCGCCATTGGCGTCGAAAGCGACGTCCTTGACCCGCCCCCAGCCGCCGCCCCAGAGCGGCACGTCGTGGCTGACCTTGACCAGGTCGCCCGCCGTGCAAACCAGATGGTCGATATCGACGGAGATTTCGTAGGTCTCCGGGCGCAGCTTGCCCACGGCCAGATGATAGCGCCCGTGTTTCCACGCGAGATCGGCGCTCGTGCAACCGAACAGTTCCAGGGTCTCGAAGCGGGTGGCATTGGTCTCGCTGTAGCCGTCGGCGTAGACGATGACCTCATCCTGCTGCCAGTCGCGTTCCGGATTGACGAAGCGGCACTTGAGGCCATGCGGGATTTGGGTGAAGGCCTTGATGCCCCGGAACCCCATCGTGTTGCGCGGCGTGAAGTGCTGGATCGGCACGGTCTGCGCGACGTCGCGAACGATCGAGAACTTGCCGTCCCGCATGCCGAACCCGGCCCGACCGGCGGCTGCTGTGTCGCGCAGCAGCTCGAACACGGTGGTCGGGTAGTCGATGACCGCATCGAAGGTGAACTCGGGCGTCGCATCGGCCCAAGCCTTGAATGCGCCGAGGTCGAGCCTCTCGTCGGCCACTGGCCGCCTGTTGGCCGCGCCGCGCAGCCCATCGAGATAGGCCCAGGCCGGATGGCGTGTCGCCTGTTCGGCCCACTCGGCGCCATCCCAGACCGGCAGAAGGGCCTGCGTTACCGCCGAAAACTGATCGACGATACCGTTCAGCTGGTCGGTCGCCTTGATGCGCATGGCGACGAGGCAGCGGCTGGCCGTCTTCACGGGTGCGGTGTGCTGTACGGTGCGGATCGCCGAGACGAAGCTGTCGTCGAAGCGGACCAGGCCGCGGAAGGTGATGTCGGCGATGATCTCGTCGGCGCCGTCGCGGGTCTCCAGGACCTCCGGCCCGCCGTCGCTGGTCACCTTCAGCGCGTACGGGTCCTCGCGCATGGTGTCGGTGTAGAGCGTGATCGGTGCGTCGGACGCATAACCCTGCCGGATCTCGGTCTCGACGCCCTCGAACTGGGCCAGCGGAATGGCGTCGATACGGAGATCCGAGAGTTCCAGGGGCCCGTAGCCGAAGTCGAACAGCATGCGCAGATATTGCGCGTCGCCCTCGACCTCGGTGTGCGGATGGGCCGCGAGCGTCGGAAACACCCGGTGGCGGCCATAGACGCGCGGCACCGAACCGTAGCGGTTGGCGCGGTTGTGCGTGCCAGTGAGGCTGAGCGTCGGGCTGGTGCGGCTCTGCGGCCCACCGATCGAAAGCTCGGCAAGCTTGGGCCGCGGCGGCGCGATGGCGTTGACGATCAGGTTGCCGACCAGGGTGATGGCGGCGCCGACGGCCGGCCCCAGCACGAAGGCGGCGGCCACCACGGCGATGGTCAGGATGGTGCGGAGCGGGTTCTTGCCGCCTCCGCCACCCTTGCCCGGCGCGACCCGCAGGGTGACCACGGCGCCGGCCTTCGGCTTGACGCGCGCCCATCGGTCCCGCGGCGCCATGACCGGGTCGGCGGTCATCGCCCCATCCGTGATCCAGACATGGGCATGGGCCACGAGGATCGGATCGAGCCCGAGCGAACTCATAATGTCGGCGACGGATCCGCCTACCGGAACGGCGCGATCGATCCGTTCGGTGGAAAACGGGCGCGGGCAGGCGATCAGCCGCAGATCGTTTCCGTCAACCGTCATGGCGATAGAGTCCCGGGACACGCCGGCGCCACCTGGCGCCGTCGTAGGGTTCAAGACAGGCGTCGATGCCGTCTTCGATGTGCAGCATCCAGCCGGGAGCGACGACCACGCCCACATGCATGGGCTGATTCATGAGGCGCATGAGAACCACGTCACCCGGTCGCTCCTCGCCGGGTGATACCGGGCGCCACGGCCCCATCTCGCCCCGGATCAGGCGGCCGATATCCTCGGCGTCCTCGACGGAAGCATAACCGCCGGCATAGGACGGCAGCCGCGTACCGAATTGATCGGCGAGCACGAGCCGGACGAGCCCCCAGCAATCGACGCCGTCCCGGTCGCGGCCATGCGCGCGGAACGGCAGGCCGATATAGTCCGCGACCCAGGCCGGGACGTCCATGTTACTGGGTTCCGTTGATATTGCGGGAGCGAACGGATAGTGTAACTTTTGTTGCAACATGGTGTGGATGCTGCGATGGCCCACAAGCTGACCTTGCGTAAGATCGGCAATTCCTTCGGCGTTATCCTCGGGCGCGAGATGCTCGACCAACTCGGCGTGCGCGAGGGCGAAGCTCTGTTCGCCGTACGCACGCCCCAGGGCATAGAACTCACCCCCTTCGACCCGGGCTTCGTCGAGGCCATCGAGGCCGGCCGCGACCACATGCGCCGTCATCGCAATGCCATGCGTGAACTCGCCAAGTGAAGGAGCCACGCTGGCTCACGGGTGAGGTCGTGGCGGCATTGCATGGCGAGTCCCTCGCGCGCTTCGGCGGCGCGCCCGGGCTGCGGGATAAGGCGCTCCTGGACAGCGCAATTGCCAGGCCGCGCCAAGTCTTCGCTTACGGCGAGACAGTGGATATCTGCGCGCTCGCTGCCGCCTATGGCTGCGGCATTGTCCGCAACCATCCCTTCCTGGATGGCAACAAACGGGCCGGCCTGCTGGCGATCGCTGTCTTCCTACACCTGAACGATCATCGGTTCGATCCCGATGAGGCCGAGGAGGTACGCGTAATCGCTGGCGTAGCAGCCGGTGAAATTGGTGAGCCCGAACTCGCAGACTGGATTCGCGCGAACGCGACGGCCTATCCACGCCCCTAGAACAACCCCGGATACTCGCTCGGCACATAGCTGTGCCCCGGAAACGGCTCGTTGAGCACATCCTCGAAGGCGAGTTCCCCGGTGACGGTGAGCGCGTCGTACTCGGCGGACACCAGGGTCATGTTGAAGGGTCCCGCCTCGACCGTGTCGGGCGACGCGGCCATGACCACCTCGAGGCCGACCGACAGCGGCGAGGAAATCACCCGCAGGTTCTTGACAATCTCCCGGTCGACGTTGTCGATACGAAGCGTGACCCGGGCGACGCTATCGGGGTCCTCGTCTGGGAGCGCGATCTCGAAAGGAAAGGCGATGAAGGTATCGCCGCGACTGATCACGTTTTCCGTGTTATTGACCACGCGGATCGGCACGGCGAGGTTCTCGTGATCGAGGGTCAGCAGCAGAAGAAAGACCTCCTCGGTTTCCTGCGCATGCGCCGCCTGACGGGCGGCGAGAGACAGACTTCGGCTCACGGCAGGATCTCCAAACGCAACGACGCTTGCCACAGCGTGCCCCTTGCGACGGGCGTGTAGCTGGGCGGCTCGACGAACCGGAAGGTCACGGCGGTGCCGCCGCGAGGATGCTTCCAGTCGAAGGGAAGGGCGCCGCCGGCGACGGTGGAGCCGAAGAACGCGTCCAGGGTGTCGACCTGGGCGGACGTCAGGCGCAATTGGCACTCGATGTTCCGAACGCCCGCCGTGAACCGCCGCCGCACCTTGGGCGGCCCCGCTTCCATCTGCGAGCGGATCACCGTGTTCGGCGCCTGCTCGCTGAACCCCTGGGCCAGTGGTTGCTGCGGCAAGGTTGCCGGCCAAGCAGGGTTGGTCATCGGGGAACGCCCCGCCGGTTGATGCCGAACGCGCTGCCTAAGGTCTGGTCGAACGCACCCTGGGCGATGCCGCGGTTGACCTCGTCGCGGATCAGCACGCGGACGATGCGTCGGCCGTCAGGACCCCGTTCACTGGATACTCCCGGTTTTGCGCCATTGGTTCGCTGGTCAATCACCTGGACCACGACCTCGGAGCCGAAGGCCTCGCGCATCTGCTCGGGCCAGCCGATCATCTCGCCCTGTCTGGCGATGACCGGGACATCGCCGCTCACCAGGCCGCCGGAATGGAATCGAGGAGCGTTCTCGAATACCGCTGGATCGACAGGGCGGTGAGCAAGCGGCGTTACCCCGACCACGCCGCCACCATGGGCGAATGCGATGCTCCGATACTGGGGCGCCGGGCCGGCACCGTTATTGGGCGCCGTCGGGCTCGACGATCCGAAGAAATCGAAACTGATGCTTCCGATCAACCCCTCGAGAAAACTCTCCATGGGCTTGAAGATCAGAAGCCGCCAGGCGGCCCGGAGCGCGGCCTCCTTGCCGTAATCGCGCAGCGCCCGGGTAACACCGGCCGACCAGTCCTGGCTGGCCCGCAGCATCCGGTCGTAGGCGTCTTCGGTCGCGCGGGCGAAGGTCTCCTGGCTGATCGCCCCCTCCGCCAAGAGCTCGTTCAGCTCCGCGAGCTCGGCCTTGTAGGCCTCCTCGGCCGTGCGCAGGCTTTCCGTGAGGGCGCGGCCTCTTTCCTTGAGCTTGGCCGTATCCTCCTCGGCCTTGTTTCGGGCTTCGATGGCCTGCTGCTCGTCGAACAGGGCGCCGGCCAGTTCCCGCACCTGGTGGCGCTGCTCATCGGTCGCCTCGGCGGACAATCGTCTCAGGGCCTGGGAGACGAAGCGCGCGCGATCGGTCATCGCGAGCTCATCGCGTTCCGCGCGGAGGCCCTCGATCACCCGTTGGTTGGCCTGACGCTGGCGCGCTGCTGCCTCCTCTTCGCGACGTGCAAAGTCGGCGAGACGCGCGTCGCGCAGCGCGGCGGCGTCTTGCATGATCTGCTCGACGCGGTCGAGGTTCGAGCCGTCCGGCGCGATCAAGGTCTGCATCTCGGCGACGAGCCGTTCGAACTCGGCGCGGATCCGCTCGGCCCCCTCGTGGGTGGCGTCGAACAACTGTTTTTGCAGGTCCTTCTCGATCTGCGCGATACGCCGGGCACGGTCCTGAACGGTCTTAAGGTCCGCTTCAATGGAGTCGGACGTGGTTCCGGCATCGGTTGCCGGTTTTGGCTGTTGTCCCTTATCCCTCTGCATCCAGGCGAGCTTGGCCCGCCACTGCTGGAGTGCGCGCTCCTTGCGCTCGAGCTGCCACTCGACGTAGCGGCGGCGGAGATCGTCGAGCACGCCATCGCCCAAGGCATCCTTATCGTTAAACGCCTCGACCAGCCCGGCCTCGGCCGCTTGCAGCAGTTCGGAGACGACGCCGGCATCACAGCCCCGCGCCGCCGCGATCTTCATGGCGGCGCTCAAATCAAGACCGATGACAGAACCCGATGGCGCAAACCGGAGCTGTCCGAGACAAGCCATGAGCGCGTCCCAGGTCTGGTGCTCCTCCGGTGTCTGGAGGGCGTGTTCGCGATAGGGGCACAGGCGTTCGCCTGATTTTACTTTGCCGTTTGCGCACGACGCATGTTCGATCCTGCAGCCTTCGCAGTATCCGGGCCCTCCGCCCGGTCGGAAATGCCAGCGGCAGAGGGCCCTGATCCGTTTTTTGCCGCGTTCAGGGGCACCTGCCTCAGCGTGAACTCCTGAAAGAATCGTTCGCCGACGGGATAGATCTCCAAGATTGCCGCGATGTTCTCAGGGCTCACCGGCGGATCGTCCTCGACCCCCGACCAGCTCGCGATATGGCGAATGCCGAGCTCCTTGATCAGCAGGTCCTGATAGAGGCCGTCCCGCTCCGCCTCGTCCTCGAGGTCCGGCAGTCCTTCCAGCGGCAAACCGCTTTCCCGGCGTTCCCGAGCCTGCGCCTCCAGGCTCTCGACCCGGCGCCGCGCAGCGGCCTGCGCCGCCGCCATGCCGGCCGTGGTCAACGGCTTGACGGTGACCGTGACGCCGTAGGGAAGCTCGATCTCGTAAGGCTCAGTTTGGGGTTTCAGGCTGATCATGCCCAGGTCCTCATGAATAGTCGGTCCCATCCAGATCGTTGACCAGGGTGACGGTCAGCATCCGGCCTGCGGCATCGTTCTTCGCGCCCTGGAAATCGAAGCTCGCCTGCACACCGCCCGGGCCCTCGACCGCCAGCTTGGGCTTCGGCAGGTAGACCTCGTGGGCCGTGAACAAGACCTTGGCGGTGGCGCTCAGCGTATAGCCGAACTCCAGGTCCACCGGCGAGCCATCTTCTGACCCGCGACGACGGTGGCGCCGGAACCGCAGAAGGGCTCGTAGACCACGGCGCCTTCGTTGCTGTAGGCCTCCATGACGAAGGCCGGCAGCTTGACCGGAAACACCGCCGGGTGCTCGGTCTCCGGGCCGCGCGCCTTGTGCCGGGTAATGCGGATCACGCTGTCGGGAATTCGCATCTCCTGCACCGGCTGTTCGGCGTGGGTCCACTTGCCGACCGTGCCGTCCTTCTCGCGTAGCCCGCCCTCGTCCTCATGCAGGACGTGGCCGGCCCACTTGCATGGCACGATCTTGTTGGCGCGCCGGGACTCGCGGTTGAAGTGGAAGACGAACTCGAAGGCCGGCGCCAACCGCCCGTTCCAGTCGCCGGGCAGGCCAGGACCCTGGTCCCAGACGTACAGGCCGAACCGCCTCCACCCCCGCTCGCGCATCCACTCGAGCCAACCCTCCCAATAGGGCTGCCACTCATTCGCGCGATGGATCAGGCCCAGATTGACCAGGATCTGGCCGTCATCGGCCATCGACGGATCGGCGAACACCCCGCGCATGAGCACGTCCCAGTCGCCGACGCCTCCGGTCGTGTAGTCCCGCTGATTGCCATAGGGCGGCGACGTGAACAGCAGATCGGCCCGCTCGCCGGCCATCACCCGGTCAGCGTGAGGTCGAAGCCTTCGCCGTTGAGAGCATGGAGTTCGCTCGCCAGAATCTCGTCATCCCAGGCGCCGAGGTCTGTCAGCCGGTTGTCGGCGATGCGGTAGGCGCGAACCTGCGCCGGGGTCAGATGGTCCAGGCGGATCACCGGCACGCTATCGAGGCCGAGCCTGTGGGCCGCCAGCAACCGCCCGTGCCCGGCAATGACACCGCCGTCGCCGTCGACCAGCACCGGCACGGTCCCCATGCTGGCGGCGATCCGCGCCACCTGGTCGTCCCCATGCGTCCGCGCGTTGCGCGCGTAAGCGCGCAGCCGGTCGATCGGCCAGCGCTCGACCGCGTCGGGCAGGTTCATGGTCATCGAGGGTGGTAACCTTGCTCGGATGGTAACCGGGTTAGCGGGTTACCGGGTTGCGGTTACCAGCCTTTGAGACGCGAAAGGCGCGGAAGCCTTGGCTTCACGCGCCTGTTGGGGCCGGTAACCGGCCATGGGTGGTAACTCAGATTTTCGGGCTGTCGCTGGCGATCTAACGCGCCACGCCCGCCAGCATACGATTGGCGCCAGGAAGGACCCGCGATATCAAAGACTTAGCCGGCAGTCTTGAAACTGCTTGGTCCCAATTTGGGACTATGGTAGGTTCTTGTGATGCGGGTCATCGCCCTCAGCACGTTGAAGACGTTCCTGGAGAGCGATCCCGCCTACGCCGATGCGCGTGAGCCCGTGATGGCATGGTACCGGCAGGTGCGTGCAGCCGACTGGGCGACGCCCGCCGATGTCAAACGGGACATCCACACGGCGAGCATCCTCAAGGACGGGCGGGTGGTATTCAACATCGCGGGCAACAAGTACCGCATCGTCGTGTGGATCAACTATCCGTACCGTGTGGTCTACGTCCGCTTCATCGGGACGCACCGGCAGTACGACAGGATCGACGCGCAGACGGTCTGAAGGAGCAGGAGCAATGGACGTCACACCGATCAAGACTAGGCGCGACCACAATCGGGCGCTCAAGGAAATCGAGGGGCTCATGGATGCGAAGCGCGGCACGCCGGAAGGCGACCGGCTCGACGTGCTCGTCACGCTGGTCGATGCGTGGGAGGCAAAGCACTACCCCATCGATCTGCCCGACCCGGTCGAGGCGATCAAGCACCACATGGAGAGCCGGGGCCTGGAGCCCAAGGACCTCGTCCCCTACATCGGCAGCCGGAACCGCGTCTACGAGGTGCTCAACCGCAAGCGCCCGCTGACCCTCAAGATGGTGTGGCGGCTGCACACCGGGCTCGGCATCCCCGCCGAATCCCTGATCAAGGTGGAGGAGGAGCGGGCGGCCTAACGGCGCTGTGGCGGCCGCGTCCTGGCTCCGATGGGCTGGGGAGCAATCACCCGTCTCGCGCGCGCGCCTCTCCCGAGGCTAGCGCTGACCATAGCGATTTCCGCCGTTTTCGTCCGGGAGAAAAGTGTTTCATGTCGGATTGACCCTCAATACTTCCTTTCGGCGTCGGCGCGAACTCGCTCGGCATACCGGCGGACGTGGCTTCCCGTGTGGAGCCGCGGCTTGCCGTTGAGCCGCGCCGCGATGAGAGCGAGGCCTGCCACCCAGTGCCGCCACGCCGTCGAGCGGGCCGCCATGCAGAACCGATAGCAGATCGGCTTCCACCGCGTGTTCGCCGCCCGCTCCCAGACGATCTTGGCGTCGATGGGATCGAGCCAGCGCAGCCACGTCATGGCCTCGTCCATCCGGCTGATGGCCGCCGGCGACGGCCGGGCCGGTCGAAGCACCGCATCATGCCGGCCAAACGCGTCCGTTGTCTTTCACTCGCGTCCACAAACCGGCATGCGCGGGCATCGAGGCGGAAGCCCGCGCAACAAGGCCGCGCCGCGCCGCGTGCCGCAGCTGGCGATCCCGGTGTTCGGGTATAAGAACCCTATCGACATCGACCGGGCGCATGGCTTCATCCGCGGCTTCCAGGTCACCGATGCGGCGGCCCATGATGGCAAG
>Ga0209144_1000089_pt1 | contig 17511 bp, 14 predicted proteins | sample WorMettrBAHAMAS1_FD_187392 | JGI IMG/M metagenome (GOLD analysis project Ga0209144, IMG submission 187392) | Marine gutless worms symbiont microbial communities from Max Planck institute for Marine Microbiology, Germany - Inanidrilus... | ecosystem: Host-associated > Annelida > Digestive system...
GACCAAGATCGGCATGGTCAACCTGGCCTACAATATGAAGCGCCTCGTCTGGCTCAACGCCCGAAGTGCGCCCGGATAGAGGAAAACCCGCTCCGAAACACCCGAAACCGACATCAAAAACCGGAAAACCGGCCCGAAAGGCCGACAAGGCAGGCCGCCCGATGCCAACTCCGGCGTCACGCCGCCAAAGGTTAGAGTTTTTCGAGGTGTCCGATTACGACGACCGGGCCCATGATCATCAGCCGTTGGCACCGGCGAAACAGCGTCACACGGATCGCTACGGTGTTCTCGAAAAATGTACCTGGTCGGAAAACGTCGCCCGCCAGTTGTCAGTGCCGGAACGCGACGGTTTTGCGGATTTCCTGGAACGGATGAAAATCAACTTGACCTAATGCCGGCACGGGCCGACTTCAACGTCCAACGAGGGGCCGGAGCCTGTCGTATAGATACGCGGCAATCTTCGCCGAGCCCTTAGGCGTGGTGTGCAGTGGGTCGTAGAAATCCCCATCGTCGAAAAACAACTCCGCAAACAGGTCGACGCAGATTCCCTTATTTACACGGCAGGTCTCCATGGCTGTACCGTTGTAGACGGCGATGGCCTCGTACGGTCCCGTGTCGGGTCTATCGCCGCCAGATACGCCGTAGATAACACCTTCCCGTACGCGATAGCCGTCCGTGCCTTGCGTAATGATAACCGGTTCGGCGCCGAGCGCGCGTATAGCGTCGATCAGCATCACCAGTCGGTGTGAATATCGCTTGAGCAGCACGTCGTCCACCGCATCCTTGTCCTGGTACAGTGGCGAAGGCACCGGGCCGGCTGGCGCCCACTCGACGTCGTCGTAGGTAGACGATCCGTGGTCCGCGTTGGCGACCTTCGCCTCAAACCACCCCTTCACCAGCCTGTACAGCCTGAAAAGCGCGCTGTGGTTCTTGATGTAGAAACGTAGCTTTTTTGTTCGTTTGCGCGGCGTCAGGTCGTCGACCCACTGCTTGTCGTCATCCGGCCCAAGCACCATATCGTTGATCCCTACGTAAGCCGCAATAAATCGGGGTTTGGCACCCGGTAGTAGGGGGAACCACTTCTTCAACATGGTGACGTGACCGATAACCGTTTGGCTGTCGACGCCGGCGTTGACGATCGTGAAAGACCGGCCGTTTTGTCGGAAATGATCTCCGAGCCGGTAGACCCAAGTCTCCTGATCGTCGACATAGAACTCGTTTGTCGTGCCGCCGCCGAGGACGACCATGTCGATCTCCGAGAGCGTCCCGTATCTGCCCCTCAGTCCGTAGTAATCCCGCGTATAGCTGATTTCTCCTCCACCTTCGTAGAGCTGCGACGTATCGATGCGGAGGCGCTGGTTGCGAACGATATTGAGGACGCCCCAGTCCTCGCCGAAAAGCCAAGTCCCGAAGGTCAGTTCGAGGACAACGAGCCCCGCCGCGAGGAAACCGAGGTTCCAGCCGATGATCCTTGCGAACAGACGGAGACCGGTGAGCGAAGTTCGTTTTGACCGAAGGCGCAGCATCGTGGTCTGGTTCAAATGAGAAGCATGGCGCCGTCTTTGGAAGCATCGTCGATGAAGGTGACGACGCCCGATCGCTCAATCTCCGCATCGTCGCGCAACGGCTCGTCTTCCAGGCCCTGGGCCCTCAGGCCCATCTCGCAGACCATAAACCGCACCCCCAGTTGGACGCAGGCTTCCCAAAGCTCATCGAGGGTGGCGACCCCTTTTTCCGCGTAGGCCCGGTCCCTGTCGCCGCCGGTTCCGTCGCCTTCGCTGAGCGGCATTCGCGTCCACGGCCAGACACCGTCTTCGCCCGGGCGCCGCAAGGCCTCGCAGGCACCCATAGAGAAGAACAGGGTCACCGGCCGCCCGATCGCCGCCGCGGCCGAGGCCATGACCAGGGCGTAGTGGACCGTGTCGAAATGCCCGGCATAGACGACCAGGGACAATTTGTCGGGGGCGGCCTTCTCAGTCGTCATGGATCGACAGGTCGGTGATCGTCGGCTCGTCGCCGCAGAGCGGACAGCCGGGGTCGCGCTTCACCTTGATCTTGCGGAACGTGGTGCCAAGGCCGTCGCATATGAGCAACGAGCCCGCCATGCTCTCGCCGATGCCCATGATTTCCTTAAGCACTTCCGTCGCCTGCAGCGATCCGACCATCCCGCAGAGCGCGCCGAGCACGCCGGCTTCGGCACAGGACGGAATTTGTCCCGGTGGCGGCGGCTCGCGAAAGATACAGCGGTAACACGGCGCCGGTTCACCGTCATCGGTTTCGCCTTTGACCCGGAAGGTCGCCACCTGCCCGTCGAACCTCAGGATCGCCGCCGACACCAGGGTCTTGTCGGCGAAACAACACGCGTCATTGACGAGAAACCGGGTCGGGAAATTGTCACTGCCGTCGGCGACGATGTCGTAACCGTCGATGATGTCCAGCGCGTTGGATGCGTCGATCCGGTTCCCGTGCGTGATCACCGTGACGTCCGGGTTGATGGCGGCCACGGCCGCCGCTGCGCTTTCCACCTTAGCCCGGCCGATGTCGTCGGTTCCGTGCAGGATCTGGCGCTGAAGGTTCGACAGGTCGACGGCATCGTCATCGACGACGCCGATGGTGCCGACCCCGGCGGCGGCCAGATAGAGGATTACCGGCGAGCCGAGACCGCCGGCGCCGATGACGAGGACCTTCGCGCCCAAGAGTTTCTGCTGGCCGGTTCCGCCGACCTCGCGCAACAGGATGTGGCGCGCATAGCGGCTGATCTGGTCTTCCGTGAAATTCACGTTTTTGTCGTCCCCCCGGGTCTGCTCTTATCGTCTTCTGGGCCAACCCCGATCGCTCCCTGGGTCGACCCGTATTGTCCTCTGGGTCAACCCAGCCCGTCGAACAGCGCGGTCGAAAGATAGCGTTCGGCGAAGGACGGCAGGATGGTGACGATGGTCTTGCCTTTCATGTCCGCCCGCTCGGCGATCTCGACGGCGGCGGCGAGCGCGGCGCCGCCGGAAATGCCGCAGGGCATACCTTCCAGCTGAGCCACTTTGCGCGCCATGGCGAAGGCACTTTCGTTGCCGATCTTGAGGACCTCGTCGATGGCGTCCGCATCCAGGATGCCGGGAACGAATCCGGCGCCGATGCCCTGAATCTTATGCGGTCCCGGCGTCCCGCCGGAAAGCACGTCGCTGTCCCCGGGTTCGACGGCAACCATCAGAAGGTCCGGATTGCGCGGTCTCAGGACCTGGGCGATGCCGGTGAGCGTACCGCCGGTGCCGACGCCGCTGATCACCACGTCGACCTTGCCGCCCGTATCGGCCCAGATTTCCTCGGCCGTCGTCAGGCGGTGAATCTCCGGGTTGGCCGGGTTTTCGAACTGCTGGAGCATGACGGAACCGGGCGTCTGGTCGACGATCTCCTGGGCCCGTTCGACCGCACCCTTCATGCCGAGCGCCGCCGGCGTCAGGTCGATCTCGGCCCCCAGCAAGAGCAACATTTTGCGGCGTTCCAGTGACATGCTTTCGGGCATCGTCAGGATCAAGCGATAACCCTTGGCGGCACAGACGAAGGCGAGTGCGATGCCCGTGTTACCGGACGTCGGTTCCACCAGAGTCGCTCCGGCCTCAATCTGGCCGTCGCCCTCGGCCGCCGCGATCATGGAAAACCCAATGCGGTCCTTGACCGACCCCAACGGGTTGAAGAACTCGCACTTGCCGAGGATGTCGGCATCGACACCGGCATCCTTGGCCAAAGCCGACAGGCGGACCAGCGGCGTCGCGCCGATGGTATCGACCAAATCTTCGAAAATCCGCCCGCGGCATTCGAATTTGGTGTCAGAAACCTTCGAAGATTGATCGTTCATTGCGGACAAATCCTCCCTTGCTCGCATCCTTCGCCGACCCGCGGCGGTGCCAGCGGGTCAAATCGTAAAATCCAGGTTCTCGCGCCCTTCGCTCATGATCCCGGCGGCGTTGGCCCGGCTGCAAAGATCGTCAATGGTTGTCGAGTCGAGACTGTCCATGACGTCGTCCTGAAGTTCCTTCCACAGGGGAAAGACGACGAGCTGACCCAGGTCGGACCCTTCCGCGTCGTCCTTGTCCTTCTTGCCGACCTCCATGGACCGCACGACACGGACGATGTCACCGACGGTTATGCGGCGCCGTTCCCTGGCCAGGCGATAACCGCCTTTCGGGCCGCGCACGCCGACCAGAACGCCCTCGCGCACAAGCTGCTGCAGGGCCTGTTCCAGATAGCGCCTGGGAATGCCCTGGCGCCGCGTGATCGACCGGCTCTGCACCGGTTCGGCGCCGGCGTGATAGGCAATGTCGAGTACCGCCTCGATGGCAAAAAGAACCTTCCTCGAAAGTCTTAGCATTCCTGTTAGTCCCCCCCTTCGGTGCTCGTGGAACCAAAACCGCCGGCTCCCCTGTCACTCAGTCCGAGCTCATCGGTTTCCGTCCAGCGGGCGGCACAAACCGGCGCGATGACCAGCTGTGCAATCCGCATGCCCCGTTCAACCCGGAATTCTTCGGTTCCGTGGTTGATTAAAATGACCCCGATCTCACCACGATAGTCGGCGTCGATGGTGCCGGGGCTGTTGAGGCAGGTAACCCCGTGTTTGATGGCAAGCCCCGACCTTGGCCGCACCTGAGCTTCATAACCGGCCGGCAATTCGATCGACACGCCGGTCGGAACAAGGGTTCTTTCTCCCGGCGCCAGGGTGGCGCTCTCATCGACGGCCGCCATCAGGTCGGCGCCCGCACTGTGCGCGGTCGCATAACGGGGCAACGGCAGGTCGGCGCCATGCGGAAGACGCCGCAACGGGACGTCGATGCTCTCGAGGGCCCGGATCATGACGCCTCTTTGGTCAGGAAATCGGCGATACGGGCGGCCAGGCGATGCCCCACTTCCACCTTGCTCATGGTCGGCCAGTCCTCTACGCCGCCGGCGGACACCAGATGGACCGTGTTGGAGTCCCCGTCGAAGGTGCCTGTCGCCGGCGACACGTCGTTGGCGACGATCCAGTCGCAGCCCTTGCGTGCCCGTTTGCCTTCGGCGTTGGCGACAACGTCTTCCGTTTCCGCGGCAAAGCCGACAACCAAAGCCGGCCGGCGGTTTTCCGTTTGAGACAGGGCCGCCAACACATCGGGGTTCTCGACCAACGCCAAAGGCGGCGGGGCACCCGGGACCTTCTTCATTTTCGAGCCCGCTTCCTGCGACGCCCGCCAATCGGAGACCGCCGCGGCACAGACGGCAACGTCGGCCGGCAGCGCGTCGGTACAGGCGGCCAGCATCTGTCGTGCCGATTCCACATGCACCACCTGCACACCCGGCGGGTCCGGCAGTTTCGTCGGCCCGGACACCAGCACCGTTTCGGAACCCAGGGTGGCCAGCGCCTCGGCAATGGCGTGACCCTGTTTTCCCGATGACCGGTTGCCGATAAACCGGACCGGATCGATGGCCTCGAAGGTGGGGCCGCTGGTGACGATGGCGCGGCGCCCGTGCAGGGGCGCCTCGGCGCGGAAAAAGCCGGCCAAGGCGGCAACGATGTCCAAGGGCTCCGACATTCGGCCCATGCCGTACTCGCCGCAGGCCATGTCGCCCTCTTCGGGCCCGATCAAGGTGACGCCCCGTTGCTTCAGCGTTTCGATATTGGCACGGGTCGCCGCGTGGTCCCACATGCGGACGTTCATGGCCGGTGCGATAACGACGGGCTTGTCAGTCGCCAATAGCGCCGTTGTCGCCAGGTCGTCGCAAATACCCTGGGCCATCTTGGCGATGATGTTGGCGGTCGCCGGCGCGACAAGAATGACATCGGCTTCGCGGGACATCTGGATATGCCCCATCTCGTTTTCGTCGGTCAGCGAAAACAGGTCCTGATAGACCCGCTCCTCGCTGACCGCTTGCAGAGTGAGGGCGGTGACGAATTCGGCGCCGCCGGTCGTCAAAATACAGCGCACGGCGGCGCCCTGCTCCCGCAAACGCCGCACCAACTCGGGGCATTTGTAGGCCGCGATACCGCCTGAAACGACGAGCAGGATACGTTTTCCGTCAAGCATGCGCGATTAATCTGCGTTTCACTAAAAATAAGTGTTGTTAACTTAGACATACACCCGCGGCGGTGCAAGCAGGCAAATAACCGCCTAGAAAATTTTCACGAAAAGAAGAACGACGACGAAAAAGAGCACACCGACCCAAATGGCCGGCACCGGGTTTTTGCCACCGGGCTCGTCGCGCAGGGCGCGGATGGTGTCGGGATGGAGTTTTACGTGGCCGTCGGCAAGCTTACCCACGCCCTCCTCGAAGTCGTTTAGCACGCCCGGCAGACGACCGACGGCATCGGTGAGGACTTCGACGGTGTCACGAACACGGGCTTCCGGACCGAGATGGCTGACCATCCAATCCTCGATCAAAGGCCGCGCCAACAGCCACATGTTGGCCTCCGGCGACAGTTTACGCGCCGTCCCCTCGGCGACCAGCATGGTCTTCTGGAGGAGGAGAAGCTGCGGTTGGGTCTCCATGTGGAAGGTCTCGGTGATCTGGAACAATTGGCCGAGGAGGCGGCCGATGGAGATCTCGTTTTGCGGCTTGTCGAGGATCGGCTCGGCAATCGACCGGCAGGCCTGCGTGAAAGCATCGACGGAGCGGTGCCCCGGGACCCACCCCGCTTCGAAATGCACCTCCGCGGCGCGGCGGTAATCGCGGATCAGAAAGGCGAGTAGGAGTTCCCCCAGATGTTTCCGCGTCTTCAGGTCGAGGCGCCCCATGATCCCGAAGTCAACGGCACCGATGCGGCCGTCGTCCTTGACGAACAGATTGCCCGGGTGGGTATCGGCGTGGAAGAAACCGTCCCGGAAGATCTGCTTGAACGTCGCCCGCGCGGCTTTCTCCAGTACGCCCACCGGGTCGTGGCCGGCCGCCTCGATTGCGGCTCGGTCGTCGAGTGGGATGCCGCTCAGCCGTTCCGTCGTCAACACCCGCTGTGATGTCCGCCCCCAGTCCACCTCGGGGACCATGAAGTCCTCGTCATCGTCGAAGTTCTCGCGGAGTTCAGCGGCCGCTGCGGCTTCGAACCGGAGGTCCATTTCCAGTTCGACCGTTTCGGCAAGCGTGTCGACGACTTCGACCGGTTTCAGGCGGCGCAGGTCGGGCCGCGTCCGCTCGATGATCCGGGCGATCCAGCGGAGAAGCGCGACATCGCGATGGAAGGCGCGTTCGATGCCCGGTCGCAGGATCTTGACGGCGACCTCGCGGCCGTCGGAGGTCACCGCAAAATGGACCTGGGCGATGGAGGCGGCGGCGACCGGTTCGTTCTCGAACGTCGAGAAAACGGCTTCGACGGGCTCCCCCAGTTCATCCTCGACCGTCGCCCGTGCCTGGGCTCCGGAGAACGGGGCCAGGCGGTCCTGCAGTTTCGACAGATCCTCCGCCATCTCCTCGCCGAGCAGGTCGGAGCGCGTCGACAGGGCCTGGCCCAGTTTGATGAAGCTGGGCCCGGCTTCAGTGAGGGCCCGGGCCAGGCGCTCGCCCGGGCGTCCGTCGACGTTCTTGCGCGACATCAGCCCGGCCAAGGCCGTGATCGTCGGCGCGACACCGAGGTCGGCCAGAGGAAACAGTGCATCGTGGCGGGCCAGGATGCGCGCGACGGTGATCAGCCGTCTCAGGTTTCCGATCGTCCGCAACATAGGACGGGCTAGGTCCGCCAGGCCGAATGGATCGCCGCGATGCCACCCGACAGGTTGCGGTAGGTCACGCGGCTCAGCCCGGCTGCCGAAATCATCTCCGAAAAGCTCTCCTGATCGGGAAACCGGCGGATGCTCTCGGCAAGGTATTCGTAGGACTCCCGATCGCCCGCCACCTGGGATCCCAACCAGGGCAGCACCTTGAAGGAATAGAGGTCATAGGGTTTCTCGAGGGCGCTGAGCGAAAGATGGGAAAACTCCAGGCACAGGAAACGCCTGCCGGGTTTGAGGACGCGCCGGGCTTCGGTGAGGGCCCGGTCCATACGGGTTACGTTACGGATGCAAAAGGCGATCGTGTAGGCGTCGACACTGGCGTCGTCGAGTGGCAGGCTTTCCGCATCCCCGGTGACCCACTCGATGCCGGAGAGGATACCACGGTCGACGGCACGATCCCGCCCGCGCCGCAGCATCGCCGTATTGGCGTCGACGACGGCAACGGAACCGCCGCCGGCTTCCAGGAACCGGAACGCGATGTCGCCGGTGCCGCCGCCGACATCGACCAGCGCCATATCCGCCGTCGGCCTGAGCCAACGGATCATGGTGTTCTTCCATAGCCGGTGGATGCCTAGGCTCATCAGGTCGTTCATGAGATCGTATTTGTCGGCGACGCTATCGAACACGTCCTTGACGAGTGTCGCCTTGTCATCGACGGCGACGTCCCGATACCCGAAGTGCGTGGTGCCTTCTTTGGATTGGGCGTCCGATGTGGGTTTTTGCGGCATGGCCGGACCATAGCCCAAGCCCTCCGGATAAGCTAGATTGCCGGCAGCCTGAACTTTGTCTTGCCTGACGGATATCACGAATGCCCGAACTTCCCGAAGTTGAAACCGTGAGGCGAGGCCTTGCGCCCTATTTCGTAGGGCGCCGCATCGAACGCGTGACCCTGCGCCGGGACGGTCTCCGGTTTCCGTTTCCGGAGGATATGGGGCAGGTGCTGACGGGCAGGCGGGTCCTCGACCTCGGCCGCCGGGCAAAATTCCTGCTGTTCGAACTGGAAGGCGGGGCGGTTCTGATTGCCCACCTCGGCATGTCCGGGCGTTTTCGCGTATTCGACAGCGAGCGGCCGCCCCTCGATAAGCACGATCATGTGGTTTTCGAGCTCTCGGGCGGGCACCAGGTCCGCTACAACGACCCCCGCCGGTTCGGGCTGATGGACCTGGTCACCGACGGTCGCGCCTGCGAACACCCGATGCTGGCGTCCCTCGGGCCGGAGCCGGTCTTTCCGGCACTCACCGGAGCCCAACTGGCGAAGCGCTTGGCCGGGCGCCAGGGCCCGATCAAGTCGGCGCTGTTGGACCAAGGCGTGATCGCCGGGGTCGGCAACATATACGCCTGCGAGGCGCTTTTCGATTCCGGGATATCACCCCGGCGCAGGGGGCGGACGGTGGCGGGACGGCGCGCCGAGCGGCTGGCAAAAGCGATCGGCGATGTCCTGGAGGCGGCCATCGAGGCCGGCGGATCATCGCTCCGCGATCACCGCCAGCCGTCGGGTGAGCTCGGGTATTTCCAGCACGCCTTCAAGGTCTATGGCCGGGAAGGGGCGGCGTGCCCTAGATGCGGCGGCGGCCACGCGATCAAACGGATCGTGCAATCCGGCCGGTCGACATTTTTTTGTTCGGCCTGTCAGCGGTGATATAAAGGAAAGCATGGTAAACGACCGATCCGCCCGGTTCCGGGCCCGCCTCCTTGTCGTTCTGTCGATCTGGCTTTTCGGGTCCGCCACCTTGCCGGTGTCCGCCGAGGAAACGCGGTTCGTTACCGCCATCGCCGACCTGCCGCTGATGCCGGGCCTGGTTGAGCAGGAGGCCGAAGGCGTCGTCTTCGAGACACCGGATGGCCGCATCGTCGAGACCCTCGCGTCCGGGCAGACGGAGCGCGCTTCCGTCACCCGCTTCTACGAGGAATCGCTGCCGCAGCTGGGCTGGGTCCGCGAAGCGCCCCTTCGGTTCCGACGCGAGGGAGAGGCGTTGACGATCGATTTCCTCGAGGATCAGCCCGGTGCCGGACTGACTGTTCGTTTCTCCCTATCGCCCGGTGCGGGCAAGTAACTCCAGGGTCCCTATTATCCGTGGGATTCGGCGCTTGACGCCGCCGTTCGCTGCCGATATAAGCCATCTCCGTTGGATTTTCGAAGGTTAACCGGACCATGGCCAACCACGCCTCGGCAAAAAAACGAATTCGCCAAACCAAGCGCCGCACCGACGCCAACCGTCAGTGCGTGAGCACGATCCGTACCTATATCCGAAAGGTCGAGGAAGCGATCGAAGGTGGTGACGCGGAGGTCGCGCGGACCGCTCTGCGGGAAGCCCAACCCCATATGATGAGCGGCGTTACCAAAGGCGTTTTCCACAAGAACACGATCTCGCGGAAGCTCTCGCGGCTGTCGCGGCGCATCAATGGGATGACCAGCTGACCAAGTTGTTCGCCGAATCAATTCGTTAGCGCGAGCCGCGTGGATCTGATCCATGCGGCTTTTTCGTTGCCGGTTTCGGCCAACTTCGTTCCGCCGAAATTTGTCAAGAAGATTATTTTCGACGTTCCCTTTTCGATCACGTTGCATCGGAAAGTTTGGAACCGTAATATTCGATCGCTCTTACACGGAGCACATTGAATCCGTCCAAAATAGTTAACGCGCATACACCGGCATTACTTAAGTATAGTTGTTGTCTTCTTAGCTGTTTCTCGGAAATTCCGGTATTTATTCTGCGAGAGGCACAACAAAAAAAGTAAATGATCGGGCCTGCTGACTGAACCGGAAAGTAGGTTTGTGGGAACTTCTGGTAGCCGGGTTCGGATTGATTTTTGAATGGCGACATTCATTTTGAAGGTTAATGGTTTTTCTGAAAAGGGGGGCGCCTCGGGGCGGAAAGTGATCGGATTGACTTGAACGATGTCCGTGCCGGGCAAGCCGGTGGACAAAAGAGGCATCGGTTCGGCGGTGCCAGGGGCAAAAATAGTCAATTGATCATCGTCAATATTTCAGACCCGTTTTGCGTCTTGGCCGACGTCCGGCCGTTTTCAAGAAGAACTAAAACAAGGGGTGCCGGGAACGTCCGGCTTGTAAGAATAAAGGTCCCGACCGAGGTCGGGGACCAGAAGATTGGGGTGCGTCGGCGGAATGAAATCGAAGGCGGGATATTCCGACGTTGGGACAGATAAAGAGGCTTTGAAAGCCGAATGGGCGGAGGTTTCAGAAAAACTCCGCAGCGAAGTCGGCGAGGCAGCCTATCAAAGCTGGATCAGACCGATCGCCATCCGCGGTTTCCAGGACGGCGTCGTCCGCGCCTCCGTTCCGACCCGTTTCATGCGGGACTGGGTGGTGGCGCATTATTCGGAAGCGCTGGCCGATCTTTGGCAGGCCGTCAACGCTGAGATCCGTTCCGTCGATATCGTCGTTCAGGCAGAACGCGCCCTGAAGGCGGCGGAGCCTGCCGAGGATGCGGGCCAGGAATCGGGAAAGACCGTTTTCGCCTCGCCTGGCGCCGACATTCGCAACGAGATTTGCGCGCCTCTCGACCGCCGCTTCACCTTCGATCAGTTCGTCGTCGGCAAGCCCAACGAGTTCGCCTACGCGGCGGCCCGGCGTGTCGCCGAAGCCTCCAAGGTGCCGCCGTTCAATCCGTTGTTCCTGTATGGCGGTGTCGGTCTCGGCAAGACCCACCTGACGCATGCCATCGCCTGGCATATCCGCCAGGAAGCGCCGTCCAGAACCGTCGTCTACCTGTCCGCCGAAAAATTCATGTACCGGTTCATCCGCTCGCTCCGGGAAAAGACGACGGTGGACTTCAAGGAGCAGTTCCGCTCCGCCGATGTCCTGATGATCGACGACGTTCAGTTCATCGCCGGCAAGGACTCGACCCAGGAGGAATTCTTCCACACCTTCAATTCCCTGGTCGACCAGGGGCGCCAGATCGTCATCTCGGCCGACAAGTCGCCGTCCGACCTGGAGGGCATGGAGGAGCGTTTGGTGTCACGCCTCAACTGCGGGCTGGTCGCCGATATCCACGCGACCACTTACGAGCTGCGCTTGGGTATCCTGCAGTCCAAGGCCCATCAACTGGTGGCCCGCATCCCGGAGAAGGTTCTCGAGTTCCTGGCCCACAAGATCACGTCGAACGTGCGTGAACTGGAAGGTGCGCTGAACCGGGTCGTCGCCCATGCTCAGCTGGTCGGCCGCGACATCACGCTCGAGTCGACCCAGGATGTATTGCACGACCTGCTTCGCGCCAACGACCGGCGCGTGACCATCGAGGAAATCCAGAAACAGGTGTCCCAGCATTTCAACATCCGGCTGTCGGACATGCATTCGGCCAGGCGCGCCCGCTCCGTCGCCCGGCCGCGGCAAGTGGCCATGTATCTGGCCAAGCAGTTGACGACCCGCTCGCTGCCGGAAATCGGGCGCAAGTTCGGCAACCGCGACCACACGACGGTCATGCACGCGGTCCGCAAGGTCGACGAATTGAAGGAGCGCGACACGGCCTTCGCGGAAGACGTCGAGCTCCTGCGGCGCATGCTCGAAGGCTGATTGCCGAGGCCCTTCGCGCTATCGTTCTCAAACGCGATTTTGCTTACGAATCCAAGGACTTTTGTTATACTACCGGCCCTCTTCGAGGGGCTGCTTCGGGCTTCTCCTGTCGACCCTGTTCCGGGGTCGGTATTCCCGGCGACCGAGTGTGAATGAGATTTGTAAAGGCTTGAAACTTAACCATGAAACTTACCATCGAACGGGCCGCCTTGTTGAAGTCATTGGGACACGTCCAGAGCGTCGTCGAACGGCGTAACACCATTCCGATCCTGTCCAACGTCAAGGTCGAAGCCGGCGAGGCGGCGGTGACGCTGAACGCCACCGACATGGACCTGGACATGGTCGATTCCATCGCCGCCGACGTCGAGACGCCGGGTGCGACGACGGTTCCGGCCCATACCCTTTACGACATCGTCCGCAAATTGCCGGAAGGCTCGCAGGTCGAGATCACGGCCGGTGGCGACGGCCAGTTGGTGCTCAGTTCCGGGCGTTCCCGCTTTACGCTGTCCTGCCTGCCGATCGAAGAATTTCCCGTCCTCTCGGGCGGCGAACTGCCGCACCGCTTCCAAGTGACGGCGGCCGAACTGCGCTCGCTCATCGACCGCACCAAGTTCGCCATATCGACGGAAGAGACACGTTACTACCTGAACGGCATCTACCTGCATAAGGCGGTCCGCGACGGGGTCGATGTGCTGAGGGCCGTTGCCACCGACGGCCACCGCCTGGCCAGTGTCGAGGCGCCGCTGCCGGCCGGTGCCGGCGATATCCCGGGCGTCATCGTGCCGCGCAAGACGATCACCGAACTGCGCAAACTGATCGACGAGTCCGGCGACGAGGTCGAGATCGCGCTTTCCGAATCGAAGATCCGCTTCTCCTTCGATGGCGCCGTGCTCACCTCCAAGCTCATCGACGGCACATTCCCCGATTACGAACGGGTCATTCCGACCGGCAACGACAAGCAGATGGAGGTCGACTGCCGGCTCTTCGCCGACGCCGTCGACCGGGTGTCGGCCATTTCCAGTGAGAAATCGCGCGCCGTCAAGCTGGCCCTGGGTGAGAGCACCTTGGTGTTGTCCGCATCGAGCCCGGAACACGGCAGCGCCACGGAAGAAATCGAGGTTTCCTATACGGGCGATTCCATGGAGATCGGCTTCAATTCTGCCTATCTGCTCGATATCGCCCGTCAGATCGAAAGCGACAATGCGCAAGTGTCGCTGGCCGATTCCGCATCGCCGACGATCCTGCGCGAGGTTGGCGACGCCAGCGCGCTTTACGTGCTGATGCCGATGCGTGTTTGAGGGGACAGCCACTGTTTCTTGCCCGAGGCCCCGTTAGGTCCGAGGAACTGCCGGAGATGAGCGACCGCCCGTCGACAGGGGACGCGCGACGGCGGTTCTCCGTGAGCCGCCTGACGCTGACCGATTTCCGCTGTTACGCTGACCTGCGCCTCGACATCGATGCCCGGCCGGTGGTGCTTTTCGGCGACAACGGGGCCGGCAAGACCAACATCCTGGAGGCCGTCTCCATGCTGGTGCCGGGGCGCGGTTTTAGGCGGGCCACGCTCTCCGAACTGGCGCGGAGCGGCGGCGACGGCCGCTGGGCCGTGGCATCCACGGTCGAGACCCCGACCGGCCCCGTCCAGCTCGGCACCGGTTTCACGCCGCCCGATTTGCCGGAAGGCAGCGAACGCCGGCAGGTCCGCGTCGACGGCGAAACGGCGCCGAACCAGAACGTTCTGACCGACCATTTCTCGGCCCATTGGCTGGTCCCGCAGATGGATCGCCTGTTCATCGACGGCGCATCGGCGCGCAGGCGCTTTCTCGACCGCCTGGTCTTCGCCTGGGATCCGGCGCATTCCGGGCGCATCACCGCCTACGAGCAGGCGGCGCGCCAACGCCTGAAGCTGCTCAAGGATAACGCCAATCCGGACCCGGCCTGGCTTTCGGCCCTCGAGGACGGCATGGCACCGTTCCCCGGCGCGGTCCTGGCCCTCGACGGGCTGGTCGAGAGCTGGCTCGCCGACGGCCCGGCGCTCGAAGCCGAGGACCGCTTCCGGGAACGGTTGGCCGCCGATCGCGGGCGCGACGGCGAGCAGGGCCGCACCTCGAGTGGTCCGCACCGGACCGACCTCCTGGTCCGTCACGGCGCCAAGGACGAGGCGGCGGAGCGCTGCTCGACCGGCGAGCAGAAGGCGCTGCTGATCACCATCATCCTGGCCAACGCCCGCGTCCGGGCCGACGAGGAGGGCGGTGTTCCGGTGCTGCTCCTCGACGAAGTGGCGGCGCACCTGGACGAGATGCGCCGCGGCGCCCTTTTCGGCCACCTGGTCGACCTCGGCGCCCAGGCCTGGCTGACGGGAACCGACGCGGCGCTCTTCGCCGGGCTCGAGGGCAAGGCGCAATTCTTCTCGGTCGACCACGGCACGGTGACGGCGACCTGATCAATCACCCGAGACCGCTTCTTCGGCGGCGGTTTAACAAAAGACGGTAAATAGTGGATATGACGGACGAAACGGAAAACGGCAAACCCACCACCGGCAACGACGACGATTACGGCGCCGAGCAGATCAAGGTCCTCAAGGGCCTGGAAGCGGTGCGCAAACGCCCCGGCATGTACATCGGCGACACCGACGACGGATCGGGCCTGCACCACATGGTCTACGAGGTTGTCGACAACGCCATCGACGAGGCGCTGGCCGGCTATTGCGACACCGTCTTCGTGACGCTGAACGGCGACGGTTCGGTGACCGTGCGCGACAATGGCCGCGGCATCCCCGTCGACATCCACGCCGAGGAAGGCGTGTCGGCGGCCGAGGTCATCATGACCCAGCTTCATGCCGGCGGGAAGTTCGACCAGAATTCCTACAAGGTCTCGGGCGGCCTGCACGGTGTCGGCGTCTCCGTGGTCAATGCATTGTCCGACTGGCTCGAGCTCAAGATCTGGCGCGAAGGCAAGGAGCACCTCATCCGCTTCAAGAACGGCGAGGCGGAGGCGCCCCTGGAAATCACCGGTGAAGCGCCGACGGTCGAGGGCGGCGAGCCGCTGACCGGTACCGAGCTGACCTTCCTCGCCTCCAAAGACATCTTCACCATGACGGAGTACGATCTCGCCACCCTGGAGCATCGCCTGCGCGAACTGGCCTTCCTCAACTCCGGCGTGGCGTTGGAATTGACCGACGGGCGCGGCGTCGATCCGGAAACGACGGTGCTCCACTACGAGGGCGGTCTCAAGGCCTTCGTCGACTATCTCGACCGCTCGAAAACGGCGCTTCATCAGCCGACCATCACCGTCACCGGTGAGCGCGACGGCATCACGGTGGAGCTCGCCATGCAGTGGAACGACAGCTATCACGAGACGACGCTGTGTTTCACCAACAACATCCCGCAACGGGACGGCGGCACCCACCTGGCCGGTTTCCGCGGTGCCTTGACGCGTACCATTAACAGCTATGCCGCGTCCGCGGGTCTCGCCAAGAAAGCCAAGGTCAACATCTCCGGCGACGACGCGCGCGAGGGTATGACCTGTGTGCTCTCGGTCAAGGTGCCCGACCCCAAGTTCTCGTCGCAGACCAAGGACAAGCTGGTCTCCTCCGAGGTGCGCCCGGTCGTCGAGAGCCTGGTCGGCGAAGGCCTGGACCGCTGGTTCGAGGAGCACCCCGGCGAATCGAAACGCGTCATCGGCAAGATCATCGAGGCCGCCGCCGCCCGCGAGGCGGCCCGCAAGGCGCGTGAGCTGACGCGGCGCAAGGGGGCGCTGGACATCAGTTCGCTGCCCGGCAAGCTCGCCGATTGCCAGGAGCGCGACCCGGCCTTGTCCGAGCTTTTCATCGTCGAGGGTGACTCGGCCGGCGGCTCGGCCAAGCGGGGCCGCAACCGCGCCAACCAGGCGATCCTGCCCTTGCGGGGCAAGATCCTCAACGTCGAGCGGGCGCGTTTCGACAAGATGCTGAGTTCATCGGAAATCGGCACCCTGATCGCGGCGCTCGGTACCGGCATCGGCCGCGAGGATTTCAACGCCGAGAAGTGCCGCTACCACAAGATCATCGTCATGACCGACGCCGACGTCGACGGCAGCCATATCCGCACGCTCCTGCTGACCTTCTTCTACCGCCAGATGCCGGAGCTGGTGGAACGCGGTTACCTCTACATCGCCCAACCCCCTCTTTATCGCGCCAAACGCGGAAACTCCGAGGTCTACCTCAAGGACGACCCGCAGCTCGAAACGCACCTGTTCGACTCGGCCATCGACGAGGGCGCGGTGTTGCAGGTCTACGACGGCAGCCAGATCGCCGGCGCCGATTTGCGGGCCGTCGTCGACGAGGCCCGCGCCGTCAAGGAATCGCTGAACCACCTGGCGCGCCACGTGCCGGTCCGGGTCATCGAACAGGCGGCGATCTCGAGCGCGCTCGATCCGGAGATCCTGTCTGACGCCGAGCGCGCCACGGCGACGGCCGAATATATCGCCAAGCGCCTTGATGCGCTCGAACCGGAACTGGAACGCGGCTGGCAGGGCGCGCCCTTGGACGACGGCGGCCTCGCCTTCACGCGAACCTTAAGGGGCGTCACCGAACGCCACGTCATCGACGGCACCCTGATCCGCTCGTCGGACGCCAGGAGGGTCAACGAGAAGGCCGGGCAACTGCAGAAGCTCTATGCGCGCCACGGCACGCTGATCCTCAAGGACAAGGAGCACCCGGTCACCGGCCCGGTATCGCTGGTCGACACCATCCTCGGCCTCGGCCGCAAGGGGGTCTCCATCCAGCGCTACAAGGGTCTCGGCGAGATGAACCCGGAGCAACTCTGGGAGACGACCCTCGATCCCAACGTGCGCTCTTTGCTGCAGGTCAAGGTCAGCCACACGGACGACGCCGAGGACGTGTTCTCGACCCTCATGGGCGACATCGTCGAACCCAGGCGCGACTTCATCCAGCAAAATGCGCTGAAGGTTGCGAATTTGGATGTTTAGAGCGGCATTGGTGTGAATTGACACCTAGTCATCTGGAACTGAAGTTCAATTCATAATAAGGTTTTCTCTCGAGACGGATCATCGAGGGGGGTGTCATGACGCCTACCAGGGGCCGGCAAGCGCCGGTCGTTGAATTGAGCGAAGAAGAGCGGAGATTTTTGCAAGGCCAGGTTCGGCGTCACCGTGTTGCGCGTTCAATGTCGGAGCGTTGCCGTATCATTCTAAGATGTGCTGATGGGCTGACGAGCAAGGCGGTTGCGGCGGAGGTTGGGGTTCATGAACACACGGTCG
>Ga0209144_1000090_pt1 | contig 17332 bp, 15 predicted proteins | sample WorMettrBAHAMAS1_FD_187392 | JGI IMG/M metagenome (GOLD analysis project Ga0209144, IMG submission 187392) | Marine gutless worms symbiont microbial communities from Max Planck institute for Marine Microbiology, Germany - Inanidrilus... | ecosystem: Host-associated > Annelida > Digestive system...
TCTGCAACGAATCTGAGCGAAGAAGGGACCGCGATCCCAAAATCCGCTATCGCAACCAACCCACCGCGATCATCGCGGGCCACAGCAGTCTGAAAATCTCTCTCGAGCTCGAGAAAGCCAATAAAGACAATCCAATACCAAACCCGCACACTGGTCTCATGAAACACTTTCCCGGCTTCGCAGACATCGAACTGAGTCAATCCTCCGCCATTGTGACCGGCGATCGAGGCCTTTCGGCTTCTCCCGCCTCGAAAAGGATGAGGACATGACTCAGATGACGACACGGACGACCGGTGCGAAGGTCGACAACGGCGTAAACGTCGAGGCTTTGCTCGGCGCCCGCGAAGCCCTGGACGCGGCCCCGGAGGCCGCCCAGTTCAAATGGCGCACCACCTGCGAGTGGGTCAACGGCACCCATTGCCGCTCGACCATCGACGGCTTCTTCGGCCTCGGTGAAGAGCAGACTCGTGAGGAGTCCTTCACGGTCGAAACCGACCATCCCGAGGTGTTCGCGGCTGAAGACATGGCGCCGACCCCCGTGGAGGTCGTGCTTTCGGGCTTGGCGGGCTGCCTGATGGGTGGCGTCGCCGCTGTGGCCCAGCACCGGGGCATCCAGCTTCATTCGGTCAAGGCGACCGTCGAAGGCGACATGGACCTGCAGGGGATCCTCGGCATCGACGACGAGGTGCGCAACGGCTTCGGCAACATCCGCGTGCACTTCGAGGTCGACGCGGACGCCACCGAAGACGAGATCAAGGCGCTTGTCGCCCAGGCGCAGAAGCGCTCCGCCGTGTTCGACGTGATCACCAACCCGACCAACGTCTTCGTCACCGTCGGCTGACGAGGCGGAGCCGCATAAGCGAGGCGAGTGTCGTGAAGTCCACAACGACCGTCATCATCGGTGCCGGGCAGTCCGGGCTCGCCTTCAGCCGGCATCTCGCCGACCGCTCGATCGACCACGTATGGATCGAGCGGGGCGAGGTCGCCAACACCTGGCGTACGGAGCGGTGGGACTCGCTCAGGCTGCTGACGCCGAACTGGCAAAGCCGTCTTCCCGGCTACGCCTATGCGGGCGACGACCCTGATGGCTACATGGACATGCCGGCGGTGGTCCGGTTCCTTCAAGGGTACGCCGAGACGATCAGCGCGCCCATCGAGACCGGCACCACGGTGACATCGGTGCGGCGCGCGGATGGCGGCTACGTCGTCGAGACGGACCGCGGCGACTGGCGGTGCCGGACGGTTGTGCTGGCCAACGGTGCCTTTGCCGTGGCGGCCGTGCCGAACGTCGCAGAAGTGCTGCCTGAAGGCGTCCGAAGCCTGACGCCGAAGGACTACCGAAACCCGGATCAGCTCGAGGACGGCGGCGTGATGGTCGTCGGCGCGTCGGCGACGGGGATTCAACTGGCCCAGGAGATCCAGGCCTCGGGCCGGCCGACCATGTTGTCGGTCGGGGATCACGTCCGGGTGCCGCGGGTCTACCGCGGTCGCGATATCAAATGGTGGATGGACGTCACCGGCATGATGGATCTGCCCTACGACGAGGTCGAAGACCTGCGCCGGGCGCGGCGGCTGCCGTCTTTGCAGCTCGTCGGCACCCGGGAGCGGGCGATGCTGGACCTCAACGCCCTTCGCAGTGATGGCGTTGCGATCGTCGGCCGCCTGGCCGGCATCCGCGACGGTCGGGCGCAGTTCTCCGGCTCGCTGAACAATCAGTGCGCGCTGGCCGATCTGAAGATGAACCGCCTGCTCGACGGAATCGACGAGTGGGTGTCGGAAAACGGCCGGGACGGCGAGTTCGAGGCACCGCACAGATTCGAGCCGACGCGGGTCGACGGCGATCCGCCACTCGCCAAGGACCTGACCGACGGCAGCGTCAAGACGGTGATCTGGGCGACCGGGTTTCGCCCCGACTACTCCTGGCTCGACGTGCCGGTGCTCGACCGGAAAGGCCGAATCCGGCACACTGGAGGCGTGGTCGACGACGCCCCGGGCCTGTACGTCATGGGGCTGCCATTCCTGCGTCGCCGGAAATCGTCGTTCATCGACGGCGCCGGCGACGATGCCCGCGACCTTGCGGAGCATCTCAGCGCCAGTCTCGACCGAATTGCCGCGTGATCAGGTTGCGGATCATGCAGAACGAACAGCCCATCCAGTCCCGACACGACGCCGTGATCGTCGGCGCCCGGTGCGCGGGCGCGTCCACAGCCATGCTGCTGGCGCGGGTCGGCGCCAAGGTGCTCATGGTCGACCGCCAGCCCTACGGCGCCGACACGGTTTCGACCCACGCACTGATGCGGGCCGGTGTCGTCCAGCTCGACCGCTGGGGCGTGCTCGACCGGGTCATGGCCGAGGGAACGCCGCGGATCGAAGAGACGACGTTCCACTACGGGCGCGACAAGCTCCGCGTCGAGATCAAGCCGGAACACGGGGTCATCCATCTCTGCGCGCCGCGCCGGACGGTGCTCGACCGCGTGCTGGTCGATGCTGCCCGCGAGTCCGGCGCCGAGGTTCGCCACGGCGTCGCGCTCACCGACCTGCGGACCGCCGCGGACGGCCGGGTCACCGGCGCGACCCTGAAGGACCCGAACGGCGATGTCGTCGAGGTTGGTGCCGACGTCGTCATCGGCGCGGACGGACGCCAGTCCCTTGTCGCCCGTTTGGTCGGCGCCGAAACCTACGTCGAGGGCACCGGTGCGTCGGGCTATGTCTACGGCTACTTCGAAGACATGCCCGGCGACGGCTATCACTGGTACTTCGAAACGGACGTTGCCGCCGGCGTCATTCCCACCAACGACGGCCATCGCTGCGTGTTCGCCGGTGTCCACCAGGACCGTTTCGCCGAGACGTTCAAGGGCGACCTGGACGGCGGATTCCTGAAGATCGCCGCGGCCAATTCGCCGGCGCTGCGAGACGACCTCGAGAACGCCCGGATGGTCGGCCGGCTGCGCGGCTTTTCCGGCGGCGTCGGCTACATGCGCCAGCCGCACGGTCCGGGCTGGCTGGGCCCTGGTCGGCGATGCCGGGTACTTCAAGGACCCGCTGACAGCGCACGGCATCACCGATGCGCTCCGTGATGCAGAACTGGTTTCACGCGCCGTGCTCGACGGACACGCAGCGGCGTTCGCCGACTAACAGGACGTTCGCGATGCTTTGTCCCGGCCGCTCCTGGATGTGACCAACACGATTGCCACCTTCGACTGGACCCTCGACGAGGTCCAGGATCACCACGTCCGGCTCGCCCGGGCCATGAGCGCGGAAGCCGACCACGTTGCCGGGTTCTCGAAGTTGGGTGCGGTCGCGGCCTGAGAACGACGTCGGCGGATCGCGTCAGCCTTCCTTGAGGAGCCGGGCGGCCAGCACCGCCGCGTAGGTCAGGATCGCATCGGCGCCGGCGCGCTTGAAGCCGGCGAGGCTCTCCAGGACCGCGCGGTCGCCGTCGAGCCAGCCGTTGCCGGCGGCGGCCATCAGTATCGCGTACTCGCCGCTGACCTGATAGACGAAGGTCGGCATGCCGAAGGCGTCCTTCACCCGGCGCACGATGTCGAGATAGGGCATGCCCGGCTTGACCATCACCATGTCGGCGCCCTCGGCGATATCCATGGCCACCTCGCGAAGTGCCTCGTCAGTGTTCGCCGGGTCCATCTGGTAGGTCTTCTTGTCGCCCTTCAGCGCCGACGCCGAGCCGACCGCATCGCGGAACGGGCCATAGAACGCCGAGGCGTACTTGGCCGCATAGGAGAGCACCTGCACGTCGGTGAACCCGGCGCCGTCGAGAGCGTCGCGCACGGCGCCGATGCGGCCGTCCATCATGTCCGAGGGCGCAGCGACGTCGCAGCCGGCCTCGGCCTGGACGATGGCCTGCCGGCACAGCATCTCGACCGTTTCGTCGTTGAGCACCACACCGTCCTGCACCAACCCGTCGTGACCGTCGGCATTGAATGGATCGAGGGCGACGTCGCAGATCACGCCGACATCGGGATGCGCCGCCTTCAAGGCCCGGACGGCGCGGCAGACGAGGTTTTCGGGGTTTACCGCCTCGGCGCAGTCGGTGGTCTTGAGGCCCGCATCGACGTAGGGGAAGACAGCGACCGCTGGAATGCCGAGCGCCGCGGCTTCGCCGACGGCGTCGACCATCAGGTCGATGGACAGGCGCTCGACTCCGGGCATGGACTCGATCGGCTCCCGGTGGCCCTCGCCGTCGACGACGAACACCGGCCAGATGAGGTCGTCGATGGTGAGCCGGGTCTCGACGACCAGGCGCCGCGACCACGGTGTGCGCCGGTTCCGGCGCATCCGGGTACGCGGGTACTGGCCGATGGCCGCGGGTGGCCGGTCCGTCATTTCCTCACACCGCGTCCAGTGCCTGACCGATATCGGCGAGGATGTCATCGATGTGCTCGATGCCGACCGACAGCCGCACATAACCCTCGGAGACGCCTGTACGCATCTGGTCCTCGGGAGAGAGCTGGGAGTGGGTCGTCGTCGCCGGGTGGATGGCCAGTGTCCTCGCATCGCCGATGTTGGCAACGTGCAGGACCATCTGGAGCGCGTCGATGAACCGTCGGCCACCCTCGCGTCCGGCGGCCAGCTCGAAGCCGACCAGCGCCCCGTAGCCACCGGTCAGATAGGCATCGGCGCGCCAGCGCACCTCGCCCTCCTGGAACCTGGGGAAGATCACGTGGGTGACCTTGGGATGGGCGGCGAGGTAGTCGGCAACGCGGGCAGCGTTCTCGTTGTGGGCGCGCATCCTGAGTGGCAGGGTCTCGAGCCCGTGGATGAACAGGAAGGCGTTGAAGGGGCTCATCGAGGCGCCGATGTCGCGAAGCAGGATGACCCGCGCCCGCAGGATGAAGGTGATCGGCCCCAGCGGCTTCATCGCCTGAGTCCATACCGCACCATGGTAGCTGGGATCGGGCTCGTTGAGCGTCGGGAAGCGGTCGGCGTGGGCCTCCCAGTCGAAGTTGCCGCCGTCGACGATCAGCCCGCCGATGGAGGTGCCATGGCCGCCGATGTACTTGGTCGTCGAGTACATGGAGATGGCGGCGCCATGGTCGAGGGACCGGCACATCACCGGCGCGGCGGTGTTGTCGACGATCAGCGGCACACCCAGCTTGCGCCCGACCTCGGCGACCTCGCGGATCGGGAACACGTTGAGCTTCGGGTTCGGCAAGGTCTCGGCGTAATAGCAGCGGGTGCGGTCGTCGGTGGCGTTGGCGAAAGCCTCCGGGTCGGCCGGGTCGACAAACCGGGCCTCGACGCCGAGGTCCGAGAGCGTGTTGGCGAACAGGTTCCAAGTGCCGCCATAGAGGTCGGTCGAGCTGACGAAATTGTCGCCGGCGCGGCACAGGTTGAGCACGCAGAAGGTGGACGCCGCCTGGCCCGACCCCAGCGCCAGTGCCGCCACGCCGCCCTCCAGCTCGGCGAACCGCCGCTCGAGCACGTCGTTGGTCGGGTTCATGATGCGCGTGTAGATGTTGCCGAGCTCCTTGAGCGCGAACAGGTTTTCGGCGTGCTGCGTGTGCTCGAACTGGTAGGACGTGGTCTGGTAGATCGGCACCGCCACGGCGTTGGTCGCCGGGTCGAACCGGTGGGCGCCGTGCAGCACGATGGTTTCCGGTTTAAAGGTGTTCTCGCTCACGAATTGGCTCCTTCCCTGCTGCAACACCATAACCCGCTTCCGGGCTTCTTTGCGGGCCTCTCGGCCGCGCCGAGGGCCCCGCGGCGGCGGAGCATACACGCCGCAGCCGGGGCAGGGGAGCGCTTTTCCGTCCGGCTTCCTCGGAGCCCGTTCGGCCGGCTTGATCGCGCTGCGCCCTATACCAGGAATCGAACGACCTTATCCATTGTGATGACTTGAAACGAGTACGGAAATGCCGAATAGTCTCGCCCGCGGCGGACGGCTCCCCCCAACCACAACCCGCTCGGCATGTCATCACGCGCGTCCACCATCATCTTCCGCCAAGGCGACACCATCTTTCGTGAGGGCGAGGCGGGCGACCACGCGCTGTTGATCAAATCCGGCGCGGTCAGCATTTCGCGCCGCGGCCGGGAAGGCGAGGTGCCGCTGGGAACCTGCGGCCCCGGCGATGTCATTGGCGAGATGGCGATCATCGACGACAGCCCTCGGTCGGCGACGGCCATCGCTGCTGAGGAAACCGAAGTCGCCGTCATCAAGCGGCACCAGCTTCTCGACCGCCTCGACCAGGCCGACCCGGTGATCGCCCGCATTGTCCGAACCCTGATGCGGCGGTTTCGCGGCACCGAGGCCGTGCTGCTGGCCGAGGGGGATTCCGAGGCGCTCCGCCAGGGGCTGACCGCTCCCGAGAGCAATCCGACCGCCGCGATGGGGGCCTATGGCGACCTGCTGCGGGAGCGGGAGGTCGAAGACGCCTTCGCCGAAGGGCAGTTCGAAGCCTTTTACCAGCCGGTCGTCGCGCTCGGCGGAAACAGCCCGACCGGCTTCACGCCCGTCGGGTTCGAAGCCTTGGTCCGCTGGCGCCATCCGTCCCGCGGTATCATGGCTCCGGAGGTCTTCGCCCACCTCGCCGAGAAGAGCGGCCTGATCGTCCCTCTCGACCGGCACGTCTTCGGGCTCGCCGCAGCTTTCCTCAATCAGGCCGACGCGAGCCTTGAAGGCGAGCCAATGACCATGAGCGTCAACCTGTCCAGCCGGCAATTCCGCGACTTCGGGATCGTGACCGGTGTCGAGCATGCGATGTGGAACGCCGGCCTGGACCCCCGACGGCTCCAGGTCGAAGTCACCGAAAGCACGCTGATCTTCGATTCTTCGACGGCGCGGATGGTCGTGTCCCGCCTCGTCGACCTGGGCGTCGGGCTGACATTGGACGACTTCGGCACCGGCTATTCCAGCCTGAGCTATCTGATCCAGTTCCCGTTCAGCGTCCTGAAGATCGACCGCTCGTTCGTCGACAGTGTCCTTCAGTCGGAAACCAGCGAAAAGGTGGTGCGCAGTATCGTCGGCCTTGCGGATTCGAAGGATCTTGGAACGGTCGCCGAGGGCATAGAGAGAACCGACCAGCAGAATCGGCTGCGGGCCCTCGGATGCCGTCAAGGACAGGGGTACCTGTACGCGCCCCCGATGCTACCCGACGAGGCGATCGCCTGGGTCCGGGAAACCCGGAACCACTAGCGGCTCGGCAGTTTTTCCACCGACCTGAAAACGGGCTTATCGGCAGGCGACGGAGCCTCTTTACCCGAGAAGCCGGATCGGATAAGTTGACGTTTACGTAAACGGAAACTTAGAGGCCGCCGGCTCGGCGGTCCTGTTGCGTTGCCGCCACGGACCTGGGAGAATCTCTGATCGGCCGGACTTGCCCGGTGCGGAGGAGGCCGGGCGGCGGCGACACGTCCCGTGGAGGATACCGTGCCCGACGACGCACCCGCCATCCAGAAGTCCAAGACACCCGCGAAGGCACCCGACCGTTCCGCCCCGGCGCGGAAAGGCTATCGCCCGCGCAATCCGGTCCGCTTCGTTACCGCGGCGAGCCTGTTCGACGGCCACGATGCCTCCATCAACATCATGCGCCGCATCATCCAGGGTGCCGGAGCCGAGGTCATTCATCTCGGCCACAACCGCTCGGTTGACGAGGTCGTCACCGCCGCCGTGCAGGAAGACGTGCAGGGCATTGCGGTCAGTTCGTACCAGGGCGGCCACGTCGAGTTCTTCAAGTACATGATCGACCTGCTGCGCGAGCGCGGCGGCTCGGAGATCAAGGTCTTCGGCGGCGGCGGCGGCGTTATCGTCCCGGAAGAGATGGACGAGCTGCACGCTTACGGGGTCGCCCGTATCTACAGCCCCGAAGACGGGCGCATCATGGGTCTTCAGGGGATGATCGAAGACATGATGCGAACGGCAGACTTCGACCTCGCGGCGGCGCAGCCGGATGATCTGGAAGGCCTGTTCGACGGCAATGCCCGGGTTCTTTCCCGCGTGCTCACCGGCTTGCAGTCGGGGTCCGTCGACGAGACCCGGCGTGAGGCCCTGCACGCGATGGCGCACCGCCGGCATGTCATGCCAGTGTTCGGCATCACCGGTACCGGCGGCGCGGGCAAGTCGTCCCTCACGGACGAGCTGATCCGGCGGTTCCGGCTCTATTCGGACGAGCCGCGCATCGCCGTCCTGGCGGTGGACCCTTCGCGGCGCAAGACGGGCGGCGCGCTGCTCGGCGACCGCATCCGCATGAACGCGGATTTCGGCGACGGCGTTTACATGCGGTCCATCGCCACCCGCGGCGCCGGCGCCGAAGTGCCGGAATCCTTGCCCGACATGATCGCCGCCACCAAGGCGGCCGGATTCGACCTGGTCATAGTTGAGACGCCGGGCATCGGTCAGGGCGACGCCGGCATCGTGCCGCACGTCGATCTGTCGCTCTATGTCATGACCCCCGAGTTCGGCGCCGCCAGTCAGCTCGAAAAGGTCGACATGCTCGACTTCGCCGACGTGGTGGCGATCAACAAGTTCGATCGCCGCGGCGCCGAGGATGCGTGGCGCGATGTTTCCAAGCAGATCCAGAGGAACCGCGAGGCGTTCTCCGCGGCGCCCGACGAGATGCCGGTGTTCGGCACGATTGCATCGCGGTTTAACGACGAGGGGATCAGCGGCCTCTATCTGGAGATCGTCCGCGAGTTCAACGACCGCGGGCTTGGCGCCTGGCAAAGCGCAGCGCCCCCGGTCGTGGCAAAATGTTCAAAACCCGGGGCCGGGATCGTGCCGGCCGAACGGCGGCGCTATCTCGCCGAGGTCGCCGAAACGGTACGTGGGTACCATGCCGAGACGGCCAAGCAGGTGGCAATTGCGCGCGAGAGGCAACAGCTGCGTGAGAGTCGCCGCATGCTCGCCGAGGCCGGCGACGACTTGGTGGCCGCGGCATTGGACCCACTGATCGCCGAACGGGAAACCGCCCTCGATCCGCGCTGCAAGAAGATGCTGGAGATGTGGCCGACGGTCAGGGAAATCCTTTCGGCCGATGAATACGTCGTGCGCATGCGCGACCGCGAAACCCGCACCGCGCTCTACACGACGACGCTCTCGGGGACGCGCATTCCCAAGGTGGCGCTGCCGCGCTACGGCGAAGACGGCGAGGTGTTGCGCTGGCTATTGTCCGAGAATGTGCCCGGCGACTTTCCCTACACGGCCGGCGTCTTCGCCTTCAAGCGCGAGAACGAGGACCCGACCCGGATGTTCGCCGGAGAGGGCGACCCGTTCCGCACCAACGCGCGGTTCAAGTTCCTGTCGAAAGACGCCCCGGCGACGCGGCTGTCGACGGCCTTCGACTCGGTGACGCTCTACGGGTTCGATCCGGACCCGCGTCCCGACATCTACGGCAAGGTCGGCAACTCCGGCGTCTCCATTGCCACCCTGGACGACGTCAAGGCGCTCTATGACGGCTTCGATCTGTGCGATCCGACGACCTCGGTGTCGATGACCATCAACGGGCCGGCGCCGGCGATCCTAGCGATGTTCTTCAACACCGCCATCGACCAGCAGCTTGCCCGCTTCGAAACCGAGAACGGCCGCGTGCCCACCGATGAGGAGGCCGAGGGGGTCGCCGAGTGGGTCTGGGAGAACGTGCGGGGCACGGTGCAGGCCGACATCCTCAAGGAGGACCAGGGACAGAACACCTGCATCTTCTCGACCGAGTTCGCGCTTCGGATGATGGCCGACATCCAGGAGTTCTTCGTCCACAACCGGGTGCGGAACTTCTATTCGGTGTCGATCTCCGGCTACCACATCGCCGAAGCCGGGGCGAATCCGATCAGCCAATTGGCGTTCACGCTGGCCAACGGCTTCACTTACGTCGAGGCCTACCTTGCCCGCGGCATGCACATCGATGACTTCGGCCCGAACCTGTCGTTCTTCTTCTCGGCCGGAATGGATCCCGAATACACCGTCATGGGGCGGGTCGCGCGGCGCATCTGGTCGACGGCGATGCGCTTCAAGTACGGCGCCAACGAGCGCTCGCAGAAGCTCAAGTACCACACCCAGACCTCGGGCCGGTCGCTGCACGCCCAGGAGTACGGCTTCAACGACATCCGCACGACCCTGCAGGCGCTGCTCGCCGTCTACGACAACACCAACAGCCTGCACACCAACGCCTACGACGAGGCGATCACCACGCCGACCGCCGAGAGCGTGCGCCGGGCCATGGCGATCCAGCTGATCATTAACCGCGAATGGGGCCTGGCCAAGAACGAGAACCCCAACCAGGGGTCCTTCATCATCGACGAGCTGACCGACCTGGTCGAAGAGGCGGTGCTTCAGGAATTCGAGCGGATCGCCGAGCGGGGCGGTGTTCTCGGCGCCATGGAAACCGGCTATCAGCGCGGCAAAATCCAAGAAGAGTCCCTTTACTACGAGCGCCAGAAGCATGACGGCAGCTACCCCATCGTCGGCGTCAACACCTTCGTTAACCCCGAAGGCGAAGCATTGCCGACGCCGAAACTGGTCCGCGCCACGGAAGAGGAAAAGCAGAGCCAGCTCAGCCGCCTCGCGGCCTTCCAGGAACGCAACGCCGACGCCGCGCCGGCGATGATCCGCCGCTTGCAGGAAACCGCCACGACAGGCGGCAACATGTTCGCGACATTGGTTGATGCCGTGCGTGTGCTGTCCCTGGGCCAGATCACCCAAGCCTTGTTCGAGGTCGGCGGCCAGTACCGGCGCAACATGTAGCGATCGTCCGCCGCATCGGCGTGGAGGAGGGCGCGGTGGCCACCATCCGGGGTGTGAAGCTGCCCGAAGGGGTGCACCTCGAAGAGGTGCTGTTCGAGTTCCAAACCTTCGGGCGTACGGCCCGGGTGGTCGCCGTCGATCCGGCAACCAACACCGAAGTCGTCATGGTCGGCGATCCCAGCTATGGCGAGGAGACCTTGAAGCGCCTCGCAATCCGCAAGTTGGCCTTCGTCATTGCCAAGAAACAGAAGGCGGAACGCGGCGAGGATTGAGTTCTTCGGCGGTTCGTTCCACCGCCACGCACCCTTTTTTCCTTGACATACAACTGTTGCAAAGCGACACCATGCGGCCATCAAAAAAGCGGATATTTCTCCGTATCCGGTGCGACGCAGCGACCACTCCGACGCTGGCCCGCGCAGACGGGCAGCGAAACAGGGACGTAGCGAGACAGAGGGGAGCGGCAACATCGTGCGTCTAGGGGACACGGCCAAAGGGCGGCGAGTCCGGTACCGCGCCGCAAGCCGCGAACATCACACCACCGCCGTATCCGGCTCCTGTTGATCGTCGCACCGAGGACGGATTCGCGCCCATGGAATATTTCGCCCAGCAGCTGATCAACGGTCTGACCCTCGGTGCCATCTACGGGCTAATCGCTATCGGCTACACGATGGTCTACGGCATCATCGGCATGATCAATTTCGCTCACGGCGAGATTTTCATGATCGGTTCGTTCGTCTGCCTGTTGACTCTGATGGTCTTGGGCATATTCGGAATCACCTGGGTTCCGTTCGCCCTTCTGCTGATGCTGATCTGCACCATGGTGCTGACATCGATCTATGGCTGGACGCTGGAGCGCGTGGCCTACAAGCCCTTGCGTGGTTCGCCGAGATTGGCGGCGCTGATCACCGCCATCGGCATGTCCATCTTCCTGCAGAACTACGTACAGCTTCTTCAGAGCCCGCGGATCAAACCGATGCAGCCGTTGTTCAGCGGCGGCGTCAAGATCATGGAGCGGGCCGACGGCTTCATCGTCTCCATCAGCTACCTGCATATGTTCATCTGGGCGCTGACGGTGGTGCTGATGGTCGTGTTCACGCTGATCATCGCCAGGACCGCGTTCGGCCGCGCCCAGCGCGCCTGCGAGCAGGATCGCGGCATGGCGGCGCTGATCGGCATCGACGTCAACAAGACCATTTCGCTGACCTTTATCATGGGCGCTTCGCTGGCCTCGGTGGCCGGCCTGATCTTCCTGCTGAACTACGGCGTCATCGACTTCTACATCGGTTTCCTCGCCGGGCTTAAAGCGTTCACCGCCGCGGTTCTGGGCGGCATCGGCTCGCTTCCGGGCGCCATGCTCGGCGGCTTGCTGATTGGCCTCATCGAGGCCTTCTGGTCGGGCTATTTCATCGTCGAGTACAAGGACGTGGCGGTCTTCTCCATCCTCGTTCTTGTGCTGATCTTCCGTCCCACCGGTCTCCTCGGCAAACCCGATATCGAGAAGGTCTGACACCGTGGCCGAAGCATCCGCTGCGCCGGCGCGCGCCCCGCTCGATCTCCCCGCAGCCTTTAAGGAAAGCGCGTTCATCGCACTGGTGATGTTCGGCCTTTCCGTCGGCATGGTGGCGCTCTACACCCGCGACATCCCGGGCGGATTGGTCATCGACACCCGCTGGATCGACGTGGCCATAGTCACCGGTATCGGCTTCTTTGGCCGGTTGGCGATGGTCCTGATGCGTGAGGAGCGGCCGCTTTCGGCGCTGGTGATCGTTGGCCCCGTAGCGGTGGCGATGCTGGTCTTGTTGCTCGGAAATAAGCTGTTCGACGAAGCGACGGCGACCGCGCTCGCGGCCTACCTGCCGTTCGACGATGACGTGGTGAACGGCATCCTCGCCATCATTTCGGGTGTTTTCACCTTGCGCGCCATTTGGGCGCTCCGCCATACCGGCGTCTCGGCAAAAACCGCCGCCGAGCGCGAGGAGGCCATGGATGCCTTCGGCGACAAGGTCCAGCGCGCGGCACGGTATCTGGGACCTGTGCTGCTGGTCGTCGCCGTTGGGTTTCCAATACTGACCTACGTGCCGGAGGTGGCGTTCCTGCCCAAGATCGACCGCCAGATCCTTGGCATCGCGGTGCTGGTCGTGACCTACATTATGCTGGGCTGGGGCCTGAACATCGTCGTTGGCCTCGCCGGTCTCTTGGATCTCGGCTACGTGGCGTTCTACGCCGTCGGCGCCTATAGCTACGCCTTGTTGGCGACGGAGTTCGGGTACAGCTTCTGGATGTGCCTGCCGTTCGCCGGGCTCATGGCGGCGACGGCTGGAATCATCCTCGGCTTTCCGGTACTGCGGTTGCGTGGCGACTACCTTGCCATCGTCACCCTCGGCTTCGGCGAGATGATCCGGGTGATCCTGCTGAACTGGTACGAGTTCACAAATGGCCCGGACGGCATCTCGGGGATTCCGCGGTCGTCGTTTTTCGGGCTGCCCTTTGTTCGGAAGGCGCCGGAGGGCGTCGACACGTTTCATAGCGTTTTCGATCTCACCTATTCGCCCCTCGACCGCTTGGTCTTCCTTTACTACCTGATCCTGGCACTGGCCTTGATCACCAACGCGTTCACCATGCGCATCCGCAAGCTTCCGGTCGGCCGTGCCTGGGAGGCCCTGCGCGAGGATGAGATTGCCTGCCGCTCGCTCGGCATCAATCCCCGCAACACCAAGCTGACGGCGTTCGCCATCGGCGCCATGTTCGGCGGGTTCGCCGGATCGTTCTTCGCCACCCGCCAGGGCTTCATCAGCCCCGAGAGTTTCACCTTCATCGAATCCGCTGTGATCCTGGCGATCGTCGTGCTGGGTGGCTCCGGCAGCCAGATCGGCGTCGTTCTGGCGGCAATCATCCTCATCGGATTGCCCGAGTATTTTCGCGAACTCGAGCAGTACCGGATGCTGGCCTTCGGGGCGGCCATGGTGCTGATCATGATCTGGCGGCCGGCCGGGTTGCTGGCGCATCGCGAACCGACAATCCGAATGCCGACAGCGGTGGCCCGACCATGAGCGCGGCCCGACGGCAACTGGATTCCAATGCGCCGCTATTGAGCGTCGAGCACCTGACCATGCGGTTCAGTGGCCTCGTCGCTATCGACGACGTGTCGTTCGACGCCGCCAACCAGGAAATCTCCGCCATCATCGGTCCAAACGGTGCCGGCAAGACCACCGTGTTCAACTGCCTGACCGGCTTTTACGAGCCGCCGGTCGGGCGGCTGACGCTCAACCACCCGACCAAAGGGGCCTTCCTGCTGGAGCGCATGGAGGGCTACACGATTCCGATGAAAGCGGGTGTCGCGCGGACGTTCCAGAACATCCGCCTGTTCAGTGCCATGACGGTGCTCGAGAACCTGATCGTCGCCCAGCACAACAAGCTGATGCGGGCATTCGGCTTCACGGTCTCAGGGTTGTTCGGCGCGCCATCGTACAAGCGCGCCGAGGCCAAGGCCGTCGACATGGCTCGCTATTGGCTCGACCGAACCGGCCTGACCGATCGCGCCGACTGGGATGCCGGCAATCTTCCCTACGGCGATCAGCGACGCCTGGAGATCGCCCGGGCGATGTGCACGGAACCGGTGCTGCTGTGCCTGGACGAGCCGGCTGCTGGCCTCAACCCCCGCGAGTCCGCCGAGCTGAACCGGTTGCTTCTCTACATCCGTGACGAGCACAAGATCGGCGTCCTGCTGATCGAGCACGACATGAACGTGGTCATGGAGATTTCCGACCACATCGTCGTGCTCGACTATGGCCGCAAGATTTCCGACGGAACGCCGCATCACGTGCGCAATGACCCGGCGGTGATCCGTGCCTACCTTGGCGAAGAAGAGGACGAAGAGCTTCCCGAAGAGGTGGCCCGCGATCTGGCGGGCGGAGAGGAGGCCCGCTGATGCTCTCGGTCTCCAGCGTCAATACGTTCTACGGCAACATCCAGGCGCTGCGTGGCGTCGATGTGACTGTCGATGAAGGCGAGATCGTGACCCTGATCGGCGCCAACGGCGCCGGCAAGTCGACGCTCCTGATGACCATCTGCGGCAGTCCGCGGGCGTCCTCGGGGACCATCACGTTTGACGGCGAGGACATCACCCACCGGCCGACCGACCAGATCATAGGCTCAGGGATCGCCCAGTCCCCCGAGGGTCGGCGGATTTTTCCCCGCATGACGGTGATGGAGAACCTGCAGATGGGCTCGATCACCGCACCGGCCGAGAAGTTCGTGGAGAACCTGGAACAGGTGTTCGAGCTGTTCCCGATCCTCAAGGAGCGCAGCGACCAGCGGGGCGGTACACTCTCGGGTGGCGAACAGCAGATGCTGGCTATCGCCCGCGCACTGATGAGTCAGCCCCGGCTCCTGCTGCTCGATGAACCTTCCCTCGGCCTAGCGCCAATGGTGGTCAAACAGATCTTCCGCGTGATCAAGGAAATCAACCAAAGACAACGGGTCACGGTGTTCCTGGTCGAGCAGAACGCCTTTCATGCCCTGCGTCTGGCGCATCGAGGCTACGTGATGGTCAACGGCGTGATCAACTTGACTGGGACGGGCAGCGAACTCCTGGCCAATCGGGAAGTCCGCGCGGCGTACCTGGAAGGCGGACACGGATGATCCAGGCGGTTACATCCCATATCTGGATATTCGGCATCATCTACGTGTTGCTTGTTGTCTATGCCGCCTATATGACCGGACAAGCCATGGCCAATACGTGGCAGCCGTTCTGGCTGATGATCGTCTACATTCTGCTGCTGGGCTTTGCCAACAGATTCCTCGCCTTCGCGTTGTTCGAAGACATCCTGCTTTCTGTCGAGGGCTACGCGATCGACACAGCGATCATGTTGGCGGTCGCCGCGTTCGCTTATCGCCTGAACCGCGCCCGCCGGATGGTCAGTCAGTACCCGTGGCTTTATGACCGGGCCGGCCTATTCGGGTGGCGGTCAAAACACTGACGGTTTTTTCCAGTCCATCGTTTTCGGACACCGTCGACAAAATCACCGCAGCCAAATCACAGTATTGTCACAATCTCTCCGCATGTTAGGCTACGTTCACCTTGCCAGAGGGTAACGAAGCTCTCGGCATAACGGCGCGGGCTTTCGGCGTTTTTTCGAGCCCATTCCATTGTTCTCCGGAGGGAGGTAGGTAGCGACATGAGACACCCCAAACTTGCGTTCGTGGCGGCCGCTGCGTTGGCGGCGTTCGGATTCGGTGCCGCGAAGGCCGAGATCTTGATTGCGACGGCCGGTCCGATGACGGGTCAGTACGCGACATTCGGCGAGCAGATGAAGAACGGCGCTGAGATGGTGGTTGCCGACATCAACGCGGCCGGCGGCGTCCTCGGACAGAAGTTGAAGCTGTTCGTCGAAGACGATGCCTGCGATCCCAAACAGGCGGTGGCGGTTGCCGACAAGGTGGCCAGCGAAGGCGTCGTGTTCATGGCAGGCCATTTCTGCTCCGGTTCGTCGATTCCGGCGTCGAAGGTCTATACCGAGGAGGGCATCCTGCAGATCTCCCCGGCATCGACCAACCCGAAGCTTACCGAAGAGGGCGGCGATAACGTCTTCCGCACCTGCGGCCGTGATGACCAGCAGGGCACTGTTGCCGGCAACTACCTCGCCGACAACTTCAAGGGCAAGAAGGTCGCCTTTATTCATGACAAGACCGCCTACGGCAAGGGCCTCGCCGACGAGACCCTGAAACAGTACAAGGCCCGCGGCATGAAAGAGGCCATGTACGAGGCCTACACTGCCGGTGAAAAGGACTACACGGCCCTGGTTTCGAAGATGAAGGGCGCCGGCGTCGATGTCGTCTATGTCGGCGGCTATCATACCGAGGCCGGCCTGATGATTCGCCAGGCCCACGAGCAAGGCTACAAGCCGCAGCTCATCTCGGGTGACGCGCTGGTCACCGACGAGTACTGGAAGATCACCGGTCCGACCGGCGAGGGCACGCTGACGACCTTCAGCCCCGATCCGCGCAAGAACCCGGTTGCGGCTCCGGTGGTCAAGCGGTTCCGCGACAAGGGGATCGAGCCGGAGGGCTACGTGCTCTATACCTACGGCGCCATCCAGGCGTGGGCGCAGGCGGCCGAGAAGGCCGGGACCACCGACACCGACGCGATGATCAAGTCGCTTCGCACCAACAAGTTCGACACGGTGCTCGGCATGATCGGCTTCGACGGCAAGGGTGACGTCACCGCGCCGGGCTATGTGTTCTACGAGTGGAAGGACGGCAAGTACGACTACGCCCAGTAGTCAGACCGTAAGATCACCGTTCTTGAGGCCCGGCGGCCATTGGTCGCCGAGCCTTCTCTTTGCCGGATCCAATAAGGCAAAAGGAAAAGGCCGCTGACTCGGCCTTTTCGGAATCTTTCAGCGACGGCTCAAAACCGCTTATACCAGCGGGACGAATTTCTGACTTTCCGGTAACGCTCTGTTTAGGTTTTCCGTGATTCAAGGGTGGCGAAGGAGATTCGCCATGCCCGCCTGCCTTGCCTTACGAGGCGACTATGATGGAGACGCGCTTCGCGCCCTGGCCAGGAGCTGCCGCGACGCGCGTCAGGTTCGCCGCCTTTTGGCCCTCGCCGCGGCCTACGACGGCATGAGCCGCGCC
>Ga0209144_1000091_pt1 | contig 17325 bp, 15 predicted proteins | sample WorMettrBAHAMAS1_FD_187392 | JGI IMG/M metagenome (GOLD analysis project Ga0209144, IMG submission 187392) | Marine gutless worms symbiont microbial communities from Max Planck institute for Marine Microbiology, Germany - Inanidrilus... | ecosystem: Host-associated > Annelida > Digestive system...
CCGGGGCTTCTCCGGCGCCAACGACGAGTTCCTGCTCGCCGCCACCGCCCAGAACCTGAAACGCCTCGCCAAGCATGCCTGGAAACCGCCGCCGCCCGTCCCGAAGGCCGCCTGAACCATGCCCAATCAGCGAAACCGCCAACCAAAGCCAAAAACCGCCGCAGCATCTGCCAGTGGCGGCGAATAAACGTCCGCTCTTAACAGAAGCGGACGCCCAAAACACTCTTTCGGACGAGTTTATCAACGATATCGGGGTATTCCCGTCGTCGGCAAAGCGCGGGATATCTTTCAGCACGCCGAGGACGGCGATACGGTGATCGTCGACGCCGATCGCGCCCAGGCCTTCGTGCGCCCGGGCGAGGACGCCTTGCAGGCCTATGTTGAGAACCTCCGCGTCCTTGAGGAACAGAGGGCCGTCTACGCCGCACTGCTTGACCAGCCGGCACGATCGCTGGACGGTATCGACGTTGACCTGCAGATTAACGCCGGGCTGATGATCGATGTCGCCCACCTGAGCGGTTCGGGCGCTTCCGGCATCGGGCTATTCCGAACCGAAATTCCGTTCATGGTGCGGGCCAAGTTTCCCGGCGTCGACGAACAGTCGGGAGTCTATCGTGAAGTGCTCGAAGAGGCCGGCGACAAGCCGGTCGTCTTCCGTACCCTCGATATCGGCGGGGACAAGGCGTTGCCCTACTGGCAAACGGGCAGCGAAGAGAACCCGGCCATCGGCTGGCGGGCGATCCGGTTGTCCCTCGACCGCCCCGCCCTGTTGCGCCAGCAGTTGCGGGCCCTGATCCGGGCCGCCTCCGGGCGCCAACTCAACGTGTTATTCCCGATGGTGGCCGACGTACCTGAGTTCATCCAGGCCCGCGCCCTGGTCGACAAGGAGATGGACCGCGAAAGGGATCGCGGCGGCGCCTTGCCGTCGTCGGTTCGGGTCGGCGCCATGCTCGAGGTGCCAAGCCTAGCGGTGCAGTTGGAGACGCTCCTAGACTATGCCGATTTCCTATCCGTCGGCAGCAACGACTTGGGGCAGTTCCTGTTCGCCAGCGACCGCGGGAATCCGAAGTTGAGCGGACGTTACGATACATTGTCGCCGGTCCAGTTGAAGTTCTTGAAGGGTATCGTCGACACCTGCCGGTCGCGCGACGTTTCCCTCAGCCTATGCGGCGAAATGGCCGGCACCCCGCTCGAGGCGATGGCACTGCTCGGTGTTGGATTCCGTCGCTTGTCGATGGCCGACACCTGCATCGGGCCGGTCAAGGCGATGGTGCGCAGCGTCGACATCGCTGCACTGGAGGCGTTCATGCAGTTTCATTACGACCTGCCCGAACGGACGCTTCGTGAACAACTCAAGGCCTTTGCCATCGACCGCGGCGTGGCGATCTGATCGGGCCGCTTTCAGTCTTGTATTTCGACCGGAATCCGGCAGACTAGCGAGCCTCGGATATTCACCATATTTCGGTATACTTCGCCCATGATCACGGACCTGGATGGGCCCGGCAGAACCCGGCACCGATACGGGAAACGGATCGATAAAGAGACGTTGAGGCGGGTACCGCAAAGAGAGGATGGAAACGACCACGATGCCGCCAGCGACCGACGATCACACGGAGTACTCAGGAGGAGCTCACGGTAGCGAAACCGGCGTCGGCGCCATGCTGCGCACGGCCCGGATGCGCCTCGGAGAGGATCTGCGCTCCGTTGCCCAGATGCTGTGCATTCGTTACCCCTATCTGGAGGCGATCGAGGAGGGCCGGTTCAAAGAGCTGCCGGGCCAGACCTATGCCATCGGTTTCATCCGGGCCTACTCCGATCACCTGGGCCTCGACAGCGATGAAGTGATCCGCCGCTACAAGGTCGAAACGGCGGCCGGCGCGCGTGGTCAGGAACTCAGCTTTCCGACACCGGTTCCCGAGACCGGCATTCCCGGCGGTGCCATCGTCTTTGTCGGCATCGTCGTCGCCGTCATCGCCTACGGCGCCTGGTACATCAGCACGTCCGAGAACAACATCCTGGCCGACCTCGTTTCCCCGGTGCCGGAGCGCTTGGCCGAACAGACGGAAGGTGCCGAACAGGGAACGCCGTCGTCGGAACCGGAACAGCCGACCGAGACGGCGGAACTGGCTGCGCCGGCCGAAGACACCGAACCGACTGCCGAGGTTTCGCAAGCCGAGGAAACTGATCAACCGGCGCCGGCCGACGAAGCGGGGTCGACCGGTGCGGAAACCGCCTCGGTGTCGGAATCGGAGAGTGAGACTGCGCCGGAGGCAGTTCCGGCACCAGAACCGCCGCCGGAAGCCACGGCGCTGCCCGAGGACGCGGCGATCGCGGAAGACGAGGGCGACGACACACCGCCGCCCGAGGAAATCGCCGACGAATCCACGGAGGATCCCACCGAGGAGCCGGCTGAGGAACCCGTTGAAGAACGGGCAACGCAACCGCTTCAGGAAGAGGTGGCGACGGCGACGGAGCCGGCACCGCCCGCCGTGGCGCCAAGTGTCGAAACGTCGGTCGCTTCCACCAGTGGTCCGCGGATCGTGCTTAGGGCCAAGACCAGCAGTTGGATCCAGGTCCGGGACGATGCCGCCAACCAGATGCTCGTCACGCGCCTGTTGCGTGCCGGCGAGACCTACGAAGTGCCGGATCGTCCCGGGTTGAGACTCCTGACCGGCAACGCCGGTGCCCTCGAGGTCGTGGTCGACGGCCAGGTCGCACCGTCGATCGGCGATATCGGTGTGGTCCGCCGCGGCGTCGTCCTCGACGCCGAGCGGCTGCTGGCCGGGACCGCCGTCGACAATTGACGGGAGAACCCTCCTACCCGGATGGGCACAGAGGCGTTGACCCGGCGTGTTCGATACGGCAAATAACGGCGGACGCGAGGTGTCCGATGATACGGGCGCCAGGGTATCAAGCGAAAGCAGACTGATGTCGGATCAAACTTCACCGGTGAGGAGGAAGGAAACCGTACCGGTACGCGTCGGGCGGGTGACCATCGGCGGTGAGGCGTCGATCGTCGTTCAGTCGATGACCAATACGGATACGGCCGACGTCGAGGCGACGGTCCGCCAGACCGCGGACCTGGCCCAAGCCGGGTCGGAACTGGTGCGCGTCACCGTCGATCGGGCCGAGGCGGCCGCGGCCGTACCGCATATTCGTGAGCGCCTCGATGCCATGGGCGTCGACGTGCCCCTGGTCGGCGATTTCCACTACATCGGCCACAAGCTGTTGAGCGAACATCCGGCCTGCGCCGAAGCCCTCGCCAAGTACCGCATCAACCCGGGAAACGTCGGCTTCCGAGAGAAGCGCGACAGCCAGTTCGCGGCCATGGTCGAGACCGCCATCAAATACGAAAAACCGGTCCGCATCGGCGTCAACTGGGGCAGCCTCGACCAGGAACTCGTCGTCGGCATGATGGACGAGAACGCCAAGGCCGCGGAGCCGAAAAGTGCTGAAGAGATCACCCGCGAAGCGCTCATCGAATCGGCCGTCGCCAGTGCCGCGCAGGCCGAGGAACTGGGTCTCGGCCGCGACAAGATCGTATTGTCATGCAAGGTCAGTGACGTGCAGAGCTTGATCGCCGTCTATCGCGGCCTCGCCCAGCGCGGCAATCATGCGCTCCACCTCGGTCTCACGGAGGCCGGCATGGGCTCGAAAGGCATCGTCGCCTCGACCGCGGCCATGGGCGTGCTGTTGCAGGAAGGCATCGGCGACACCGTTCGGGTGTCCCTGACTCCGGAGCCCGGCGGCGACCGGGTCAAGGAGGTCATCGTCGCCCAGGAGATCCTGCAGACCATGGGCTTGCGGTCGTTCACGCCATTGGTCACCGCTTGTCCCGGCTGCGGACGGACCACGTCGACCGTGTTCCAGGAACTGGCCCGCAAGATTCAAGACCACATCCGCGACAGCATGCCGGTGTGGCGGGAGAAATACGTTGGTGTCGAGGACATGCAGGTGGCGGTCATGGGCTGCATCGTCAACGGGCCCGGCGAGAGCAAACATGCCGATATCGGCATCAGCCTGCCCGGCACCGGCGAGCAACCGGCCGCCCCCGTTTTCATCGATGGCGAAAAACGGATGACGCTCAGAGGCGAAGGCATCGCCGAGGAGTTCCAACAGATCGTCGACGATTACGTCTCGCGGAAATACCAGCCCAAAGAGAACGGCGACGACACGACGGGCAGCGACGCGCCGCCGGCCGCCGCCCAATAGCCGGAGTCCGATCGTCCATGTCTTCCCTGCAGCCGGTGCGCGGCACCCACGACCTCCTGCCTGACCAGTTCCGCCGCCACAGGCACGTGACCGACGTGGCGGCCGAAGTGGCCGGACGCTACGGCTACAGCGAGATGGCACCGCCGGTCTTCGAGTTCACGGAAGTTTTCGCGCGCACGCTGGGCGAAACGTCGGACGTGGTCACCAAGGAGATGTATACGTTCTCCGACCGCGGCGGCGACAGCATCACCCTTCGCCCCGAATTCACGGCCGGCATCGCCCGAGCCTTCATGTCGAACGGCCTGCAGCACGAAGCGCCGCTTAAGTATTTCTGCCAGGGCCCGCTGTTCCGCTACGAACGGCCGCAAAAGGGCCGCATGCGCCAGTTCCATCAGATCGATATTGAGGTCATCGGCGTCCCGTCGCCGCAGGCCGACATCGAGGTCATCGCCGTCGGCGCCCATATCCTCGATGCCTTGGGTGTCAGCGGCGACGTCGTCATCAACCTCAATACGCTCGGCGATACGGAGTCGCGCCATGGTTACCGCGACAAGCTGGTCGAATACCTGAGCCGGTACCGATCGGACCTTTCCGAGGACAGCCAAGACCGCCTCGAGCGCAATCCGCTGCGTATTTTCGATTCCAAGGACGAGACCGACCAGAAGATCGTCGCCGATGCACCGGTGTTGGCCGATCATTTGAACGACGAGAGCCGGCGCTTCTTCGGCGAGGTCCTCGAGGGTCTCGAACTCATCGGCATCAAGAGCGAAATCAATCCGCGCCTGGTCCGCGGACTCGACTATTACTGCCATACGGCCTTCGAGTTCATCACCGAGACGCTGGGTTCCCCGGGAACCGTCATCGGCGGCGGACGCTACGACGGCCTAATGGAGTTCATGGGCGGCAAGCCGACGCCGGCCGTCGGTTGGGCCGCCGGGATCGAACGGTTGGCGATGATGGTCGGCGAACAGGAGGCGACAACGAAGCCGATCGTTGTCGTGCCCGTCGGCGGCGAAAACGAGGGCCCGGCCCGGCAGTTGGCCGAACGCCTGCGCCGCGCCGGTCTGGCCGTCGATATGGGTTTTTCAGGCAACGTCAAGAAACGCCTCAACCGGGCCAACAAGACCGGTGCGCCGGCGGCCATCCTGCTGGGTGAGGACGAAATTGCCAAAGACGTTGCCACGGTTCGGGATATGGTTACGGGCGAGCAAAGCGAAGTGCCGTTGACCTCCTTGGAGGAACACCTCGCCCGCTACCTTTAGCGGGGCGCGATGTCCGATACCCGAACCGACCAACGCCGTTTTTTCGTCATCGGTGCCAACCACCGCTCCAGCGGCCTCGGCCTGCGCGACCGCCTGTTCGTGGAGGATGGTGACGTGCCGGACGTGCTCGCCAAGCTCAAGGACAAGGGAGTCGTGGAAGCGATCTTGTTGTCGACCTGCGACCGCATCGAAGTGCTCGGTGCCGACCAATCGCCCGAACAGGCGGCGGTGACGATCAGCCGGTTCCTGGCTGAACGGGCCGGTCTGGAAGAGAAGGAAATCGCCGACCAGTTGATTTTCTATTCCGGCAACGAGGCTGTCCGTCACACCTTCGCCGTCGCCGCGTCACTGGAAAGCCTGGTCATCGGCGAACCGCAGGTTCTGGGCCAGGTCAAGGCGGCCCACCGTATCGCCGAAAAGGCGGAGATGACCGGACCGGTCGTCGAACAGGTCATCCAGGCCGCCTATGGTGCCGCCAAACGGGTTCGGACCGAGACCGCCATTACCGAGCAGCCGGTGTCGATCGCGGCTGCCGCCGTCGACCTAGCGCGCGGCCTGCACGGCGATCTCAAGCGGGTCAGCGCCCTGATGATCGGTGCCGGCGAGATGGGTGAGCTGATCGCCAAACAGTTTACGGGTGCCGGGCTGGGCAACCTGGAGATCACCCATCCGATCCGCGCCCGAATCGAGCCGATCGCCCGCGAGTTCGATTGCCACATCCGGGATTTCGACGATCTCGCCGAGGCCATGGTGGCGACGGACGTCGTCATCTGCGCCATGGGCCGTCGCGATCACGTGCTGAACGCGGACATGGTACGCGCCGCCTTGAAGAAAAGACGCAATCGACCTCAGTTCATCATCGATACCGGCGTTCCCGGCGATGTGGAACCGGCCGTCAACCGCATCGACGAGGCCTTCCTCTACGACACCGGCGATCTCGAGCGCCTGGCCATGGAGGGCCGCAATAGCCGTGAACGTGAAGCCAGTGCAGCCCGTACGATCGTTGACGAGTGCCTCGAGAAGTTCAATCGGGGCCAGGCCGAACGTGACGCGGTTCCGGTGCTGAGCGCCTTGCGCGATCATTTCGAGAGCATCCGCCAGCAGGTCCTGGCGGAAAAGGATATGGACGCCGAACACCTGTCGTCGTTGCTGGTCAAACGCCTGCTTCATGCGCCGACCATCACGCTCAAGGAAATGGCGGCCGCGGAAAGCGAGGACTCGGGCCAGGCGGCACGACTTCTACGCCGGTTGTTCGACCTGGATGCCGATAAACCAGCTGCCGACAGAGACAAGGAGAGCGAACCGTGAGTCTCGAGGAAAACCTCAATCGCGTCCTCGACCGCTACGATGAATTGGCCAACCTGATGGCATCCGAGCAACCGCCGGCAGCCGAAGATTTCGCCAAATTGTCGCGGGAATACGCGGAGCTGTCGCCCGTTGTCGAGGGCATTTCCGAGCTTCGCGCCGCCCAGGCCGAGATGGCCGACTTGGGCGAGTTGATGGCCGATCCGGACGGTGACGAGGAGATGAAGGAACTGGCGGAAGCCGAATTCATCGACCTCAAGGAAAAACTGCCGGACTTGGAGCGGCGCGTGCAGTTGCTGTTGTTGCCCAAGGACGAGGCCGATTCCAAGAACGCCATCCTCGAGGTGCGGGCCGGCACCGGCGGTGACGAGGCGGCGCTGTTCGCCGCCGACCTGTTCCGCATGTATCAACGCTACGCCGAGGCGCGGCGCTGGAAGTTCGAGATCATGGGCGTCAGCGAGACGGGCATCGGCGGTTTCAAGGAAGCGGTTGCTTCGATCGCCGGGGCCGACGTCTTTTCCCGGCTCAAATACGAGTCCGGCGTGCATCGGGTGCAGCGCGTGCCGGTCACCGAATCGGGGGGGCGTATCCATACCTCGGCGGCGACGGTCGCGGTGATGCCGGAGGCCGAGGAGGTCGACGTGCAGGTCGACGAGAAGGACCTTCGGATCGACGTCTTTCGCGCCAGCGGGCCCGGCGGCCAGTCGGTCAACACCACCGACTCGGCGGTCCGCATCACCCACCTGCCGACCGGTATCGTCGTCTCCCAACAAGACGAGAAGTCGCAGCACAAGAACAAGGCCAAGGCCATGCGGGTGCTCCGAGCCCGGCTCTACGAAGCCGAACGCATGGCCCGGGATGCCGAACGGGCCGAGGCCCGGCGCAGCCAGGTCGGCTCCGGTGATCGCTCGGAACGCATCCGCACCTATAACTTCCCCGAGCGCCGGGTCACCGACCATCGCATCAACCTAACCCTGCACCGGCTCGACGCCATCCTCAACGGGGAACTGGACGAGGTCGTCGACGCGCTGACCGCCGAAGACCAGGCACGAAAGTTGACAGAGATGACGGGATGACTTCCCGCGAGGGCAGCGGCGCCATCCCGGGGACTGCGGGTGCCGCCGTCGATTTCGTCACCCGACGCCTGACTGCTCTCGGTATCGAAACGGCCCGCCTGGACGCCCGGGTCTTGGTGGCCAACATCTTGGCGGTCGATCCGGCGCGTGTCTTCTCCCATCCGGAAACGCCTCTCGATACCCCGGAGAGAGAGGCGCTATCCGCCTTGCTCGGACGCCGGGAAGCGCGCGAACCGGTCGCCCGGATCGTTGGCGAGAAGGAGTTCTGGAGCCTGCCTTTCGCGATCACGGCGGATACTCTGGTGCCACGCCCGGAAACGGAAACGGTGGTCGATGCCGTGCTTGATCTCTGCCCCGATCGTACCCGGCCGCTTCGCGTGCTTGACTTGGGAACGGGCAGCGGGTGCCTGCTTGTAGCCCTTCTTACGGAATTTCCGAACGCCGAGGGGATTGGTACGGACAGCAGTGAAGGCGCCCTAACAACGGCGCGCCGCAACGCGGACCGGAACGACGTCGGCGACCGGGCCCGATTTCAATTGACCGATTGGTGCACGGGCCTCGATCCCTGCACCGGTGCCGGATTCGATATCGTCGTCTCCAATCCGCCCTATATCGCCGAGGCGGAGATCGACGGCCTCGCCCCGGAGGTCTCGCGCTACGAACCGAAGGCGGCTTTGACCGCCGGCACCGATGGCCTGGATGCCTATCGTTGCATTCTCGCCGGAATCACCGATGTGATGGCTGCCGGAGCCGCTGCCGTCTTCGAAGTCGGTGTGGGACAGGCGGCCGACGTCGAACGGATGGCCCGCGACCACGGACTGGAGACGATTGGTGGAAAACCCGATCTCGCCGGTATCGAACGTGTTGTCATGTTCGGCGCGGCGGCGCCTGGCGCCGGTGCCGGGTGAATGAAAAAACAGTTGGAATGGCCGGGCTTCCCGACTAAGTTGGTTCTCAAGGCGGTCGTGAACCGCTAGGGGGTCCATGCCTAAGGGCCTGTTGACCCCGGGAAACTTCTCTCAGCGGATGCCGAAGTTCATTTGGGATTGACGGATCCGTCGGTGGTATGGCCACCGATTCGCAACCGTTACGCGAGCGGAGAAGGCATTGGGGTTTCACCAAGAACCGGAAGAAAATGAAACAAAGTCCGAACAGGAGATCGCGCTCTCGCAACAGCGGCAAACGGCCGGGCGGGCGCAATAACTTCGAAAGCAACGGCCCCGACGTAAAAGTACGGGGAACGGCCCAGCAGGTGTTGGATAAATACCTGGCACTCGGGCGTGATGCGACGTCGTTCGGCGATCGTATCGCTGCCGAGTCCTATTTCCAGCACGCCGAACACTACTACCGGATCGCCAACGCCGACGGCCAGGGCGGCAACGCCCAGGGGGCGAACCAACAGGGCCGGCGGGACCGCTTCGAGAACCGGTCCGGCGGCAACGGCCCGCAACAGGCGGCAGCCGGCGGTGAACAGCCGAGTCCGGAGAAAAACCGGGAGCCGGTTGCGGCGGCGGCGCAGCCGGCCGAAAAAAGAAGAAGCCGAGACCGGCACCGATGCGGAGACGGCACCGGCTTGACCGGCAACCGTCTCACGGGTTTCAACGATCACAACTAATCGCGGGCCGGCGGCGAGATCGGGTCACCGACTGAAATCGCCCCTGCTTTTGTTACGCTCAGGTAGACGCCGCAATCGATGTGGCCGAACCCCTGTTGCAGCGCCTTGACCACGTTGAGGTCCCTCTCCGCGGTCGCCGGATTGACGCTGGTGGCGGCGCACCGGTCGATGCGACTTTCGACGACGAACCGCGCCTCACCAATGGCCAGTTCCCGATCCGTCCAGGTGAATTCGACCCAAGGTTCGTCGGCATCGAAATAGATGTTGGCGCGAAAACGTAAGGGGTCCACGGCCTTTCCGGTGATCCGCTCGATGTCGCGGACGGAAGCCAGATTGATCATCGACAGCACCGGTGCGGCATGATCCGATATCGTGCGACCGGAAGCGGCCTCGACGATTTTCGGTTCGCCCCGCGCCTCGTCGCCCATGAAGGCGGAGAAGAAGTCCTCGATCACCGTGCGGCCGATGGCCTGGGTCAGCTTGCCGCGGGTCACCTGTTTGCCATTTCGGAAAATCGTCAGGATGTCGGCGGTGTCGTCGAATTCCGTCTGCAACTGCGCCAGCTTTTCATTGCGCTGGAGCATCAGGAAATGGCTCTTCGACATCCACTCCGTCGCCGCCCTGTCGGCCGGCGTCGACCCGAGAGCCAGAGCGAAGCGCCGGTCATTGGGGATCGCTTGGTCTTCGCTGACCGCGACGGTATCGAGCGCCTGGGCGCTCAAGCCCTTGACCGGATAGCGGTAGATGGTCTCGACGGGAAACTCCATGGCGAGAGCATTGGGCGAGGCGGCCTCGGAGTCAATGCATCGTCGCATCACCAACCAAGCGCGGATATAATCCGCTCACGGTTGCGGGTTTGCGTAGGGACTCCATATTTAGGGAAGTAACCTCGAACCTTGAGGGGTTTTCCCGCAGCCGCCAGAGCGGGGCGGAAAACCCGGTCGAATGAGGGTAAGACGATGAATTTCGAAAAATATACGGAGCGCTCGCGCGGCTTCATCCAAAACGCCCAGACCCTGGCCCTCAAGTCGGGCCACCAGCAATTGACCCCGCTGCATATCCTTAAGGTGTTGCTCGAAGACAACGAGGGCCTGGCGTCGCGCCTGATCAAGGACGCCGGCGGCGAGCCGGCCCGCGTTTTCGAGGCGACCGGTGCGGAGATCTACAAACTGCCCAAGGTCGAGGGAACGGGCGCCGGCCAGGTTTACCTGGCGCCGGAAACGGCGCGGCTCTTCGAGCAGGCGGAGAAACTGGCCGAGAAGAACGGCGACAGTTTCGTCAGCGCCGAAATCCTGTTACTGGCGCTCGCCATGGCAACGGGAACGCCGGCCTCGCGCATCCTGGCCGATGCCGGTATCAACCCGCAGCGGCTGAACGCGGCGATCAAGGATTTCCGCAAGGGCCGTGCCGCGACCAGCGCCACGGCCGAGGACTCCTACGATGCGCTAAAAAAATACGCCCGCGACCTGACCGAAGCGGCGGCGGAAGGCAAGATCGACCCGGTTATCGGCCGCGACGAGGAAATCCGTAGAACGATCCAAGTTTTGTCGCGCCGCACCAAGAACAACCCGGTGCTGATCGGCGAGCCCGGCGTCGGCAAGACGGCCATCGCCGAGGGCCTGGCGCAACGGATCATCAACGGCGATGTGCCGGAGAACCTGAAGACCAAAAAGCTGATGGTCCTCGATCTCGGCGCGCTGGTCGCCGGGGCCAAGTTCCGGGGCGAGTTCGAGGAGCGCCTGAAGGCTGTGTTGGCCGAGGTCACCGCAGCCGACGGACAGATCATCCTGTTCATCGACGAGATGCACACCATCGTCGGCGCCGGTGCGGCGGAAGGCAGCATGGATGCGTCCTACCTCCTGAAGCCGGCGCTCGCCCGCGGCGATCTCCATTGTGTCGGGGCGACGACGCTCAACGAGTACCGCAAACATGTGGAGAAGGACGCGGCTCTGGCGAGGCGGTTCCAGCCCGTGTTCATCGCCGAGCCGACCGTCGAGGACACCATATCGATCCTGCGCGGCATCAAGGAGAAATACGAGCTGCACCATGGCGTGCGCATTCTCGACAATTCCCTGGTCTCGGCAGCGACGCTGTCCAACCGCTATATCTCCGACCGTTTCCTGCCCGACAAGGCCATCGACCTGGTCGACGAGGCTTCGAGTCGGCTGCGCATGGAGGTCGACTCGAAGCCCGAGGAGATCGACGAGCTGGACCGGCGCATCATCCAGATGAAGATCGAACGCGAGGCCATCAAGAAGGAGGACGACGACGCCTCCAAGGAGCGCCTGGTCAAACTCGATGAGGAACTGGCTGATCTCGAGTCCAAATCCAACGTCTTGACCCGCCAATGGGAATCGGAAAAGGCCTCGTTGGCGGACGCCACCAAACTCAAGGAAGAACTGGAAACGGCGCGCCTCACCGTCGAGCGGGCCATGCGCGAGGGCAAACTGGAAGAGGCCAGCGAGCTGCAATACGACCTGATTCCGCGCCTCGAGGAACAGATCGAAAAAGCCGAAAAAGCCGAGAAGTCGCGCATGGTCGAGGAATCGGTGACGCCGGAACACGTGGCCGCCATTGTCTCGCGCTGGACCGGCATCCCCGTCGACAAGATGCTGCAGGGCGAGCGCGAGAAGCTCCTGGAGATGGAAACCAGCCTACGCCGCCGGGTCGTCGGCCAGGAAGAGGCGCTGGTCGCCGTCGCCAACGCGGTCAGATGCGCCCGCGCCGGCCTGCAGGACCAGAACCGGCCGATCGGCTCGTTCCTGTTCTTGGGCCCCACCGGTGTCGGCAAGACGGAACTGACCAAGGCTCTGGCCGAGTTCCTGTTCGATGATGAGCAGGCCATGGTCCGCGTCGATATGTCCGAATACATGGAGAAGCACTCGGTGGCCCGCCTGATCGGCGCACCGCCGGGCTACGTCGGTTATGACGAGGGCGGCGCCTTGACCGAGGCCGTGCGCCGCCGGCCCTATCAGGTGATCCTGTTCGACGAGATCGAAAAGGCCCATCCGGACGTCTTCAACGTGCTTTTGCAGGTGCTCGACGACGGCCGCCTGACCGACGGCCAGGGCCGCACCGTCGATTTCCGAAACACCCTGATCGTGCTGACCTCGAACCTGGGCGGCGAGATTTTGGCCAACCAGGAGGAGGGCCACGATTCGGACGAGGTGAGGGGCCCCGTCATGGAGGTGGTGCGCGCCGCCTTTCGGCCCGAGTTCCTCAACCGGATCGACGAGGTCATCCTATTCCACCGGCTGTTCCGCGAGCACATGGACGGCATCGTCGACATCCAGCTGGGCCGGCTCCGCGAATTGCTGGCCGAGCGCGGCATCACGCTCGAACTCGACGCCGCGGCCAAGGCGCGGCTCGCCGACGAGGGCTACGACCCCGTCTATGGCGCCAGGCCTTTAAAACGGGTCATCCAGACGAGGCTGCAAAACCCGCTCGCCTCGATGATCCTCGAGGGCCGGGTCAAGGACGGCGAGGCGGTCGACGTCTCGGCCGGCGAAGGTGGATTGACCGTCAACGGAGAACGCCTGGAAGCGGCTTGATGGACAACTTCTTGGAAGTCGTCTTTAAGGGCATCGGCGGTTTGATCCGTATCGTTTTCTGGGAGGCGTTCTTCTGGTTGTTGGAGATGCTCGTCAGTCACAGGTGGCTGCGGTTCTTTTTCGTCTTTTTGGCTGCAGTCCTATGGTTCTGGGCGGCCTCGTTCCTGCTTGAACGGGACATGGGCGAGGCGGCTGGTGCCGCCATTGCCGCCGCATTGGTGTCAGTTTTCACGCTTTCTGGTTTCGTCAAGGTTCGAACACAAGCCCAAAAGCGCGAATAGGCGCGGAGCAGCGCCTTTACGACACAGATCCAACTTGTGATTGATGTCACTGCCAGCCGATTGTCGGGCACGTATTCTGTTCTGTGGTAAAACACTGGAAACAGGCACAAGGCGCCCCGAAACCGAATGTCCGACCTCACCGTCAACGCCGCCACAAGAACCGCGCTCCTGGCCCTGCAGAACGCCGCCGATGCGCGCCTCGACGCGGCCCGGCGGCTGGAAAGCGGCAAGCGGGTCGAGCGCGTCGGCGACGATCCGGCCGCGTTTTTCCAGGCCCGGACGCTCAGCAACCGAATCGCCGACATCGACGAGACAGGCCGGCGCATCGGCCAGGCCCTGAGCGCCGTCGAAACCGGCCTCGTCGGCATCGAAGCGGCGGAAGAACTGGCCCAGCAGTTGCGCGGCCTGGCCTTGTCGGCGCAGGACGCATCGGCCGACCGGTTGCCGACCATCACCCAGAATTCGACATATTGCGAAACCAGCTCGATGCGCTCGCCGCCGACGTCTCCTACGGCGGGGTGTCCCTGCTCGATGATCCGGCGGGAACGGTCTCGGTCGAGGTCGGTGACATCAGCGGCGCTACGGCCGACATCACCGGGCAGGCGGCCAGCGCTTCGGCTCTCGGCATCGGTACGGCGGCGGGAACCTACAACGGTTTCGCCTCCAGCGCCGACATCGCGGCTGCGGTCTCGGCCATCGACGGGGCCGTCGACGTGCTGCGCGGCGCCGCCTCGCGGCTGGGCTCCGGCGTGGCGCTCTTGAACATCCGCGAAACCTTCTCGTCCGACCTGTCGGCGACCTTGCAGGGCGGCGTCGACGATCTCGTTTTGGCCGATCTCGACGAGGAGGCGGCCCGGCTCGTTTCGGCCCGCACCCGCGATCAACTGGGCACCTTCAGCCTCGGCGTTGCCGCCGAGAGCGAGACGGCGATCCAGCAGCTGCTCGGCATCGGGAGCTGACCATGGCGTTTTCGTTCGGCGGATACAAACAAACCCAGCGCCTCGCTCTCAGCGGCCGACATCTGCAGGCGGAAGCCTTCCTGACGGCGGCGCGGCGTCTGAATGCGTTCGAGGGCGGCGGGCGGCAAGGCACGGCCTACGTGCGGGCGCTCCGCTTCACCCATTCGCTGTGGTCGATCTTGCGCGCCGACCTGTCGCGGCCCGGCAACGGTGCGCCGAAGGCCTTGAAACAGCAGATCCTCAGCCTCAGCCTGTTCGTCGAACGCGAGATTGCGCGCGCCGTCGTCGATCCGGCGCAAGCGCGAATCGCGGCCATGGTCGAGGTCAACCGCAACATCGCAGCGGGACTCCGGCCGCCGGTTTCGCCGGATTAATCCTCACCCTATAAAATCGATGATCCGTTCGGCCGTTTCGTCGGGCCGGTCGGCATGCACCCAATGGCCGGCCCCATCGATGAAGTCGATGTCGGCCATGGGAAACAGGCGCTCAATCTCAGCCTGGTGAAAAGGCTGTAGATAGTCCGATTCGCTGCCACCGAGAAACAGGGTCGGCCCTTCGAAGGCCTGTTCGCTCTCGATGTCGGGAAGCCAACGATGTCTTCCATATGGCGGTCGACCGCGTCCAGGTTGACCCGCCAGGCGTAACGGCTGTCGTCGCCCGACTTCAGGTTCTGCATGATGAAGGCGCGCACGCCCGGGTCCTGCACGGCATCGGCGAGGATCGCCTCGACCTCGGGACGCCGGGTGATGGTGTCGAAATCGATGCCTTCCATGACCTCGATGAAATCCTCGAAGCCGTGCCCATAGACGATCGGCGCGATATCGAGGACCAGCAGCCGCTCGACCAGCTCCGGCCGGGTCAGGGCCAGGACCATGGCCGCCTTGCCGCCCATGGAGTGACCGACGATCGGCACCGCCCCAAGCTCGCTTTTTTCGATGAACGATGCCACGTCGTCGGCCATGGCCTCGTAAGTCATCTCCTCGTCATGTGGTGAGTCGCCGTGGTTGCGGAGATCGAGGGCCAAGATCTCGTGGGTGGCGCCAAGCGTCTTGGCGATGCCGGCCCAGTTCCGTTTCCAGCCAAACAGCCCGTGCAGGATGACGACCGGGGGACCGTCGCCGGTTTCGGAAAAGGCCAGTTCCATGATGGGGGAGAGATCGGCGGCCGGTGGCGCGATGTCAATCGGTGGCGTCGGCTAGGCGCCGGCCGGTCTCGATGGCGGCGAAACGCTCGTCGGTCTGCGCCCGTTCGCTGAGGAAGCGTTGCAGCTCTTCGCCTTTCAGTTTGCGCCCGGACGGCATGCGCACGCGCAGCGGATTGGTCTGACGGCCGCCCTTCATGATCTCGTAGTGGAGATGGGGACCGGTCGAGCGGCCGGTCGAGCCGACGTAGCCGATGATCTGGCCCTGGTTGACCCGCTTGCCTTTGCGGACGCCGCGGGCGTAGCCGTTGAGATGGGCGTAGGCGGTCGAGTATTCCGAATTGTGGCGGATGCGGATGTACTTGCCGTAGCCGCCCTTGCGCCCGGCATAGGTGACGGTGCCGTTGCCGGCGGCATAGATCGGTGTGCCGCGCGGGGCGGCGAAGTCGACGCCGCGGTGCATGCGGGTATAGCCGAGGATCGGATGCTTGCGCCGCCCGTATCCTGACGACAGCCGCGCCCCGTCGATGGGGGTGCGCATCAGCGCCTTGCGGGCGCTGTGGCCTTTTTCGTTGAGGTAGTTGATGTGCCCGTCGTCGCCCTTGAAGCGGTAGATGGTGTGGTGTTTGCCGCTGAGCGTCAGACTGGCGAACAGGATGGTGTCGCTCTTGACCAGCAGGCCTTCCTCGTCGTGGGTACGCTCGTACATGACCTGGAAGTGATCACCCTTGCGAATGTCGCGCTGGAAGTCGACGTCCCAGGAAAAGGCGCGGATCAGTTCGACCAAGGCGGCGTTCGGCAGGTCGGCCTTCTTGCCGGCCACGTAGAGACTGCTGTTGATGATGCCATCGGCTCGGGCCAGCGTCTTGTCGAGCCGGCGCTCGGCGGCGTCGGCCGCGAACTTGCCGCCGGTGGTCCGGACGACGCGAATCTCGCGTTTCAAGTCGGGGCGCAGACTGAATCCGACGAATGCCCCCGGCGTCGGGCTGTCGATATCGGCGGACGACGCATCGACCCGGTAATTGACGCGAACCTCCTGGCCTTGACGGAAACGGCGCGGGTTGAAATGGCCCTTGAGCGCGGCGACGGCGGCACGGGCCTCTTTCGCCGGCGCTCCGGCGCGGGCGAGCAGGCGTGCCAGGGTGTCGCCCTTGCGGGCCTTGAACACCTGGTGGACGGTCTTTTGCTGGAAGGGGGTCGGGGCGCCGTCTTCGGCCGGGCGCGGTGTCTCGGTGGCCAAACCCTTGCGAGCCGTCGACGGATTGCCGAGCGAGATCGGTGCCAAGGCGATGGTGCTGGTTTTATCGCCTTCCGGGTTGACGTCGAATTCCTTGGAAGTCGCCGTACCCAGCAAGAATCCGGCCGAAACGGCCAGGGCTGCGCCGATGCCGGCCGCCGATAGAAGTCCCCTCAAAAGCATGTCTTTTCTTAGGCCTTGTCCGTTTCCGCCACCGCCTCCCGGGGCGTCCGGCCGTCCGTTTTTGTCTTCGGATCGGCCTTCGGCGTTGTCGTTGCTCCGAAAGATGTCCGCAGTTTGCCCCGCTGTCAAGAGCGGACTCCGCGAATCCGTCAACGGAATCAAGGGTATAGTCGATACGTTAAGATATGGTTTCGAGTCCCGGCCGTCTCTTCGACGCCAGGTTTCGCATTGGCGGCGACTTTTTTTCCACCGGCTGGCGCGCGGCGTTGATAGCGGTCTTATAAGACCACGATTTTTGGGTTTTATATCAATATGTTGTGGTCATACATCGCCTGTTACATAAAGGCAAAAAAAGGCTTTGACAGGGTGCCCGCAACTTTGCTGATTGCGATTGATGGAAGAGAAGGGATACGCGGGCGGCGGTTTTGATCCGTTTTGGGCGTTTTAGAACGTTCTTTGGCTTGTGTATCTTATCTGTGTGCGAACGGCTGGGTGCCTTTGGG
>Ga0209144_1000092_pt1 | contig 17255 bp, 16 predicted proteins | sample WorMettrBAHAMAS1_FD_187392 | JGI IMG/M metagenome (GOLD analysis project Ga0209144, IMG submission 187392) | Marine gutless worms symbiont microbial communities from Max Planck institute for Marine Microbiology, Germany - Inanidrilus... | ecosystem: Host-associated > Annelida > Digestive system...
TTTCTTCCGTCGCGCGTTCTGTGCGCTCAAGTACGCCATAGGCACCACAGGCTTTACAGTGATATTGCGAGCTACCGGACGCATTTGTGCCATTTTTAACGAGCTCTTCGCTCTGACATTTGCGACTTCTTCCGGAAGAGAGGGCTAAAATCTAGAATCAGGTAACGAGAAAAACGGTGGCAATCGGAATGATTACCGATGAATCCATCTACTCTGTCACTTCAAAAATTACCACTACCCGTCCGCTTTCTGCCCCGAGGCTTACAAAGCGAGAACATTGTACCGCTAGCGCTTGTATACCCCCGCTTCTGCAATCATCGCCTAAGCATCGCTTCTGTTTTTTCTGGCAATCCCTCTCAGTGCCTGCGTAAACCTCGGTACGGTGAGGGATTACGCGAACCAATCCGCCAAGCTGACCGCCTACAGACAACTGACCGAGAGCTACCGCAGCATCTACGAGCATGAGAAGTCTTTCGCCGATCCTCGTATGCATGGCTGCGACGTGCGCACCCGGCAACAAGGTCGACGCCTGGCGGGATGAACAGTATCCGTCGCTCATTTCATATCACGATAGGATGAGTGCTTATATGTCCGTGTTAGCGGTACTTGCCGGTGAAGAGACCTATAATTTGACCAAGGAGCTTGACGGGGTCGCAAAGGCCGTCAAGAAGCCCCCTCAAGACCTGCCACCCGATAAGAAGAAGGACTTCAAGCTTAGCTAAGCTGGCCGCAAATTGGATTACGGAAGGCATCCAGAAACTGAAGCTGCGCAAGGTCGTGACTGAGGCCGATCCGGAGGTGCAGAAATTCCTCAAAGCCATGCAATTGTTAACCGGGGCCTATGGTAACGACTTCGAGATATCCAGGAATTGTGTCGTCAAGCCTCTCAAGCACCGGTCAGGCAGCGCAAAGCGTTCCGGGCAGTATCTGTTCGGCGCGCTGGGTACTTCCGCGACCCGAGAACAGTCGCGTAGATACGATAGCCTTGTACAAGCTGTCGAGAAGGCCCAAGAGGGCTTGCGGGCGGTCGCCGAGGGTCACGCTGCTCTCGCCGAAAACGTAGGGACTCTGACCGCCACGGAATTGGCGAGCAAGCTGAGAAAGATCGTCCCACAAATCAACGATGCACGAGAGGTGCTTAAGACCTTGAATGCGCTATGATCTGACGACTGCAATTAAACCATATGGAGCAGGGTAGTGGCCCACCGAAATGCTACCTTATCCTCCAAAACCGCCGTTGACTCGTGAACGGCCCAACGCCGAGGACCATCGATATTCTATACGAAGACGCAGAGAAAAAGCTCGCAATTGTCAGGGCGCTTATACAATGCGGTAAGGCTGCTAACACAATACGATCAAAATGGCCGAGACCGAGTTGAAGAGGGTCGAGGACACAAGGAAGTTTCTGAGAGTACTCAGCGGGCTGGTCGCGTTTGCAGCCGCCGTAATGACCGAAAATCCGGCAAGTATCATCGCAGCAGTCAATGACATCAGAAAGACAGTCGAGAGCGCGACTGGTTGACGAACTCCTTGGCATGCAGCCTGGCGAATGCGACCGCCGTTTTCAGAAAAAGCGCGATGACTTGTTACCACGCCTGCTGCAGGCAAGTCGCTTACCGAGCAATTCACGTGCAACGGGTAGAGTCAACCCTTTGCCAGCGTCTGCAACCGATACAACGCCTCCAGGGCCTGCCGTGGCGAGAGCCCGTCCGGGTCTAGCTCCCCTAGGACATCTAGGATCGGGTTCGGGTCCGGAGTCGGGTTCGGAACCGGAGATTCCAGCGGAAACAGGGACAGCTGATCGGCTTCCCGTTCCCGATGACGCTGGGCGTCGTCCTCGAGCTCCCGCAGGCGCGTGCGGGCGCGTTCGATGACCGCGGTGGGCACCCCGGCGAGTCTTGCCACCTGAAGCCCGTAGCTCTGACTGGCCGGACCCTCGAGGACCGTATACATGAAGACGATGGAGTCCTCGTGCTCCACGGCGCTCAAGTGCACATTGGCGATGCCGGGGTACTCCTCGGAGAGGGTGGTGAGCTCGAAGTAATGGGTGGCGAACATGGTGAAGGCGCGGTTTTGCGTCGCCAGCTCGACGCCGCAGGCCCAGGCCAGGGATAACCCATCGAAGGTACTGGTACCACGGCCGATTTCGTCCATCAACACCAGGCTACGCTCGCTCGCGTGGTGGAGGATATTGGCCGTTTCCTCCATCTCGACCATGAAGGTCGAACGCCCGCCGGCCAGGTCGTCCGCGGCACCGATGCGCGAAAAGATGCGGTCCACCGGCCCCAACCGCACGGAACGGGCGGGCACGAAGCTTCCGCAATAGGCCATGAGCACGATCAGGGCCGTCTGCCGCATGAAGGTGGATTTGCCGCCCATATTGGGTCCGGTGATTACCAGCATGCGCCGGTCTTCCCCCAGCTGTACCCCGTTTCCCACAAAGGGGGAGTCGATCACCTGCTCGATGACCGGATGGCGGCCGTCGGCGATCTCGATGAGCGGCTCCCCGGTCAGCTCCGGCCGCACCCAATCCAGGCTAGCGGCGCGTTCCGCCAGGTTGCAGAGCACGTCCAGGGTGGCGACGCCGACGGCGGTGGCCTGGAGCTCCGACAGCCATTGCGTCAGCCGTTGCAGCAGCTCCTCGTAGAGCGCCTTTTCCCTGGCCAGTGCGCGCTCCCGGGCGCTCAGCACCTGATCCTCAAACCGCTTGAGTTCCGGGGTGATATAGCGTTCGGCACCCTTCAGGGTTTGGCGCCGCACGTATTCTTCCGGGACCCGTTCGGACTGGCTGCGACTGACTTCGATGTAATAGCCGTGGACCCGGTTGTAGCTTACCTTGAGATTGGCGATACCCGAGCGTTCACGCTCCCTCTTCTCGAGGTCCAGGAGGAACCGATCGGCATTGGTCGACAGGTCGCGCAGCTCATCGAGCTCCCGGTCGTAACCGGATGCCAGCACGCCCCCGTCGCGGATCAGCGCGGGCGGGTTGTCGATGATGGCCCGTTGCAGCAGCTCCACCACCTCGGGAAAGACCCCGATCACGTTGGCCAGTTCCTGCACCAGCAGGGCCTGCAGGGCCTGCAGGGCACCCTGCAGGGCGGGTAGGCACGCCAAGGAGTCACGCAATACCGTCAGGTCCCGTGGCCGCGCCGAGCCCAGGACCACGCGGGCCAGAATGCGTTCCAGGTCGCCGATCCCGGCCAGTTCCTCTTGCACCGGGGTGAAGGCGTCGCCTCCGTACAGCTCCTCGACGGCGGCGTGGCGTCGGCGGATGGTGTCCTGGTCGAGCAGGGGGCGACCGAGCCAGCGTCGTAGCAGACGGCTGCCCATAACTGTACTGGTGCGGTCCATAATCCCTGCTAGGGTGTGTTCGGGGCGACCGCTCAGGCTGGTAGTGAGCTCCAGATTGCGGCGGGTAGCGGCGTCCAGGATTAGGGCATCGTCGCGTTGCTCAGTGCTGAGACCGCGGATGTGGGGCAGGCTGCTGCGCTGGGTGTCTTGGACATATTGCAGCAGGCAGCCGGCGGCACCCACCGCCAGCGGCAACTCGGCACACCCGAAGCCTGTCAGGTCCCGCGTGCCGAACAGGTCACAGAGTAGATGCCGGGCGCTGTCCGGATCGAAATGCCAGACCGGGCGGTAGGTAATACCACTGTCTAGGCCCAGCTCGCCGGGCAGGTGGCTGTCCTCCGCGAACAGGGTCTCGGAAGGCTGCAACCGCTCCAGCTCGCTGTGCAGGGCCTCCTGCGTCGGTGTCTGCAGCACCGCGAAACCACCGCTGGAGAGCTCCATCCAGGCCAGGCCATAGCCATCTTCGCCGGCACAGACCGCCGCCAGCAGATTGTCCCGGCGTTCCTGGAGCAGGGCCTCGTCGGTCAGGGTCCCCGGAGTGACGATGCGGACGACTTCCCGTTCCACCGGCCCCTTGGAGTTGGCCGGATCCCCGATTTGCTCGCAGATTGCCACCGATTCCCCTTGGCGTAGCAGCTTGGCCAGATAGGTCTCCACCACGTGGTAGGGAATACCGGCCATGGGGATGGGCCGACCGGCGGACTGACCGCGCTTGGTCAGGGTGATGTCCAGCAGGCGTGCGGCACGCTCCGCGTCCTCGAAGAAGAGCTCGTAGAAGTCCCCCATGCGGTAAAAGAGCAGCAGTTGTGGATAGTCCGCCTTGATGCGGAGATACTGCTCTATGACGGGAGTATGTTTGGTGGCGGTCGGTTCTTTGCTCATCTGAGCCGGGCTTGGAGCAACTTGTTGATCGAAGAGAAATTTATATGCGCTCACCCTAATGCTCGGGAAGCGGCACCGTCATGATCCAAGCGATGCGCGGGGCGTCTACGCAGACCGCGGGGTATCAAAACTGACGATGGTCTCTCTGCTGTGCTCGATCCAGCCGTGGACCATCTTCTTGGTCGTAAAACCGCTGGCACAGTAGCCCGCCCGGTCGATCACGATAACGCCACTGCGCCCGGAAACCCTGCGTTGCAGGTAGGCGATACCTTCGGTTACGGCATCCTCGGCGGTACCGCCTTTTGAATAGGATGCTGTCCGAGATGGTCTTGGCGATTACGGTGCGCATGAAGTCTTCACCATAACCAGTAGTCGAGACGGCGCAGGTCTCGTTGTCCGCATACAGGCCCGCGCCGATGATGGGTGAGTCGCCGACTCGGCCCATGCGCTTGTTGACGATTCCGCCGGTAGAGGTAGCGGCGGCGAGATTCCCCTCCAGGTCACGGGCAACGGTGCCGATGGTGCCGTATTTCTGTTCCTCTCCGGTGTCCTCGACGTCGTCGTGATCCAGCATCATGCGACGCTTCAGTCGGGCTGTGTCCAGCTGAGCTACGCGCTCGGTGGTAAGGAAGTAGTGGTCCGGCGTCCGCTCCATTCCGCAGTGATCGGCGAAGCGTAGCGCCCCTTCGCCGATCAGCATCAGGTGCTCGCTGCCATCCATGACCAGACAGGCGAGTTGGAGCGGGTTGGCGATATTGGATATGGCGGCCACGGCGCCCGCGGCCAGATCGCGGCCATCCATGATACCGGCGTCCATTTCCACACGGCCATGTTCGGTGAGCACCGATCCGCATCCGGCGTTGAACAGGGGGTCATCCTCCAGGTGGGAAGCACAGATCTCCACCGCTTCCACGGCACTGGCGCCACTGGAGAGGATCTCGCGCCCGTGCTCGAGGATTACCCGAAGGCTCTCCAGGTAGCGGACGGAGGTACGGTCGTCCTTGATATTATCCAGGGCACCGGCGCCACCGTGGATCATGAGAAAAAAGGTCTTGGGCTTGTGCTGGGAGGAGCTGGTCCGAAATCAGGCGTCCCCGAAGGGTGCCGATGCCCGAAAACCTATCAAAAACGCCGCTCGAGTTCCAGGGTCAGTTTAGGAGGCCCCATTGAAACGGGGATTGCATTCGATGACCAGGTAGTCGGTGCCGCTGCCCTTCGGTACGACCGCTACATCGAAGGCGAAGGTCCTCTTCATGCCCTCCCGGTGCAGCCATTTGGCCATGGGCTCCACGCACTCCCAGGGCGCGTGGGGCACCGGAAAACGGTTGCCCTGATGGACACAGCCGCCGAGGATCTACTCGGTGGCCGCCAGCCGTTCGAGTCCATCCGCCGTCACCCGGTACTGGAGGTTTGAAGAAAGCTGCTGCCCGCGACCTCCTGTTGAAGCTGGACCGGAACCCCCGGCTCGAAGCGACCGATGGCTGCGCGCAGCTCCGCGGCATCGCCGCAACGATAGATGCCGACCCCTGAGACGGAGACCGCGGCCTTGAGGTAACAGGGGTGAAGAAAGGTTTCGATCTGCCGGTCGCTGATCTCCGATGCCTGCGCGAAGCATAAAGTCTCGGGAACGGGCACCCCGAGTTGGTGGGCAACGGACATGAAGTTGTTCTTGGAGTTTATGAAGTCCACGGCTCGGAACCAAGCGGCGTCCGGTCGGACCTAGTGCTCACCGGCCCCTAAATAGAACACGCTCACTTCCCGCTCCGGATACCGGGCCAGCACGCCTTGGTCGACGTTCCAGATTATCTGGTCGGTATGACTGAGCCCGATGCACCGATAATGGTCTCGAATATACGGCCATTGGGGTTCAAGTTCCGGGTGGATCTGGACCAGGTCTCCGGGTTCGGTTAGGCCTAGGCGCGCCCGGAATTAGAGATGGTTACCCGCCACGCCCTCGGCGCTGCAACCCATGATGTCGTGGTTGACAATCCATGCCGGCGCACATACCGATTCGATGGATGCTGGTGCTCCCCTCATCGTCTGGAATCCCATGTGGACTTGAAAAATAAGAAATGAAGCAAGATACGGGCCAAGTGGATTGGGGCGGGATCAGGCGGAAAACCAAGCCCTCTCTCGCATAGCGCAGGCGTCCCGCCTGCAGGTAGGAACCGACAAATGGCAAGCGAGACACCTGCGCTACCCAGAAGAGAGCTTGCCCGAAGCGTACCCAGGAGGCCTGGGGAGAGCGAACGAAAAACAGCGATCGATCACAATTCGCAGACTAAGCGGATTGCCCAGCCAAAAAACGAAAGCATCTGCGACAATCTGCGTAGTCCGCAGCGGCTTTTTCTCGACAGTCTTCGCAGTGACCTGCGGAGCCGGGGCCGATGACTGACACAATTCCATTAAGTGATGAACCCCTAAGCCGGACAGACTCCTGGCGGGTTGTCCTACCGCGCCATAGCCGCGGACTCTCTTGCTCGTACAATGGCCCATTAACAATCACCCCAAGTGCTGTGTCAGACCAATACAGTAGAAGAGGCCTTTATGTCCTTTCAGCAAATCAGCATCAGAAATTTTCGGTCCATTGAGTCGCTGGAGATCGACAATATCAAACAGGTCAATCTGTTGACCGGGAGGAATAATTGCGGGGTAGTGGTGATTTTTGAAGTGATATCTAGCCAAATATCGGTGTATGAAGAGTTTTAAACAAATCTCATGAATTTTAATACATTTGGAAAAAGACAACGTTTTACGTAGGAAGCGTGCCAACTGTTGCCGTAAGGTATTATTCCAACGCTCAATATGGGCTGTTTCCCCCGTTTCTTTACCCACAGAGCGCTGTTGCTCGCTCGGAATGAAGGCTTGATACGCGCTCTAATAATCACTGAAAACGATGGCTTCTTTATAAGCAGGTGGTACTCGATCCCAGAGTAACGGTGGCAATCGGAATGATTACCGATTAATCCATCTACTCTATCACCTCAAAATCACCACTACCAATTGCGGAAAGACCTCTATCCTGGAGGAAATCTTTCTACTGTCAGGAATGTCCAACCCTCAGCTAGCGGTCAATGTCCACAACTTCAGAGGCTTGACAGTGACCGACAACAAGGATTTCAGCTATCTCTTCAATGGGTTCAACTTTTCCAAAACCCCTGCCATGAGCGGCAAGCTGAAATCCCGACAAAGAACGCTTGCCATCAAGCCCATTTACCCGACATCCACTGGTATCGTGGAGCAACCTCCGGGTAGGCATGAACCGGCCGAGAACAAACCCATATCCAGTACGATCACAACGGAGGATGTCCCCAATGGATTGGCATTTGATTTCAACCTGGATAAGAAATCACTCCATGCCGAGGTAAAAATCATACAAATAAGCCCCACTGACCTTCCAGGAATAAACATGGGGCAAGTAAATGTCAAACCTGCTTCTGATTATAGAGAAAGCCTCCGTGCCAGTTTTACCAATCCCGCGACTATCATGAGTGGTCTTCACCAAAGACTCGAAGCCACCCTGGTCAGGAAGAAGTCGGATTGGATCATCGACACCCTGCAGGAAATCGAGCCGAATTTACCGGATATCAGGCTGGGAGCTGGAGGGAAGATCTTTGCCGATATCATCGGCATAGAAAGATTGGTGCCCATCAATATCATGGGCGATGGCATCATCAAGATACTGGCGATCCTCGTCACCATATTGGAAATGAAGGATGGAATATTTCTCATCGATGAGATCGAGAATGGCCTCCACTACACCGCGCTGGTACCCCTATGGAAAGCCATATTCAAAATTCCCAGGGAAGGCAACGTGTAGTTATTCATTACAACCCATTCCTATGAACGTGTCGCCGCAATGACGAAGGTCTATCGGGGGCTGGATGTGGAAGAAGGGTTTATCAGTCTGTTTCGGATCGACAGGGATACCGATAACCGGCACTGTGCCCTTCAATACGAGGCGGATACTCTCCTTACCGGTATCGAGAAAGAGTTCGAGGTTCGCTAATAGTAATTGATTAGCGAGCCAAGATCGCCGAAGGGCTAGACATGATTAGTGATTAGTGGGATACAGATGCAATCTTGTCTGACATCTTCGCTCTGACATTTGCGACAGCTGTATACTTTAGTCTCGATAATAATAACTGAAAACTCTTCGGTTCGTTTTATCAATGAACGCAATCGTTCAGACCAAGCGTATTCTTCTAGAAGAGAGGGCTAAAATCTAGAATCAGGTAACGAGAAAAACGGTGGCAATCGGAATGATTACCGATGAATCCATCTACCCTATCACTTCAAAATCACCACTACCCCCGGATTATCCGGTCCATCCCGAGGTGATTGTGGATGTGCTCTCCGAGGCCGCGCAGCGCTGGGGCGGGGATGAAACGGAGAAACGTTTGGAGTAGACAATCGCTTGGATCGAGGAGATGCCGGTCCTGCATGACCGCATTGCATTGCTGTGGGAGAAGATGGATTCCCTCGAACCCGAGCATCCGATTAAGCCCGTGCTGGCAGACCATATCCGGCGATGGATGGACGGACTTCTCCCTGCGAACAGGGCCTATTGGAAACAACAGATGAGCAACTCGGGACGATTCCAATAAAGGGGATCGGGACGTGCCTGTAATCGCCCCCGCCCGCGTGGCTTGCCCGACCTACCTGCTTTGGCGAACCCGGCTACGCAAAGCATCGAACTAGGCCCTGTCGGCCGCGGAGCCGCGGGTGCGGAGCCGGCACCATCCAGGAGCAAGGTGCGCAGGCGTTGTCGATGTCTGGTCCCGGTTGTCGCGCAGTGCCTGTAATTTGCGTTGGAGCTCTTGGATCAAGAGCCTCGAGTCCGACGGAAATCCCTTGTTTTCTTGCTCCCTCCAAGAGCTCTTCCAGCTCCTTCCTGCCGTCGGATGACAGGCGGGTGAGGTCCTGTAGCGACAGGGCAAGCTCTCCGTCGTAGTCGCGCAGGAATCCCCGCTCCTGTGCCGCACTCAGGATCCGATCGATGTCTTCTTTACTAATGGTGCCCATGTTATCCCCCGATTGATCAAAGTATGTTCCTGCCAGCAGCTCGATTGTCGAAGACAAAAGTGAAAATTGAAAAGGTTTTCGGGGAGAATATGCTGAAATGGTGTGCCAGCCGAACAGAGGAGATTGCCGTGTCTTACGATGAAATCTATTTACGCTCGCTTTCCGATCCGGGTGGTTTCTGGGGCGAGGCGGCGCAGTCGATCCATTGGGAGAAGCCCTGGGATCGCGTGCTCGACGACAGCACCCCGCCACTCTACCGCTGGTTCGTGGGCGGCGAGCTCAACACTTGCTACAACGCATTGGATCGACACTTGGAGGCGGGACGTGGCGAGCAGGCGGCTCTGATCTATGATAGCCCGGTCACTGGTACCAAGCGCACTTACAGCTACCGGGCGCTGTGGGACGAGGTCGCCCGTTTCGCCGGCGTCCTGGCCGGGTTGGGGGTGATCAAGGGAGATCGGGTCATCATCTACATGCCCATGGTACCCGAGGCGCCCATTGCCATGCTTGCCTGCACGCGCCTGGGGGCGATCCACTCCGTGGTCTTCGGCGGCTTCTCGTCTGAGGAGCTCGCCACCCGCATCGACGATGCCAAACCCAAGGTCATCGTCGCCGGCTCCTGCGGCCTTGAACCCAACCGGGTGGTACCCTATAAGCCTCTGGTGGATCAGGCCATCGCGTTGTCCGGCCACCAGCCGGAGCATTGTATCCTGCTGCAGCGCGAGCAAGGGCCCGGCACCTTGGTCGCGGGGAGGGATCTGGACTGGGCCGAGGCCATGGCCGGCGTCCGGCCCCACCCCTGCGTCCCGGTGGTGGCCACCGATCCCCTTTATATCCTGTACACCTCCGGGACCACCGGTACCCCCAAGGGTGTAGTGCACGATAACGGCGGGCACGCGGTGGCCATGTACTGGAGTATGCGGCACATCTACGGCATGGCGCCGGGGGAGGTCTTCTGGGCCGCTTCGGACGTGGGCTGGGTCGTGGGCCACTCTTATATCGTCTATGCGCCCCTGCTCTACGGGTGTACCACGGTGGTCTACGAGGGCAAGCCGGTGGGCACCCCAGATGCCGGCGCCTTCTGGCGCGTCATCAGCGAGCACCGGGTCGCGGTCATGTTCACCGCCCCGACGGCCCTCCGCGCCATCAAACGGGTGGACTCACGCGGGGAGCTGCTCGGGAAGTACGACCTGAGCAGCTACCGGGCCCTGTTCCTGGCCGGCGAGCGTTGCGATCCGGATACCCTCGCGTGGGCCGAGCGGCTCCTCGGTGTCCCGGTGATCGACCACTGGTGGCAGACCGAGACCGGCTGGGCGATCGCTGCCAATTTCCTCGGGATCGAGCAGCTGCCGATCAAGCCCGGCTCGCCCACCAAGGCCGTCCCCGGTTATGATGTGAAGATCCTGGACGGTGAGGGGGAAGAGCAGGGACCAGGCCAGTTCGGACGTATCATGATCAAGCTGCCTCTGCCCCCTGGCTGTCTGTCCACCCTGTGGCGGAACGACGACCGCTACCGCGCCGCTTATCTAAGCGCCCAGCCTGGCTATTATCTGACCGGAGACGCGGGTCTGAAGGACGAGGACGGTTATCTGTTTATCATGAGCCGCATCGACGACATCATCAACGTGGCCGGGCATCGGCTCTCCACCGGCGCCATGGAGGAGGTCCTGGCTTCCCATGCGGACGTGGCCGAGTGTGCCGTCATCGGCGCGGCGGATGAGCTCAAGGGCGAGCTGCCGGTGGGCATGGTGGTGCTCAAGGAGGGGGTGAACAGGGAGGTCGCGGAGATCCTCGCAGAGCTGGTCGGTCTGGTGCGCGTGAAAATCGGTCCGGTGGCCGCCTTCAAAAAGGTGACGGTAGTACAACGCCTGCCCAAGACCCGCTCCGGCAAGGTCCTGCGCGGCACTATGAAGCGCCTCGTCGACGGTCGGGACTACAAGATGCCGGCGACGATCGACGATCCCGAGATCCTGAACGAGATCGAGACGGCGCTGCAGGACATCGGATACGCCCGACACGAGTGATCTCTGCCAAGCTTACCGCGATTGGTAGGCGCGATCGGACTCGAACCAACGACCCCCACCATGTCAAGGTGGTGCTCTAACCAACTGAGCTACGCGCCTGTCATCAGAACTCATCATCATACCTGCATGCAAATAGGGCGCGCAAGCGACGTGCGCGACCTCCGCGTCCGTGGGGATGACGATAGAAAGGCTGTCGGCAGCGAATCCGTGACGAGAATGGTCCGGGGCATTTGTCCTCGGTTTTCCGGTGGGGAGCCGATGTGCCTGCTACACCTTGCCCAGCTTGCCACTCTGAGCCTGCAGAATATTCCGAAATGCTGTACTCGTGCGATGTTGTAAAATCACCGCAAGCGTCGCAAGTGGGTGGAGTCTCGCGGGGGAGACGACCTGAAGGCCTGGACTGCCGGCCTTTGAAGATCCGATACCGGAGTTATCTTAGATGAAGTCGGAGGTACCCCGAACCCCACGTAACCTTGGCCATTCAATCTCCGGCACTGTGGGGCGCGCCTTCGTTGCATTGCTCGCCGGCATTCTGGATCTGGCGCTGGCGGGGGTGGTTGCCGTCGCCGCACTCGTTGCCGTTACCTTGCCCGATCTTCCCGACCCCAATACGCTCAAAGAGGTGCGCTTGTGGGAACCCCTTCGGGTGTACGACACCGATGGCGGTCTGATGGCGGAGTATGGTATCGAACTTCGTAGTCCGGTGTCCTTCGACGAGATACCCCCCCTGGTGGTGAATGCATTCCTGGCCACCGAAGACACCCGCTTCTTCGAGCATGAGGGGGTCGATTTCATGGGTATCGGACGGGCGGTGGTCAATTTCTTCCGCACCGGCGAGCGTACCCAGGGCGGCAGCACCATTACTATGCAGGTCGCGCGCAACTTTTTCCTGTCCAGAAAAAAGACCTTCCAGCGCAAGTTCGCCGAACTGCTGTTGTCACTGCGTATCGAGCAGATGCTCACGAAGCAGAAGATTCTCGAGCTCTATCTCAATAAGATTTTCTTCGGCTACAGAGCTTACGGCATCTCGGCCGCGGCGGCCCTCTACTACGGCAAGCGACTTGAAGACCTGGACATGGCCGAGATTGCCATGTTGGCCGGACTTCCGAAGGCACCCTCCACCAATAACCCAATATCCAATCCCAAGCGTGCCAGGAAACGAAGAAATCACATTCTGCGGCGTATGCGTGACCTCGAGTACATCTCCCAAGAGGAATTTCAGACCGCTTCCGAGTCCGTTGACCAAGCCCGCCTGCACCGCAAGGAGGTAGATCTGCAGGCCGGCTATGTCGCCGAGATGGTGCGCCGGGAGATGGTCCAACGGTTCGGGGAAGGCGCCTACAGAGGAGGCTATCGGGTAACCACGACCATCGAACCCCGGCTTCAGCGCGTCGCCCAGAACGCGGTGCGCAAGGCCCTGCGAGCCTATGACCGGCGCCACGGTTATCACGGCCCCGAGGCCAGGCACGAGATTGCGGGCGCCAATGAGCAACAACTCGACCGGCTCTTGGGTGCGGTACACCGATTACCGGACCTGACCGCGGGCATCGTGACTCAGGCCGGTGCTAAAAAGGCCCGAGTCTACATCGGAAAGGGCGAGCACATTACCCTGGAGCTCAGCCAGGTCAGGGGCGCGCGTCCCTTCAGGAACGAGAACTGGAAAGGTCGGGCACCGCGCAGGGTGACGGATGCCGTGGCCGTGGGCGACCTGATCCGGCTCATAAAGAATAAGCGGGGAACCTGGAAGCTGTCGCAGGTACCCTCCGTCGCCGGGGCCCTAGTATCCCTGTCGCCGGCGGACGGAGCGATCCGGGCCTTGGTGGGGGGATACCACTTCGACTACAGCAAGTTCAATCGGGCGGTCGATGCGCGCCGTCAAGCCGGCTCCTGCTTCAAGCCCTTCGTATATGCGGCGGCTCTGGCCAAGGGTTACACCCCGGCCAGCCTGGTCCGGGACGAGCCGGTCTCCATCCGGGTCAATCGATGGAAGGTATGGAAGCCGCGGAATTCCGACTATAAGAATATGGGACGAATCCGCATGCGCGTCGCGCTGACCCTATCGCGAAACCTGGCATCCGTGAATTTGCTCAGACGAGTGGGATTGGACGAAACCAGGAAATACATCCAGCGTTTCGGTTTTGCTCTCGATGAGATTCCCGATGGTTTTTCAATCGCCTTGGGCACCGCCGAAGTATCCCCACTCCGGATGGCCGGGGCCTACGCCCTGTTCGCTAACGGTGGTTTCCGCGTGGAGCCCTATTTCATCAGTCAGATCAAGGATAGGAATGGCGAGATAGTCTTCGAGGCCACTCCGCCCCGTGCCTGCTCGAAATGCTGGGCCCGCTACCAGAGGTCGTCCGCCAGGACTGCCGGTCTCGGACGAACCGAAGGACCCCGTGCACAACGGGTATTGGACCCGGGTCTGACCTACGAGATGACATCCATGATGCGGGATGTCATCAAGCGCGGGACTGCACGCAAGGCCTTGGCGCTCAGACGCGGGGACTTGGGCGGCAAAACCGGAACGACCAACGATGTACGCGATTCTTGGTTTTGTGGGTTTCAGAAGGACCTGGTTACCGCTGCCTGGATGGGCCACGACAGGTATCGCCCGCTAGGTAAGAGAGAGACCGGCGGTCAGGCGGGCCTCGGCATGTGGGTGGATTTTATGCGCGAGGCCCTTAAAGACAAGCCTCAGGCAGTTCTGAGACCGCCCTGGGGTATGACCAGGGTACGCGTCTCCAAGGACAGCGGACAGCAGGTCAGATCAGGTGGGGTGGTGGAGTGGGTCCGTGCCAAGTATGCGCATGCCCTACAGGGACCCGATCCCGTACCCTACATCGGGGAGGAAACCAGACGCAAACGGCCTGCCAGTTCACCTCGCGTTATCGACGATCTGTTTTAGGAGAGCTTGAAAAATTGCCTTTCAAGATGAAAAAGGTTCTTGCCCTTCTCGTCATGGGCGTAGCCCTGGCCCCCGTAGGATGCTCTTTCGATAAAAAACGCCTCCAACCCGGAACCTCAGTACTGGAGAGGCTGCCATTCGTCTACAAGATAACGGTGCAGCAGGGAAACATCGTCACCGAAGAGATGGTGGATCGTCTGGAGCCGGGTATGACGAAAAGTCAGGTCAAGTTTCTACTCGGGACCCCGATGCTGACCGACCTGTTCCACACCAATCGTTATGACTATACCTATACGATACGTCGGGGTCACGACGAGATGGCTATGAAGCGCCTAGTCCTGCTGTTCGAGGATGATACCCTGGTGCAGGTGCGTGGCGACCTGCAGCCGGATCCTAGGCGTGCGGCCCGGCGCCGGCCCGCAGACCTGTTGGTCTCGGTGCCCGATTGGCAGGACGACCGCGGATTATTCGCCACGGCCATCTCAAAGCTGAAGTTGGTGCCGGTAGAATAGCGGTTCAGGAACGAGCATAGAGCACAATCAGGCCGGTTCGTTGCCGCCGATCCGCTTGCGCATGATCTTCCCTTGCGCTGCACGTTTCTTGCGCGCCTCTTTGGGATCCGCGATCAGCGGTCGGTAAATCTCTACCCGATCACCGGGCTCTAGGGCCCGATCGAGTTGCACGAGCTTGCCGAACACCCCCACCCGGTTGACCGCTAGGTCGATCTCCGGGAACCGTTGCAGGATCCCGGAACGTCTGATGGCCTCTTGGGCCGTGAGCCCCTGCTCTGCGGCTACCGAGAAAATCACCTGCTCGTCCGCCCGGGCATAAGCAATCTCGACCCGCTTCCGATCCTCAGTCACGGTAGAGCTCCTCGGCCCGCTTGCAGAAGGCGTCCACCAGCGTGTTGGCGATCTGATTGAACACCCTGCCGAAGGCCTCGTCGATGAGCTTGCCGGAGAACTCGAAGTCGAGATCAAGCTTCACCTTGCAGGCATCCCGACGTAGGGGCAAAAAGGTCCAGGCCCCCTGAAGTCTGCGGAAGGGTCCGTCTACCAGCTTCACCTCTATCTGTTCCGGGGGAACGAACCGATTACAGGTGGTGAAGGCCTGGTGGATACCTACCCGGGCTACTTCCATGCGACCGCAAATCCGGTCGTTCTCCCGGGACAGGACCTCAGCGGCCATGCACCAAGGCAGAAACTCCGGATAGGCCTCCATCTCCAGCACCAGATTGAACATCCGGGAAGCGGAGAAAGTGACCAAAGCGCTCTTGGTAACGACCGGCACCTGCGGAACCCAGGGCTTACATAAACCCAATCGCATTGAAAAACACAAGAACGACCGCGAGGGGAGCGATATAGCGGATCAGCACCCGCCACAAACGATAGGTCAGACCTTGACCCATGGCAAGCTCATCCCGAGTCGATGTGCGAGACATGAACCAGCCCGCGAACAGGGCCATTGCCAGTCCACCTAAGGGAAGCATGAAATTGGCGGTAAGGATATCGAGCAGGTCGAAGACCCCTTTTGTCTTCTCTTCCCCGGCAAAATTGAAAGTGAAGGCCCAGTCGCTGAACGACATGATGGTCACAATTCCCAGAAGCCAGGCGACGATACCCACGTAAACCGCGGCGCGTACCCTCTCGAACCCCTGATTCTCCACCAACCAGGCAACCGCCGGCTCGATGAGCGAGATAGCGGAGGTCCAGGCCGCGAACACCAGCAGGACGAAGAACAGGGTGCCGAACAGCAGACCGCCGGGCATGTTGCCGAATGCGATCGGCAGAGTCAGAAAGACCAATCCGGGTCCCGCCCCCGGCTCCAGACCGTTGGCGAAGACGATCGGGAAGATGGCCATTCCCGCTAACAAGGCGACCATGGTATCCATCAGAGCGATGATGAGACTCGAACGGGCGATCGAAGCACTCGCGGGCAGGTAGGAGCCGTACATCATGATGGCCCCCATACCCAGGCTCAGAGTGAAGAAGGCATGCCCCATGGCGGTAATCACCGCCCCCGCGCTCAGGGCACCGAAGTCGGGGACGAACAGGAATTCGATTCCGTCCATGAATTTGCCGCTGGTCAGCGCGTAGCCCACCAAGACCAGGAGCAGCACGAACAGGAGCGGCATCAGGACGCGCACCGCCTGCTCCAGACCGGAACGTACGCCGCGGGAGATGACGGTGATGGTCATCACCATAAAAATCGTGTGCCAGGCAAGCAACCGCTCCGGATCACCGAGCAAGGCGTCGAATAGGTCGGCGGCAGTCTCGCCGGTCAGGGACGTGAAGGTGCCTCCCAGCGCGCGGAATGTGTAAGCGATGGCCCAGCCGGCGATGACGCTGTAATAAGAGATGATAAGAAAGCCGGCGATCACCCCTCCCCAGCCGATCAGCTGCCAGAAGCCATGCCGACCCTCTTCGTAAGCCAGGGTGCGCATGGTGTTTATGGGGCTCCGGCGTCCGCGGCGCCCGATGAGGATTTCCGCCATCATGATGGGGATACCGATCATCGACACACACAGGATGTAGACCAGTACAAAGGCGCCGCCTCCGTTCTCGCCTGTGATGTAAGGAAACTTCCAGATGTTGCCCAGCCCGACCGCCGAACCCGTTGCCGCCAGTATGAATGCCAGCCGGGTTGTCCACATACCATGGATAGAGGTTGTCGCTGTCATCGAATATTCCTTGAGCACCATCCGAATGGGGTCCGGCGTCTGCCCGAATCAAAAATCAGGAATCACTATTTTCCGGAAATCGATGGTACTGCTCAAGCCGGGGCCAATTCGGCTCGGCTGTGGAACAGACCAGGGCGAGCGCGTATAAAGTTGTATCGTAACAAAGTAGAGTGGGGAAAGTAGGGGGAAACGGCATTTTGGGTTTTCCGCATGACAAGCAGCATTGAAGAACATTTTTCCCAACTGGAGGATCCTCGGGTCGAGGGCAACCAACCTCACGGATTTGTGGATATTCTGATTCTTGTGATCTGTGCGGTCAGCAGTGGTGCTGAGGGATGGGAAGCCATCGAACAGTTCGGCAAGGCCAAGCTGCAGTGGCTGCGCCAGT
>Ga0209144_1000094_pt1 | contig 17093 bp, 9 predicted proteins | sample WorMettrBAHAMAS1_FD_187392 | JGI IMG/M metagenome (GOLD analysis project Ga0209144, IMG submission 187392) | Marine gutless worms symbiont microbial communities from Max Planck institute for Marine Microbiology, Germany - Inanidrilus... | ecosystem: Host-associated > Annelida > Digestive system >...
GACCAAGATCGGCATGGTCAACCTGGCCTACAATATGAAGCGCCTCGTCTGGCTCAACGCCCGAAGTGCGCCCGGATAGAGGAAAACCCGCTCCGAAACACCCGAAACCGACATCAAAAACCGGAAAACCGGCCCGAAAGGCCGACAAGGCAGGCCGCCCGATGCCAACTCCGGCGTCACGCCGCCAAAGGTTAGAGTTTTTCGAGGTGTCCAAGTTCGAATCACCGTCGGCATTGTCGAGGAAGCGCCAGTTCTGATCGAGGCTGGTGATGCCGTCCTCGGCAGCGCCATTGATGATATCGGTTCCCGTATTGCTGAGGTTGATGGTCGTCGCTCCGTCCGAGCGTATGTTGAGCGTAAACGTCCGTGGTTGGCTCGTATCGGGATCGAAGCCGACGTCGGGCAGGGTGATCTCCTCTACGTCCTCGATGGTGAAGGTATGGTTGAGGTTCTCGGACGACGAGGCGAAGTTGACGATATCGTTGGCCGTGCCGCCGGTGAGGATGTCGCCGCTCTGCGCCTGGTCGCCGAGGGTAATGTTGAAATCGCCGCCGGTCTCGCCGGAAAAGAGCACATCGTTCTGGTCATTGACGAAGTCATATGCGTTGTTGTTCGACGTCAAGGTCGTCAACACTGTCGGGTTCTCCGATGGCGTGGTGCCGTCATCCAGTATCGTGAAATCGTCGACCTCCGTCGGATCAAAATCGAAGAAGTCTTCCGGTACCAGCACGATGTTGTCGCCAAACAGCTCATCGAAATCACCCGAGAACGTCCCGCCCAACGCGCCCAATTGGGCCTGGTCCTCGAAGAAATTCGCCGCTTCCGTCACGGAACCGCCGCCCAATGCGTCTTCGATGGAGCCCAATTGGTCAGTGACCGCATCCAAGGTGCCGGCCAGCGGGTCGGCGAGGTCGTTCTCCAGATCGGCGGCGAAATTGGTTTGTCCCAGGTTGTCGGCGGCGGCCGGGAAGGCACCGAGGATGTCCGGCGAACCCAAGCCATCCGAGACGATATCGGCGATGATCCCGGTTATTGCCTGCTTTCCTTTTTCCACCGAGTCCTTGATCACGTCCTCGGTGATATCCGCGACCACGTCGGCAAAATCATCGCGGGAGTCCTGGACGGCGCCGCCGTCGCCGGTGCCCGGATCGAGCGGGTCACCGGCGTCAAAACCGACGTCGCCGAGAGCGTCGCCGATAATGCCGCCCATGGACGAATCGATCGATCCGGCCGTGCCAAAAACGTTGGGATCGACGGAGAGTGCATTCTGGATGGTGGTTTGTGCTGCGGCGTCGACAGCCGCCCCCATCGCGTCCTCCAGTGTGCCGCCACCGGCCAGCACGGCCTCGAAGGCGTTGCCCGCCGCCGCCACCGAATCAACCGCGCCGACCAATTCGGCACCCGGATCAGCGGCACCCGGCTGGGCCGTCGCACCGGCCTCGGTCTGCTGTTCGGCCTGGCCCGGGGCCGGTCCGCCGCCTGGCGCGCCGCCGGTTGGCGCTGGTGCCACGAACACCGGCGGCGGCAGGATGGCCTGGGCGCTGCCGAAAGTCTGGCTGACCGCGAAATCCGGCAGGATGATCGGTAAGGTCGGCGACGAAAAGGGCGTCGCCACCTGGGTCGTCTGGTTGATCTGGTTGAGGATCTGGACGCCGACGTTGTTGCCGATAGTCATGCCGCCGAAGGGCGGGGCACCGGGCACCTGGGCCAGCAGCACATCATCGGCGGCCTGGCCTTGGATGCCGGCTTCGGATCGGGCCTGGGCGTCGGACAACAGCGTGTAGGTATCCGGTCCGTCGGTGCCGATGCGCACCGTTCCCGAGGTACCGCGGATGCCGATGGTCGCCGTCGGTGTCGTGATCTGCATGTTGTCGACGCCGGTCTTGGCGATCTGGCCGGAGGCGAAGGTGAAGACCCCGGAAGCCACCTGGAACAGCGCGCTGCCCTCCTCGGTGCCGGGGTCGTAGACCATCTCGTCGATGACCATCTCGCCGTCTTCGGCCAGCGAAAAGGTGGTGTTGTCGGCAAAGACAATGCCGATCGACCCGTCGGCGTCGGTCTCGACCGTGTCTCCCTGGAAAATCTCGACGCCGGTAGCGGCCTTGATCTTGGTGCCGTCGGTGCGCGTGATGAAGGTGTTGCCCTTCGTCGCCTCGACGCGGCCGATCGACTCACCGGCGCCCGGCGCCTGCGCTATTTCGATGACTGGGTCCTCGGCGCTCCCGCCCTGGTGTCGCACCACGCCGCCGTCCATGTGCCGTTCCTGAAGCCGGAATTATGGTTAACCGTTAAGGCGGGGATGATAGCACGTTCGGCCGCGGTTACACCAAAGATTGCGTGGAAAATCAGTACCCTTACAATATGTAGGGTGAACGGATGGCGACCAAATAGGGACCGGCGGCCGGATCAGGTGATGACGGAGAAATCCGCCCCGTCGAGTCTGTCGCCGACGTCGGAGGTCTGGCCATCGAACGCGGTGATCTTGTTCTCGGTGCCGTTATTGTTGAGGTCCGTGGTGTGGAACATGGTCAGTTCGTTGGTGTCGGTGGCCTCGCTGTCGCGGAAGATGACGACGGCACTCGACGTCGTGTTGTCGCTGTTCTCGAGGGCTGTTGCAGCGTCGTTCATGGTGCCAGCACCGCCGGTCAGCACGATGACGTTGGCCCCGGTCTCGGTAAAGTCCAGCGAAAATCCGCTGGATCCGTCCCAGTAGATCTCCTCGTAGGATACGGATCCGCCGTCGATCAGCGCTGACAGCAGCATAATGACGTCGCCCTCGCCGGTGCCGCCGCCGAAGGCCGTGGCGCCCGAAAAGTCCTGGATGGTTTCGAAACCGTGCGCCGACCCGGCGATGCCGAATTTGTCGGCCCCGGTGCCGCCGTTGAGGATGTCATCGCCGGCGCCGCCGATGAGGGAATCGTCGCCGGCTTGACCGTTCAGCGTATCGTTGCCGCCGACGCCCTTCAGGGTGTCGTTGCCGCCCGACCCGGTCAGGGTGCGTCCGGTGCTGTCGTTGGCATCGGTTAGAGTTACGCCGGAGGCGCCGCCGCCGGCCTGGATGGTCGTCACCGTGCCGGTGATCGACACCGAGGTCAGGTCGATGTCGCCGTTGCGAGTCTCAAGGACCGTGCCGGTGGCCGCCGTAATGGATGTCAGTGAGCTGAAGAAATTGCCGCCGGCCGAGATCGTCGTGTTGGCGACCGTGGTCTCCAGAACCTCGATGCCGACGATGTCGTTGGCCGAATCGGAGAAGCTGAAGGTCGGGCTCGAGGAGCCGGTGGTTTGAATCTTGTCGTTGGTACTGTCGTCGGTGCCGTCGACCTTACCGCCCTTGAACGTGGAACGATGATCGCCGTCCGAATCAGTGATCAGAATCTCACCGGGGTCGGTGACGATAAACGTGTCGTCGCCGCCGACAAAGTTGTCGGAATTGGTCGGCGATGTAGCCGTCGTGTACATCGTGTCGTCGCCCGCACCACCGAGGATTTCGTCGCTACTCGACGAACCGTAGATCGTATCGTCACCGCCGTTGCCGAAAATGATGGCTCCCAAAATGTTCTGCGTTCCGGGATCGACAACGAACTCGGAACCGGAGCCCGAAAACAACGTTGTGTTGTTTTGCAGGGTAAGAGTATTGCCAGTGTCCGTGCCTGCGAGGACAAGGCCGACGCCGATCTCGCCGCTGTCCGGGTTGACCCGGAAGCGGTCCGAGCCGCCGTTGTCCATATAAACCTGCTCGACCGAGTTCAATGTCACCAAGCCCGTGTAAGCACCGTCGTAGCGGACGCTCTGGCCGCTGGCCGTCGCTTCGTAGACGGCCTGGATGTCATTGAGGCTCTTGAAGGCGATCTCGTCGGTGCCGCCGCCGCCGAACAGGACGTCGTTGCCGCCGCCCTGCGTCAATTCCATCTCGAAACGCGTATTGCCTGGGCCGCCGGACAGGATATCGTCACCGGCCGTGAACCCGGTGAGAAATTCGTCGAACGTGTTGATGATCGGCTGGTCGTCTTCGTCATCCTCGCCGCCATCGGCGCCGGCCGTGATGACGCCGTCGATGACGAGCGGTGCGAACTGCGAAAAGTCGTTGAACAACCCCAGAGGATCGTAGATCTGATGGTGGTCAATACCGCCGCCGTAAGGATCGTCTTGCCCGCCGTCATTGCCACCGGGCCCGGAATCCGTTCCCGGTTGGTGCACGACGAAATAATCGTGTCCGTCGTGGCCGCCCGATGGCGGACCGAAATCAGGGCCGCCTGATTGGAACTGTTGATCGTACTGGAGCCGCGCCTCGTAGGAGGCGGTTTCGCCGGCGGCGCCGGCGGCGGCGAAAGCGTCATCCAAGGTCATGCCGTTGGCGATCGCATCATTGAAGGCGGCCGAAGCGGCCTCGATCTCCGCTTCCAGGATGCCCTGGTCACGCGCTTGCTGCTGGGCCGCGGACAACGCGGCCTGCTGGGCGATGCGTTGCGCTTCGTCCTGGGAGGCGCCGGCAGCGATGGCTTCCCGCGCCGCCAACTCGGCGGCCTGCCGGCCCGCCTCTTCGACGCCGTCGTCGCCGGGTCCGCCTTGGCCCGGTCCGGGTTCGAAGGGACCGCCGTCAACGCGCTCACCGTCTACCGGTTCACCGTCGCCAGGTCCCTCGCCGTCGGCAATTGGTTGTCCTTCGCCTTCGAGTTCACCGTCGATGGGACCATCGACCAGAACCTCGCCGTCGACGGGCAGGGCGCCCTCTTCGGCCAGAGCCTCTTCTTCGGCCTGGGCTTCGGCTTCCGGATCACCTTCGGCCTCGCCGTCGGCGACCGCTTCGCCTTGTGCACCCGTGGCCTCGCCGTCAGGGCCGGCTTCGCCTTCCTCGGGGGCCGGTCCGACCGGTGAGAGCGGTAGAGAGTCCGCGGCGCTGGCGTAGAACTGGCAGACCGCGGAGGCCGGCATGACAACCGGTTTGGAGGGCAAGGTGAAAGCGTTGCGGATTTGGGTCGTCTGGTTAACCGTGTTCAGGGTCTGGCTGCCGACCTGGATCGATATGGTCATTTCGCCCACGGTGCCGTCAGGGTCGGCGAACAGCGTGAACGTACTCGGTGCGCCATCGCCGGAAGCCTTGCCGCCGCCCGATGTGCCGCGGATTCCGATCGTTGCCGTGGGGGTCACCACCTGCATGGCGTCTACGCCCGTCTTGGCGATCTGGCCGGAGACGAAGGTAAACACGCCCTGCGTCACCTCGAACACCGAATTGCCTTCCTGGCTGCCCGGATCGTAGATCATTTCGTCGATGACCATTTGCCCGTTTTCAGCGATCGAAAAGGTCGAATCGTCGGCGAACACGATGCCGACGCTGCCGGCTTCGGAGGTTTCGACGACGTCACCCGGGAAGACTGGTGTGCCGGTCTCGGCGAGCACTTTGCTACCGTCCGTATGGGTGATGAACGATTGGCCTTTGGCGATCTCGACCCGGCCGACGGGTTCGCCGGACGGGGCGGGCGCTTGCGCGCTTTCGGGCGATGAGAGGGGATCGAGGAGAGATTGGGGTCCGTTCGGCTCGGCCATGGGGGGCGCCTTTCTGCCGTTGACATAATCCCGGGTTTCTTTCCCGGCCATCGGATCGCGTCTCACGACCCGATTTAATAGGATTATGCGGCAGCCGCCCCCCAAATTCTGTGACAGCCGTCACCTTTTCGCCGGTTCGAAACCAGCGGAATTATAACGAAAAAGGCGCCTCAAAGCGGCGCATCAAACGGGTCGTGATGTGAATGAGTGTTGCTCGACGATCTCGGGTGAAAGCTGACCCATGACGTTGAGCAACGTGAAGACGGCGATCGCGACATCGGTGTCGGCCGACGCGGCATCGCTGGATGCGTTGATCAGTGCCGTTTCACCGGCCAGTACATCGATTAGCGAGCGGTTGCCGAGCTGACGTTCGCGCCGCGCCAACTCCAGGAACTCGGAGGCGATGTTTGCCTGGTTATGGAGATGTTCGGCGTTGGACCGAGCCGTCTCGAGGTTGTCCCAGGCATTGTAGGCCTGCTCTTCGACCAGATCCCGCGTATCCCCGAAACGGTTGGTCGTCGCAATGTGGGTCTGGTTCGACGCCTTCAGCGAGTTCACGGCGGTCAGCCCGAGGTTGAAGTCATAGGTCATCTCGAGTTTGACGAGACGCTCCTGCTGGGACCCCACCGTGCCGCCGTTGTCCTCCTTGAAGTTCGATTCGGCTATCGCCTCGAACACCGGAAAGAACTCGTCGGCCCGGGTTTTCCTGACATCCTCGAGCGCGATGGTTGCGCTCAGGCGGGATGCCTCCAATTGTGGATTCCCTTTACGCACCAATTTGACAGCCTCTTCCAGTGATTTCGGCAGCAATTCCAAGGGAAGCCGCGGTTCAACCATCTTGGCGACATCCTCGGGTCGCTTGCCGAAAACGGCACGGTACCGGTTCAGCGCAGTGCGTAAAGCACCTTCGGTCTGGATGGCTCGGGCCTGAGCGCCCGCCAACTGGGTTTTCGCCTGCAGCACGTCCGTCGAAAAGCCGGATCCTCGCTGCACCCGTGCGTCTTCCAGTTCGGCCTGTCTTTTGATGTTGGCGACGGACCCTTCCGCGAAGCTCAGAAGCTTCTGCGCCCGGATGACATTGATGTGGGCGGTCAGCCCTTCAAGGAGCAGCGCTTGCCGGGTCGAATCCATGGTGGCGCGGGATTGATGAACCGACAACTTCGCGCGTCCAATCGCCGAATTGGTCGATCCAAAATCCCAGACTTTCTGAGTTAGCGACAGATCGACATTGCGCGGAACCATGTCTGTGTCGTCGGATCCACTCGGTTTGACCCGTTTTTCATGACCGATATTGGCTGTCGCGTCGAAAGTCGGGTACCAGTCGCCCCAAGCCACGGACACCTGTTCTTCGGCGGCCGTCAAATCGGCTTGCGCGGCCAGCATCCGTTAATGGGATGGACCGGCTGCTTTTTCGGCAGGTTAGTCTGCAGAGACTTAAACCTGCATTTCGAGAGGAGCAGCAGCCATGGCGACCCGGCATCCCGAAGTGACACTGAACTTCACCAGCATCGGCATCGATATCGGCAAGGACGTCTTTCATCTGGTCGGCTTCGACGGCGACGGTCAGATCGCCTTGCGCCGCAAAATCAGACGGCTTGAACTGGTCAAGACGTTCGACAAGCTGCCGTGCGGTGTGGTCGACATGGAAGCGTGCCTGAGCGCGCATTTTGTCAGCCGCACGCTACGCCGCCTGGGCTTCGAGCCGCGGATCATTCCGGCGAAGACACGAAGCCGTTCAACAAGGGCCAGAAGAACGATTACAACGACGCCGAGGCGATTGCCGAAGCGGCGCTGCGCCCGAACCTGAAGGTGGTGGCGGAGAAGACACAAGATCAGCTCGACCTGCAGGCCCTGCACCGGGTTCGCTCACGCCTGGTCTCACGGCGCACGGCGACGATCAACCAGATCCGGGCCTTTCTTATCGAGCAGGGGATCACGGTGCGCACCAGGGCTCGATCCTTGCGCAACTCCCTGTTCACGATCCTCGACAACCGCAGGGACGAGATCTCACCGCGCATGGAGCGGATCATCGTCGGTCTCTACGAAGACTGGCTTTGGCTGGACGAGCGCATCGAGGGCACGACGGACGAGATCGAGGTGATCTCCAAGCACGAAGACAATTGCCAGCGGCTGATGACGGTGCCGGGCATCGGTCCGATGATCTCGACAGCAGTGGTTGCGGCCGTCGGCACCGGCGAGGCCTTTGATCGGGGTCGGGACTTCGGTGCCTGGCTTGGTCTCGTGCCCCGGCAATACTCGACCGGCGGCAAGCCCATATTGGGGCGCATCTCGAAGCGTGGCAGCCGCTATCTCCGCGCGCTGTTCGTGCAGGCCGCCCATGTCATCCTGATGCGGCCCCACAACTGGAAGCGCTTCAGCTTCGGGCCGTGGCTGGAACAGGCCGCCGAGAGGATGCACAAGAACAAGCTCGCCGCGGCACTCGCCAACAAGCTTGCCCGCATCGCCTGGAGCGTGCTCCGGAACGGCACCACCTTCGATGCGCACCGCCAAGAGACGCCGGCGATCTGATCCGTCGGTATCGGACCCAAGTTCGCGATTGAGATGACGGTATGGAACGGACCAAGAAACGCACCGAAAGTCTGATGACCCTAATGGCCGCTCACCGGCCTGTCCGCTAAGGAGACCAAGCGTGCGTGCGTATTCCCATCATGGCCACGGCCCGCGAGCCGATCAAACAGGCCGGACACATATCAGCGACTTCCGATATCCACCGAAATCACAATTGCAAACCGCAGCCGGTCCATAATGGGTCAAGACGAGTGTTTCAAGCTCTTCTTTCAGCGGTGCCGCGTTCAGGTGCCCGGCACCCATCGTCACTGCAACACCGAGCGCCGCGAGACCAAATTTCTTCGCGGTGTGCCTTTGATTAAAGAAGGCTTTCATAGGCGAAGGTATCCCCACTTTTTGTCGGGCCGAGTTTGGATATTTCAAAACCCGGCCAGACGAAACTTTTCCAATATTTGCCCGAGTTGGGAGATCATGTCTACTAAATATTGAGAATCTCTGAAGATTGTGGATTTCCTGTGTATGGATCGTCGTCAGGTTCCTGTGCGCCCGTTAACGAATTCCCGGTTCGGCAATTGCGGTACAAATATCGGCTTCGGACACGGCGTTTGGCACGGCAATTGCTCAGGTTGTTGGTACCGGGTGTTGAACCGGTATTGCTGAAACCGAAGCATGGAGATTGTCATGCATACGAATTTCGATCATGCCGAGAACTTTGAAACGCTTCTGGCGTCCGAATTCGGACGAATCCCTCAGATCGATAAGGGGCCGGGCCGGGAAGGGTTCGATGCCGGTTTCAAGGTCGTAAACGCCCTGGCCAGCGATCTCGCGCTGGATATGGCGGTTCTTGATCTCGACGAATTCGCTTAAGGCGAACCGGCTAAATCTTCCTATATTTCAATGAGGTGTAGTTTGCGATCCAGCGCAAGCGGCAAAGGAAACTACCAACGGGTATTGGCCTGCAGCCTGGTTCGGAGCATCGGTATGGAGGGCGCACTCGAGTGGGCCCGAGACTGCCGGTGGGAAGGCGTGCTTGCAGAAATCAAAACCCTGGCCCGGCTTCAATCCTCCTAATCGGAGGTGAGGAGGGCGAACCTAACCGACCGGATTTGCGGTATCGATCCGAGAATTACGCTTGCCCAAAAGGAAAAATCCCCACCCTTCCGCGGGACGGCAGGAATTTCCTAGGGGTTCTTCCCTTGAGCCGCCAAGACCCTTGAATTCACGATCGTCGCCGAGCCTGAGCATCAACGGCGGCAAGAGCGCTCATATTGACGATGCCCCGCGCGCTGACCGAGGGCACCAACACATGAGCCGGCAAGGCGGCACCGACCAGTATCGGGCCGACGGGAAGGCCTCGTGCCAATGTTTTTAATAGGTTAAACGAAGTGTTGGCGGCCTCCAAATTGGGAAAGATCAATAGATTCGCTTGTCCCGAGAGCAGGGAATTGGGGAATATGCGCACGCGGATCGCAGCGTCGAGGGCGGCATCGGCCTGCATCTCTCCTTCCACCTCCAGATCCGGGGCGCGTTCGCGAATAAGCTGGACGGCATCACGCATTTTGACGGCGCTCGACGTATTCCGGGCGCCGAAGTTCGAATGCGAAAGAAGCGCAACCTTGGGTGTCATGCCGAACCGCCGAACCGCATCGGCACAAAGCTCCGTCATCTCGGCGATTTCCTCGGCCGTTGGATCGTGTGTGACTTGCGTGTCGCATAGGAAAAACGTGCCGCGCCTGAGGATCAGCGTGCTCATCGCCGAGATGTCGTTGACGCCTTTAGCCTTGCCGATGACCTCCAAAACGTGGCGCAGATGCCAGTCGTAATGACCGTAGGTGCCGCAGATCATGGCGTCCGCTTCGCCGCGTTTCAGCATCATCGCCGAAATGACCGTCGTGTTGGTGCGAATAATGGTGCGCGCCGTTTCCGGCGACACTCCGTCGCGTTCCATGATTTCGTGATATCCCCGCCAATACTCCTCGTAGCGCGGGTCGTGTTCTGGATTGGTCAGGCTGAAATCCTTGCCGGCTCGGATGCGTAGACCGAGCTGTTCGATACGGTTGGCGACGACCTCGGGGCGCCCGACGAGGATCGGGTCGGCGATGCCGTCGTCGATGAGAACCTGGACGGCGCGTAGTACCCGCTCGTCCTCGCCTTCGGCGAATACGATTCGCTTGAGATCTTGACGGGCCCGATCGAAGACCGGCTTCATCAACATACCGGACCGGAAGACGAAGCGGTTCAAGCGCTCGCGATAGGCATCGAAATCCTCGATCGGGCGCGCCGCGACGCCGCTGTCCATGGCGGCCTTGGCGACGGCCGGTGCGATTTCGACGATAAGGCGCAGATCAAACGGTTTCGGAATAAGGTAATCGGCACCGAACTTCAGGTCCTCCTCTTTGTAGGCGTTTGCGACGACCTCGGAGCTTTCCGCCATCGCCAGGTCGGCAATGGCGCGTACCGCGGCGACTTTCATCTCTTCGTTGATCGTTGTCGCCCCGACATCAAGGGCGCCCCGGAATATGAATGGGAAGCAGAGGACGTTGTTGACCTGGTTGGGAAAGTCGGACCGCCCCGTAGCAATGACAGCGTTGGGATTGGCGGCTTTGGCATCGTCCGGCAGGATCTCCGGAACCGGATTGGCGAGCGCCAGGATGAAAGGCCGTTCGGCCATTCTTTCGACCATGTCTTTCTTCAAGATTCCCGGCGCCGAGAGGCCAAGGAACACGTCAGCGTCGTCGATCACTTCATCGAGGGTCCGCGCTTCGGTATCTTGGGCGTAGACCGCCTTGTGGGGGTTCATTTCCTCTTCGCGGCCGCCGTAGACCACGCCGACATGGTCGACGAGCGTGATGTTCTCCTTCCTGACACCAAGGCTGACAAGCAGGTTGAGGCACGCGATTCCGGCGGCGCCGCCGCCGGTGGAAACGAGCTTGATCTCGTCAAGAGCCTTTCCGATGACGCGTGTCCCGTTGAGGATGGCGGCGCCGGCGACGATCGCCGTGCCGTGCTGGTCGTCGTGGAAGACCGGGATATTCATGCGCTCGCGGCATTTCTCCTCGACGAGGAAACACTCGGGCGCCTTGATGTCCTCGAGATTGACCGCGCCGAAGGTCGGCTCCAGGGCGGTGACGATGTCGACGATCTTCTCTGGATCCTTTTCATCGAGCTCGATGTCGAAAACGTCGATGCCGGCGAACTTCTTGAAGAGTACGGCCTTACCTTCCATCACCGGTTTAGACGCCAGGGCTCCGATATCGCCGAGGCCGAGCACGGCCGATCCATTGGTGATCACCGCGACGAGGTTCTGCCGGGCCGTCAGCGTTGCCGCTTCCGCCGGGTCGTCCGCGATCAATTCACAGGCGGCGGCGACGCCGGGCGAATATGCGAGAGCCAGATCGCGCTGGTTGGCGAGCTGTTTGGTGGCGGTAATCTCCAGTTTTCCCGGCTTGGGATACCGGTGATAGTCAAGCGCCATTTCCTTCAGAGTGTCGTCGGCCATTTCCCCCTCGCGTGAATTGTGACTCCTCTCCGCGCCAAGGGTGATGGGATTCGCGAGGGAGGGCAACTGCGTTTTGCGGATGCGGCACGGGAGGAGAGCTCGATCTTTCTTTTCCTCCAAGCCTGTGAAACAGTCTCTCCCCATGAACGGCAGCGGGCTCATCGCGTGAACGGCATTTTCTTCACCATCGTTCTGGTCTCCTTCGTGGTCGCCGCCTACCGCCAGATCGTTTGGTCCGGCAGCGGCGACGCCTCGCCCATGGAGGCTGTCGGCAAGGCCATGATCGACGCGGCGGCCGGATCTGTGACCCTGGCGATCGGACTGGTTGGCGTGATGGCCCTATTCCTCGGATTGATGAAGGTGGCCGAGGAAGGGGGGCTGCTGGTCATTATCGCGAGGGTCGTCCGGCCCTTGATGGTGCGCCTGTTCCCCGAGGTGCCGGCCGATCACCCGGCCATGGGGGCAATGATCCTCAACATGTCGGCCAATGCTTTGGGCCTCGGCAATGCGGCGACACCTTTCGGTATCCGCGCCATGCAGCAGCTGGATCGCTTGAACCAAAGCAAGGGAACGGCGACCAACGCCATGGCGCTCTTTCTCGCCATCAACACCTCGTCGGTGACCCTGTTGCCGACCGGCGTCATTGCGCTACGGGCCGCTACGGGGTCGGCGGACCCGGCCGGAATCGTGCCGACCACGCTGTTCGCGACAATCTGCTCGACCACCGTCGCCATCATCATGGCCAAGCTCTGCCAACGGTATTTTCCGATGCCGGTTGCGGGCGTCGGAAGCGGGGAGCCGGCGTCCGAGGAAGGACCGGAGCACGAGGACCACGAAGATCTACCGACGGAGGATGGCGGGGCCTATCCGCTTTGGGTCTCGGTGTTGGCCCTGGGATCGATCGCCGCTCTGATCCCGCTGACGGTCGTGTACGGTCGCGCCGTGGCGCCATGGATCATTCCGAGCCTGATGGTCCTGCTGCTCGGGTTCGGTTTCGCCAAAAAGGTTCCCGTATATGAGGCCTTCGTCGAGGGGGCCAAGGAGGGTTTCCAGGTGGCCCTTCGCATCATTCCCTATCTGGTCGCCATTCTCGTCGCCGTCGGCATGTTTCGTTCGTCCGGCGCCATGGAAATGGTGATCGAGCCTTTGGGTTCCCTGACCCGTCTGGTCGGATTGCCGCCGGAGGCATTGCCGATGGCGATTCTGCGTCCCTTGAGCGGATCGGGGGCCTACGGGATCATGGCCTCGATCATCCAGGACCCTGCGATCGGCCCGGACAGCTATACCGGCTATCTGGTCAGCACCTTCCAGGGTTCGACGGAGACCACGTTCTACGTTCTCGCCGTCTACTACGGCGCCGTCCAGATCCGCCGCATCCGGCATACCCTCGTCGCGGCGTTGAGCGCCGATGTGGCCGGTATCATTGGCGCCGTCGCCATCGTTGCCTATCTGTACGGCTAGGCCCGTTAAAACGACTGGACAACGACGTACCCTTGAATTCGATTCTGATTGGCTCCGCGGCTCCCTTGAAAGGGATCGCCTATATGGTCGTGGGCGGTGCGTTCCTAACCGCCAACGATGCGGTTTTGAAATGGCTCACCGGCGTATATCTGACGGGTCAGATCATGGCCTTGCGCGGGCTGTTCGTCTTGTTGCCCATCGCATTTCTGGTTTGGCGTCAGGGGGGCGTGTCGTCGCTGCGCGTCGGAAGCGTTAGAGGACAAGGGTTCCGCGCCGGCCTGGTCGTCACCGGGACCTTCCTTTTCGTGACGGGTCTCGAATACCTGCCGCTCGCCGATGCGATTTCGATTACCTTCGCCGGGCCTCTGTTCATCACAGCCATGGCCGCAGCCATTCTCGGTGAAGCGGTTGGGTGGCGGCGATGGGCGGCGGTCGTCGTCGGTTTTACGGGCGTCGTCCTGATCATGCGCCCGGGCAGCGGCGCCATGCAATGGGCAGCGCTCCTACCGCTAGCCGCCAGTTTCACGGGCGCGCTACGCGACATCGTTACCCGGCATCTTGCCGGACGCGAAAGTTCGGTGGCCATTTTGGCGGTAACCACCGTAACCGTGATTTTCGCCGGCCTGTTGACGCTTCCGTTCGGTTGGCAGCCGGTGGCCGGGCCGGATGTCTTGCTGTTTGCCCTAGGCGGGATTCTGCTCGGCAGCGCCCACTACTGCCTGATCGAAGCGTTCCGGTATGCCGAAGCCGCCCTGGTCGCGCCCTTCAAATACGCGAGCATCATCTGGGCCGTCCTCTTCGGATTTGCGATCTGGGGAGATCTGCCTGACGCCTGGACGCTGCTCGGTTCGGCCGTGGTTGTCGCCAGCGGCCTCTACATCCTGCACCGTGAAACACGGCGTTGAGCCGGCCCGCCGTTGCCGGACTAGTTGCAGGGCGGGCGTTTCATGCCGAGATAACGCGGGTCATCACTGGCGACGATGGCTACATTCCGGATGTAGTTGCCGCCGACCCGTTCATTTGCCATCTTCAATACCCGCGTCGCCAGATTGGCCAGTTCTTTCTTGGTCGCCGGACGGTCCTGCGGATGGTGGCGGTCGAGCAGCAGATTGACCAGGTCCAGCAACAGCGGCGTCTTCCGGCAAACTCTGATGTAGCGATTCTTTTCTCCGATCTCAAAGAACGGCTGGTAGAGATAGGTTTTCGCCTTGCTGCCTTCTTTGTGTTTCGGCGCAACGTAGATCGGGCGCAGGATGACGACCCACTCCCGGTCCTTGTCCGTTTTCGGCTTCTTCGGTTCCTCGGACTCGGGTTCCTTCTCAGGTTCCGGTTTGGCCTCCGGTTTTAAAGGTCCAACGGCAGCTTTTTCCTTCGGTTCCACTGGCGGAGTCTTATCTTTGTCGTCGGCCCATTTCGTAGTTTCCACGACGCGTTCCTCGTCAACGCGTCCTTCGACCGGCGACCATTCCCAGGTCAACCCAGAGAACAGGGCAACCGCAGCCACGCCGACGATGGCGAGACCCGCGATCGTGGCGAATGCGAGCCGTGGATCGTTGACGATGGCGTAGAGGTTCTGCAGGGCAGCCAGTCCACGCCGGGAACCCTTGCCCTTGCGCATAGTCCCCATGATAACCCCAATTCCGAGTTATCTGGATCAGCCCCTTACCATAAAAAGGTTGGTTCCCAGGGAGTGAGGGAGTGAACCCTCTGGCTGATACGGGGAACGTACCATGGGCGTGAAGTACAAAGCCGCGACGATCGCGGCTTCAATGATTCTTACGGCAGGAACCGCTGGGACGGCAATCGCCAAGAGTGGATATATCGGCACGCCCATCCTGTTGCCGACACCCGCGATGGTCATCGCCGGTGTCGACATGGCCGGTGCCGAAGACGAAGACAAGGCCAAGGAAGACGAACTGAAGAAGTCGGGTGACGAGATGATCCCGGCGGAAAACCTGCGCAAACCGAAAAAACCGATGGCCGAGCCGGCGCCGATGAAAAAAGACGGCGACGGAATGAAAAAACCGGCCGCCAAGATGGCGCCGGCAAAAGGGGACCAGAAACCGATGGCGAAGCCGGCCGCGGTCGAATCGCAACCGGTAAGCGGCCCCATGCAAGCCGATCACGCCGTTGCCGGCCCCTATCTCCGTCTCGACGTCGGTTACGGCTTCACGTCCGACCCGTCGGGCAGCCAAAGCGCCGGGAACCTGTCGAACGAGAGCGTCGACGATCTATTTGTATTCGGTGGCGGCATCGGATACCGCCATAACCAGAACTTCCGCGGCGACATCACCATCGACTACCGGCCTGAAACCGATGTCGAGGCGACGACAGCGGCGAGTAACACCGCCACCTCCGGGGTCGACGCGTTGAGCGTAATGATCAATGGCTACTGGGATGTCGGCACCTTCGACCGGATCACACCCTATGCCGGCGCCGGGATCGGGTACTCGCGCCTCGAATCCGGCACGCTTTCAACGACCGGCGGCGTCGCTTCAGAAAGCGGAGCGACCAGCGACAACTTCGCCTGGTCACTGAGTGCAGGCGTCGCGATGTCGGTAACCGACCATGCGGCCGATTTCCGAACACCTAGGGATTTTTTACTTGAAACGACGGTTATAAGTAGAATCTCTAATAAGGCCCTGAGAAATCAGGTTTCTGAAATAACGGCTGCTGGCTTGGCCGTCGTCACGACAAAACACCAAACGCCGAACACGATCAAATAACGAGCGACTTGGGGGGATAGGTCACAACGATCCGGGTTGAATTCGCCCGGCGCTTTTCGATAGCCGCCGATCGCGACCAGTTCGGCAACGCGGGGAGAGCGATTCCGTGAGAGTTCTCAACAGGTCGTTATTTGCCCTGCCCTTGATCGTTTTCGGTTTGCTACCGGGCGATTCCCTGGCGTCGAAAGACGGCGCCGCCTCGCCACTCCTTTTTGTCGCGCCATCGGGCGCCAGACCCTACATTTTCTCCGAGGGCGGAAAGACTATTGGCATCGTCGCTGACATCGCTCACGAGATAAGCGCCCTTATCCAGCGCCCCATCGAGATCAAAATGCACGATTTTCGCAAAACCAGGCGTATGGTTCGTGACGGCGAGGCCGATGCCGTGTTGCCCTTTTCGCTCACGCCGGAGCGGTTGAACCAGTTCGACATTTCGAACCCATTGTTCACCATTGCGTTCACGGTCTTCGCGCGAGAAAACGAGAGCCGCCCGCCGGAATGGCCGAACCTCGAAGGCGTTCGGGTCGGTGTGTTCGAAAAGGGAATGTCGAAGGTTCTCGCCGAAAAGTGGTTTCCGAAAGCGACGATGGTTGCCGTCCGCGGTACTGGAAACGCGACGTGCTCCCTCCAACAATCGGCGATCGACGCCATGATTACGGCTCGCCGCGCCGGCAACCAAGCCATCTACCAGGAAAAGATATCCAATGTCGCGGCATTGCCGGTCACGCTGTTGAGCACGCCCGTAGGCATTGCCGTTAGCAAAGGAAACGATGCCCTCTACACGACCCTAAACGGGGCCATCGATACACTACAGGCACGCGGGATGATTACCCACATTCTCGGAAAGTGGGAGCGTACCCGGGTCCTGCTTTTCACCAAACAGGACGTGTGGACGGTCGCTGGCCTCACGGCATTCGGCGTCTCGGCATCGTTTCTCATTTTCGGGTTCTTCTTCTTCCGGCAAAAGCGTGCCGCAGCGAAAAGTCTGGGTAAAAGCGAACAGCGTTTCAGGGACTTTGCCGAAACCTCCTCGGACTGGTTTTGGGAGACGGATGAGAACCTGCGCTTCTCCTATTTTTCGGGCCGTATCGGCGAAATCACCGGGTTCGACCCGTCAACCTATATCGGCAAGACGCGTGCCGAGATTACGCCCAAAATCCGCGAAACGATTCAAGGTCGCCGCCATCTGGACACCTCGAAAAACCTCCCCTTTGGCGGCGTGACGCCGGAGTTGGCATCGGGCGGCCTGCCTTGTCGGCCTTTCGGGCCGGTTTTCCGGTTTTTGATGTCGGTTTCGGGTGTTTCGGAGCGGGTTTTCCTCTATCCGGGCGCAC
>Ga0209144_1000095_pt1 | contig 17075 bp, 16 predicted proteins | sample WorMettrBAHAMAS1_FD_187392 | JGI IMG/M metagenome (GOLD analysis project Ga0209144, IMG submission 187392) | Marine gutless worms symbiont microbial communities from Max Planck institute for Marine Microbiology, Germany - Inanidrilus... | ecosystem: Host-associated > Annelida > Digestive system...
GTACTGCCCCAGCTACGCTTTTCGAAGCAGAGCCGCGCGGCGTCTTCGTTTGGGAAGCACTGAAAAAACTCAAAAGTGCTGAGGATGCCGCCTGCAGACATGATTATATCTCCTCTTCCTTAGAACAGGGGTAACCATTTTTCTGCAGGTTCAATGGGAAACTTGGCTAGTTAAATATATAGGTTCCAATTTTTCTATCGGTCTAGATAACTTTAGCATCTTCAGAGTATGCTAAGGTTATGTTATGCAAGGAAAAAACAAGTATTTCAGGCGTTATTTCGCGCACGATTTGCCGGCCTGGAAAACCGCCGAGCTGAGTGGTGTAAGCCGCCCGACGATTTCGATTCCGATTCCGATTTGTGCATTGCACAAACTTGACTCATTCGTGAAAATTCGGGTTCCTCAAGGGATCCTAGCTCACGCCCGCAGGATCATTCCCGCGAGACAGGCTGCCCCGTAGCCGTTGTCGATGTTGACCACGCCCACACCCCCGGCACAGCTGTTGAGCATAGTGAGCAGGGCGGCCAGACCCCCGAAGCTAGCCCCGTAACCGATGCTGGTGGGGACGGCGACGACGGGGCGATCCACCAATCCGGCCACGACACTGGCCAGTGCCCCTTCCATGCCCGCGACTACGATCAGGACGTGCGCGCGCCGTAGTATCGGCAGGTGGGACACCAATCGGTGTACGCCGGCTACTCCGACATCGTTGATACGCTCGACCCGGACGCCGAACAGGCAGGCAGTTTCAAACGCCTCTTCCGCCACCGGCAGGTCGGCGGTACCGGCCGTGACGATCACCAGGGTGCCCTCCTGGATCTCCGGAGGCTCGCGCTGCAGCACGATGGTGCGGCCGAGGGTGTTGTAACGCAGGTCCGGATGCAGGTCGGAGACCGCTGCGAAGAGGTTGGCCTTGGCGCGGGTGGCCAACACGTTGTGAGTACGTTCGCGGATCATGTAACCCAAGATCTCGCGCACCTGCCCCTTGGTCTTGCCCTGACAGAAGACCACCTCCGGGTAGCCCTGGCGTAGCTCCCGATGGTTATCGACCTTGGCCTCACTCAGCTCGCCGTAGGGCAAATCCCGGAGCAGGTCCACCGCTTCTCCCACCGGGAGCTCACCGCAACGCACTGCCTCCAGCAGTTCGGTGAGACGGTTCAGGTTCAAGCCGGTCCCACCTTCAGACCAGACTGCGGGGCCGGTTTATGTCCTCCCCGACGATATCCGGCACCGGGCCTACGGCGGGCCCCAGTGTGGCATCCACAGCGACGCGGTCACAATCCGTACCGGTCACATCCATGCTGCCGAGACGATAGCCCAACAGGTCCATGGTGACATGGCGGAAGCCGAGCCCCTGCAGGGTCTTGGCGATGACTCCGGCCTCTTCGAGCAGCCGTCGACGTTGCTCCGGGGCCACCTCGATCCGCGCCAGGTCGGCATGCATGCGCACCCTGACGTAGACAAAGCCGCAGGTTCTGAGAAAGCGCTCCGCTTCCTCCAACCGGTTGAGGTCCTCCATGGTGACACGCCGGCCGATCGGCAACCGGGTAAGCAGGCAGGCATTGGTCGGTTTGTCCCAGGTGGACAGATCCAGGGAATGGGACAGCCGGTGTACCTCTGCCTTGGAGATCCTGCACGCGAGCAGCGGGCTGTCGATCTCCAGCTCCCGCAGGGCACGCATACCGGGACGGAAATCCCCCAGGTCGTCCAAGTTGCTGCCTTCGATCACCCGCCCGAACCCGGCGTTCCGCGCCACCTCGAGCAATTTGCCGAACAGGGCGCGTTTGCAGATATAACAACGCTCCGGCGGATTGTCCTCCACACCCTCCGGCATATCGAGCTCCACCAGTTCGTGGCGCACTCCCAAGCGGGCGCCCAAGGCCAGCGCGTCGGCAACCTCCTGGCGTTCCATATAGGGCGTCACGGCCGTGAGCGCCAACACGCGCTCGCCCAAGGCCTCTCTGGCCGCCATCAGCAGGAAGGTACTGTCCGCACCCCCGGAAAATCCGACAGCTACTGCCTTCATTTCCCGCAACTGATCGAGCAACCGTTGGTAGATGTCATCTTCCATCATTCTCCTCCAGGAACCGCTCCAGCTCGCGGTAGACCTCCCACAACGGCAGGTCCCGCTCCAGCGCGATAGACCGGCAGACCTCATACTCCGGTTTGGTCCGGCGACTCCCGTCTGGCCGCACGGTCACCTTGACGGGGACCGGACCAAAGGGGGTCTCGAGGCTGTGTAGGGTCCGTTCCAGGGCGGTTCGGGACACCGAACCGCGACGAACCCCCAGGGTGGTGGTCTCCACGAACAGGAGCCTGGTCAGGGTCGGTTCGTGGCAATCCTCGCAGAGAACGCTTACCAGGATAGCCGGTCGCCCTTTTTTCATCACCAGGGGGGCGATCCAGGCATCCCTCGCACCGCTGGTCAGCAGTCGATCCAACAGGTGCGGATAGAATTCCGGACTCATATCATCGATGTTGCACTCCAGGAGCGCCAGCTCTTCGCGCTGCGCGGGGCCGGGATCTGAGACTACCACGCGCAGCACATTCGGCAGCGGACCGTCGCGGCGGCCAACGCCATAGCCGATGCGCTGAGAAACCATACTCCCCTGTGCCTCGAAACGCTCGGCCACAGTGGTCAGAATGGCGGCCCCGGTGGGCGTCGTGGCCTCGAAGGGCACACCGCCGCGATGGGTGGGAACGCCCTGCAGCAGCTCCAGGGTCGCGGGGGCAGGTACGGGCAGGCGACCGTGGGCACAGTCTACAAAACCGGAGCCGAGCTCCACCGGCGAGCCGATTACCGGCGGCCAGCCCAGCTGTTCCAGGCAGATGGCCGCGCCGACGATATCCACCAACGCATCGACAGCCCCCACTTCGTGGAAATGCACCGCCTCGATCGGAACCCCATGGACCCGGGCCTCCGCTGCTGCCAGGCGTTCGAACACCCGCAGGCTGAAGGCCTCCACCCGACGGCCGAGCCCGGAACGGCCGATCAGCTCCCGGACCGCCGCCGGATTACGGACCGGGCTTGCGGCACCGGCAGCGACCTCTACCTGCGCCCGGGTGCCGACAATACCACCGCGGCGGTCTGGTGCGATGTGCAACCTGAAACCTTCTACGGCAAGCCGGTCGAGCCCGGTACGGAGCACGGCCTCCTCGACCCCCAGGTCGAGCAAGGCCCCTAGGTTCATATCCCCACTGATACCGGCAAAACAATCATAGTACAGGTTGGTCATGGAAGTTGGCGCTGCTTGATTGATAGCGATATTCTAACGGTTGGCGATAACAGCGATCCAACAGCCGGAGATGACCGTCCAGGTCGCCAGCAAGCCTAGCGAGGCTTCGCCTCAGACCGACGAGATGTGAGTTTTTTGTGCAGCGCACAAACTTGTTATCCGCAGATTACTTCTGTTCTTCATCTGTGAGAATCTGCGTAATCTGGTGCGCTAGGCGAAGCCTGGTCAGTCTAGCAACCTGAAAGGAGGTTGCCATGTAACTAGCTGATAGACAGGTAGCTGCAGCCTGTCAGGTGGAGGTAACGAAGCGTGGGGAGCGAGGCCGGTTTAGGAGGAAACCTGTTGAGGGAAGAACCTGGGCGAAGCGTCGGAAGATGTGGACAGAGAAGCTGTGGACGGTGGCAATCGGAATGATTACCGATGAATCCATCTACCCTATCACTTCAAAAATCACCACTACCGAGAAAACGGTAGTGGCTAAATTTTAAGTGATGAAGCCTGCCGACCCCTACCCCATCATTCCGGCAGGGACTGCCGGAATCCAGGCGCTAGGGATGGAAAAAGCAGTGGCGGTTGAATCGTTAAGTCACACAACCATGTCACTTTCTCACTCCGGCGACACTCAAACGACATATGCCGGCATCTCGAATGCCGAGGTCGGTTTGGTGATGCACAGCGTCTCGACCGAGAAGTCGACATGATGGGAGAAAATATCCGTTGGCTTTGCGTCGTAGATCAACCAGCCTCGATCCTCGAAATAATGCGGAGGTTTTTCGGGATAGGAGGATACCTCCGCCCACACCAGCCCGAAGCCGGCGCCGATCGCGTCATTGACGAAGCGTTGCAGCAGCCTGGTCCCGATGCCTTGGCCACGGAACTCCTTGTCTACCTGAAAGTGCCAGTGCACACCCGATTGCGGATGGAGCGGACGTTCGCCTTCCCCTTTGAAGATCACATGGGCTGCAAATAGGCGACTGGATTGATTGAGGAATGTCCAAGGCATGCTCAGGGATGCGGTGAGGGATACCATCTGTCTGCGCACCATCCGGTACTGTAAGGCTTCGAATTGCGCGCCTCCCGTGGAACCGGTGAGATATCCGACCAAGCGGCCGCTGGGCTGGTAAACGGCAACGTGGATATTCTCCTGTTGATACTTGATGTAAGGAGCGAGGACCACGTCTGAAAACCAACCCTTGCAGGGGCAAATAACGTCGAACGGCTGGCCGAGAAAGGCATTGTTGAACAGGAGATCGGCCATCTGCGATTCATCCTCGCCATCCGGAGAAAAACGGCGGAACAGAATCGCTTCGGAATCCGATAATTCAGGCTTATACCCCTTATCGGCCACGTGTGTTTCATACCCGAGTGTTTTTGCTGACATATCGACTTAACTGCTCATTAGTCTCTATGGAGGATCTCGGAAAATTCCTTTCCCGCTCGAATCTTCCAAGGTGTCCTCTGGTTGCACCACACCCTTATAGCTAGAGATGAAATCGTCAGTATATTAGCACATACTTAAATCTTAAGTGCTATCATTTTTCGTGCCACCCGAAACGGATCCGCTCCGATCTCGGGGGCGAGAAATCGACGACTACCCTTACCTTGCGGGCGAGACGCCCGCGTTCCAAGCCTTCCCCTGCCTGCGGGGCAATCCACCCAATCTCGGCACACTCACATGATTTCGATGCTGGATTTCAAAGCGTATCTCCTAAAGACGCTCTTCGATCTCCTCGGCAGGTTGGGTAGCCCGGTGCTCAATTTCGGTCTCACCCGGAACCTGGACCTGTTCTCCGACCTGCGCTATGGACCCGAAGCCGAGCAGCGCCTGGACATACTCAGACCCAAGTCCATCCATCCCAACAAGCTGCCCGTTCTGGTCTATTTCCACGGCGGCGGATGGATCAGCGCCGACAAAAAAATCTATACCAGGATCGCCGCGACCTTCTCGCAACAGGGGTTTCTCACCTTCAATGTCGATTACCGGCTGGCGCCGCAAAGCAGGTTTTCCGCTACGTTACAGGACGCTACTCGCGCCATGGACTGGATCTGCCACAATGCAGCGCACTATGGCGGCGATTGCTCTATTGTGGTTCTGGCCGGTGATTCTGCCGGGGCGCAGATCGCCTCTTGGTATGCGAGCGCCCTCCACAAGACGGGTCTGTTTCATCGGATCGGGGTCCAGGACCCTGTAAGCAAGGTATCCGTGAAAGGATTGCTGCTCTTCTACGGCGTGTATGACTTCGACACCGTATTGGACGCACAATTCCCTTTTATCCGGATATTCGCACGCAGCTTTCTGGGCCAGGATCCGCAGGACTATGCCGAAAACTCACGGCTTGCATCGCCCGTCCGGCAGATTTCCCGAGATCTGCCTCCGGTATGGTTGTGCGTGGGGAGGGGGGATGGCCTGTTCGCTCAGTCACAGGCCTATGCGCACGCCCTCGAGAGCCGGGGCGCCCACTATCGGACGCTCTTTTTCTCGGAGGACTACCGGGCACCTCATGGCTTTCTCTTCTTCAGATGGCTCCGGTCATCACGAACCGCAGTGGCGGCCGCCCGCGAATTTCTTCGGGACTGCGCCGCAATAGACTGCTAGACCGCATCTCCCACCAGTGCCGTCAGGGTCCGCTGGAATCTGCTTTAGGCCCGCTGTCGGCGGCATACTCGAAGGCATCGGAGAACATGTGATCCATGGTCAGCCCGCACGCCCCGAAGGCCGCCTGGCCCGCGTTCACCATCACCGGCGGTCCGCTCATGTAGACGTCGAAGCCAGTCAGGTCCGGATGGTCGGCAACCACCGCTTCATGGACCAAGCCGGTTCGCCCCTTCCAGTCCGGGTCCGGCTCGGACAGGACCGGTGTGTAAGTCAGGTTGGCGTGCTCCCGCGCCCATTGCTCAGGCAGGTCCGGCAGATAGAGGTCGCGCCGCGTGCGGACCCCCCAGTACAGCTGCATGGGGCGCTCGACGCCGATATGGAAGGCATGCTCGATAATGCCCTTGATGGGCGCGAAACCGGTACCCCCGCCCATGAAGATCATCGGACGCTGTGAGTCCTCACGCAGGATGAAGGTTCCCAGCGGTGCCTGGATGCGGAGGATAGTCTTCTCCTGCATGCTGTCGAAGACATAATCGGTGAACTCGCCGCCGGGTACGTGACGCACATGCAGCTCGATGAGCTCGTCGGCGTGGGGTGCATTGGCGATGGAAAAAGCACGCCTGCGTCCGTCGCGCAAGACGAAGTCTAGATACTGTCCGGCCAAGAACTGGAGCCGCTGGTTATCCGGCAGCTTGAGGTAGAGTCGGACCACATCGTGGTTCAGCCGTTGCTTGCTGACGACCCGGCAGGGGAGGGTGCGTACATCTATCTTGGCCGAGGTCGTGACCTCCTGGACTTTGATGACCAGATCGCTCTGGGGGACCGCCTGACAGGTCAGGCAGGTATCCGCACTCCGGTCGCGGAGGGCCTCCGGTTCACCTTCGGGATAGGCGACCTCACCCTGCAGCAGTTCGGCGGCACAGGAGCCGCACTGGCCGTTTCGGCAGCCATAGGGCAGGCTGATCCCCTGCTGCAGCGCGGCTGCGAGTAGGCTCTCGCCGGTCGGGACCTCGAAGGTGTGACCGCCGAGCTCGGTACGAACGTTGAAACTCATGGTGCTGTCCATAGTCGGAAAGGTGGTTGGACGGAGGCTTGTGAAGACCGGGAACTTTCTTCAATATGGTGGCATTGACCGTTTCGACAAGCCGTCAAAGACCGAACAATGGGGATCTCTGTGTGGTTTGAGACTTTTATCCGTCAATTGTGGCAGGTCATGCTTGACCTCTCGCCCTCGCTGCTGCTCGGCCTGTTCATCGCCGGACTCGTGCACCTGTATCTGCCCCCGGGATTGGTGTACCGGGGACTCAGCCGTCCCGACCTGCGCAGCACTGCCAGGGCCTCCTTGATCGGTGTGCCGCTGACCCTGTGCTCATGCGGAGTTATCCCCACCGCGCTGGGTCTGCGTGGCCAGGGTGCTTCCAAGGGCGCGATTACCGCCTTCATGATCAGCACGCCTCAGACCGGGGTGGACGCCCTCTTGGTCAGCGCCTCCTTTCTCGGCTGGCCATTCGCTTTGTTCAAACCGGCGGCGGCCTTCGTGACCGGCATGATCGGCGGTGCCCTGGTCAACCGCTTCACTGTTCCCGACGCTGAACCTCGATCCATGCCTGTTGCGACCGCCATCGAGCCGAGCGCCGGGGGCATTCCGGGCGCCTTGCGTTACAGCCTGTTCGAGCTGTTGGCGGCAATCGATTTGTGGGTCTTGGCGGGGGTCTTGGTAGCGGCGCTGATCGCCACCTTTATTCCGCCCGATTATCTGGCCGGTCGGACCTGGGCCCAGGGCCTCGGCGGCATGTTGCTTGTGTTGGCCATTTCGATTCCCCTCTATGTCTGTACCACCGGCTCGGTGCCGATCGCCGCTTCTCTCATCGCGGCGGGCATGCCGGCGGGTACGGCCCTGGTCTTTCTGATGGCCGGACCAGCTACCAACGTGGCGACGCTTGGGGCCGTCTATCGGGTGCTGGGGACCCGCGTCCTGGCAATTTATCTGGGGACCGTGATCCTGATGAACATCCTGCTGGGACTCGGCTTCGATTTCTTACTGCAGGGTATTCATGTGGGGGGCACTGTGCCTGCCGACGGGCACGGTGGGCACAGCCCATCCTATCTCGCAATCGGGTCTGCCCTCCTGCTGAGCGGGCTGCTCGCTTATCTGCTGGGGCTTCGTCTCAAGGCGATGATCCGGGGGTGGCGCGACCCGGCACCAGGAACGGACCTTGTGCTCAAGGTTGAGGGCATGTCCTGCGGCCACTGCGTGGCCAGCGTGAAAAAATCCCTGGAAGGGGTTGTGGCCGTCAGAGAGGCAACCCCGGATCTAGCTTCCGGACTGGTACGGGTGCGCGGTGACCACTTGGATGTCACGGACTTGGTCCGGGCCGTGGAACAGGCCGGATTCTGCGCCTTGCGGAATGATTGAGTGATAGGTAATAAATGCAGAATGATGAATGCGGAATGATACCGTAGCGCAGGTCTCCCCGCTTGCATCGAAAAATGTAGGCGAGGACGCCTATGCTACTTTTGTGACACTCTCCCGTGGGAGGGTGTTTAAAAGGTAGCGTCCATATTCATTTTCAGCGTTGCAGGATAAGCTCCAGCACCGCTTTGCTGCCGAAGTAGGCCAGCATCAGGATGACAAAGCCGCTCAGAGTCCAGATGATGGCCGTGCGACCACGCCAGCCGTAACGCAGGCGTCCCAGGAGCAGGGTGCCGAAGACCAGCCAGCCGAGGGTGGAGAGCACGGTTTTGTGCACCAGATGCTGGGCGAACATATCTTCCAGGAAGGCAAAGCCGCTCGCCAGGGCGAGGGTGAGCAGGATGAAGCCTGCGCCGATCATCTCGAACAGCAGGCTCTCCATGGTCTGCAGCGGGGGTAAGGTACGCAGGAATCCCACCGGTTGCCGACTGTGCAGGTGATGATCCTGCACTGCCAGCAGGATTGCCTGCACACTGGCCAGGGTCAGCAGGCTGTATGCAAGCATGGAGAGCAGCACATGGATCTTGATGGGCCAGCCCGCGGACTCCCGCAGAAAACCCTGGCTCGGGTAGTGGATCTCCAGAAACAGGGTCAGGGCGGCTATGGGCAGGATGAGAATCCCCAGATTCTCGACCGGTTTGGTGAGGCTGGAGACGAGCAGGAGGGCGACGACGGTCCAGGCTGTCAGGGCCAGGGCGTTGAAAAAGGCCAGGTTGAGTCCCGGCTGGCTGAAGATGGCGTCGTAGATCAGCCAGGTGTGCAGGAACAACCCCGCGAATCCGATCGTCAGGGTGGGGATGCGTCCGGGCAGGCCGGGCTGGTCGCGGCGGAACAGCCGCAGGGCGATGAGGGAACCGCAGGTCAGGTAGAGGAAGATGGCGACGGGTGAAATCAGAGTATGACTCATGACGATGGATGATGACATAGATCAGTCACCAGCTGCCAGTCGCTGGAAGTCGGTGACTGGTAGCCGGTAGCCGGTAGCCGGTAGCTGGGTATACTTGGCTCAGGGTTCAACGTGATCTCTCTGCAACAGTGCCGATGAGGTTGCAGGGTTTGTCCCCCATGAGGTAGATGATGTTCGAGAATCTCCAGGATCGTTTCGGCCGTGTTTTAAAAAACGTCCGGGGCATGGGTCGGCTCACCGAGTCGAATATCAAGGACACCATGCGCGAGGTGCGCATGGCCCTGCTCGAGGCAGACGTGGCCCTGCCGGTGGTACGCGAATTCGTGGAACAGGTGCGCGGGAAGGCCATGGGGGAGGAAGTCCTCAGGAGCCTCACCCCCGGCCAGACACTGGTCAAGATCGTCAATGATGAGCTGATACGCCTGATGGGGGAGGCGAACGCGGGCCTGGATCTGAACGTCCAGCCACCCGCGGTGATTCTGATGGTGGGCCTGCAGGGATCGGGAAAAACCACCAGCGTCGCCAAGCTCGCCCGTTGGCTGTCGGAGAGGCAGAACAAGAAGGTCATGCTGGTGAGCTGTGACGTCTACCGACCGGCCGCCATCCAGCAGCTGCAAACGCTGGCCGCGGAGGTGCGAGCCGAATGCTTTCCCAGCAGTAGCGATCAGGACCCGGTGGACATCGCCTACCGTGCCAACGAAGCCGCGAGGAAGGGTTTTTTCGATGTGTTGATCGTCGACACCGCAGGCCGTCTTCATGTGGATGCGGCCATGATGGACGAGATCCGGGCCCTGCATGGGGTTGTCGCACCGGCCGAAACCCTGTTTGTGGTGGACAGCATGACCGGCCAGGACGCGGCCAATACTGCCAGGGCCTTCGACCAGGCCCTGCCGCTGACCGGTGTGGTGCTGACCAAGGCCGACGGCGACGCCCGCGGTGGTGCCGCCCTGTCGATCCGCCACCTCACGGGCAAGCCGATCAAGTTCCTGGGCGTGGGCGAGAAGACCGCCGCCCTGGAGCCCTTCCACCCGGACCGGGTGGCCTCTCGTATCCTGGGTATGGGGGATGTGCTCTCGCTGGTCGAAGAGGTGCAGAGCAAGGTCGATCACGAACAGGCCCAGCGGTTGGTCAAGAAGCTCAGGAAGGGAAGGGGCTTCGACCTGACGGACTATCAGGAACAGCTGGTACAGATGTCCAACCTCGGCAGCATGACCGAGCTCATGGATAAGCTGCCAGGAATGGGCGAGATTCCGGATCAGGTCAAGCAGCAGGTGAACGACCGGGAGCTGGTCAAGCTGATCGCCATCATCAATTCCATGACCCCGCAGGAACGGGCGTTCCCTGCCGCAATCAAGGGTGCGCGCAAGCGCCGTATTGCCGCCGGCTCGGGGACCCAAATCCAGGACGTTAATCAACTGCTCAAGCAGTTCACCCAGCTCCAGAAGATGATGAAGAAGATGAAGGGCGGGGGCATCGCGAAGATGATGCGTGGCCTCACTGGTCGGATACCGGGCGGCATGCCGCCGGGGAGACTGCCTTTCTAATGGGTCCTGATACAGATGTTCTCAATTACCGATAACATTGAACAAGTAGGATCTTCACGGAAAAGTCAGCCGCGAATATTTATGTCTATTTGCGTTGATTTGCGGCTAAACAAGGAGACGTAAAATGAGCCGCTCAGACCCGAATGTCAACAGGACCTAGACATGGTTTCCGTACTGCTGGCGACTCCGCCCCTGCTGGAGCCGAACAATCCCTATCCCGCGACCACGCATCTAACCGGGTTTCTCCGCGCGCGGAATCACCGCGCACTAGGTGGACCTGTCGATCCTGCTGGTGACGCGACTGCTGTCACAGGCCTTTCTGCCGCTGCTGCGGAAGGCCGCCGAAGACTACGCTGCTGCGCAGGAAGAAGTACATCCCACCGTCGCCTTCTTCCTCGCTGCCTATGATGATTATTATCGGGCCATCGACCCGGTCATGGCCTTCCTGCAGAGCAAGGACCCCATCCTGGCCCATCGGATCAACTCGCGTTCCTTCTGTCCCGAGGGCCCCTACTTCTCCGCCCTAGAGGGAGTGCTCATACAGGCCTTCGGCGAGCTGGTGTTGCAGGATCGGGCCAAGTATCTGGCCGCACGTTTCCTCAGCGACCTGGCCAATGTCATCACCATCGACCCGTACTTCACACCCTGGAAGTACGGTTTCGAGCTCGTCGGCCCCGACTTCCGGCCCCTGGCCGCCAAGCTGGCACGGGAGCCGTCGCTGATCGACCGCGAGCTGCTGGGATTGTGGATACCGATCCTCAAAACACACCGCCCGGACCTGGTGTGTCTGACCGCACCCTTTGCGGGCACCTGCTACGGCGCCCTGCGCCTCGGTAAGGCAGTGCGCGAGGTGCTGCCCAAGGCCAAAATCGCACTCGGCGGCGGGTTTGTCGGGAGCCAGCTGCGGGACCTGAACGAGCCAGCCGTATTCGAGTTCGTCGACTACATCGTGCTCGACGCCGGCGAGCGCCCGCTCGAACGCCTGATCGAACACCTGGAGGGCCATTTGCCGGCGACGGACCTGCACCGAACCTAGGTACGTGAGAACGGCCGGATCATCTATCGGGTCCAGGAGAGCCTGGCGGATATCCCGCAGGACCGGATCGGCACCTCACCTATGCCTCCCTGCCGCTCGACCGCTACTTCTCGATGACGGCGTATCCGAATGCCGGTGCCCACCTGTTGGCAGACTTGCGCTGGAACAAACTGGTCCTGGCTCACGCCTGCTAATGGACAAGGGGATCACCATCGAGCAGACCGCCCGCACGTTCCGCTCCCTGACCCGCTCCGGCATCTCGGTACATACCTATCTGATGCATGGTTTTCCTACCGAGAGCGAGTAGGAGACCCTCGAGAACCTGGAGCGCGTCTGTCAGCTCTTCGCGCTGGTCTACATCCAATCCGCCGCCTGGAAGCCCTTCGATCTTACGGTCCATAGCCCCGTGGCCCTGAATCCCAACCACTACGGCATCCGGCCACGCTTCCCCAAGGGGAGCTTCTCCCGCTACGGCGAGTTCTACAAGGTGCTCAATGCGGGCCTCAAGTGTGCGGGCTATCATTTCAACCGGGGACTCGGGTTGGAGCGGGACGTCCGCTCCTGGTTTTCTAAGCCGTTCGACCCGCCGCAGGTGGCACCGGACTTCATCCGCTCGGTCGCGCCGCCCGATGAAGAAACCGACACCCACCACTGGTGGCGACCCGCCGACCTGGACTGGTCGGACTGATCCCGGCATGGGCTCCGGGTACCGAACTGCGTCGTGGTCTGCGCCGAGGAGGAGGACCTCACCCTGCTCAACCTCAGTCACGATACATCCTACCGTTTTGAAGGGATCGGAGCCAAATGCTGGCGACTCCTCGCAGAAGGGCTCCCAGTGGCGGAAATCGTAAAGACTATTGCGAAGACCTACTCCGCACCGCGAGAGCTCGTCTCCGCCGACATCGCGGCGCTCATCGACGAGCTGTGCGGGAACGGCCTCCTGTAACGGAGCTATTGAGTAAAGTTATACCTGCCCACTTTGCCCGCGACTACGTGACAGGATCTCGAAGACGGATTCGCGGCCGATCGCCAATTGGTTGGTAATATCCGCGGTGGCAACCGCAAGCATACCGGGCAGGATGACATTGGGATTGCCGGTGAGTTCGAGCAACGCGATCAAGGCGGCCAGGGGTGCCCGGAGGCTCGCCCCCATCATGGCCACCATGCCGATGATGGCATAGAAGGCAGGTGGGGCCGTGGCTATGGGTGCGACCATACCGAACAACACGCCGAACGCCGATCCTGCCGCCCCGCCGATAAACAGGGTCGGTCCGATCAGTCCACCGGGAACCCGCAGCCCGACCGCTGTGCCCGTGGCCACCAGCTTGGTCAGTGTGATCGCAAGCACCAGGCCCACCCCGAGGTCCTCCTTGCTCGTCAGCAGCTGGTCGAGGGTAGCGTAGCTGGTACCCATGATCTGGGGGGTCCCCAGGGCCAGGATGCCGGTTACCAGACCCGACAGAGTGAAGCTCAGGCTGCTGGACCAGGTGCGTGTATGTGCCGCGACGGACTCGCACAGGCTGATGAAGCCGATCGCCAGCAAGCCGATCGTCAACCCGAGCAGAATTAGGTTCGGAAGCTCCCAGTAGTTGTTCAGATCCAGTGGTGGGACGCTGAGGGTAGGGTCCGCATGCAGCAACAGCCGATTCATAACCGCACCCACCACGGAGGCGACGATGATGGGTAAGAAGCGGCTGACCTCGTAACGTACCTTCAGCACCTCGACCACAAAGACGATTCCCGCCAAGGGGGTGTTGAAGGCGGCCGCGATGGCGGCGGCAGCACCGCAGGCTGCGAGGGTATGGTCCTCTTCGGCGGAGGTCCGCAGGCGCTGCCCCAGCCGGCTGGCACTGGCCGCACCGATATGGACCGATGGCCCCTCCGTGTCCACCGCGTGTCCGGCGACGATGGCGGTAACCGCACCACCGATTTGGGTGAACAGATTGGCCGTGGGCAGACACTCTTTACCGGGGGTGTGCAGGCGGCGCAGCACATGCACTACGCCCACCTCACGGTGCCGGGTGTGCAGCCGATCAAAGACCAGTCCGAGCAGGAGTCCGCCGGCCACCGGCAGGATGAGTCGCAGCCAAGGATCGAGACCGGCGTAGGGTCCGTGCTCTCCCCGCGGCAGCAAGAGGAACTGGCCGAATTCGATGGCGGCCCTGAAGGCCAGCACGACCAGGCTGGCCATTACGCCGCTGACCACCCCGAGCAGGGTCAGTCGAAGCCACATCGCGCGGGCCGGGGTCACGGTCTCGATCTTTCCTGCGGGCCGAGGTAGTCACGAAGGCGGTTCCCATTCATACCGGCTGAGCCTCCACGAGTACCTGAGCGCGGAACTTCGGTGGCAGGTTGGCAGTGGTCACCGGATCGACGTGGACGCCAAGTAGGGACTCCAGTTCAACTTGCAGGCCACTCAGGTCGAACAAGGTTGCGCCGGGCAGCGCATCGAGCAGCAGATCGAGATCGCTGCCGTCCCGGTCAGTGCCGTGCAGTACCGACCCGAAAACACGCGGGTTCGCCGTGCGAAAGCGGCTCGCTTCTTCACGGACGGCACTTCGCCTGAGGTCAAGCAGGGTTGACGGTCGCATGGACAACTTTCCTTGCATGTCTCGTCGGGGATAGTGGTAGTTGCGAAGGTAGCGGGCCACAATCGGGCCTACCCTGTGGCTGCAATCTCCAAATAATAATGGTGGAGGTGGTCCACCTGCTCCTTGAGCGCCTGCGGATCACCGCTGTTATCGATAATGTCGTCCGCGCCGGCCAGGCGCCGGGACCTGGCTACCTGGCTGTCGATGATGCGCCGGACCTCCGCCACATCCAGCCCGCTCCTGCGCCGGACGCGGCGGATCTGTTCCGCTTCGGGAAGATCCACTACCAGTATACGGTCGGCGAGATCCGTCTGCCCGGTCTCGAACAACAGGGGTATCTCCAGCACCGCATAAGGCGCAGAAAGCCGTGCCAGGCGGCCTTGTATCTCTGCGACGATTCGCGGGTGCAGGATCGATTCGAGGCGCGCGCGAGCCAAGGCGTCCGCAAAGACCAGGGTACGCATGGCGGTCCGATCCAGATATCCATCGGCGTCGATGAAGTGGGTGCCGAAAGTTTCCGCGATCAGATCCAGAACCGCGCTCCTCGGGGCCGTAAGGGCGTGGGATATGGCATCGGCATCGATAACGGGAACCTCAAGTTCAGTCAAGCGGTCGGCAACGCTGGATTTGCCGCTGCCCACCCCCCCGGTCAGGGCTACGACCAGCATGTGCGAGGGTCCTCATAACCGCTGATAATTCTCATTTGAACCGCAGAGACGCTGAGGACGCAGAGAAAACGATGATAAAGAAGGTTTCTGCGATCAGCGCGTAGCGCGTCTCCACTGTTTTTATCATCCATGGTACCTGGATTCCAAGGCCATTAAGTTGGTCGCTGGTTGCTTACCGGTGCGGAAGAGAAGACTACGAATCACGCGAATCAGCGCGAATCCGATTCGCGGGAATTCGCGCTGATTCGTAGTTTTCCTCTAGTTTGCCGAATGGTAACGCTTAACTTAATGGCACTGACCTGGATTCCGACAATCCCTGCCGGAATGACGAGGTGGGGTCTGAACGATTACCGAGTGAAATGTTTACTCAGGGTGAGCCCTTGATTGTAATATGACGATCCAAGTTCTCTGCCATACAGGCGATCCGGTACCTTCATCATTCTTTCGTATATCATTCTCGCTACGACCTGTCCATGCTGCAGAGAAAAGGGTACGTAGTGGGCCTTTACTTCGAGAACGGCACGCACTCCCTGGCTGTCACCATCACCGAATCCGGGATCGAAAAAACCGGCGTAATGGGCCCTGAACTCCCCGATAACTGGATCGAAGGCAATCATCTCGGCGGCATAATCGGGTGGAATCCTGACCAACTCTTTGGAGGCAAGGATGTAGAAGTGATTCGGCTCGATGATGATGCGGCCATCCCTTGGCCTTGCTATCGGTTTCCAGAACTCCTCGCTCTCGTAGTAGTTCGTCTTACTGATATCGATCACAGCGGAAGTATTTCTCGCAATGTATCCGACAGGTCCCAAATCATTTCCTGACTCGAGATCGATTGAAAGAGTAAGCCCTTTACCTATATTCGCGTCGATGACGCTGCCGTCATCGGAATAGACCAGCCCCTGATTTTTATGGAGGTTGCGGATACTCTTGTCCGACGGAAGAGGGGAGCCAACCACAAATCGCAGCTGATTCAGGGTGGCCCCATGACGGACGCGGATCGAAAAGGAGCGCGGAGAAATCTCCGCATACAAGGGCCCTGTGTACGCTTCCGGGACGCGATCGAACTCCTTGCCATAATCCGTAATCAACCTAGTGAAAATATCCAATCGTCCAATGCTGCTTTTCGGATTGGCTTTTCCGGATACCTTCTTAGGCAGCCTCAACTGTTCCATAAGCGGTACCATATAGACGTGGTCCCGCTCGAATATTTGCGGAGACCCAAGGTCGAGCTCGACCACGTCGTCCCCTTGCTGCTTCAGGCAGGCAAGCACAGTAGACTTCGGGCCCGGCAGGAAACCGGCCCTGACGCGGTACGCCCGGGTCCCTAACCTCAGGTCCAGACTCGATGGCTGGAGCTGGACCGGTTCGATCGGCCGCTCCGATGATACCTGCCCCTGGTCGATGGCATTTTCGATCTGTTGTGCCGACATCACGCCGGTAGACCTCGTACCGACGGAGCCTGGTGCCACCGTGTCCGGGAAGAGTTCTCGGCTGGGGTTTGCCATGTCGCTCTCTGCTCGTTCTAGGTGGTGTTGACATTTAACAAGGAGTAAACCCTGAACTCCGAGCTTGTCTCCTAGTAACGTCTCAAAAATAAGTATTACATTTTATCACGAAAATCAATTGGAATAGACGACGCAGTTTCATTTCCCGAGAACAGGGTCGTGGCGAATGAATTTGTCGTTGATATCGGGGAATGTCTCAGAACACTTTCGCCCCAGCTCGTAGAGGGTATCGAGCAGGCGTGGCGTGACCGTGAGGCCGGTTTGGGTGTGGGTGCGCTGTACCGCTTCCAGGGCGGTCTGGTGCGAATCGAGGATGACACCGCTTAAGCGACGCGCGGCATGACAAAACAAACGGTGCTCGATCGGATGCCGCTTGGAGGTGTACGGCGGGTAGAGGGCCACCCGCAGACGCTGCCCGAACCGTCGGCTCAGCGCCACCAGGTCTTCCTTGAAGCGCAGCGAACGCGCGGCGTTGGCAGCGCCGGCATCGAAGGTCAACAGGATTTGCTGCGCGTG
>Ga0209144_1000096_pt1 | contig 17032 bp, 16 predicted proteins | sample WorMettrBAHAMAS1_FD_187392 | JGI IMG/M metagenome (GOLD analysis project Ga0209144, IMG submission 187392) | Marine gutless worms symbiont microbial communities from Max Planck institute for Marine Microbiology, Germany - Inanidrilus... | ecosystem: Host-associated > Annelida > Digestive system...
CTGGAACGCCAAGTATCCCTCGATTGCCGCGAGCTGGCGCCGGCACTGGGAGGAGATCATCCCGATGTTTGCCTTCCCGCCAGAGATCCGCCGATTGATCTATACAACCAACGCCATCGAAAGCCTGCATCGAGGGCTGCGAAAGATCATCAAGACCAGGGGACACTTCCCCAACGACCAGGCCGCGACCAAACTGCTCTTCTCGGCCCTTAGGAACATCGAGAAGCGCTGGAAGGGGGCACCAAAAGAATGGCTGCCTGCTCTCAATCAATTCGATATCTTGTTCGGAGACAGACTACGAGCGACCAACTGAACCAAACCCGCACATCAAGTTGCTCACACACTTCATCGGACACCCCCGGCCTGTTCCAGCCACCGCCGCGCCGCGTCGTAGTCCTGCTCGATGCCGTCGCCGGCGATGTGGGCGAGTGCCAGATTGTGCTGTGCCATGGTGTCGCCGTTCCAGCCCGCGCGGGTCCACCACGCCATCGCCGCCTTGCGGTCAAGGGCGACGCCACGGCCTTCGTCGTACATGACACCGAGATTGAACTGGGCGCGGTCGTCGCCGGCCTCTGCCAACGGCTGCCATTCGGCCAACGCGCCGGCGAAATCGCCCCGCTGATAGGCCTTCCAGCCTGCCTCGAAGTCCGCCGCCTGAGCGTTCCCCGCGACGACCGCACCGAGCAGTCCCGCCGCGACCAGAACCCTGATCTTCCTGACGTGAAGCTTCGCCATTCCTGCCTCCGTCATCCCCCCAACTTCGCCGAGGCCATCAAGACGCGCGGGCGGAGAACTTCTCGACCCGCGCCCGCAATGCCTCGATCAGACCGTCGACCCCCTGGCGCCGGACCAGGGCGCTGAATTCCGAGCGCTGGGTTTGCGCCATGCTGACGCCTTGGACCATGACATCGAGAATCTTGTGACCGTTGCCGGAACTGCGCACCCGCCAGCCGGCGAGCAGCGGCGGTCCACTGGGCCGGCCGATCTCGGTGGTCACCAGGGCGTCCTTGTCGCCGAGCGGCTGCGTCTTGACGATGCGGAACTTCTCGCCGGCATAGCCGCCCAGCCGGCGGGTGTACGTCCGCAGAACATACTCCTTGAACAGGCGCTGGTACTCGGCCTGCTGTCCCGGCGAGGCCTTGCGCCATGCCCGCCCGAGGACAAACCGGCCAATGGTCTTGAGGTCGAAGTTCTCGCTCAACAGCGCCCGGACCCGGGCTTCGCGCTGTTCCAACGTCGTCGAATGATTTCCGAGGACGGCGATCGCCTCGTGGCCGAGAGCGTCGAGGAACCGGGCGGCCTCGTCCGGCGCCGTGCCCTGCGAACTCGCCTGGCCGCCGGGAAACGGCAACGCGACCAGCATCAACACCAGCAACAATCGTCGCACCGCTTACGCTCCTCCGCAGTTAAGCGGGAGAGATTAGCGGGAGCTCCGGGATTCCGCCAGCCCGCGATCAGCCGAACCGGCGGTCCTACCAGCCCTCGGCGAGGATGCTGTCGACGAACGCTGGTACGACTTCGGTTGCCGGGCCGTAGACGGTGCGGGCGAACATCGTCGCGGCTTCCGACGGTTCCATGTTGAGCTCGACCGTGTGTCCGTCGGTGAAGCGCCGAACGTGGGCGACGAAGCCGGCTGCAGGGTAGACGTTGCCCGACGTGCCGACCGAGATGAACAGCCCGCAGCGGTCTAGCGCCGCGTAGATGCGGTCCATGTCGAGCGGAATCTCGCCGAACCACACGACATACGGACGCAGGGCGCCAATTTCCCCGCACGCCTCGCAGCTGTCCTCGAGGCCAAGCGCCTCGAGCCAATGGAACTGCGTTTCACAGGCTCCGCAGCGCACCTTGTTGAGCTCGCCGTGCATGTGCAGCAGGTTCTGGCTGCCGGCCCGTTCGTGCAGGTCGTCGATGTTCTGGGTGACGATGAGCACCTCACCAGGCCACTCGCGCTCCAGCCGCGCCAACGCGACGTGGGCAGCGTTGGGTTCGACGTCCGGCAAAGATGAACGCCGAGCGTTGTAGAAGTCGTGGACGAGCTCAGGATTGCGCGCGAATCCCTCGGGCGTGGCCACGTCTTCGAGGCGCACGCGCGCCCAGATTCCGTCGGCGTCACGGAAGGTGTCGAGCCCGGATTCCTTTGAAATCCCGGCGCCGGTCAAGACGACGATCAAAGCGTCGCCACGGGTGTTTCCAGCTATAATGTCCGTTGCCCCCTCCTGAAGGCTCCATAATAATCCAGCGCCCCGCGCCCCTGCCATGGGAGTTTGTCTTGGTCGACGTACTGTTCGTCTGTCTCGGGAACATCTGCCGCTCGCCGACCGCCGAGGGCGTGTTCCGGGCGCTGGCCGAGCGCGAGGGACTGGGCGATCACATCGGCGTCGACAGCGCCGGGACCCACGCCTACCACATCGGCAATCCGCCCGACCGGCCGGCCCAGGCTGCGGCGCGGCGGCGGGGAATCGAACTCGGCGGATTGCGTGCTCGGCGGGCGGAGGCCGACGATTTCCGGCAGTTCGACTACGTGCTGGCTATGGACCGGGACAACCACGCGGACCTCGCGCAACGCTGTCCGCCAGGATTCGAGAACCGGCTCGCCCTGTTCCTCGATTTCGCGCCCGACCTGGGACGGCGCGATGTGCCCGACCCCTACTACGGCGGCTCGGACGGATTCGAGACCGTGCTGGACATCGTCGAGGCGGCGTCCCGGGGCCTGCTCGCACACATCCGTGAACACCATCTCGACAGGTAGCTGATTGACCGACGTCGAGCAGACCATCGCCGGCGCCACCGGCTCGACCCCGATACCCATGGCGGCCCTGGGTGGCGGCTGCATCGGAGACGTCCGCCGCGTGGACTTGGCGGACGGCGAAACCATCGTCGCCAAGTTCGGTGGACCGGGATCCGGTCTTTCCATCGAAGGCTTTATGCTGCGCCATCTTGCGGAGCACAGCACGCTGCCGGTGCCGGAGGTGCTGTACGTCGATGACATGTTGCTGCTGATGACCTGGATCGAAACCTCGGGCGGCATCACGGCCTCGGCAGAAACGCACGCCGGTGAACTGCTTACCGATCTGCATACGGTAACGGCCGACGCCTTCGGCTTCGAGCGCGACACCCTGATCGGCAGCCTAAACCAGCCCAACCCGCGTACGGACCGGTGGCTGGACTTCTTCCGCGATCACCGGCTGCTGTATATGGCCGACGAGGCCCGTTCCCCCGGGCGTCTGCCAAACCGGCTGATGGACCGGATCGAAAAGCTGGCCGGGCGGCTTGACCGCTGGATCGAGGAACCGTCGTCGCCGTCGCTGATCCACGGCGACATGTGGACCGGCAACGTGCTCTGCCGCGACGGCCGGATCGCCGGGTTCATCGATCCGGCGATCTACCATGCCGATCCGGAAATCGAGCTGGCGTTCTCGACGCTGTTCAGCACCTTCGGCCGGGCGTTCTTCGAGAGCTACGGTCGCCGTCGGCCCCTACGTCCGGGTTTCTTTGAGGAACGGCGGGATCTCTACAACCTCTATCCGTTGCTCGTTCACGTTCGGCTGTTCGGGGGCGGATACGTCGGTTCGGTCGAGCGCATCCTCTCTCGGTTCGGGGTCTGACGGGTCCATGCCCAGATCGGTCGAGTTGGTGATCCTCGACTGCGACGGCGTGCTCGTCGACAGCGAGCCCATCGCCGCCCGGGTCATGGCCGAGGCGCTGAGCGAGATCGGCTACCCCGTGACCGCCGCCGACTGCATCGACCGCTACACCGGCATCAGCATGGCGGCGGTCACGGCGATGATCGAGGACGACTGGGGCCGGCCTTTGCCCGAGGGTTTCGTCGACGAGGTGCGCCGACGCGACTTCGACGCCTTTGCCGCCGAATTGAAGCCGATCGCCGGTATCGAGTCGGTGCTCGACGGTTTGAAGATCGCAAAATGCGTCGCTTCGTCGGGCGCGCCGGAAAAGATCCGCCTCACACTGACCGTCACCGGGCTGATCTGGCACTTCGAGCCGCACCTGTTCAGTGCCCGTGACGTGGCGCACGGAAAGCCGGCAGGGGATCTGTTTCTCTACGCCGCTCGCGAGATGGGCGCAAAACCAGAGTCCTGCGTGGTCATCGAGGACAGCGGCGCCGGCGTCCAAGCCGGCCGTGCCGCCGGAATGTGCGTCCTCGGGTTCACCGGTGGTGGCCACGCCGGTCCACGAATGACGGCGCCGCTGGAGGAAGCCGGGGCCGACGCGGTGTTCGATCACATGGAGGATTTGGTGTCGCTGATCGGTCGTCCGATCAGGCTTTGACGCCGGCAAAGGCGACGGGCGCCGCGTCCGGATCCAGCGGCCAGCGCGGGCGGGGCGCGAAGTCGAGCGTATCCACGAGACCCAGGCGCAGCCGTTCGATCCCGGCCCAGGCGATCATCGCCGCGTTGTCCGTGCAAAGCTTCTGGGGCGGGGCGACGAGCCGCACGCCTTCGCTCGCGGCCAGGTCGGCAAGGCGTCCTCGCAGATAGGCGTTGGCGGCGACGCCCCCGGCGACCACCAGAGTGTCGCTAGCCCGGTAGCGGTCCCTGAATTCTCGGACGGCATTGGCAGTGCGATCGACGAGCGCGTCGCCCGCGGCGGCCTGGAACGCCGCCGACAGGTCGGCGACATCGCGTTCCGAGAGTGGTCCCGGCGGCAGCGCCTCGGCAGCGTGGCGCACTGCTGTCTTGAGGCCGGAAAACGAGAAATGACAGCCGGGCCGCCCCTTCATCGGCCGTGGAAGAGCAAACCGGGCCGGGTCGCCGGCCGCCGCAGCGCGCTCCACGGCCGGTCCGCCGGGATAGCCGAGACCGAGCATCTTCGCGGTCTTGTCGAAGGCCTCGCCGAGCGCGTCGTCGATGGTGGTTCCCAACCGCGTGTACGAACCGACGCCTTCGACCACCAGCAACTGGCAATGTCCACCCGAAACCAACAGCAACAGGTAGGGAAACGGCACGTCGTCGACCAGTCTCGGGCTCAGGGCGTGGCCTTCGAGGTGGTTCACGGCGAGGAACGGCAGGTCGTGAACGGCGGCGATGGCCTTGGCCGTCATAACGCCAACGATAACCCCGCCGATCAGCCCCGGCCCACCGGTCGCCGCGACACCATCGAGATCGGTAAACGCCTTGCCGGATTCGGCCATCGCATCGGCAACCAACCCGTCGAGGATTTCGAGATGCGCCCGCGCCGCGACCTCAGGGACGATGCCGCCGAAGGGCCGGTGATCATCCACCTGCGAGCGCAGGCGTTCCGCCAGCACCCGCCGGTCGCCGTCGACCACCGCGGCGGCGGTTTCATCGCAACTGGTCTCGATCCCGAGCACGATCATCGAAAAGGCGCTTTTTCCCGTGGCCGGCGGACTCTACTCTCTAGCGCACCCCCGACACACCCGGAACCACGCTCCGAGCCGAACCGGCCATGACCTCGACCCCGATCCGCATCGGCACCCGCGGCAGCCCGCTGGCCTTGGCCCAGACTGAAGAGACACGCCAACGCCTCATCGCCGCCCACCCCCAACTCGGTGGTGACGGCACGGTCGAGACAGTCATCATCCGCACCACCGGTGACAAAATCCTCGATCGGCCACTGGCCGAAGTCGGTGGAAAGGGCATGTTCACCAAGGAGATCGACGAGGCGATGCTGGAGGGTCGCATCGATCTCGCCGTCCATTCGATGAAGGACCTGCCGACCTGGCTGCCGGACGGCATCGTGCTCGCCTGCGTGCTGCCGCGCGAGGATCCGCGTGACGGCTTCATCGCCCGCAACGGCGGCGGTCTGGGCGGATTGCCCGACGGAGCCGTCGTCGGCACGTCGTCTCTCCGCCGCCAGGCGCAACTGCTGCATCGCCGGCCCGACCTCAGAGTCGTCACACTGCGCGGCAACGTTCAGACCCGCCTGAACAAGGTCAATGAGGGCACCGTCGACGCCACACTCCTCGCGCTCGCCGGCCTGCGGCGGCTCGGTCTCGCGGATACGGTCACGGCGGTGCTCGAACCCGAGGACATGCTGCCGGCCGTCGGTCAGGGTGCCATCGGCATCACTTGCCGGACGGGCGATGACGCCTCGCGCACGGTTCTCGCGCCGCTGAACGACGTGGAAACGTCGGCGCGCATCGCTACGGAGCGGGCCATGCTCACGGTCCTCGATGGCTCTTGCCGGACGCCCATCGGCGGCCTCGCTGTGATCGCGGGCAACGATTTGCGGCTCTGCGGCCTCGTTGCCCGGCCAGACGGTTCCGATGTCATCGAAACGACGCGCACCGGGCTCGTCGCTGATGCCGAAACCATGGGCCGTGATGCGGGCGAGGAACTGAGGGTCCGCGCCGGTCCCGGGTTCTTCGGCGGTTCGGCGTAACACGGCGCATGCGGGTCCTCATCACCCGCCCCGAAGAGGATGCCGCGCCGCTGGCGGCGGCACTCGCTGAACGCGGTATCGATTCAGTCGTCGCGCCACTGATGGAGATCGCCTACGTCGACGGCCCACCTCTCGACCTCGCGGGTGTTCAAGCGTTGCTGGCGACCAGTGCCAATGGGGTCCGTGCGTTCGCAAGGCGCTCTTCCCATCGAGACATCCGGGTATTTGCCGTCGGCGATGCGACCGCGCGCGCCGCGGCGGATCTGGGATTCGCCCAGATCGAGAGCGCCTCCGGTGATGTCGAAGCCCTCGCCGACCTCGTCGGCCGCCGCGCGAACCCCGTTGACGGTGCCATGGCGCACGTCGCCGGCACGGCGGTCGCCAGCGACCTCGGCGGGCGCCTCGGAGCCGCTGGTTTCGAGGTGCGGCGCCTTGTGCTCTACGAAGCGAAGACGGCGGCCTGGGTTCCCGAGACGATTCGGACAGCCCTTGAGACACGGGCGGTGGATGGGGTCGCGCTCTATTCGCCACGGACGGCGAGAACGTTCGTCCGCCTGGTCATCGATGCCCGCCTTGCCGGCCACTGTGAATCATTGACGGCGTTCTGCCTGTCTGATGCGGTCGCCGAAGCGATCGAGGGACCGGTCTGGCGGCACGTGGCCGTTGCGCGCCGGCCGGATCAGGCGTCCATGTTGGCGTTGATCGCCGAAGCGTCGTCGCGGCCAGGGTAATGTGGAAAACGCCGGATTTTGTCTCTACACCCGCGCGTCTTCCCTGATAATCTGACCGACGGTCCTGCCGACCGGCGGCCGCAAGCGGAAAGGCAGGGGAATGACCGAGGATTCCAAGAAAGACGAAAAAGCCAAGGAAGGCGGACCGGAACCGGCCGCTGGCGCATCTGCGCCAAAGGAAGAGAAATCGGGTCCCGAGCCGGCGAAACCGGATACTAAGGAACCTCCGAAGACCGAACCGGCGAAGCCCGCAGCGAAGGAGCCACCCAAGACGTCCGCAGCTTCGGCTGCCGGTGCCAAAACGTCTTCACCCCGGCGGACCAAGAAGAAAGGTAGCGGCGCAGGTTTGGCCTGGACCCTGCTGGTCCTCGTCCTCATTGGTGTCGGCGGCTACTTCTCCTGGCCGCTGTGGTCATCCTACGCGATTCCCTACCTGGAACCCTATTTCCCCGATATTGCCAAGGCGCCTGAGGAAGACCAGAAACTCGCCGCCTTGGATGGCCGCCTTACCAGCCTCGAGAAGCTCGCCTCCGAGCGGCAGGCCGATGCCGGAGCGATCGCCGCGTTGGAACAGGAACGGGAGCGCTTGAAGGCCGAACTCACCACGGTGATCGGGCGAGTCGAAGAACTGGAGAAGGCGCTGGCGGATGTCCGCCGCGTTGCCGAAGCCGCGTCGCTTCCGGCCGAAGCGGCCGATGCCAGCGAATCGTTCGGACAGCTGATGCGGCGGATCGCCGAACTCGAGGGGCGGACGAACTCGCTTGCCGGGACAACCGCAAAGGTTGACGAGATCAGCCAGCGGATTGGCTCCCTTGAAGCGTCCACGGCGGCGGCCGGCACCTCGGCATCGGCGGCCTCTGCTGCGTCGGCGGCAGTTCTCGCAGTGAATCAACTTGATGCCGCTGCGGCGGGCGGCGGATCGTTCTCCGCCGAACTTCGAGCATTGAAGGCGACAGCCGGCGCCGACGCCGAATTGGCTGCCGCAGCCGCAGCGCTGGAACCGTACGCGGCGTCCGGAACACCGACCGTCGCTGACCTCACCAACAGGTTCTCCGTGGTTGCCGCCGACATCGTCCGCGCGGAGGCGGCTTTACGTGGCGAGGGTTGGATGGAACAGGCGGTCAATCGCGTCACTTCGCTGGTCAGCATCCGTAGGACCGGGGCGCGTGTGGCTGCTGCGGGCGGGGTCGAAGCGGCTGTCGCCCGTGCCGAAGAACTCCTGGCCGGCGGTGATCTCGACGGCGCCGTCGATGCCCTGTCCGATCTTGACGGGTCGGCTGCGGACGCCGGTGCTGGATGGTTGAAGGACGCCCGTGCGCGCCTCGCCGTGGAAAAAGCCGTCGCCGCGCTGCAGGTTAGGGCAGTGGCCCTCGTGTCCGGTTCCGGCCAGTAGTTCCGCCATGCGCTGGATCATCGTCCTCGTCGTCCTCGGCGCCCTTTCGGCACTCGCTGGCTGGCTTGCTGGCGAGCCTGGCAACCTGACCATCGACTGGTTGGACTATCGCGTCGACACGAACTTCGCCGTGCTGTTGGTTGTTATCGTCGTCTTTACGGCCGTCATTGCATACCTCTATCGGGGCTGGCGGTCGCTCCGGCGCGGCCCCGGCGCGTTCGCACGGTTCCGAGAGGGCGGCCGGCGCCGACGGGGCTATGAGGCACTCAGCCGTGGCATGGTCGCGGTCGCCGCAGGTGACGTGGATACGGCGCGACGTCAGGCGCGCCGGGCGGAATCCCTGCTCCGGGACCCGCCTCTGACCATGCTGCTTTCGGCTCAGGCCGCTCAACTCGACGGCGACGAAAAGGCAGCGGCCGGATTCTTCACGGCAATGCTCGATCGGCGCGAGACCGAGTTCCTCGGCGTCCGCGGCCTGCTGACCCAGGCCATGAAACGCGAGGACTGGGACGAAGCGCTGACGCTGGCCAAGCGGGCCCATCGGCTGAGTCCGAAGAGCGAGTGGGTCGTCAACACCCTCTATGACTTGCAGAAACGAACCGGCGAATGGTCGGGCGCCGAAGTGACGCTGAAGGAATCGGAGAAGCTGAAACTGCTCCCGGCGTCCAACGCACGGCGCGAGCGGGCCCAACTGCATTACAACATGAGCCTCGCCACCAATGGGCCGGAAGCGATCAAGTACGCCCGCAAGGCTCAGAACGAAGACCCGTCGTTCGTCCCGGCGGTCGTCCGCCACGCCGAAATCCTGGTCGAGATGGGCCGCCACCGCCGCGCCGGAGGCGTCATCGAATCGGCCTGGGAGCGTGCTCCAGACCCCGACCTCGCCGACGTCTATTGGTCGGCACGCAAAGTCGAGGACGCGGTGCAGAAGGTCCAAGCAGCACAACGTCTCGCACGCCACAACCCCAACCATATCGAAAGCCGCATGGCGGTTGCCATCGCCGCCCTCGAAGCGCGGCTTTGGGGCGAGGCCCGTGCGCAGCTCGAACCCATCGCCACCGAGGACGCTCTGCCCCGGGTGTGTCGGATGATGGCGGAACTGGAGGAGGCCGAGCACGGCGACCTGACGCGGGCGCGGATGTGGCTGATGCGCGCCGCAGGCGATGCCTATGCACCGGAGATGTCATCACCGGTGCCGCAGGCGGCGATCGCCGCCGATTGATCGCTTCTCGCGACCGTTGTCGACGCGCCACGAGAACGGTTCAATCCACCCGGACAATGCGCTAAACAAAGGCGCCGTTGCCGCCTTAGCTCAGTGGTAGAGCAACTGATTCGTAATCAGTAGGTCCGCGGTTCGAATCCGCGAGGCGGCACCACCCTTCGCTCTTCGAGCTTCGGGTGGCGTGCCACTCGGAGATCGATAGACGAAGGAGTGTCCTCCGAAGCCTCCTGTCAGCCGAAGCCTTCTGGCGAAGGCTGATGGCGAAGGAGGATCCGGTCGGGTTCACCCTGCTCAGGCGTGCGGCCCCAATTTCCAACCGCTACAACGACGTGTCGACGGTGACGAGAACGGCGTCGCCAGCGTCTTCGCTGATGGAATAGCCCTGCAGGCTGTCGGCATCGGTGTTGCGCACGGTCACGTTGACGGAGTTTTCGCCACCGAAGGTGATGATGGCGTCCTTGCCCTTCTGCACGATGGAGATGTCGTCGATGGAAAACTCGTTGCCGCGGAACACGAGGGCATCGCCGGCGAGGAAGTCCTCGACGCGGTCGGAACCATCGCCGGCTTCGAACACGAAGGTATCGTCGCCGCGGCCACCGGTAAGCAGGTCCCGCCCCGCGCCGCCCTCCAGCACGTCGTCGCCTTCGCCGCCGTAGAGACGGTCGTCTCCGGTCCCTCCCTCCAGCACATCGTCGCCGCCCTCGCCGTAGAGACGGTCCTTGCCGCTGCCGCCGAGAATGGTGTCGCCGAACAGGTTCGTGCCGTGGACCGTGTCTCTGCCGCCGCCCGCGTCGATGGCCTCGACACCGTCCATCATGGTGATGCGCAGGAAATCGAGGGCATCGTTCAGTCCCGAACCGGTGATGATGCGCCCTTCTTCGCTGGCGATCTTGATCGCCTCGATGTCGCTGAAGTCGGGTCGGCCGGTGAAGTAGATATCGCCGTCGGAGAGAATGGTATCGAAGCCGTCGCCGCCGGAGATCTTGTCCCGGGCATCGTCCGCCCCGGAAACGATGAAGGTGTCGTCGCCAGCGCCACCACGCAGGTCGTCGCGGCCGGCGCCGCCGGTGAGCACATCGTCGCCGTCCTCGCCGAAGAGCCGATCGTCGCCGGTGCCGCGGACGGTATCCTTGCCGCCGCCGGCGTCCACGCGGCCGATGTTCTCAAAAATGGTCTGGGAGAAATCGAGGTTGTCGTTGCCGCCGGTCCCGAGGATGTCGCTCTCGGTCGCGCCGCCGTCGACGACCTCGATGGAGTTGCCCTTGGCGAACCGGTTGAGCGTGATGTCGCCGTCATCCGCGGCGACAATGCGGTCGGTGCCGTCACCGCCCAGGAGTCTGTCCCGCACATCGTCGGCGCCGGAAACGACGAACATGTCGTCGCCTGCACCGCCGCGCAGTTGGTCCCGGCCGGCGCCGCTGGCGAGCACGTCGTCGCCGTCCTCTCCATAGAGCCGATCATCGCCGGTGCCGCCGCGCAGATCGTCGTCACCGCTGCCGCCGTAGAGCCGGTCCTTGCCCGAACCGCCCTCGACGATGTCATCGCCGGCATCGGCCCGGACCGTGTCCTTGCCGCCGCCCGCTGTGATGATCTCGTCGTCCGCAGCTCCGCGCAGGTTGTCGTTGCGGCCCGTTCTCTCGGGCCCGGCGGTGCGCTCCGGATCGTCACCGACGAAGGTGGTCTCCACCGTTGTCGCGTCGCCGACCTCCGCGCCCTCGGCAGACCGGATCGACACCGAGAACGTCTCGTCTCCTTCGCGGGTGGTATCACCCTTCACGGCGACCGCGATCGTCGCCGACGTTTCGCTGGCGGCAATGGTCACCGACCCGTCGCCGAGCGGTGTGTAGTCGCCATCGGCGGCGGATGCCGTGCCGTCGTCGGCGAACCAGCGGACAACGACGTCGCTCGTCGACGGCGCATCGAGGATCACCGTATACGTCACCGCCGCGGTGCCGGCATCGCCTTCGGCGACCGCGGCCGGGCCAGAGATGGAGACAACGGGTACGACCGCCGCCGGTGCGCCGGTCCGCCGCCCGGCAATTCGCCTGCACCCGGTTCGGCGTCGCCAGAGGCGCCCTGACCTTCTGACTCGACATCCCGACGCGTATCCCCTCGCGCGGCACCGGTTCCGGATGGCCGCGGGCCACTGGGCGCCGCCGGCACGTCGATGTCGGCTGCATCCGCGCGCCCACCGGTATAGTCGCCGCCGACCACTGGCCCGGGCCCACCGGGAACGGCTTCGGTCCCGGTGTCGGGTCCGGCATCGGTAACGAACGCCGCCTCGTCGAAATCCAGGCCGTCCTGCAGTCCATAGTCGTTGGCCCGACCATGACCCAGCGGGAGCCGAGCGAGTGTCGGTCCGAACAGGTCGACCAACGTGTCCTCGTCGACGATGCCGAACGGTGCGGGCGGCTGGTCAAAGCCGCCGATCACGACCTTCTGAAACGCCGCGCCGGTGGTGAAGGCCCTGGCCGGATTGCCGATGGCCGCGACGCCGATACGACCATCGGCGGAGTCCATGGCGACGACGGTCAGGCCTTCGTCGCCGCCGACGTTGATGCCGATCTGGCCGCTGGCGAGTCCGATCGAGGCCATCGGCGTCTCGATTACCGTCGCCACCGGCTGGGCGATGGTCCCAGCACCTTCGACGATGGTGAACCGGCCGCCAACGGCGAACAGCGAAACCGAGTCCGCGCCGGTGATTGCCTCGTCCAGAACGCCGCGGCCCGAACCGCCCATGGAGAAAGACGTCTCGTCCGCAAGAACGACTCCGACGGACCCGTCCGGTCCGGTCTCGAGAACATCGCCGCCATACAGGTCGGTCTCGCCGGTGGCCGGTTCACGCGAACCGTCCGCACGAAGAACCGTAACGGTGCCGTCGACAGCAGTGATCCGGCCAACGACGGCGGTGCTCCCCGTCCCGGCATCGGCGGCGTCGGCGAGGCGGGCGGCGACGTCACCGGGGATGCGGCCGCCGTCGGCTGCCTCAAGATCGGGACGGGGGCCGAGACCGAAGAATCCGTCGACGACGACGCGTGCGCCGTCGGGTCCGGTCAACACCAGGTCGTCACCGACCCGGGCGAACGCCGCGGTGTCGAAGGCGATTCCATCGGGCAACGCCACGGCGCCGGTTCCAACCGAAACGGCAGATGCCGCCCCGGGCGCCGGGGCCGGTCCGCCGGGGGGCGTCGGCGTGCTCATCGAACCCTCCGGTTCGCCGCAAATGTCTGATTGTCAGCCGTCACCAGAGTCCGTCCTTATGGCAGTCCGAGCAGCTCGAGTTGCCATTCCATGTCGTCCTCGGACATCGGGTATTCGCCCTTGGCATCCGCCTTGACCAGCTTCTTCGCGGGCACCTTGGCGATGTCCTTCTGCAGCGTCTGCGCAGCCGCCATGGCGACGCCCGCCTTCCACGCCAGGGCGACCAGCGGCTTAGCGTCAGCCGTGGCGATCAGCCGTTTGACCTGGGCCAAGCGCGCGCCGGTCAGCAGGGCGAGGCCGTCAGCGGCGAGAGCACCGTCGCCCTTGTCGATGGCTTTCGAAACAGCCTTGGCGTTGAGCTTGCCGGTCTCCTGCATCTCCTTCGCCCGGCGGAACACGGGATCGTGCTCGTCATCGTCATCATCGTCGTCCGCCGCATCTGCAGCGTCTTCGCCGTCTTCGGCGGCGACGGCCTCGATCTCGGAAGCGTCGAGGTCACCCGCTTCGATCCGCTCGCCGACGACCGTCCGGACTTGCTCCAGCGCAGCCGGCGGCAGGTCATCGCGCTTCATCAGCATGTCGACGAGCTTGTTGGCGACGAACCGGGAGAGTCGGATCGCCGCATCATCGGGCAGCTTCGGCCGGCGGACGAGCGGGGCATGCCACAGCTTGACCTTGGGCGCCCGGTCCAAGATGCGATCCAATGTCTCTTCCTGGATCTGCGCCGATGGATTGGCCAGCACGTCGGCAATCGCCTCCGTATCGTCACTGGCCGCGACAGCATCGCACGCCTCTGCACTGAGTCCCGAGCGTCGGGAGATCGCCCGTAGCGCACCGAATACCGGATCGGCGGCGATGATGGCGAGGATGTCGTCGTCTGTAAGCACCGGCGAGTTTTCCAGGACCGGTCCGGCGACGACGATCTCGATGTCGCGGGCGAGGCGTCGGATCACCTCGGGTGGTGCGTCGGCGACGTCCTTGAGGGCCTTGGCCAGCACTTGGCGCACCCGCGTCGCCCGGTCACGGGCGAGCTTTTCCAGCGCTTCGTAAGTGAGCTGGTGCACCTTGTCCTGCTCGCGGTCGGTCAGGCCCGGCGCCAGGCGGGCGATCTTTCCCGCCAGGTCGACGCGGACGTCCTCGGACTCGTCGTCTGTCAGCAGGAGATCGGCCAACCGCGGCGTCGCTTCGTTGGCGGCGATGGCGCGGCGCACCTCGGGCTCGCCGTCCTCGGCCAGGAAGTAGAGGATCTCCGGTTCGATGTCCGCGCGTGCCGCCAGTGTTTGCCGCACCTCGGCATCGGTGCTGCGCGCCAGGGCCTTGGCCCGTTCGTAGGTGATTGGCTTGTTCTTCGGAACCGCGGTCATCGGGACTGTTTCGGGAAGGCGTCAGGGAGAAATGTACGGAGAGATCGTGTCAGTTTTGCGTCGAACCGCCGGCGATTTCGCGCCAGACGCCCCGGTTGCCGGCCCATTCGTTGCTCTCGGAGAGGATTGGCCGGCACGCGACCACGACTCGGGCCTCGCCGCCATCGGCGCGCCGCAGCGACAATTCGACATCCCGCAGGGGTTGTTCGCTGAGGAACGGCAGCGGCGAATAGGTATCGGCGTCGACAACGATCTCCTCAGGGCGGTGGCCCATCAGGTCGGCGGAGCGGAAACCGAGTGTTCCCGAGGGGGAGACGAAGCTGAAGGTGCCGTCGGCGCCGACCTCCCAGACGAAGTCGTTGGCGACTTCGGCGAGGTCTTTGTAGCGCTCGCGGGACGCCACCAGCGCCGCGCGCAGGTTGCGTTCCAGGGTCATGTCGCGAACGAGAACGGCGAGGTGGCCGTCGAACACCTCGGGTACCACCGAAACGTCGAGCACCACCGTGCCGCGGGTGCCCCGCAGCGCAACGGTTCCCGCGGTGATGGTGCCTTCCTGCACCGCTTGCAAGACGAGTGCCGGGACTTCCGGAGCGCCGCCGTGGCGGAGCAGGGTCTCTAGCGTGATCCCTTTTTGGCTGGCGGCGAGCACCGTGCCGTCGCGGCCGACGAGCAGCGCCGCATCGGGATAGCCGGCGAGGAACTGCTCAGCCGAGCCGTTCATCCCGCCATTGGATTTCGAGGTCTTATCGGACATCGCCCGCCCCATCTTCTGAAGACCGGTCTTCGGTTGCCAGACCACGTGGCGGCGGGACTAACCCGCCGCCAAGCCCTTCTTTATACACGAAGTTTAGGGGATTTCCCAGGGACGGGCAGAAACGGCCGCCGCTACCGCTCCTCGATCGGAACGTAAGGCCGCACGACGTCGCCAATGTAGCGCTGCCGGGGGCGGTCGATGCTTTGGCCGGGGCCTTCGATCATTTCCTTCCACTGGGAAACCCAGCCGACCGTACGGCCAAGGGCGAACAGGGCCGGGAACATGGCAGTCGGGAAACCCATGGCCTGGAGCATGATGCCGGAATAGAAGTCGACGTTGGGGAACAGCTTGCGCTGGACGAAGTAGTCGTCCTCACGGGCGATGCGTTCCAGCTCCATCGCTAGTTCGAACAGGGGCTCGTCCTTCTTGTCCAGTTCCTCCAGCACTTCGTGACAGGAATCGCAAAGCACCATCGCACGCGGGTCGTAGTTCTTGTAGACCCGGTGGCCGAAGCCCATCAGCCGGAACGGATCGTCCTTGTCCTTGGCCCGCTTGATGAAGTGGCCGATCCGCTCCTTGGATTCGATCTGGTTCAGCATCTGCAGCACCGCCTCATTGGCGCCGCCATGGGCCGGTCCCCAAAGAGAGGCGATGCCAGCGGCCACGCAGGCGTACGGGTTGGCGCGGCTGGAGCCGGCGATCCGGACGGTGGCGGCCGAGGCGTTCTGCTCGTGGTCGGCATGCAGAACGAGAAACCGGTTCATCGCCCGTGCCTGTATGGGCGTTACCACGTAGTCCTCGCATGGCACCGAAAAAGCCATGTGCAGGAAGTTGGACGCGTAGTCGAGGTGGTTCTGAGGATAGATGAACGGCTGGCCGATGGAGTACTTGTAGGCCATGGCGCAGATGGTCGCCATCTTGGCAATGATGCGATGCGTGGCGAGTGTCCGCGCGTCGGGGTCCGAGACGTCCGTGGCCTCGTGGTAGAAGGCGCTCAGGGCCCCGACGGTGCCGACCATCACCGCCATCGGATGGGCGTCGCGGCGATAGCCATCGAGGAACGTCTTCATCTTCTCGTGGACCATCGTGTGATAGGTGATGATCTCGTCGAACTCTTGGAGTTCGTCCTGGTTCGGCAAACGCCCGTAGAGCAGCAGGTAGCAGACCTCGAGGAACGACGCCTGCGCCGCCAGGTCTTCGATGGAATAGCCCCTGTGCAGGAGCACGCCGAGATCCCCGTCGATGAAGGTGATCTCCGAATCACAGCTCGCCGTCGACCGGAACCCCAGATCGTACGTGAAGTAGCCGGTATCGCGATAAAGCCGCTGGACGTCGATGACCTTCGGACCGTGCTGGCCACCGAGCACCGGCAGTTCGATCTGCCGGCCGTCGGCGTGGAACGTCAGTGTGACTTTCTCGTCTTCGGCCGGGGTGAGCGTTTCGAGGTCGGGAAGCGCACGGTTCACGGCAATGAATCCTTCCGAGGAGGGCGCGAGGACAGATTCGTTCGTTGCGGACGTGCAGATTGGAGGTTCGGCGGGATCATTTCAAGGCCGACCATCGGGCAGCGTCAACAGATCGCGTTGGGGCATCCGATCGCCGTGCGAGTTCTGGCGCGGTTTTCGCTTCTGGCCGGCCGGGCGGACGGGTATCTTCGGAGACCCCGCCGGAAGGCCGAACCGGCGGACCTGCACTGCAAAATCAAACCGAACGAGGGAGTGCGTGATGGCGGTCTTTTCAGCCCTGCTCGATGTTGACGTTCCCACCGCCCTGGAAGCCGGTCCAACGGGCAAGAACCCTGCTTTCGAGGGGTCATGCCTAGCTGAGTGTCTCTGGATGGGGCATGAGGTTAAGCAAGGCAATGAAAAACAAGCATGCGAATCGTTCAAGGATTTCCGAGGCCAAGGTCCGCGAGGTCGTGCGCTGTTTCGCCGCCGATCTGACCGCCCTTCAGGCGGCGGCTCTGAGCGGCTTGAACCGCAATACGGTGGACCGGCTCTACCGGGG